>Ga0210019_1000049_pt1 | contig 157779 bp, 98 predicted proteins | sample CryGeyCG2114_020_2_FD_183969 | JGI IMG/M metagenome (GOLD analysis project Ga0210019, IMG submission 183969) | Groundwater microbial communities from aquifer - Crystal Geyser CG11_big_fil_rev_8/21/14_0.20 (SPAdes) (version 2) | ecosystem: Environmental > Aquatic > Deep subsurface > Groundwater ...
TGGAGTTTCTCTTTGAAAAATCAACGCCAATGGTTATCATAATGCGTGTCCTCCTTTTGTTTTTATTCCCACCACAGTTTAGTTACTGTGGCAGGAGGACACAACGTTTTCATTTTAACTGAGCGAGTGAAGCGAGTCGAAGGATTACCTTAAGAAACCCTTCGACGCGCTCACTTCGTTCGCTTGCTCAGGGTGAGGAGTCGGGGAAAAACTCCCCGACTCCTCAAATTCTTAAGGGGCCACCTAAGAGTTCGGCCGACTTGCCGTAAAGCGTTAAATCGACAAAAGGCGTGAGCGCCGTTTTCTGGGTATTGATTTCAATCACGTAAGCCCCTTTTTGCTTGGCTTCCCGCACAAAACTCGCTGCCGGCTCTACTGCGCCCGAAGTACCAATCACTATAATAACATCCGCTTGATAAAGCCACAAAAGCGCCTCATGCACCACCGACTCATTCAGCGCTTCACCAAACCAAACCACATGCGGCCTCAAGAGTCCCCCGCAATCACGACAGTGCGGTAAATCAGCCGATAATTCGGTAGCCTCATTCACTTCTACCCGATGGCACCGTGAACACTCTGTTTTCCATATATTACCGTGTAATTCCTGCACATGCCGGCTGCCTGCTTGGGCGTGCAATCCATCTATATTTTGGGTGACAACACCTGCAAAAGAAAATTGTTTCTCCCACCCGGCAATGGCCAAATGGGCTGCATTTGGTTTGACTTGTTTCGCCAATTGCCGCCTGGCCATATAAAAACGCCAAACCAAAACCGGATCGGCTTGAAAACCTTCCGGTGTTGCCACTTCTTCAAAGCGGTGATTTTCCCACAAACCGTTATGATCACGAAAAGTAGGAACGCCGCTTTCCTGTGAAACGCCCGCACCGGTGAAAGCAACAATGCGTTTAGCAGCTTTCATCTTCTGAATGGCTCGGGCAAGCGGCTGCGTCATTTTGCTTTGAAATGTTCGGGATCTTTCGCAGGCCAAATAATAGAAGCCAGTACGGAGAGAACAAGCACGAGGGCAATAAATCCAAGCGCCAAAACAGCGGGAATATGAATATGGTCTGCCACCAGCATTTTAATACCGACAAAAACCAAAATAGCCGACAAACCATAATGTAAATGATGGAAGAGGCGCATGACGCCTGCCAGGGCAAAATAAAGCGCTCGCAGCCCTAAAATGGCAAAAACGTTTGAAGTAAATACAATAAACGGATCAAGCGTAATGGCAAATATAGCGGGAATGGAGTCCATCGCAAAAATGACATCGGTCGTTTCGACCACCAACAGAACGACCAAAAGCGGCGTTGCCCAGTATTGGTGATTGCGTTTGACGATGAATTTGTCTTCCTCATAATCGGAAGTAACCGGCATAATCTTGCGGAATAACTTAATAAACGGATTTCTTTCCGGATGAAGTTCTTTATTTTTCTCAATTGCCAATTTAGCACCCGTCACGATCAAAAACACGCCAAACACATAAAGCAGCCAGCTAAATTGGCTGACAAGCGCCACCCCAACCGCGATAAACAAACCCCTCATGACAAGCGCGCCCAAAATACCCCAAAAAAGGACTTGGTGCTGATAAATGGCAGGCACTTTAAAATAAGTAAAGATGAGGAGAAAAACAAACAGGTTATCAATACTTAGAGATTTTTCAATTAAGTAACCGGTAAGGAATTGAAGCGCCGCTTCATGGCCTTCATAATAATAAATACCAATGTTGAATAAGAGTGCAAGGCCAATCCAGAAGGCGCTCCATAAAAGTGCTTCTCGGATGGAAACAACGTGCGCTTTTTTATGAAAGACGGCCAAATCAAGCCACAACATGGCCAAGACAAAAATACCAAATAAAACCCACGCAACGGGATGTTCCATAGGTAAAATTGTAACATAAGTGCACAAAGGCACAAGTCACAAGTGCATTAGTGACAAGTGCACCGGAATACCAGTCATAAAAGCAAGTGGGGTTGATATGTGTCTTGTGTCTTGCATGCTTGACATCCATCACTCGCTCTGTTATTTTGAATCATCATTTCCCCCACGGGAAAGGAATGAGAGATGAAATCACATAATGAGTTTACAGCCCGTGAAGTAGCCGTTCTTGTGGAGGAATTCCGCAGTGAGTTTCGCGCGTTTGGTGAAGGTTTACAGGACTTGCGCGAAAAAGTTGACCGCATAGAAGGCCGACTTGCCTACATTGAAGCAAATTTTGCCACAAAAGAAGATCTAAGAATCTTTGCTAAGATCTTCAATGATCGCCTAACCACGTTGGAAAAAGAGTGATAAATGTGTCATCCTCATCTTCGCAGGAAGGTTACGGCCCATCACTAGACACTGATCCCTAACCCCTGTTCCCTGCTTTTTATGCTGCCCGTGCACGCATGAGTTCGCCCTCAGCTTCAATGGCCAACTGTTTGATCACTAGTTGAAGCGCTAAGGCAAGTAAGGAAGATTCGTTGAGCGGGCGAACGACGTTACTTCGCGCTTGATCGGCCACAATCCATTCATTGCTATCCAGTACGAGCGACTGCACGGCCGCGATAAGTTGTTTAGCCAACGTCACCTTTCCGATTTCATAAATCACGTCACTGTGATCACCATAGCGATCAATGCCAAATGCTTGACTGTTGGCGTCAACAGCCACCAGATCGGCCGTGATCACCAAGGTGGTTTGACCGACATCGCGCAGCACGCTTTCTTTTGTCACGATATTCACTTGGCTAGAAGATAGAATTTGAGAATCATCTTTTTGACGCAGCCGATCAAACAGCCGTTTGTAAAACCTCACCTGACTTTCCGAAACGGCAACGAAGCGCAAGCGAATATTCGGATTCACAATTGCCAAATCGCGTACGCTCCGCATCAGCTCATCCGCCATTTGATTTTCAAGCTCCGGATCCAAACCCGCCGGCAATTGAAACTCGACGGTTGTCGCTTGTCTCATGTTCTGAATAGCAGCCACCGCTTGCCTGGCTTGGTTCAATTCACCCTCTGTAACAGACACAAACTCAAGCGACTCAACGGAAAACGAAGGTGTTACCGACATTTGAAGCAGATTTTGAAGATCGCGCGCCCAAGTTTCCAAATCAGACGGCGCCGCAATTTCGATTAACTGTGCCGCTCGGATAAATGAGCGCCACAAATCCGGCGCTGAAAGATCTTCAGCGCGGTCTTCTCGTAAACGATCCATAACAGCTGCTTGTGCGACAGACTGGTTCAGTCGTCCTTTCATTTGATTAATTTGATTCGCCACCGACTCACTAATCGCCTTTGTTAAAGCCTCGACCGTGAGACCGCTATCATGCAGCGCTTTTAAAGCATCGCCAAGTTTTTCAAGATTAATTCCCTTATCTTCAAACAAACCGTCAGTCAAGACTTGGATCACAAACGCCGTTGTTTGATCAACGTGGGCACCAACGTCGATACCAACGTTGGTTGGCGTGATACGAAGTTCGGCTCGACGATTTTCTTGTGCAGCCCATGCTTCTAAATCCAATTGAAGGGTGTAAGTAAAACGCCCAGGAGATGTTTGAATTTCTTTAATAACCTTGGCACCATTAAATTTCCACAATTTAACGCCGGCATCTACAATGCCTTCTAGCCGAACTTGCTTAAATCCTTTCTCGATTAAACCTCTCAGAAAAATCTTGGCAAGCTCATTGCCGACTGTGGTAGGTTGAGTCTCATAACGAATAATGCCGATATCCTCCGCTTTAATTTGACCACGAGCGACTGCCGTTTCGGCATTATCCGGATCCTGACTCCACTCATACCAATGCGCACCGACAAGCTTGCCTTGTGGATCACGTATATAATCGACTCTCATGGTGTCAAGTTCCATCTCCGAAATCGGCGTTTGTGGAAATCCTAAGAATTCATTAACCTCATCAAACGTTGATTGATCATCCGGCCGCAGAACATTTAGGGTCCAATGGGTTGTAGCGGAACGCAGCTCGGCTTTGTTTTCGGTTCCTGCCTGAATCACTAAATCATGTGGTACTGAAATGTTGAGAACTACCCCTCCCCAAAGAATCGCTTTGACGGTGATTTCAATGCGCTCGGTATCGCCAATGACGATTGATTCGCCTTCTTTGCGCGTCAACACCGGCGCGCTTCTTGCTTGTCCCGGTTTTGGAGTCCTAGTCGGTGCGACAAAACCATCTGTCATGATTTCTTTTCGGTTGATCGGCATTTCCCATGGCACATCAACCTTAATTCTGGCTTGCGAACGCCCCTTCGCTTTAGGAATGGATACTTGCACTTGATCCCCAATCCGGAGAAAACCGTTCTCTTGGCCCATATAAACTTCTCCGGATAGTTCAAGCGAATTTATTTCCATCCGGTGGATTTTATAATTTCGCGGCACATCAAAACCAATTTCAGCTCGTCTATTGGCTGAAAGCCTGTTAACCGTAATACGGATGTCTTCACCGATTTGCATGACCTCTCCTAACGCCAAGCGGTCGTCGGTTGAAGGCCTTCCATTAAAGAGGACGGGAATATCATGGGGCGCTTTCACGATAAACCGTACTAATTCATTTGGTGTGATTCGAATCACTTTGACATAAATATCATCGCCAATTCGATATACATTATCTTCCTTGACTTCGGTTTTCCAAACATTGCGCAGCTCAGACTTCACAGTGATTGATTGCGAACGCTGAGCAGTCCTCGGCTCGGAATACCGCATTTGGTTAATACGCGTTTCAATGGATTGTTCAGCAAAAGCTTCGGTCAATAACTCGCGGACGAGGTTCATTTGTTTCGCAGACCATGCTGCCGCCCCCATGTATCGCTCGCCAGCCAAATCCAACCGGCGCTCACGTTCATAAGACCTGCTTAACATATCCGAAAGTACTCGATAAGCATATGCCGATAAGTATTGGTGTTTAAAATTCACCCATTCATAAGCCAACCGACGCATGCGGGTAAAAGGCACTTCTTCTAAACCTGCCCAATAGAGTCGAATCCCGCTTAAGACGTCTGCTACTGCTTCAAGATCCTGAGAAAGTCTTGCCATAATGCGATTCGCTACGATCTCGCGTGTTTCCAATCGCCCAAACGGCAACTGATCGATTAAGTCTTGGCGATTGACAGCAGAAACGCGCAATTCGGAGCGGACGAGCATCATTAAGTGCTTCAAGTTCTCCAAACCGCCGTTTTTGCTTAAACCGGTCATTAACGGGCTTTCGGGAAAACGCTCCCGAAGGAACGCTTCGATGCTCTCGCCTGCTTGACCTGGCGCACTATCTAAAAGTACTCGCAATGGTACCCATTGGAAATTCAACAAGGGTTGATCTGAATCGCGCCGCAGTTCTCCGATGTCACCGGTTGTGTGATCATCAACATGCAAAAAGATACTCACCAGAATACCGGGATGATTGCCGCGGAAATCATCCAAGCGTGCATCCAATTGATAGGTGGTAATGGCAAAGCTGCCTTGGGTTTCTTCCGAAAGTTCACGCACAGCCGCGCCTGCGGTTGATTCCATTTGATGCTGGGGATCAAGATCTGCGTCTGAAAGAATGCCCATTGTCCTTAACCGCGCCAAAGAACCTTCGGGTTCAAAATCAGCGTCAGAACGAAACCCAACTTTTCCGGCAGGCGAAGTAAATGTACCTGTCCGATCAGAGCGTGTGCCACGCTGACCCAACAAAAAGTGCCATTCTCCGCCGATATTTCTCAACACCAGAACACCTGCTACTCTTAACTTGGTCTCATTAGTCTCTAAATCCTGCCACGCCTCATGCTGCGAATGCCACTGCAATCGCCCTTCTGCATAAGCTTTTCTGAAGACCTCACGCAAACCGTTTGAATCAAGATTGTTTAAGTCCACCGTCGCAGATGAACGTAATTCGGAGCGGACAAACGTGCCTCGGGCAATGATAACTTTGCCTTTGTTTTGATCCGGCGGAATCAACAAACTGAGAGAGCCGCCTTTAGATACTTCGAAACGTAACACATTAGATTGATCTGCGTTTGGTTGAATCGTTAAATAATAGTCGGATGAACTAAGTTTTGATTTGATTTTGGTATCAAAATTGACGGACATTTGATTGACAGCAATACCTTCGTCCACATGAAAATCACCTTGCGCTTCTATTTGCATGATTTTAAAACCAACCGCTGCCATCAATTCTTCTAGTTCAACCCCCTCTTCTTCCATGACAGGACGATTAAAGTAATCAAAATTGTCTTCTGTCACCGTCGGATAAGATTCGTTAGCCAGATTGGTATCGCCGAATAAAGTTTCAACACCTAAAGCGCCTAAATCAACATGTGAGATCACACCTTTTTCTTTGGTCAAATCCCACCAGCCGGCAACTTGACCAATCGCGGCTAAAATGTCAGTCTGGTCTTGATCAAGCGGAAGCTCAGCAGCTTCCCCCAACTTTTCATAAGGTAAACCGTCTTTTATTTCAATGCCGCGGGCGTGAAGCGTTTGGCGCAACCGCCACATCGCACTGACAATTTGATAAATATGTCCTTCCAAGAAATCCTCATTTACTTTGATGATCATACCGGGCTTCACTGCCACTGGAGTCATTTCACCTTCCGCTCTGGTGACTTGCGTTAAAAGATCGTTAAAGTAACCCCAATCCATCCAAGCACGCAACTCAGCGCGTGATTCGCTACTTGTCTTGCTTTCAAAAGTTTCAAAATAAGCGATCAGCGTATCGAGCATTGCTCCATCTTTGAGATCAAGACCGCTTACTTCACCGGACCATAATCGCCCCATGACTGCGCCTGCTTTTTCGGCTTCACTATCTTTCACTCCGGCCAAACGGTACTCATTACTTTCAATTTGACTTCGAAATAATCTGAGAATAGTCACAAGTAAATCGGTTTTAAGTTGTTTCTGATCCCTCCACCACGCCTCCATCTCATCAATCACTGCCTGATATGGTTGACCACCAACTTCTCTACGAGATGAAACGGATTTTGGCGCAGTGATTCGGTGCTGGAGCATAAAATTGACCAAATCTATAATCCCTTGGTGTAAAGGCTGCTCAGAAACATCCGTTTGAACAAGCGCTTTGTTAACCTGCCGCCTTTCAATATGGTTTTCATAAAAGTCCTTCGGTGAAGTCGGGTATGTTTGATCCCAATGTAACTGCCGCATGCCTTGATACAAATTATCCTCGGGTGCTCCTTTGTAAAAAATGCCTTTCTTGGCCAGGGCAATGGAGATGGCATTGAGCCGAAGTGTTCTTTGTTTTCCGGGATCAAATGGGTCTTGATAACCCAGCAGCACATCCGGCCGGCCGAAAATTAAACGTGTCATGCTGACAATGTAACGGCCGTTTTCAATGGAATAATATCCGCGCTCATCCCGCAGTGCTTTTGCAGCTGTTTCGGCAGCGATTTGTTGCTTCTCCCAAAAAGCTTCTACATACCACACACCGTCTTTCTCTTGATAACGATGGGGTTCGTCAATTGATGACAGCCGTTTTACAATAGGAAACCAAAATCTTTTCCACGGCGTGCTTAAATCAACCGGCACATAACGACCGGCAAATTTACGTTCTTGATCGAATTTCAAAGCGGCCTCTAGCAGGGTTTCCATTCGTGCCGTAATTTGATCGAGCACATCCCCAACGGTGATAGGTTTCCCGGATGCTTCACTCACCCGGCGGGCAATGGCTTCAAGTTCTTGGCGGTCTTGTTCGACAAATGTGGCAATTTCGTCTTGTGTGACATAGTTTTTATCTTTTAAACCAGGTAAATTAAAAACAGGCCTTTCGGTTACATCGCGAACCGGACGGTTGAGAATATAATAATCAGGTGTCATGCCGTCATCGGATGGTTTCGTCACCGGCTGCCTAAAAATAGGGTCTCCGGACTGCATTAATCCGGTCGTCAACGTTAAACCATCACTCCGCAATTCAGCTCGTGACGGCAAAGGCGGCGCCTCAGCCACATAACGTTCCAGTTCAAACAAACCTTCTTTTTGATGCCATTTGAGGGAATACCGCCAAGCCTCGGGTGAGCCTTGTGAGGCATTTTCTGTTTCTATTAAAAATCGTACGGCTTCGCTGGCGGGCATTTCATAAAAAATAATAGTATAGGTCTGAGCCGTTTCATCATGGCGAAAAGTAAGGCGTAAAGGCACTTGGGCCGACACCAACCTTCTTTGCATCGTTTGGAATTCTGTCTCCGCCATCACGAACGGTCGCCACCTATTGGTGAGATAGTGAAAAAGCCAACGCATCCCATCGGCTGATTGCACAATAGGCATGCGAATGGTCATGGTAACGATTGGCTCATCATTTTGGAAGGTTTGCCAGTTGCTTAAAATGTTCACCAATTTTATTTGTGTTAAATTGTCTATCTTTTTATTGCTCTTCAACTGCTCGATCGGCTCATCCTCCCGGCTGCGTAACTCCGCACGTCTGGCCAGCTGCGCTAAAGGTGTTCGCGCTAATACGCCGGGTACTTCAATCACCATGCCGGTAAATGTGTCGGGAATTCTGGCATCAAAGGGCCGCGTGTTGCGTGTGCGAACTTTGAGATCCGGAAAATAGCCATGAATCGCACCCGCCGTGCGGTCCCATTCAACGTTGTGGCGAACAGTCATCGCCTTAAAATCTTTCCCTTCTACTTCGATAAAAATATAGCCGCTAAACTGGCTTTTCACGATTTTCTCTAAAAGCAAATTGCCTGTTAACTCCCACTCTTCGTTGGTTAAGCGCATATAAATGCGATGAACGCCGTATTCCTCAAATTGAAATCGGTTAAAACCATCCGCCGCCGCTCCCCAGCGGTAAGGCTCGTTTTGCGCCGCTTCGCGCGCTCCCTCACCTATTAAGAACACAGGATCACCGGGCCGGATAAAATATCCCAAGCGGCGATCAATATCTGAAAAAGTATTTTTCGTTTCCGGTGTAACAGTTAAAACGTGAGGAGATCGTAATTCGGAATGCCGGGCGAGTGTCAGCCCATAAACGTTGTAAGTGCGTTTGTCATTTATTTTAGGATGTTCGGTTCGCAGCAATCGGGGACCATCAACTTCATAATCCATCACCCGGCTTTGAAAGAGTGCGGCAAAAACACGTAAGTGATCCTGCGCCGCCTTTTCTTGCGTTGCCATCGGCCGAACGGTTTGAATGCCTGCTTGTTCAACGGTTGCTTGCGGGACTGAAATTTCAATCGTGATGGTTTTAGGATTCGTTGGCTCTGATAAATGGATATTCAAGGCATCGCGCCCATACTCCCCTCTTAAACCCGCAGGAAGTTCGGGGTACTGCCATCTTTGTGTCGGAGGCAGCATAGGTTTGTTGAGTAGTTGTTCAATCAATTCCGCCGTCACCACTTGGCTAGGTACCGATGCTTCACGTAATTCAGCGCGGTGGCTTGATTCTTGGCCGCGGTTTGCAAATTCACGGGCGGCGGCGGGGTTGTCATTCGGTTGTTGACTAACGCCATTGATTTTCCAAAAAGTTTGTGATAAGGTCTTACCCGCTCCAAAAAATCCTCCCCACGGAAAGGAAGCAAATGGCATGACAGATTCATATAGTGCTCGCGAAGTCGGTGCTCTCATTGAGTCATTTCGTGGTGACATTTCTGCAGTTGCCGAAGAAGTCCATGGGTTATCAGAGAGAATGGGACGGGTTGAGTTGTCTCTTGAAGACATTAAGATCAGATTAGGTTTGGTTGAAGATGCCGTCCGCGTCGCGATTCCATCACTCACTGCTCGTGTTTCTCGAATTGAATCCAAATTAAATTCATAAACATCACCATCAGATCGTTCAGCGCGTACCAAAGATTCCCGCGCAGCGATAGAGCTGATGCTTCTAATGTTGGGTGTCTTTAAGTCGTTGGTGAGGACAAGCGGTGCTGCAATGGTGGTTTGCCGTAAACTTAATCCCGCGGTTATTTTTTGGACAGATGAAGCTGAAAAATCACTTTCTTGCCACAGATTGATTAAATGTTTTTTGATGCCTTCCAGTTTTGCATCAATTTGTTTACTTAACTCTCCAAAGTAAACTTCAAGAATGGATTGAAAAATATCGCTTGTTGATTCAGACGATGCCCCCATTTCATGGCGAAGTGATAACATCAACTGGTCAACGTATTGGGTGTACTGGGTGGCTTCAGTCACCCGGCCTTCGGCAATGGCATTTTGAATGATCCGGCCGCGCCAGCGTTTCATTTGAGGCGTGAGTTCATAACTGGATAAAGATTTTGAAATTTCTTCGGTGTAATCCCGTGCAAAAGCTTCCCAAATGGATCCGGTGTAATGGTCCATAAAGGAACGTTTGCCTTGCATCACCCGCCAGTAGTTTTCTTTGGATTGGCCAACGTCCACTTGAGGTGAAATTAAAATATAAGGAATGTTCTTCTGACGCATTTGTTCCGTGATACCGGCCGAGTGAAATCCGCCGGTACTTAAAAGAGCAAGATTGACTTTCTCGTGCGCCATCATTTTTTGCGTATTTTGAAAAATCGAATCGTTACGCTCCAGTGCCAATTGATAAAATGTGAGATGTGGTTTGAACAAAGTATTTAGCGTGGAGCGTATGGCGTCGAAGGACATAAGGACCTTTTTCTCCGGTATTTCATTGGTTTCTATGCGCTGTCCGCTGTCCGCTATGCGCTGTATTTCTTCCCATTCTTGCGGGGTCAATTCCAGCTGAGCTAATTGTTTCAGCAAATAAAGTTCCCGATAATCATTCAGAAGCGTGGTTTCCGCCTCACTTTCCCCCACCGAACTTCTAAGAACTCCTTCCAATGCTTTGACTTCTTCAAACAAATGCGTCCCTTTGATCGAAGATAATGTTTGTGCATATAAGAGAGCCGTGTCCAATGGCTCCGGAATTTCCAAAACATGATCCCGGTCAAAATGCTGCATGTGTTTAATGAGAAATCCTGCCGCCGTGCCGCCGACTTGATAGGCTTGAATCAGTTCGCCAATTTCTTTTTGCTCTGTGGGTGAAAGCGCGGGTAAAACTTGGCGCTGAAAAACCTCCATGAGTTGACGCATGGCATTCTCAAACCCGGGATCGTTTAAATGCGCTTCCATCGCTTCCGCATGAAATGACTTTGCAATCTCCTGATATTGGCTTGCAAAATCTTGCTTGGGATAGAGAGGTTTTAGAACGCGAATATATTCCAGTAAAGACAAGTCATCTTTGGCGAATTGCTGCCAAGCATCAAGAAATTGACGCGCTTTGGCGGATAAAAGAGTTTTTGCTTTTTGGTCGAGCGCCTCCTCGCTTGTTTTTAAGTAAGCATTCACCTGTCCGGTTTGATTCACCGCCTCCAAGAAAGCTTTTCTATTAGCTTCATACAAGGCTTGCGTCTCAATACCGTAATATTTCACGTGCGGCTGATCCTCTAAAATGGCTGCCACTTCACCGCCTTGAAGATCGCCTGCTTCTAAATAATGGTTCAATATTTTCTTTTTGGTTAGTGAATTGGGATACGACTGAAAAAGTAGATTATCAAGCTTGCCTTCACCGCCCTCTAAAAGAATCAAACGTAAACCGTAATTTTGCTTAAAGTAGCGGATCATGTCTTTGGTTGCATTTTCAGAATCAAAATTGGCATGCGCATTTTGAACGTAGATGACTAATTGATCAAGCGGCAGGCGATATAAGTTTTCGGGGGCTGTCTCTTCGCTGCGCGGGGTCAGACCCTCTCCGCCGGAGGACAGATTCGTCCTTTGGCGAACTCGGGTTTGACCCCTGTTTTCCGGAACAAATACCTCATCGATATGGCCCAGTTCTTTGGGAAGCTCGAGTGAACCGATTAAATCATGAAGATCTAATGGCTGACTGCTGTTCATCCCGTGGATTGATGAAGGACTTCCCGGAAGAGACTGGGCATATAGATTTATAGAGGTATTTAAAAGGGTGAAAGAAATAAGCACAAAAATAGCGATGGTTTTATGAAAAACGCCTATACTTTTTGGCTGGCTGGCTAATTCCACGGGATAGTTATTAACTCCTACCAGGGGCAACTATCAGGGACGCTTCCTTCTAGCTGGAACCAACCCTGAAAAACCCCTCAAATAAGATGGTTTAAGTATACCTGATGACTGGTTAAATTTCAAAGGCAAGATTAAAAAGATATCTGTTGTAAGTCTTTAATTATAAATAACTTACACTTATTTAAGGTGTAAAAAAACTCAAAAACACTATCAGCTTATATTAGCTTAAATATCTATGCTTGAAACTCGGTTTTCTCTATGGCGACAGATAGGTGTAAAGATGATATAATGCGGTTTTCAAGCTTGATTGAACTTATTGATTTCATTTTCAAATATTCATGGCTCATCGACAAAAGAAAAAACGAAAACCCGTCATCACGATGGGTGTCGAGTTAGAAACTTATTCGATTGCCCTCCCTGAGCGCAGAATTTGCCGTGAACTTCATTTTCCGAAACGTGCCAGCATCGAAAAAGGCGAGCGTTTCACCCGCGATTGGAGCATTGGCTCAGAATATAACAGTAAAGTTTTTACTTCCATTCGTCAGGCTTTCTTTTTATTGAAAAGCAGTCTCAGAAAATATTTGGCTTTCCGAGATCCGGAAAATGGTTCGGACACCAAATATGTGATCTTTCCGACCGGCGGGTGGATTGATCGGTTTGCGGGAAGCCATGTGCACTTAGCCGTTGATGCAAAAAGATTTTCATACGTTGAAGCGCAAAAACTTTCTACTTATATCCACGATCATATTCCGTTCTTAATCGTGCTCACCGCCAGTTCGCCGGTTTGGCGTGAAGAAATGACGCCTTATTCGTCTAACCGCTTACTCAAGGGCTCACACAAATACTGTCAGGTGACGAAGCGCGATTTTCTTTACAAACACCATTTCCGCGAACTCACCTTTAACCGCAGCAGCAAAAAAAAACCTAACACCTTGGAAGTGAGGGTCTGCGACAGTTCAATCCCGGAATATTTGACTGCCGTCTTATGTGTCTGCAAGGCGGTAGCTGAGCGTTGGAAGAAACACAAACGTGCGCTCACACGCACCAAACATGTTAATTACCTGAAAGCCCGCGACAACGCCATTAAAAATGGCGCCCGTGCGCGGCTCGTGTGGAACAACCATTGGGTCAGCGTTGCTGATTACACGGATCTTTTCTTCCGAAAATATGAAGATGAGCTTGATCAAATGGATATTCCGGATGATATCATTCGCATTTTTAAATATCTCAAAAAAGGCTGGAATCAAGCCGAGCTCATTAGAAAGACAGCCGTGAATGCCAGGCGGTTCCACAGACAAACCTGGCAGCGCCGTTTTGCAAAGAAATATGCTGCCGCCATCGAAGATTTGTTGGATGGCAATTCGTTTGAGCAATTTGCTAAACACTTGGGCGTCCGATTGCCATCCATTGAACGCACGTGGCTCGGGCGCCGGGAGGCCAATTGGTGAAGAAGAGGCGCCGCAAACAAAAACGCCGGGTAAGGCGCAGGCGGTTGACGGGCAAGCCCATCATTGGCATCACTTGTGAAGTTCACAAGCTCAAACCCTACTTTTCAGAATTTGAACTCATGTGTGATTACCGTTACGTGCGTGCCATCATTCGGGCCGGCGGTATCCCTGTTTTGGTTCCCATTAATCCGCTGAGGCGTGACAGCGCCCGCTTGCTGGATCATTTAAACGGCCTTGTTTTCATTGGCGGTGCGGACATTCCACCCACCTTTTACGGCGAAAAAACCAAAAAGAAAGTTGCGCCGATGTACCGTGGCCGCACCTATTTTGAAATGTGGCTTTACCGGGCCGCGCAGCGCAAAGGGATCCCGATTCTTGCCATCTGCTACGGCATGCAGTTATTAAATGTGATTTATGGCGGTAAACTTTACCAGGACATGAGCACGCAAGTAAAAGGCATTCGAAATCACGTTTCAAAGCGAAACCCGATGGAGCGTGTCTACCTGCAGGAAGATTCGCTTTACTATAAGATTTTCAAGAAAAAAACCATGATGGTACACTGCCAGCATCATCAAGCGGTGAAAGTGCCGGGAAAATCCCTCCGGATTACAGCCTATGCCGATGACGGAATGCCGGAAGCGCTCGAAGGGCCGCCGCGTACATTTGCCGTCCAATGGCACCCCGAACGACAGGAAAAAGACCCCGTCCAACAGCGCCTCTTTCGTCATTTCATTGCTTTAGCCCGAACTGGGGTCAGACCCAGGAGGGTCTGACCCCACGCATGTTCCTGGAAGATTCATTTTCAGCACGCCAAGTAGCCGCATTGGTTGAGAGCTTTTCCGTCTGGTGGGAGAAAAAGTAGATTCACTCCTTCCGCTCCGCAAAGAAATGATCGAGGTAAAAGAAAAGCTAAGATCATTGAATATTCGTGTCAGCGCATTAGAAGTGGCGGTGCGCACGGTTTTTACCACAGAGTTGCCTGCAATTAAAAACCGCTTAACCAGACTCGGTTCTGCTTTGCTAGCCAGCGAGAGCCGTCCCTGATATGTACTGAGGTGTAACAATCACTGACCGCTGAACACTGGCCGCCGACCACTGCTTTTACGCTGATTTGGCTCTGAGGAGGTTTGCCTGCCACTCACTCGTCATATGAGCTACAGCTTGGCCGAGAAAATTAAAAAATTCATTGAGATTAGCGACTTGATTCCGAATGGCTTCAATATTTTGACGTATTAAGCTAATTGCCAGATTTTCACCTAAGCGCCTATCTTCATCGCCGTATCCAATCAAATGTGCGCGTGTAACATCCAGTGTGGTTAATACATCCGTGGTTTGATCGTCGCTTTGCACAAATTGAACCTGCTCGGCTCCCGAAACACCGTCGATCAAATCAAGAATGGCACTTTTCATCACAGGACTGTCATAATAAATGACCACTTCCTGCCTGCCGCTCACGGCTTCTAAAATTTGACGGAAAGCGGCACCTAACTGATCATTAAATTCCGGCAGAAAGATTAAAGCTTCGCGCGTTTGAACACCGGCCGCTAAATTTTGAACGTTTTGAGAACTTTCATACACATCACCTTTGGCATTAATTCCCAACACGCGCCCGTGCGTCAAAAAGCTATTGAAACGCTGACGAGCAATCGTTTGATCTGCTTCCGTACGTTTTGAAGACTCGAAGACATCACGAATTGCCTTAATGGTATTCTGAATGGGCTGCAATTCTTCTTCAGGAATTGCTTGGGATGCTTTAAGATCATCCAAAGCGATCAACTGATCAGGCGTTAGTGCAATTCTCAGTTCCGGGTGTGAGCGTTCAAATGCAACAACGGTTTGCCCACCGTTTTCGTCAATTTGACGTAACCCATTTCGTCCCACGATGGCTGCTACGAGGGGTGCTGGACGCCGTCCGCTTGGGTCGTCATTAAATTCTTCAACGGTTGGCGCATTGTCAATCAATCTGGCTTCATGAATACGTTTAGGACCTCTTGATTCATGCGAATCACTGCGCAACTCGGTGCGCTCGGGCATGTGCCCAAAAGCAATATTAAGCGCGCGCTTTAGCATATCAATATCTTCATCAGGATTAATAATGAGTTCATGACTGTGATCGCCAGCAGATTCAAACTCACCTGTTGTCAGATTCATTTGTTGAACGTTTGCTAACATTCGTCTGAATTCTTGGATGTTACTTCGATAAGCCTTCAAAAACTCTCTAAAGGTAAAAGATTTTTCCTTTTCAATCGCTGTGAATACAAGCTCAATCATAGCTGCAAATACACTGCCCGCATTATCAAGAAAATATAAATCCTTTGGGTTTCTTCGATCTAATCTGGTAATAAGTTCTTCTTCGGTTAAAACTTCCCCATAGAGGTAAAAAGACATGGCTTGGATGCGACGAGCCCAATCTGAAAACTCGCCAAAGTCGACAACGTTCATTCCCCGTTGTGCTGTCTGTCGCATTGTTTCATCTAAATTTTTGAGATAAGCAAACGTTTTATCAGCCGTGGTGGTCGCGTTCTGCGTCAGGACTGATTTGAATTTAGCTAAAAAATACATACCAAGGTTCTGTAGAAATACAACCCGATGAAGCTGTGCGCTTAAGTCAATGGGTTGGTCTAAATCAAAATCTAAGGGCTCGAAATCATGACGCAATTCAGCGCGAACACGATCGTTTCTGAAAACAATGGCGCCCATGGTTGGGCTGTTTTTCCCCACAAGCCTCCAGGGATCGGTAAAATTGGGTGGCTGAGAGAGTATACGTTCGTTTTCACCAAATCGACCTGGTTGAATGAGATGTTGCCATAAAGCCTCAGTGTAACGTTTATCTTGGATTGAACCCGTGTCTTTTCGAACCAGTGAAACACCTTCCGGGAGCCCAAGGCTAATGGCGGCAGTATGCCCGGTTGGGGTAGGCGTTAAATAAAGCGGAATGGTTGCTGCTACCCCGCCTTCCACACGCAATTCAACCGCGAGTTCTACATAGGGATCCGTCCCTGTGCGGTTAACCGACCATCTCACCACACCACGCACTTTTTCGCCTCCCAAAGTCATCTCTGAAACCAGCACAAGCAACACTTGGTGAAGCACATAGGGAATCATATCTTCCTGACCGTGGAAATAACCTTGCATCACTTCGCTGATTGCAGCAATGGCCGATTCAATTTCGCTTTGTTCACGAATGATCCGATCGTCTCTTAATTCAGCTCGCTGTTGTCTTGGCCGTGACCGATGAGCATCATTGAGTGCTTGTGCCACTTCGGATGGAATACTGCGATCCCGTCCCACCACAAGGGTTTTATCGCCTAAAGATATTTCACCGCGACCGTCTTGATCGACCGGCACACTCAAGGTAGTGTGATCATCTAATTGAACGGTTTCGCGAGGAGGCCGATTAGCGTCAAGTTCTGCTTGGGTGATTCGCCCTTCCACTGCCCGCCAGAAAGAACTATTATCATTTCGGAGTTCGGAACGTATGAGGGCGCTTTTGCCTTCATCATCTAAGGCAAAAAATTCTGTCAATGCTTTTTGCCAGGCCGCATAAGAACCCGGTACAGTCGCTTGGGAACGTTTTTCAATATAATCAACAAAAACTTGTTTCAATCTATCAGGTAAAGCCCCCCACAGACCGGCAAGATGCTCAAGATTTTCATCATGTCTCAAACTTTGCGCGCGCCACTTGTTAAATTGAACCCCCCAAAATAATTCAAGCACTTGTGTTTGTGTGTCTACATTTTTCCCAAAAGGGAGTTTGATAAGATGATCCTGATCCACTTGGCTTTGTCGAAATAAATTAACCAAAGACTCCAAAATAGGCAATCCATCAAGATCAGAGCCTCTATTGAATTGGCGAGCAGGTTCAACCAAAGCATTCGCCAATGCTTCCCATTGAGCGGCATCAGTATTTTCAAGAACGGTTAAGATGTCATCTTCAGTTTCAAATGCTCTAAGTTCAGTCCGAGGTCTTTGTGCGGTGTCCGATTCCGGCACCGTCAAGCCGTACTGCTTAGCAAAATCATCGCGCATTTGATGAAAAGGCGTATTGGTTTTTGCAGTTTCAAAAGGCGGCAATTCCATTTTGCGAGCCACGACACGCAGCGAGTCGAAAATAATCCTGATAATCTGATCATCACTTAAAGTCTTTTGGCCTTTTTGGCGGGTAGGTTCCATTCTAAAATGTATTTGTTGTGTCTTTGGATCACGTTCCGCCACGATATACTGCGGTTTCGATCCAAACAACCCGTCTGAAATCTTAATTCTAAACCCATCCACGCGTATGGTTGTCCGATCAATTTTACTTCTTTGCCCATCCGGCACCAGTTGAGTTGTCTTCACCGAACCGCCGCCAAGATAATAATTGAACGCCCGCGCAGCAGACGGAAAATCAGTGGACGAAAATGTCCTTAGAGTTTCAATCAATCCAATAGCCAGCCTCAAATCCTCCCGATCAATGCTATCAGCCAATCGCATCATGATGGTGGCAAGCTCAGGAGCTTCGGTACTAGCAAACTTGTCTTCTTGAATTTGATCTTCATTTTGAATGGTTTCTGTATCATTCGCTATTAATTGAGCGTAAGGCGAACCTTGCATCAATTCATAAAAAGCCTTCATGGGCCTCTCGTCTGAAGGATTCAAATCTGCTTGATTAGAAACAACGACCAACTCCGGCTTGGGATTGGCGTCTTCAAGCAGCCAGATTCTTGCGACTTCAAAATTGGGCACACGATATACATGAATCACTTTTCCGTCTTTAAAACTTGCTGTTGATTCTCCCTCCCAAAATCGGTCACCGATAATCAAAACTTGTAAATTTTCAATGCCTTCAAACTGGCTAAAATTGACCGCAATACTCGGCCACGCTGCTTGTTCCCGCAATTCGGTGTGGGCTTTTGCATCAGAATCAATTGGTTCAAGAATAAGAATGAAACGTTGGTTGCCATCCGGTGTTGTGTCATCCATCGGCTCAATAAAGGTTCGAGGCGAAATGCGATAGGTGGTATGATTGCGGAGCCAATTACTTGTACGTGTTCTCACAATTGCTTCCGCCCGGGAAACTTCCTCTCGTTTCAATGATCCAATCACAACTCTTATTTCTCCAGAAGGACCCCTTGACGCTTCGCCTTGCCATTTGGTATTGAACGGAATTGAGAGACGTAAAATTTCTTGCTGAACACTTTCCAAAAGACTATTAGCTGAGGATGTTCTCAGCTCGGCACGAGCAGCAGCGAGATATTCCTTCATGTGATAGATGGCCGCTGGTAAACGAACTTCTGAGTGTTCATTAGGACTACTGGTAGGTAACAAAGATAACTGAGCACCATAACCAGTCGTACTGGTTGTAGTAAAAGTGACTATAGCAATGGCGGCAATAAAGCGGTGAAAGCGGTTGAAATCCACGGATAGCCTTTCTTAAGAGATACTAAGATTATTTAAAAAGTAACCTATAAATAAGGAATTGTCAATACAGGCAGCCTATATTACTTATCTATAGGACTTAATAGACCTATAATCACTTAATAAGCATTCGCTTAAAATGCTGAATAAATAACGACGGCAAAAATAAGCGGTTCTTACCTTTAATCTCTCGCTGTGATGAGTGTATCGCTTAATAAATTCGTCTAATAAGCTGAATACAATAAAATGTTATGATATATTTCTTCTAATGACTGAAAAAAGACCCGAACAACTCCGAGGTTATACTTACGATGAACTCCATCAGTCCAAAAAAAGTATGGAGCTTGCACAGCGGGCTTTGGACGAGGCAAAAATTGCCTATCAACGATTAACATCTGAGGAAACCGACCCCTTCCGCAAAGAACAACTGGCCAGTTTTCATGACATGGCCATGAAAACCACCAACGTACCGGAATTGGAATTAGTGAAGCAAATGGCATTTCGCGCCGCAGAACGGACGCGCGAAGGCAAGACCATTGCGCAACAGCGGAATAAAAAAAGAAAACTCATATGGACCGTTACCATTTTTGTTGCTTTGGTGATTGTAGGAACCGGCTTTAAACCGGTTTATTTTTACCAAATGCCATCCGGCGAAGTCATTGAGTCGGAAAAATACGTTGGAAAAACTTTTGTTGCCTCTCAAGCAAAAGTAACGGTTCAATATAGCCATAGCGACCTTAGGTTTACAAGTTATCCGATTCTCAGGCTGGTTATGCTTGGTTTTGTGCTGGTTGTCATGACTTGCCTGATGCTTGCCAAAATGTTTTAATCCTGGGGTCAGGTCCCGGACCTGACCCCAAGAGCAATTTTTAGAGGATAACGAATGCGGCAAAAAACCAGATGGTTTATTTTAGTATGTGCCGTTTGTTCCGTGATGACATTCGGACCCGTACAAGTCCTGGGGTCAGACCCAGGAGGGTCTGACCCCCAAATTAGAGCCGGCTTTGCCAAAATAGACGTCACACCGCCTATCGGTACGCCCCTTTCCGGCTACGGCAGAAGACACGGGGACCCCTCGAAAGGCATCAAAGACTTGCTTTATGCGAGAACCATCAGCCTCACCCAAAAGGGTGAAACATTTTATTTCGTCTCTTTTGATAATGTTCTTGTCGATGAGCATCTGAGGAACGTTGTTCTTCAAAAAGTGCGCCGTGAAATTGAAGTTCCGGACGACCATCTCGTTTTGGCAGCCACCCATACGCATTCCGGGAGCGGCGCCATCGGCGGCCGTTTTTGGCAGCGCTTTATCGGCGGCCGCTTCGACCGAAAAGTTTTTGAAAAAACAACCGACTTGATTGCCGCCTCTGTGATCCAATCTTTTAAGAACCAAAGGACTGTTGCCGTTGAATACGGCGAGATTGACGCCGGTGATTTAACCGAAAATAGATTGGACGAAAACTTGCCGGCCTCCGCCTTACTTCGGGTGATCCGCTTCAAACACGGGAGTAACGTGCTGGGCCAATTGGTTTTCTTCGCAGCCCATCCGACGCTTTACTCGGCTGATAACCGCCATTTTTCGGCGGATTTTCCCGGTGTTCTAACTCGATTACTCGAAGAAAAATATGCCAAAAGTACTTCCCTGTTTATCAATGGCGCTGCGGGCGATATTCGTCCGAGCGGCATTTATTCCGATTATCCGGAGAAACGAGTTGAGCGATATGGCCAAGTTCTGTTTGAAAAGGTGGAATCTATCCGTTTTAAACCACTCGCTTTGGAAGGGCCTTGGCAAGCCGAAATCATCCGCGTTAAATTGCCCGATACCAAAGTTGCCCGGTTTGTCCCGGCTATCTTAAGTAACCGTTTTTTACCGCGTCACGCTTATTTTCAAGTTGTGCGGCTAGGCAACATTGCCTTTATGGCATTGCCGGGTGAAATTGCCTCAGAAATCGGCCGCGAAATTGAAGCGCGTGCCGCCGGTAAGGGATTCCGGCTGTTTGTCATTGGTTTTGCCAACGATTACATCGGTTACGTCATCCCCGAGCGGTATTACCTTGACCGCTCGGAATATGAATCGCGCACCAGCCTGTATGGTCATCGTTTTGATTTTTTTGTACACCAAACCGTCGATCAATTATTGAATGCATTAGACAATCGATCTTCCCAGCACGAATCGGGTAAATTAATCATACAACAGGAACTGCCGGTTATTTTTGTACGCGGGAGTGATTACGAGATGGGTTACCAACAAGGCGAACTCATGCAAACTGAAATCCAGCAAGCCAAAAAGGAAATTTATCATTATTTGGCACACCGTGTCATCTATATCCCCTTTTTCTCCGGCCTTATCTCGAAATGGATTCTCTCCCGCACCTGGAAAAAAATGGCGCCTTATGTTTCATACGGTGAATGGCAGGAATTGAAGGGTCTGGCAGACGGCACCGGGCTGAAAATGAAAGATGTCAAGCGGCTGCATGCCATTCCCGATTTAATTGAGCATCTATGTGCAAACGGCGTTTATTTTGACCGAGCCACTCAAAGCCGGAGGTTGATTCATCTGCGAAATCTGGATTGGATCCGCGACATGGGTATTCAAGATTATGCTGCCCTGATTGTCTATCAGCCTGAGCGCGGCATTCCGTATGTGAATATCGGTTATTATGGCTTCGCAGGCGTCATTTCGGGTTTCAATGCGGAGGGCATTTCAGTCGGCCAAGTGGGGGCCGATTCGATTGATGAAACTTTACGCGGTACTCCCATGCCTTTTTTGCTGAAACGTATTTTGCGTGAAGCAAATTCTTTAGAACGTGCCTCGGAAATCATTATTCATGCGCCGCGTACCAGTGCATTTAATTATGTATTCGGCGATGCCAAACACAAACAGGCGTTGGCCATTGAAACCACAGCGCATCATTACAAAATTTTTACTGATAACGATCCGATGGAAATTGATTCCGGCTATGGATTGGCTGCCCAAAACATATTGGTACGGGCTGATACGGCATTTGACCCTGTTATTCGTAATTTGCAAACTGCTTCCAAAGGCAAGCCGGATCAACCGGGCTTAGAACCGCCTGCCGGCAGCGCATACGAAACACGTTATAAAAAGCAGGCTGAGCTGGCGCAAGCTGCCTATGGTGAACTGACGCCCGGGAAAGTGATTGAAATTGCGAAAGATATTGCACCGGATTCCAATGTACAAAGTGTGGTGTACGCTTTTCCTGATTTTTGGGTAGCAAACGCGACGGATGAATTACCGGCTGCCCGAACCGAATATAAACATTTTAATTATGATCAACTTGTTCTCCTGGGGTCAGACCCAAGCGGGTCTGACCCCACGCACACGTACTAAAACCGTGAATTAAAAAACCGCAGCGAGACCCACTCCAAGTAAGGAAAAATCAACAGACCACCGTAATGACCCAGCGGAATGACTTTTAATTTAGGCCGCCCCATTTCCTTCCAAAGTTTGTAAGTGCGTCTCATCCCCACCACCCGGTCAAATAAAGCTAAAAAAACCATGACACGGTCTTTATCAATGTAAGGCGCAAAGCGTGTGGGATCTGTTTTCATAACGGCCTGAAGGTCCGCATACATTTGATCACGCTTCCAACCAAAACGCTCTGCTTCGCGCACAACTTTCGTGACGCCGGGATCAGGACATTTTAAAATGACGTCCGGAATCGGGCCGGCCGGCATGGCTAAAATATGATATTTGAGCCGCGGCTCAATGGCAGCCAAAACCGTGTGTAAGATGGCACCGTAACTAATGCCAAAGCCCGCCATTTTTTGAGAATCTACCTCCGGCTGTACTTCCAGCCAATCAATGGCTTCGCGAATCCGGATGATGGAGGCGCGCATGTAATTCTCAAATTGGGACATGTCTTGCTTGCCATCAAACTGAAGTTTCTTCCGGTGCACAATGGCAGCTACAAATCCGTGACGGGCAAAAAAGCGGGCAAATACATCCACCACCATGTTGCCGCCCAAAATGGGAGACACCACAATCGTAGGCTTGGCTTTATCCCTTTTTTTGGGAAGATATAAATCAATTCGGTTGGTGTAATGCAGGCTTCTGTCTTTAGCTTCTTTCTCGTTTGTCTTTTTGATTTCATTCACTTCCGATTCCCATTGGGTTCGGGATTTGGTCCACAACTCATCCGGCAAATAAAGCGGAAACTCTACCTGCCGGAAATCGTAGCCGCGTTCGTTCGTTTCTTTGAGGATAACCGCTTTTTGCTGCCCATGCGGATAATCGTAATAAGCCAAAAGATCCGGCGGGACTTCTTTTTTCTCATGATCCACAAAGGGAACAGGATGCCACATGGTGCAGCCCGTTTGGGTGCACAAGAATGCCATCATCAAGAATCCGATTGATACTTTATGCTTCAAGGCGGATCGGATTCGACACAATCCAAAGTTTGCCGTCACGAAAAACCTCCACGCGGTAAATACCTGCACCGGGTTGATCAACTTGCAGATCTTTTTCTTCGCTTTCAACAAGCGCCTCACCGTTTCGGTAAAGTCTGATGACTGCTTTTTTTGGCACTTTAATCCTCAAGCCAAACGGCTTGCCCGCAAAAGTCGTTTGACTTCCCATGGGGAAAAGCACCTCACCTACCTTTGCTGCAAAATGAAAATCTTCTGCACGGCCCATGGATTCAAAAACCAAGTAACTTTCCCCATGTCTTAAAGACCGTAAAATATCAGCTTTGCTGAATTGCTTGGCCATCACATACATCGTCACCGCACGAAAGCTTAGTGAGTAGCGCATAAGCGGAAAACCCAACACCCGATAACGCACATGCGCATCCGCTGCCCCGTAAGCCGGCACCAACCGTTTTTCAAGTATTTGATCCCATTTGACCAGTGCGTCACGCGGTTCCAAAACGGCATAGCGGGCAAAAAGAGAGGGGGGCAAAAGAAGCGACTGGAAAAAGAAAACCGCTTTGTTCGCGGCATAAACATCACAGGCTTGGTTGTAAACTTCCATCCCGTCAAAATCATTCACGTTCCAATCCTGCCAAGCGGTTCGGTTACACACCGGATGCGCGAGCACCGCAAAACCGTCCTGTTGGTGAATCAGTTGAATCGCTTTCTTTGGTTCGACAGGCGTACTGATAGTTTCGCGGGTTCCGAGCGCAATTAAATGTCCGTCTGTTGTGGAAATCTCATTCCCGACCATGAGAAGCGGTTTTCGCGCATGAATCTCGGGATCTTTTTTGGCAGCCATGTTGTTGTGATCGGTGATCACAACAAAATCGAGTTTACGTCCTCGCGCTGCCTTAATGACTTGTTTGATCGTGCCTTTTGAATCATGTGAATACTTGGTGTGAACATGAAAAACACCTCGGTAAACACCCGGGGCATCGGCTGAACCAACGAGATTAGGTATTTTGGGCGCGCGCGGCATGGTGCTGCAAGCTTGAAGCATCACACCTAATAAAAGGAGTAAGACTAACTTGTTTTTTGAGATCATTTTTCTTTATCTGTTGGATGCCTTATTTAAAGCATAACCCATCTTATCTTTACCTGCCAGTCGTGACTTTCATCAAAATAATCGAGTATGCTTTATTATGGAGACTATCGACGCTTTTGATATCTCTATGGAGCATGAGAAAACAAACCGAGTGAGGATCTCTTGACTTTTAACTGGTCAAAGCCGAAAAGAAACATATGATGCGATATCTTTTATTGGGCCTGGTAGGGCTTCTCGCTTGGCCCATTCGGGGCCAGTTAGGCGGTTGGACAGGCGGATTTGCCGCCGGCGCCGCACTTGCTTCTTTTACATGTCTACCCTTCACCACCTTCACTTACTCATGGAAAGCACGCGGCCTGGCTGTCCTCTTTACCGCACTCGCTTTTATGTGGGGCGGTGAAATTAGTTATGGATATGCCTTTGACACGATCACGCAATCACTCAACACGGAGATACTCCTTCAGCTCTGCTTAATCGGTGCCGCTTGGGGCGGTATCGGCGGCATGGCATTTGGACTCGGTATTGGATCGGATGGGCGCCGGTTACATACAATTCTCTTGTTCTTCTTTATCGTCAGTGCGTGGGTTTTGTGGCTAATCTTTGATATCGGCGTTGCCATTTGGGTTTTGTTTTTGGCTACGATTGTGCTTTTTTTGTTTTACAACACCCTCATTTTAAGAAACCAGCTTGCAACGGCTTTCTGTGTCACCGGCCTATTGGGCGGCGGTATTGCCTTTTTGGTCGCGGCGCTTGTTTTAAACAGTGCGGAACTGGCAAGTCATTTTTGGCTCCGGGAGGCTTTGAGACTGCGCGATCAAATCATAGGACTCGTCATGGGTTTTACATTTGCCAGTGCGAGCGGCCTTCTGAAAGAAGATCCTTTTCAGATGAGCCGTGACTCACTCGATTCTTGGGGCCCAACTGTTTTCGTTTTTACCATTGCTTTGTCTTTTCTTTCTGCTTTACAAAACGTGCTTCTCAAATGGCTGAAAGTTTTTTATATCAATGAAACGGAGCGCTGGATCATCGTGGCGGTTGGTTTCTTCATTGCCGCGCGCTTTGTCATCCGGTTGACTCAGAAAATTAGCTGGGACACGTCCGTCGCGGGCTCTTGTTTGGCATGGCTTTCAGCCATGACCATCTTGGCTATTTCAAAAGAGGCATTGCCCGGCTGGCTTGAAAGGTGGGAATTGGGTTTTACGGTCATGACCGGAACGCTGATAGCCCTTGCTTTATTCGCAGCCCTGACTTCACGCCCCCAGAAGACCCTTGTCCGTCCTCCGTTGCGCTAGAAGTTCATCTCAATTACAAAGCTGGATTCCCTGAAAAATTAAAAGCTATTTTTAATAAATTTTGGTAAAATTAAATACTTATTTGGTTGATCGGGGCGTAGCTCAGTTTGGTAGAGCGCACGGTTCGGGACCGTGAGGCCGGAGGTTCAAGTCCTCTCGCCCCGATATTTTGGTATATGTCTTAGATAGCTAAATAAGAGAGCAAAGCTTCTTTTTTCTCGCGGAAAGGACCCCGCCAAAGGCGAAGTAAGCGTTCGGCTTCCGTTTCGCCCGGTTCTAAAATAAGAGCTTTCAAAGGTGTGAGGTAGATACGCTCATCTTCTTCGCATTCGTTGAATTGGCGGTCGGCCGCCAAACCTTCTTCGGCAATGCTGACCAGTTGACGGGCCAAATCTAACACCAACTTCCCCCTGACTTTGGCTTTCAGGGCACGAATTTCTATGTCACGATGTAATTTAAAATGATCTGTCTGTGTCCAATGCCGAATTAAATCACATGCTTTCTTTTTAGATGGTTCATGATACAAAATTCCTTTCCAAAAAGCCGGAATGGCAGGAATCAGGTTCGCGCGCTGAGCATCTGCCCCGCGTACTTCCAAATATTGTTTAAAACGGGCTTCCGGAAAGAAAGAGCTCAGGTGAAGTTCAAAATCCTGCTGAGTGGCATGTTCACCCCGATAACCTTTTTCAATAAACCTTTTAAAAGTGAGCCGGTTCACTTTGATCCATTGATGATTGCGTACAATAAACATCATCGGTAGTTCTAAAATATACGACAAATACTCTTCAAAGGTTGCATGTGTGCAAAGTCCGCTGGGTTGCAAACCTGAACGCGAGGGGTCGGTGAAACGCCAAATATGCATGCGTTCCGTTAAAAAACCGCTCGCCTTCCCTTTTGAAAATGGCGAATTCGCAAACATGGCAGACACGATCGAGGTGAGCCTCATGACGAGGCACATTTTCTCAAATGCATCTTCCTCACTGGCGTAATCAAAAGCGGCCTGATTCGCGGCAGTGCGCTTCATCATGTCATGAGCCAATCGGCCTTTTTCGATTAAATAAGCACTCATGATTTTGTAACGGGTTTTAGGCACCCATTCGATGTCTTTGGTTAAACTAAAAGGCTGGATGCTATAAGTGAGGAATTTAACGCCATCGATGAAGTGGCGGATGGTTTTCAGTTCAAAAAAGAACTGATCTAACTGCCGCTTCACTTCATGCACATTTTTGACGGGAGAAGCGCTCAACTCAATTTGACCGCCGGGCTCCAGACTAATGAGGGTACCTTGCTTTTCAAGAGCAACGGTTCGGCCTGCTTCTATGATCTTCCGGTATCCGAATTGATAAGCCAACGCGTTCAGAATCGCTTCTATGCCCCGAGGTCCGCTGAAGTTAACGGCTTCACCCGTTTCGCTGTCAACGGCTAGAATTTCACACTCAATGCCAACGAGGCGTTTGTCGGCGGGCTTGGCAAATTGATGAAAATAACGCTTCAAATCATCGATCGAATGAACGGCATCTTGATGTTTTGATTCTAAATAGGTGCTCATTTGTCTCTTATTTTCTGGTAAGATAGGGCGTAATTAAAAGGACGGTTCTGAAGGAACCGTCCCTGTCAATTTCCTTTAGTTTTAGGAATTATCATACTGCTAAGTTTTTTAAAAAACAATCACAATGTCAAAAAAGAAATTAAAAATAGTTTTTATCATGGACCCCGCCTCAGCCATTGACCGCAGGCATGATACGTCTCTGGCCATCATGATGGAATGTCTGCATCGCGGCCATGAGGTCATTTACGTGGTAGCAAAAGATCTGCGTTTAACGCATGACACACTGAAAGCGGAGGCAGCCTGGTTAAGGGCCGCAGACCGGACGCAAGGTTTTCAAACCTCAAAAACTGACACTTTTATCCTCCATGAAGCAGACGTCATCTTTATCCGTAAAGATCCGCCAATTAATACGGAATATCTATACATGGCACATCAACTCACATCTTTAACAGGCCGTGTGCCCATGGTCAACTCGCCCGAAAGTCTTTTAAGGTTTAATGAAAAACTTTTTACCTTTCAATTTCCAAAATGGCAAACGCCTAGCCTTGTCACTTCACAGACCAATGCGATCTTGGAATTCCAGAAACAGATCGGAGATGATTTAATTCTAAAACCATTGAATTTGAGAGGCGGCGAAAGAATCAAACGCCTTCCGCAAGATTCTCAGGAAGCAGAAACCATTATTGAAGAAGTGACTCAACAAGGGAAAGAGACTGTTCTTGCGCAGCGATTCTTAAAAGGAGTTGAAACCAAGGGTGATAAACGTCTCATCGTCTGGAATGGGAAGCTTGTGGGGAGTTTTCGGAGAATGCCGCCCAAGGGAAACTACATTGCCAACATGAGTGCCGGCGGGCAAGCCGTCGCGGCTGATCCAACGGCTGAAGAAGAAGCCATGGTAAAAGAAATGATCCCCGTTTTCAAACCAGCCGGTATTCGGCTAGCAGGCCTTGATTTGATTGACGGTTTTCTAACCGAAATTAATATCACAAGCCCTGCCGGTTTTTGGGAATATGAGCATTTACATGGCATTAACTTAGCCATCCTTGTTTTAGATGACGTAGAAGCCGGCAGAATTTAACGTTTGGGCGCGGCCGGAATTAAATTGATCGTTGAGGTCTGAGCGGCCGAACCCTTTAGACCGTCAACATCCTGCATGGCGCGGTTACTCGCTTTTTTCTTTTCCTTGTCGTAGCCGAGATAAAGCAAACTCGCTTCAATCACTTTTTGAAAGACCGGGGCAGCCACCGTGCCGCCGTAATAAGCGCCTTTTGGTTCATCAATCGAAACAATCATTGTTAGCATGGGGTTATCAGCCGGCGCATAACCCATAAATGATCCGACATGTTTGGTGTGTGAGTAAGTGCCGTTTTCTATCTTTTGCGCCGTTCCTGTTTTGCCGGCGACGGCAACCCCTTCAATTTGTGCGTTTTTGCCGGTACCTTCACTCACCACCTTTTCTAAAATACGGCTCATGGCATGTGCCACTTCCGGACTCAAAATAATGGCGCGCGTGGCAGGTTCGGTTTTCTTCAGGATCACACCTTTTTGGTCCTGAATCGCGCTAATCACATAAGGCCGCACAAGCCGTCCGCCATTGGCCACGACAGAAAGTGCGGTGACCATTTGAATGGCTGTGCCGGCTACTTCTTGTCCATAAGGAATCGAGGTCATGGAATATTTTGACCATTTAGATATCGGATGAAGAATACCGCTTACCTCGCCCGGAATATCGATGCCTGTTGGTTCACCAAAACCGAAGAGATGACTGTATTTATACATCAATTCCTCACCCAAACGCTGGGCAATTTTGACTGTTCCGATGTTGCTTGATTTTTGGATCACTTCCGCGAAACTTAAGAGACCGTAAGAATGAACATCGTGAATCACACGTCCGCGCCTCACTTCCCACTCGCCGTTCTCGCAGTTAAAACGATCTGCTAGCGCCGCTTTCTTTTCTTCAAGCGCTGCCGAGGCCGTGATAATCTTAAAAATAGAGCCGGGTTCATTGATATCCGTGATGGTGCGGTTACGCCGAGAAGCCGGATCGCCCGATTTATCGTGGTTCAAATCAAAACTAGGCCGGTTTGCCATCGCCAGGATCTCACCCGTCTGAGGGTTCATGACAATGGCCATCGCACCTTTGGCTTTGTATTTGATATAGGCCTCGTCCAAAGCGCGTTCCGTCAAATATTGAATGTAATGATCGATCGTTAGAATCACATCCGCACCGTCCACGGCCGGGATTAATTCTTCCCCCAACGCCACCACCTCACGACCCAGCGCATCACGTTTGGTTCGTCTCATGCCCGGGCGGCCTTTTAAATATTTTTCATAGGCAAGCTCAACACCTTCCAAGCCTTCGTTATCGATATTACAAAAACCAATCACGTTTGCGAGTAAATCACCGTGCGGATAAAATCGTTTACTTTCATAAATAATACCCAAAGCCGAGTTTTTCAATTCACTCACCGCTTTGGCTTCTTCAGCCGTGGTTTGACGCTTCAGCCAAATAAAACCCTTGTCGCGGCTGATCCGGTCCAAAACAAAAGAGCGGTCTAGCTGCAGAATTTGAGCCAATAAGGTTGTCATTTGATTTTTATTTTCAATGAGGCGCGGCACGGCATATATCGAAGGAATTTTCAAATTCATGGCCAATGGCTTATGGTGACGGTCAAGAATATTGCCGCGTTTCGGCTGAATTTCAATTTTGAGGTCGTGTTGGCGTTTGGCAAGATCAACCAAATGCGATTCTTCTAACACACTTAAGCGAAGGAGTTGAAAAGCAACGAGGGGAAAAACGGCAAAGACGGCAAATTGAACGGCCCAGAATCTTCTTTTAGAAATACGCGTTAGCATGATGGCGGATACAAGACCAGAAAATCAAAAACCCTTTGATTTACGACTGCGCTGTTTTTGCCTGGGCTTCTTTAATGAAATTCACAAAAGAAAAAATACCTCTCTTCACCACGGCAGGCGCTTCGATCGGATGGTCAACCGACTTTGTCATCGGAATCGGAATCACTTTGACGGTTTTGGGTAAAACGAGCTTTAAATTGGCTTCTTCTTTACGTTTTTCAAGATAACTCAGTGAATGCAGCTGTGAAACCGCATATTGATGTGCTTTTAATTCATCCCCCAACTCAACCAGCTGTTTTTCTTTCGACTGAATATTGTAGGACACCTGAAAAATCATAATCTGCGTATGGACATAGAGCAGCAAGGCAATGGTTAAGAGAGCTAAACCTGAATACGCTCTTTTAGAATGTGTGATCATTTTAGTTACCTCTTCTCCGCGACTCTCATTTTGGCGCTGCGGCTTTTCGAGTTGCGCGCGACTTCTGCTTCGGACGGCCGCACCGGCTTTTTGGTGCACCGGCGAATCAAGCCTTCTTTTTCCCACCGAACAAACGACTGTTTGACAATTCGATCTTCCAGAGAATGAAACGAAATCACTGCCAATCGACCGAGTGGTTTAAGCACTCGCACGGCTTGTTCTAAGCCTGCCGGCAGTGCAGCCAGTTCTTGGTTGACTGCAATCCGCAAAGCCTGAAAAATCCGTGTTGCCGGATGAATGCGTCCATAACGAACAACAGCCGGAACATGAGAAGCGATTAATTCCGCCAATTGACTTGTCGTGGTGATCGCCTGAGGCACTCTGGCCTCAACAATCCATCGGGCATATTGCCGTGCCCGCCGCTCTTCGCCCCATTTGTGAAAGATGTCTGCCAATTCGGTTTCTGAAAGTTGATTCACCAAATCAGCCGCCCGTACTTCTAAACGTTTATCCATCCGCATGTCGAGCGGACCGGATAAACGGAAACTGAAACCGCGTGTTTCATCTTCTAACTGAAAAGAAGAGACACCAATATCTAACAAAACGGCATCCACAGCCGAAAGCTTGAGATCATGCAATGTCGTTTCTAAGTGCTTAAAATTGGTATGCCGAAGGATCAGTTGCGCTTGGAATGATTTTAATTTTTCTTGGGAACGCCGGATGGCATCTTCATCCTGATCGAGACCGATTAACTTTCCGGAAGGTCCAATCCTTTCTAAAATCCCTAACGCGTGACCGGCGCCGCCGATGGTCCCGTCTACGACCACGGCACCCGGTTTCAGTGCTAATGCTTCAAGAACTTCTTGATGAAGAACGGGTTCATGCCACAACCTGGAAACTCCGAATCGCTTCATGCTTCGATTCAAAAGATTCTATCATTTTGTGAACGCCTACCGATTCAAACGCTTTTGAAACTTCCGGTTGAATGTTAATCACCCGAATATCACCGCGAAGCGATCTCACCTTTTGCAGCCTTTCAATCAAAATACACAAACCGGAGAAATCAACGTGCTTGGCCTTCGCCAAATCCAGTACAATGCGTCTGCGTTTTTGACCGATGAGCCTAGACAAGGTGTGCTTCAATCGAATCATGGTGTGAGCGTTTAAGTCACCATGACAAATGATCACGCTGATGTTTTTAGGTTGGTTCGATGTGAAGCTCATTCATCCCTCCTTTTTTGTGGCGGTTCGATTAGCTGTTCGGCTAATGATTCAAATGACCCTAAATTATCGTTAAAAAATGTGTCCCACTTTTCCTTCGACCAAATTTCAATACGATCAGAAACACCGATCACAACCACATCGGTTTTAATCTCCGCATATGATTTCAAATAAGTTGGAATCAGAATGCGGCCCTGCTTGTCACAAATCACCTCAGATGCACCTGAAAAATAAAGACGGTTAAATTTACGTGATTCCTGTCTTGTAAAAGGAATGTGTTTGAACTTACGTTCCTGCTCGCGCCACTCTTCTTCCGGGAACATAAACAAACATCGGTCCAAACCGCGGGTGATGAAGAACTTTTCGGCATAGTTTTCCTTAAAGATTTCGCGGAACTTGGCCGGAATGATCAAGCGGTCTTTGTTATCGATTGCGTGTTGGTATTCCCCGTAAAACATCCACTTTCCTCCACTTATTACCACTTTCTAACACGAAGTATAGTAATTCTCCCATTTTCTGTCAACAAAAAATGTTTTTTATCTGGGGGGCCGGGCGAAACAGCTTTAAGGCAGATAGACAGATTAGACGGGCGTATAGGGTATAAAGGGGTGAAAGGGGACAACGCTCTTTTAAGAGACTATTCAGCTAATCAGGAATGTAAGATGGAGCCGTATAAAGCCCGGCGGTTTTGGGACAGATCCTATTGAAATATGGCAGAGGAAAATTAAGAGGTATAGAGAATGCGGGAACATTGTTCACAGAGAACGATGTTTTCACCGATCTGAATTTCGTTAATTTGTTGAGCGCGCAATTGCACATGACAGGCGGGACAAGCATCGTGGTCGCCTAACTTGACAAGCGCTAAGCCTTCCTTTTTTTCGACAATACGGTTATAGAGGCTGGCAATTTCTTTGTCGACTTCCTTAATTAATTGATCGCGTTCTTGCTTTAATTGCCCGATTTTTGACTTGGCTTCCGACACTCTTTGCTCAATCACTTTTTTCTTCTCGCCTGCTGCTTTTTCGATTTCTGCCATGCGTGCCTTTTCGGCATCTACTTGTTTGCGGCAAACATCAACGCGGTCAAAGAGTTCCAGAATACTTTCTTCCAATAAAGAATTGTCGGCTTTTAATGAACGAATTTCTGATTGAAGCGAGGCATATTCTTGGTTGGTTTTGACTTGGGATAATTGCGCTTCGTATTTCTTAATGTTGGCCTCTTTTTCTTTGAGGTCCCCCTCTTTGTTCTTTTGGTCTAGCTGAGCTGCTTTGAGCGCTTCTTCGGCCTGACGGAGCGCGACGGTTTCGGCGTCTACCCCTTCCTGAATTTCCTTAATCTCGGCAGGCGCTTCCTCAATGATAAGGCGGAGAGAATAGATTTCGGAATCTACTTTCTGCACATGCTCTAAACGTTCTAAGTCTTTTTTCATGGGGACTGTGCTGCTCATAAATCACAAGTGAAATTGGGGTTTATTATAGGCGTTGGGTGCTAGGAGGACAAGGGGTTTTTAAGCGGCTGGAATTAGGATGTAAAACTTTGCTCGGTGAACTTTTTAAGCTCTGCACTCAGCTGTTCGAATGCTGAAATTTCATCGTGACTTAAATGTTTTTCGACTGCTGTCATTTGGCTTGTTGTCTCAGCACTCATCCCGCTCACCGGTAGATCCGGTTGCTGCATCGGAACTTCTTTAACTAAGACAGTTTCTTTACCGTTTGTTTCACTTAAGGTCCAACGGTGCGTTTGAACCGGCATCGTTAAAAAGCGAAGCTTGGAGAGAAAATTGCGGTCAAAATCGCGGGCAATGACGTGAACATGCAAGCGTGCGATAAACTCATCATCGCAAGAAGTATCGTGATCTAACACATCGGCAATCACATTTAAGACGCCCGGCAAATGATCTGCCGTGAGACGCTCGTGCGTCAGATACATGAGGTAACAACGATCCGATTCCCGCCATAAAGTAATCGAAAGCTGCGCGGGCGGTGTTTTTAAACGGGCAATAAAGCGATGGGCCGGAAAGATAAAAGAGGCGATTTGCTTTGCATATAAATCGTCTGCCGATGCTTCTTTCCAACTCGAGGTAAATGAAAAAGCAGAATTCATACCGTTTGCAGCATCAATTCTTCAGAAAGTAAATGAACTAGTTTGGCCTTCATGGGTTCGCGAATAAACTTGCCGCGTATGTCAGTCTCAAGCAGGAGCTCGTGATTCATGCAAACTTGTTCTTTGTCAATCCACCCCAGAAAATCGACTTCACACCCTAAGAACTGCGACGAAATGCCGGCAAAACGTTCATAAACAATGGCAGCCATTTCATCATTGAGAGCCCCTTCTACCATGAGTGAGAACTTGAGATTGGGATTTCGATGAACACAAAGACTTAAGTGCTGATAAGCGCTCATGAGACTATCCGCGGACGGCCCCCAAGCGCTCAGAATGACATGATCCAGCATCTCTAAGAGTTCCGGATGCCGTTCCAGAATGACTTTGGGCTCTAAGAAAAAACAGCAGCGCTTCTCCCCTTGAAATAACACGGGTGTTTCATGATGGTTTAATGGTTCCGGATGTAAAACATCCTGTAACTGAAAAGGCGGTAAAATCAGTTGTCTCACATTGTCAGGTACCGGGAGATCGCTCGTTCGGTTGGTTGAAAATGAAAGCAAATTTACCTGTTCAAAAACATGATGAAGCCCGCGTACAAAACCGGCATGGTTGAGAAGTCTTAATTGGCTGGTGTGCGGCAGAATCGTGAGACACTCCATGTGCCCCAGCATATCCGTCGAAATGGGTTCTTTTGTTTCAATATTCGCCTGAGGCACAGGAACCGATGTCAGCGCAGATTGAGACAACCCCGCTGCTGAAGCCATAAAGAAACTCGAAATGTCTTTTAACCCGCGCACAAGTCTTTTGCCGTCTTTCATACAAACTCCTTACTGAATTTCAATGACTGAATTAGAACCGCCGTAAGATGTGGGAACTTCTGATATGTTAGAAGGGTCTCTCACCCACTCCCCATCTACTAAAAACTTATAGCGATAAGTGCCCGGATCAACCGGAACGATTTTCTGCCAAAGATTTGATTCACTATCCACTTTGACCAAAGGTTCCGCAATCCAGCGGTTGAAATCACCCGCAACCATTACTTCATTGGCTTGATCACTTCGAAACGAAAATAAAACACCGCCCAAAACAGGGTGCGGTGCCAAAGATACAGGCGGTTCAATGGTGATGGCCGGGCTGACGGCAGGCATTTGGGGTTCGGAAGCAACGGCAATATTGGTTGATTCCTCCTCCGCCTGCGGCGAAGCATCTTCATGCTCAAATGAAAGCCCTAAAACCGAAAGCGCCTCATCTGCCGCAGATGTTGCTGCTGCCGGGATTGGCTCAACCTCCGAAATATCAATGATGCGCTCATGACGCACCATGCCGCGCTCAATCATTTCGATAGCGAGACTCATGTAATCTTGGAAGCCGGTTGAGTTGCGATCAAACTTCACAATGCTTTTCCCTGCTGCGGCTGCTTCTCTTAACCGCACGTTTTCGCGGATGTAGCTGGAAAATAATTGATCGTTGAAATGCCGCCGGACTTCTTCTTCGATTTCGCGGGTAAGTTTTGTGCGCTTCTCATAACGCGTGAGGAGAGCATGAATCTTAAATGTTTTATTGAATTCGCGTTTAATGCGATCGAGTGTTTCAAATATCTTGGCAAGACCATGAAGCGAAAAAAACGACGGCTCAATGGGAATCATCACTTCATCGGATGCCCGAAGTGCGTTGTAAGTCAAAAGTCCTAAATTGGGCGGACAGTCTATCACCACATAATCATAGGGCTGAGGCAATTGGTCTAATTGTTCGATCAGACGACGTTCTCTTCCGTCTGCCCCGGCCAATTCTTGCTCCGCAGCACTTAAAACCACGTGCGATGGGATCAGGTGAAGATCTTGTTCAACGGACACCACAATATCGGAAATAGAGGTTTGATGGCCATTGCGGTGGAAAAGATCGTAAGCTGTTTTCGCGAGACCCTCGGCTTGAATGCCGAGACCGCAAGTCGAGTGTCCTTGGGGATCTAAATCGATTAATAAGACCTTTTTATGAAGGAAAGCTAAGGAGGCAGTCAGGTTGATTGCTGTTGTTGTCTTACCGCAACCACCCTTTTGATTGGCTACTGCAATAACGCGCACGATCAACCTCCTCGGACAAAAATGGAAGATAATTCCAGACAATAAGTCACAGAGGTAATACGTCTAACGTACTGCTGCTAGTCATCATTTCAACCGTTGAGCACACTCATCTCACTTAGGTATACGAACGGCTATCCTTATGTATCGGTGTATCGACAAATAACTTAAGGAAGAAAATAAACTGTAGATAAGGTGACGGGAAAACTAGAAGCGGATGAGGTTTTCGAGCTCAACCATGCCAATGACTTCACGCGAGGCGTTGGTGACCAGCGCGCAAGAACTGTGTTTTGACTGTAACAGGAAAATCGTCGCTTCGACTGATTGCTCCTGAGGAATAAAAAGCGGCGCTCTCAAGAAAGAAGCGAGTCTTTTGTTCAAGTCATTTTCAAATAAAACATCAAAGATATGAATAATGCCAACTACCAAGGTAGGCATTTCCTCATAGACCAGTACCATCGGTTTTTTATGCTGGCGAGCTGTCTCTTTCACATCTTTCACTTTGCCGGATAATTCTACTTTGGGCGCCCGTTTAATTGGCGTCATCACTTCCCCGACGGTAACAGAGCCTAAATCTAAAATGGTATGAATCATTTTCTGTTCATGCTCCTGCAGCACCCCTTCGCTGGCGCTTTCATTAACCATATATTTAAACTCGTCTTTGGTCACGAAAAGACTTCGTTTTACCGGCGGAGGCATCAGAGATATAAAGAAATCTGAAACCGCTACCACAATTTTTAAAACCGGCGAAAATACTTTTTCGAAAAACCGAAAAATGGGAGCAATGACATACACAAAGGTATCAGCCTTTTGCCGAAACCAATCTTTCGGAACAGTCTCGGCGAAAATGATTACAAAGGGTGCTAACATAATGGTGATCACCCACTCCTCATGGATATGGAACGAGCGCTCCATCATATAGGCAAAGATTGCCGTCAAAGAAACGTGCGCAAAATTTGTTCCGATCAAGATGGTGGTTAGAATCCATTTGGGTTCACGCTGAAAATCTTGCACGATCGTCGCAGCACTTTTGCCCGTTGAAGCCAAATGTTTTGCTTTTAACTTATTACAAGAAAGAAAAGCCATTTCTGAGCCGGCAAAAAAAGCCATTAAAAGAAAGGTGAAGCCCATGAGCAGAATCAGGCTGGTCATATTTTCCTCCGGATCGAAACACGCACAATGCGCCGTTTGGTGACTTCCAAAACTTGAAAATGACAGTCTTTGTAATCAAAAGACTCATTGATTGCCGGAATCTTGCCTAACCGCTCTAGAATCCAACCGCTGAGCGTTTCGCTTGATTCCGAACGCAACGTACAACTTAATTTCTGATTTAAATCATGCAAACTAATTTTGGCTTGCACAACTAATTCGTGCGAACCTTTTTCTGTGACCAATTCTTCCACTTTGGCATATTCATCGTAGAACTCGCCAAAAATTTCTTCTACCACATCTTCAAGCGTGACCAGTCCGGCAATCCCGCCGTGTTCGTCAACGCAGACGGCAAACCTTTCGCTCTTTAAACGGAATTCTTCTAAGAGCTCGTCGATGGGTTTGGTTTCGGGAATGTAATAAGGTGTCCGAATCAAATCCTGAATTTTCTTGGGGAGATTCAGCATGTACTCTTGCGTTGAAAGAACGCCGAGGAAGTTATCAAGCGTATCTTGATAAATAGGAATAAAGCTGAAATGGGACCGTTGAATTAAATCCACAAGCTTATCTGGGTGATCATTGATATCAAAAGCAATAAACTCCGTTTTGGGTGTCATAATTTCATCTACGCTGCGGTTACCCAAGTCAAGCAGGCGGGCAATCATTTGTTCTTCTTTGGCCTTTAACACGCCTTCTTCTTTGCCAATTTGCGCCAATGTTCTCAGCTCTTGTTCTGAGAGCCGGTCTGCGCCTTTCAACTTTTCTTTCACAAGAAACGAAAGCACGTAATCGGTGATTTGACGGACAATCCACCTGAGCGGAAAAATCAATTTGGCAAACCAGTTCAGCGGTACCGCTGAAAACTCTGCTATCAAAGTATTGTTACGAATGGCGAATACTTTGGGTAGAATTTCACCTACAAAAAGTAGGATAAGGGTAAAAATAACAATGATAATACTGACGCCTGCGATGCCCAAAAGCGCAATCGCAAAATAAGTGGCAATGGCAATGGCCATTGTATTGACCATCATGTTACCAATTAAGATGGTAATCAAAGTGCGACGAGGATGATCCAATAAATAATCGACCGTTGTTCCAATGAAAGGATGTTTGTTTTTAATACGGCGCCGCTCGATTTTGCTGAGAGAAAAAATGGCGGTTTCCGCTCCCGAGAAGAACCCAGAAAAGAAGAGAAGAACCAATAAAAGAATAAGCGAGGATAACAAACTCATAAGGATGATCGATACAAATTTTGCTTTTCAATAATATCGGCCACCGCACCGGGCACCCAAGCCCGAATCGACTTTCCTGCATGGGCTTGTTCTCTGATATCAGAAGAAGCGATGTTGAGTCCATCGAAATCAAACATTTGAACGGACGAAGGTGTTTTAAACGTTTTCTGGTAACCTGGTCTGTTGGCCATGATCAAAGTACAAAGTGACAATATCGTTTTGAAGTCTTTCCATTCATTTAAGTGATCCATCCAGTCACTCCCGATAAAAAAATACAAGCTGGTCGGTTGGAAATAACGCTGCCTCAGTTCGCGTAAAGTATCGACCGTATAGGAAATTCCCTGGCGTTTTAATTCAATATCGGAAGCTTCTAACTGAGGTTCATTGCGGATAGCGGCTTTTACCATATCAAGCCTCAAAAAACCCGGCGTCGTTTGTTTATGTTTACCGGCCGGCGGCGGCGTCGAGGACGGGATTAAAATTAAGCGCTCAAGTGAAAAGCGTTCAAGCGCAGCTTTGGCGAGCGCCAGATGTCCGTTGTGAATGGGATCAAATACACCACCTAAAATCCCGATTCGCTGATGACTATTGTCGAATCTGTCCGTTGCCTTTAACAAGATATTTATAAGAGGTTAGCCCGTCCAAACCCATCGGCCCGCGGGCATGAATTTTATCGGTCGAAATGCCGATCTCAGCACCAAAACCGTACTCATTGCCGTCTGAAAAACGTGTCGAAACGTTAATCATCACTGAAGAAGAATCAACTTGGTCGGCAAACTGTTTGGCCGTTTTCTTGTTTTCCGTCACAATGGCATCCGTGTGGGATGAGCCATAATGATTGATATGCCGAATCGCCTCGGCAGCATCTTTTACCACGCGAATAGAGAGGATATCATCCAGGTATTCCGTATACCAATCTGCCTCTTTTGCCTGTTTCGCATAGGGAATGAATCGCCTGGTCAAACGATCGCCCCTGATTTCGCAATGATGAGCGCGCAGCATTTCACCAAAAAGGGGCAAGAAGCGCGGAGCGGCTTTTTGATGAACCAATAAGGTTTCCATGGCGTTACAAACGCTGACACGCTGACATTTGGCGTTCAACGCAATCTTGAACGCCTTTTTTAGGTCCGCTTCGCGGTCAATGTAAACATGGCAAACGCCTTTGTAGTGTTTGATCACCGGAATCCGCGACAATTCTGCGACCCGCCGGATCAAAGCTTCGCCGCCGCGCGGAATAACCAAATTAATATCACGATCCATTTGAAGGAGGTTATCAATTGCCGAGCGATCGGTCGTCTGAATGAACGTCACGGCCTCCTGCGGCAAATGGTGCTTTTTCAAAATCTGACGGTAAATAGCCGCAATGGCGCGATTCGAATGAAATGCCTCTTTACCGCCGCGTAAAATAACCGTATTTCCGCTTTTAAAACACAGGGAGGCACACTCCGAAGTCACATTGGGCCTGGATTCATAAATGATCAGTATCACGCCAAGCGGCACGGTTACTTTTGAAATTTCAATTCCGTTCGGGCGCTTCCATTTGGCAAGAATCCGGCCGATCGGATCGGGTAATTGGGCAACTTCAGCCGCCGCATCGGCCATTTTCACGACTCTTTCCTTATCCAAACGCAGTCGATCCTTCATAGCGCTGCCAAGACCTGCTTGGTCCGCATAACGCAGATCTTTCATGTTCGCATTCACGATCTTTTTCCAATTTTTTTTGAGCGAACCAGCCGCTTCGCGCAAGATTTTGCTTTTTACTTTGGCATCCAATTGAGCCAATGAAAAAGAACTCTGGTGCGCTGCCTCAGCCAACTGCTTCATTTGGGTTCGTAATAATGTCATCAGTTACTCCATCATCACTAAATTATCACGGTGGATGACTTCAGGGTTGTGCATATAACCAAGCACTTCTTTAATATTGGCGCTTTTCTTACCCTTAATTTGTCTTAATTCATCATTCGAATAATTGACAATACCCCGCGCAAAAGTTTGGCCGGCCGCCGTTAAAAGTTTCACCGAATCGCCTGCTCTAAAATGGCCGTCCACCGAGACAATGCCGGAAGGAAGCAAACTTCGCCCGCCTTCTACCAAGGCCTGATGAGCACCGTCATCAACGGTCAGACTGCCGTGGGCTTGCGTGAGATCACGAAGCCAATTCTTTTTAAACCCGTGTTTAACGGGCTGAGCCGCAAAAAGGGTGCCGACGGGTTTGTCCTCCAAGAGGCGTTTGACTCCGTCTAAATCCCGGCCGTTCATCACCACCGTTGAAATGCCGTTACGCATGGCACGCTTCGACACTTCTAACTTCATTTGCATACCGCCGGCAGTCACCACCTTCTTTTGCCGCGAGAAAATATGCGTAAAAAGTTCATCGATCTGTTCGCTTCGATCGATACGTGAAACGATTTCCCGTGAGTCATGATTCAGATAAACACCGTCTACATCTGACAGTAAAATTAACAATTCCGCCTCGACCAGTTCAGCGACCGCAATCGAAAGGGTATCGTTATCGCCAAAACGAATTTCTTCCGTACTGACGGTATCATTTTCATTCACAATCGGAATAACTTTCAATTTTAGTAATTCCTGTAACGTATTACGGATGTTCAAACAGCGTACGCGGTCTTGAAAACCTGTCCGCGTCAGTAAAATTTGCCCTGTGTGATGACCATATTGAGCAAACATATCTTCATAGGCTTTCATGAGTTTGCCCTGTCCGATGGCCGCACAGGCTTGTAAGGTCTTCAACTCTTTGGGGCGGTGTTTAAGCCCCAGGGTTTTCATGCCGCAACCGATGGAACCGGAGCTCACCAGCACGACTTGACGTCCAGATTCAATGACATGCTCGACTTGTTTGGCAATATTTTTAAGTGCTTGCAAAGAAAATTGGCCGTTGGCGTCGGTGAGGACAGACGTCCCGATTTTCATGACAATGCGTTTGATATGCCGAAACGAATATCCGGATGTCATGCCAGTCTTTCGGTTAATTGCTGTGTGACGTGTGCCATTAAAGTTTCGAGCCCCGTCTTTTTGAGAGCTGAGATTTCGAACTGAGGTTCTTCCGCTTTAAGGCTTTGCTCGCTGTATCGCTTTTGCGCTTCCGCTAAATCCATTTTATTGATTAAAACCAACCGCGGAATGTTCAGGTAACTCTGATCGTATTGACCCAGCTCTTTTAACAAAATATGATAACCTTCTTGCAAGTCTTTCGCAAAAGAATTTATGGGATCCAACACCATGAAGATCAGCTTGACGCGCTTGACATGCCGAAGGAAAGCATTTCCAAGCCCCTTACCTTCTTCCGAACGCCCGTAAAGCGCCGGTAAATCACAGACCCGGAGCTCTCTTATTTCGCCTTCGTAAGTCCCCAGACAAGGCTGTTTGGTCGCAAACGGATATTCGGCAGGTTCAACATGTGCGCCGGTCAATGCCTTTAAAAGAGTGGTTTTTCCGCTGTTTGGAAGACCGATTAAAACAATATCTGAAATGATACTTAAAACAAATCGCAGATCAAGTGATTTTCCCTCTTCGCCGCGCGTCGCCTGCCGGCCGCCGTGGTTACCGTATCCGCCGCGGCCGCCTTTCACGGCAATCACTTCATCTCCTTCTTCTTTTAAATCCCGAAGAAGCAAGCCGTGCGTCTCATCAAAAACGGTAGTGCCGCAGGGAACTTTTAAAATGAGGTCATTTCCTTTTTGGCCATAACGATTGTTGCTGCCGCCCAAAGTGCCCGATTCAGCTTCAAATAATCGTTTCGATTTTAAAGGAACAAGCGAACCGGTACGAATATCGCTCCGAATAATGATATCTCCGCCCGAACCCCCGTCACCGCCATCCGGGACAGTTTTGTGGTCTTTGCGACGAAAATAACTTTCGCATCCGCGTCCGCCATTACCTGCTTTGACCGAGATAATAATTTCATCCATTAACATAGGGATCACATTTTATGTAAGATAGAAATTGCGTCAAAATAAAAAAAGCTAAGCGGCCCTTGACGTGCCACTTAGCTTTTCAATTTGTCGTTTAAAGAATTATTGAGGAATAACGTCAATGGTTCGGTTTGGCCTAAAATGAACAACGCCGGGTTTTAATGCAAACAATGAATCATCCGATGCGCGGGCAACATATTTGCCGGCTTTAAACCGCGTGCCGCGTTGGCGGACAATGATAGAGCCTTCTTTGACAGCTTGGCCGCCGAACACCTTGACACCCAAATGCTGCGCATTTGAATCGCGTCCGTTTGTTGTGCTGCCTTGTTGTTTGGTATGCGCCATTGCAAAATCCTTTCAAAAATGTGTTAAATAATCAACCGATTGATTTTACTTTTAAAACAGTTAAAGTCTGCCTTGATCCCACCTTCCGGCGAGAATCTTTTCGACGGCGATAAGTAAAATGAATCACTTTTTCCTGCTTTTCATCTCCCAAAGATTCACAGGTGACCTTCACCCCTGTCAAATGAGGCTTCCCAAATTCGGCTTTCTCGCCGTTCTTCAGGCAGAGCACTTTATCTAAAGTAACTTCGGCTCCTTTGTCGCAATCCAATTTCTGAACTTTGATCACATCATTTTCTTTGACGATCAACTGACGGTTGCCTGTTTCAATAATTGCAAAACGTTCCATTTGTAAACTCCAATGATGAAAAATTGCTCTATCTACTTGTATGAGAACCTTTTAGGATAATCCTCTCCCTAAAAAAGAGGCATATTGTATGGCTAATCTTGTGCAGTGTCAACGTGTATTTAGATAGTTAACGTTAACCCTTTCAGGATAATAAGTTAGGAGAACATTGGTTCAAGACAATTGCACATGCCGCCGCCTTTTCTCCTGAAGCTCAAGCAGAAAAGGGTCAATGATACGCTTTTTCTCAGTCGTCACACACAAGTACACACCGTCTTCTTCATTAAAGGCATAGTGAAAAGAACACGGCGAATAAAGATCTTCTTTGCGCACCACCCCGTTCTTCGCAAAATGTTTTCCATATACTTGATCTCGAAACCACTTACCTTCTCTATCGACAACCGCTGAGTTGTGAAAAAAACGCATTGAGGGGTAACGATTTTGCGATTTCAATTCAATGGTCTGAGCGGCAACTTCCAATTGAGGCATCAATCTATCCGGCATCCGCGTGATTTGCGTTGACGGCCGAAAAGCCGTGATGGGCCTGACAATGAGTCTGACAAAATCACCATAACTGGAAAGCAATTGATAGCGAATCAAAACTGTTTTTTGCCCCTCGATGATCATGACGATTTTGAGAAACGCTAGATTTTCAACCCGGAAAATCCATGAGGGAAAAGGTTTTCGATAAAAATTTTCGATGCGGACATACCCATCAGGGAAAATACGTTCTTCATAGAGATGGGTGGATAATGGATAAGACCTGTCACCAATTAAAAGAGTTTCTTCCAAGCCCGATAGCAAAACCAAATGTTCGGTCCTGTGAGGCGCTTTGACAACCAACAAACCATGGTGCGGCTTGGTATTAGCCCCCAAGATAGACGCTGCCGCATAAGTGCCGTCTGTATTTGCCTCTTTCCATTCTTTATTGAGTGAAAGCGGCAACTGTTGGATGGTTTCTGAATTATAAACGCGGCTTCTCATTTTTTGTCTCTTCAACCTTATGTTCAATCATAACACCGGATGAACTTTTTACAAAATAGTTGAGTCAATGAAACCCTCTACCAGCCCCGCTTGATCATGGCTGGTAGAGGGTGAGGGGCCGGGGAAAAACTCCCCGATACTTCAAATAGTTAGGAGAAACAACGGCAGGTTTAACGATTGACTTTCAGAGATTCTAATTTCTGCTGAAATTTTTTGGCTTTTTCCGTAATTTCTTGCCACTGATGGGCCCGGATAAGTGATTTTTCAGCGAGCGCATTGCCTAGCGTCGCAACCATCGCACCGCCTTGCAAATAATCAACCAGATTCTCGCAAGTCACACCGCCAAAAACCGAGAGCCGCTGCACCAAACAAGACCGTCTGAGACGTCTCAGAAAAGAAGCGCCGCCGAGTTGATCAATGGGGTAAAGGCACATGAGATCAGCCCCAAAATGAGCCGCCTGGACAGCCTCCGTGGGGGTTGAAACGCCTTGGCTAACAATCACATTGTTATTCTTGCAGACCATAATCACGTCTTTATCGGTATATAAACTTGAAATAAATTTAGCGCCCGCATTAATCGCCCTTTGAGCAAACTCGCCGTCTGTCACATAACCGGCCCCAATCACGGAATCGTTTCTCTTGGCAAGAGTCTCAATGATGCGCGGAGCTTGCGGGATCGTAGAGGCTATCTCGATGATTTTAATGCCGCCCGCCATCACGGCTTTGGCAATTTCAATAACATCATCGGGATCGCTGGTCCGAATGGATGCGATTAATCTATGTTCTTCAAGAAATTTAAATGTGTCTTCCAACTTTTCCAAAGCGCCTTTCTTCCAAAAACGCTAAGTGTTTATTATATGTCACGCACGTCGGTTGTCAATTAGTATGCTTGCTTTTCATTCATCGGTCGCCGGGCGGGTATGACTTAACGTTTTTTTTAAAAACCGACTCTTTTTGTAATCGATGCTCTTTCTCCAATTGTTTGATTTGATCTCTCAGGCACGCAGCTTTCTCAAAATCAAGTGCGCTGGATGCGCGCGCCATCCGGTCATATAAATAGGTAATCTGAGCTTTAACTTCATGTAAGTCTTTCCCTTCCCCAATGACTTCAAGCGTTAACGCTTCAGCTTGTTTCCAACGTTCTATCCCGGTTCGAATTTCTTTTTGAATGCTTTCCGGCGTTACATGATTTTCTTCGTTATATTTGGCTTGTATTTTTCGGCGCCGGCTGGTTTCTTCGATGGCCCGTTTCATAGAATCAGTCACCTTGTCGGCAAACATGATCACCCGTCCTTTGACATGCCGTGCCGCACGCCCTGCAATTTGTATGAGCGAAACATCACTTCTCAAAAACCCCTCCTTATCGGCATCCAGAATAGCCACCAGCGCCACTTCGGGTAAATCCAGACCTTCCCTTAAAAGATTAATGCCTACCAAGCAGTCATATTTATTGAGTCTCAAATCACGTAAAATCTCAACCCGCTCAAAAGCGTCAAATTCCGAATGAATATAATGAACGCGCACGCCAATTTCCTTAAGATAACGGCTGAGATCTTCAGCCATGCGCTTGGTGAGCGTGGTAATTAAAACACGTTCTTTCTTTTTGGTGCATGCTTTAATTTCTGCAATCAGAAAATCAATTTGACCTTCGGTGGGACGCACCATAATTTCAGGATCCATCAAACCCGTCGGTCGAATGATTTGTTCGACCACTTGATCTTGCCGAGTCATTTCATAGGGACCGGGCGTTGCCGACACGTATACGATTTGCCCGATGACTTTCTCAAACTCTTGGAAGTTGAGCGGTCGGTTATCCAAGGCCGAAGGCAAACGAAAACCGTGTTCAACCAGCACTTTCTTACGGGATAAATCGCCATTGTACATGCCTCTCAATTGAGGGATGGTTTGGTGAGATTCGTCAATCATCGTGAGGAAACCCTTCGGCATGTAATCAATAAAGGTGTACGGTTTGGAACCGGGTGTACGGCCTGATAAATGGCGCGAATAATTTTCAATGCCGGCACAATAGCCGACTTCACGCAGCATCTCCATATCGTAACGCGTTCTGGATTCCAAACGCTTTGCTTCCAAATCTTTCCCTTGCTGAATTAAGTATTTAATATGTTGCCCAAGTTCTGCTTCAATTGACTTGATCGCTCCTACCAGCCGGTCGCTGGTCGTGACAAAGTGTTTGGCTGGATAAATGGCCAATTTCGAGAGCGATTGAACCGCTTTATAATTGGCACGGTCAAGCAAGGTAATGCTTCCGATGGTGTCGTCTGTGAACTGAATGCGGTAAGGATGTTCGCCGTAAGATGGAAAGAAATCAACCGTCTCACCTCGTACCCGAAATGAGCCGCGCTTAAAATCCGTGTCTTTCCTTTCGTATTGAATGGCAATCAGTGACCGTAGAAAATCATCCCGCTCCAGTGCCTCGCCGACATGCGCCTGCACCAATAAACCCTGCCAATCTTCCGGCGAACCCAAACCATAGATACAAGAAACGCTCGATACAATAATGGTGTCTTCACGCGAAAGTGCGGCGCTGGTAGCGGCAAGACGCAGGCGGTCTAAATCATCATTAATGGAAGCATCTTTTTCAATATAAGTATCGGTGTGAGGCACGTAAGCCTCCGGCTGATAATAATCATAATAAGAAACGAAATATTCCACCGCATTATTTGGAAAGAATTCTTTGAATTCACTGTAAAGCTGAGCCGCCAATGTTTTATTGTGAGAAATCACCAAGGTAGGCCGTCCGATCTTTTGAATGAGATGAGCCATGGTAAACGTTTTACCCGAACCCGTGACCCCCATCAAAACTTGTTCTTTTTTATTTTGAAGAACACCCTTCACCAATTGATCAATCGCCTGCGGTTGATCGCCCATCGGTTTCATGGTTGAAATTAATTGAAAAGGCGACTGCATTGTTTGATTCATTGGGAAAGCGGATGAACTTGAAGAGAAAAGTCAATCGAAGGCGCTGAATGTGTGATAGCGCCGATGGAAATGCGGTCAACACCGGTCCGGGCAATCTGAGATACATTCTTTAAAGTAATGCCGCCGGAAGCTTCGAGTAAAGGCCGTTGTTTGGTTTGTTTTGTCATTTCTTTTATTTTGGCAACAACATGACGCAGCGTTTCGGGGGAAAAATTATCCAGCAGAATAACTTTGGGGCGCCCTGTTAAAATCACTTTCAAGTATTTCAATTTACTTTGATCTATCTCAATGACCCATTTATATTTCTTGAGTTGCCGTGTTTTCTGAGCAATCTTTTCGGGCTTTAAGCCCACCTGCCAATGATTGTCTTTAAACAACCCTTGGTCCCACAAACCCCATCGGTGATTACAACCGCCCCCTAGCCGGACCGCTTCTTTTTCTAACACCCGCCAGAGGGGCATGGTCTTGCGCGTATCATAAATTTTGGCTTTGGTACCACGTACTTTTTGAACATATTGATAGGTTTGCGACGCAACGCCCGATAAGTGCCCTAAAAAATTCAAGACCACGCGTTCGGCTTTTAAAATGCTCCTGAAAGAGCCTTTCACGCGGCAAATCGTGTGACCCGCTTGAAAACGTTGACCATCTTTTTTGAGCCAAACTACCTCTAACTTGGGATCAATCAAGTGAAAAACTTTTCTGGCAGCTTTAGTGCCAGCCAACACCCCGTCTGCTTTTGCCATGATTTTTCCTTCAGCTTTGAGAGACGGGGGGACAAATAAATTGGTTGTGATATCGCCGAAACCAATGTCTTCTTTGAGCGCCATGCGAATGAGATATTTGGCGAAAATCATGACGTTGGCGCGCTTGTTTTTTGAGATTCTTCGGGCGCGAGAAATTGATTCAAGGCTTGATTTAGTAAATCCATTCCAACCGTTTCAACGGTTTGTTTGACCAAATGACCCACATCAGGCTTGAGGTTGGCGTGCGGATAAACCCCTTGATAGGAGAACGGAATCACAATCTCACCTGCCGGATTGGCTATCCAAACCAGTTCTTTCACTTTCTTAATCAAAGCAGCGGCCATGGTTTTGTGCAGTGCTAGAGAACCTTGTAAATCGGCTTCCAAGTTAAAGCCAAATGTGCCGCTGAGACCTATCGAATATTCGGGATGTTGAATCGATAAAGATTGAATATGAACGCGCATCCGCTCAATCTTAAGTGCCGTGTTTAATTCTTGGAAACTGGTGTCTGGACTGTTGAGCAAAGTCTGGTAAGCAGGACCTAAATCAACTTGAAATAAGATATTCAGTCCGGGAATTTGCGTAATTTTTTCTAAATTTTCCCTCAGGATATTTCTATTTTTAAGCGCACCGTTTATCACTTGAAGATGCCCTTCCCCTTGCAGTGACCGAACAATGTCGATGGCTGATTTGCCGCTTGTCGTTAGCGCAACATTCCCATAGACACTGCCGGCAAGATACTCCTGTTCGCGCTGGGCAGGCGTATAAAAAGAAGCGATGTCGAGATTCTTTAAGGCAACTTCAAGTCGATACACCGGAACACGCATAAAGTTAGCCATCGAGCCTTTCACTTCGATGTTCTGATCAATAATACCGACAAAATCTACCAATTGTTCGGGGTAATTCAGTGTTCCTTTCACACTAATTTGTTTTTCGAGACCTAAATCAAGTTTGCAGCTTCCTTGGAAACCCGTCGGCGACTCAAAAGCGACATTATTTAAGATAAGGTCAATATCACGAATAGAGTAACCATTTTGCCCGTCGCCAAACAATACTTCACCGTTTGATATCACAATTTTAGATACATTAAATTCATCCACATAAGGAATTTTTATTTTTTTAGGTTTACTTGGCAGGTTTTGACTGGGCTCCATCTTTGGTGACTGACTAATAATGCTGACCTGTGTCGGCGGCACCGGTAATCCTTTACTGCCGCGTATTTCAACTTGAGGTGATTCAATCAGGCATTGGGTAATTTTGATATGACGTTTGAAAAGAGGTTTCAGTTCGGCAATCAGGAAGAAACGATCCAAGAAAACGGCAAATTGATCATCGACGGCATGTATCGATAAACCTTTTACCTGTAAAGCTAGGCCTTTATGCAAAGAAAGCGAAAGAGACTCGATTTTAACCGGATAACCGATTGCTTGCGACAATTTGGTTTCAACGTCAGGTTTATAACGATTCAAGTCAAAGGTCAAAATGAAGACAGTAATTCCAATGAGAATGAGAGCAAGAATAACCAGTTTAAAATAGATGATTTTACGAAGCATAGCTTCTTATTATCTCGAAAAGTGGTTGGTGTCGTCAAGTAAACAAAGTGTGAATTTCTTAAGCGGCTTGAACAAGGCGTTCGTAAATTAAACCTTGCCGGTTCATCCCTTGCCAGAAAACTGCTTTCATTTCTTGGAGAGCAGCTTGAGAAACAACAACGACTTCATAGAAAAACTGCCGCCAAAGGTCATGGTCGTGTTGTTCTGCGGTTACCAAGATGGTCTGCAAAACGCCTTTGGCACGTAAGAGGGCTGCTGCTTCGCGGAGTCCCGTTGCCACGAGCATTTGATCAGTTTGATCAAGTTGCTCGTTTAAGACTTCTATCAACCGCTGTTCGGCAAGGGTTGGCGCAATCACTGCCGTCGGAATACCGGTCTTAGCAAATAGACCGAGCGCACCTTCATCAAAAGCGAGTGAACGTGCAATCACCAACCCCGGAGCACTCTCCTGGTAACCCGCCTCGGGTATGAGCGCTGTTTTAAGCTCGGAGCGAAACAGGTTCACACTTTCCATTCGGAGCATCCGACTCGTTTCTTGACGAAAAGCCTCAATTTGCGATTCGGCTTCCGGCGCTAAAGATGTTCTTAATTCAGAGCGAAAGTTATTCACATGTAATTCTTGCGTCGAAATAGTGAAAAAAGACGGTGCCGCTGCCGTCAACTCAACTGTAAATCCCTCCTCGGTGTTTTCTTGATTACGCAAGATAAGAGTTCTCTGCGTCTCTTCATCTTTTAAAATAATACCTCTGCCAACTTTAATCGATATGGTCGCATCTTCGAAAGGAGCTTGTTCGTCATCTTCTTTCAAAATGGCTTTCTGAATATGGTCAGGCTGGATCACAAAACTGACTGTGAGTTTGTTTTTGCGTTTTGAATCACGCCAAGCACGCAAATGCAGCTTGAGGGCACGCTCACCGCCATCCGGATGAAAAAGAAGGACGATCGAAGCGCCTTCGCTCTGCACCAATATATGATCGTTTACTCTGCCGCCTTCAGGTACATCAGCGTTTGCTTCTACTTTGAGTGAAGGATCCGGAATCGCATATTGACGGCGTGTGATTTCAACGCGCACGTCATTCATCAAATCATCCAATTTTTGCACAAGCACTTGAACACCGTTAAGATTTTTTTGCTGAGCAGAAGAAGCCTCCAATCGTTTTAGTAAAACACTTGACGGATGAATTAATTCTTGAACATCCCTTTCAAATAACACAAGCCCTTTTTGGTCCAATCCACGCCACTGAATTTCAGCGGCTACTTCCATGGCATTCTGAAAAACAATACGTGCATCATTAACAGCTTGAGCATCTTGCAAATAAAGTTGAAACAGAAACGTGTTATACAAGAACAGATATCGCAGCGATCTTTGAACACGTTCTTGATACTTATCATCCGTGGCCGTGGTATCAATGGTTTTAATCTTTTTGTACGCTTCGCGCGCACGCGATAAAGCGCTGCGCATGACGGGTGCTGGATGAATATGGCGGCGCAAACTATAAGCTTTGGCTGCTAACTGCGTTTCATTAAGAAGCCGGTTTGGAATACCGCGGCGAATCACTCGTTGGCGAGGATGATGCCGAAAAGCTTGATCCAACCATTCAGACCACTCTGAAATAAGTTCCAGATCTTCAGGCTGAAGGTTGTATTCGCGTGATACAACAGCGGTTAACACATGTTCAATATCCGAAAGCAAATCACCTGAAGCGCTTTCCCAATAACCCTTCTGTTGCCGATGGGCTGAAGCGCGTTTCAAAATCCGCTTTAAAATTAAGTGTAAACTGTCGGCTCGTCTCAGATAAAGAGCAGCCCTCAAAGCACGCGCATCGACCGCAGTCTGATCCCAGATTGCGCTGATCGAAACCGGTTGATACTGAGCAATCAATTCAAGCAAATCATGTGCGGCTTCAGCCAAGCGATTTGAACTTTCTAGGTCATCTATGGAAACTGATACTTTTTGGGAACGTTTGTAATTCTCCGGAGAAGGCAGTGAATATAAAACCAAATCATTCATGGTTCGGACCATTCGGTAAGCCAAAACTGCTTTTTCCCGATCTTTCATTTCACCCGGTACAATAATTTGTTTCCACAATTGATAAGCTTGCTCCGAAGCCCAACGGGCGCGGTCCCAATCCCCTCTTTTGCTGGAACGGCGCCGAATAGCAGAGTTCGTTAAGGCCGTCAGTCGGGAAACGATCCGTTCCGCATGATCAGACACAGCGGGAATCTGCCGGTTAAAATACTGTAACAATAGAATTTCATCTGCCAGCACCATTTCCCTCTCGTATAATTGAACATCTCTTAAGTATGAATCAACCTTCTTGTTGAGATAAGCAAACGAGCGTTCGACTGCCGTCCTGATCTGCGGAACGCTTGCAAATGCATTCTCACTTTGATCTTGTGCAGCCATGGTTAATAAAATTTGCGTGATTGCATATTCACTGGTCGGTGTTTTTGGAACCGTCAGCAAAGAGCTTAGTAAATCCGCTAACTTCTCAAACTGCTTACCATTGCCGTTCAAACGAACTAAGATAGCAATCTTTCCTGCAGCCCATTGCGCCCATTGAGATGAAAGGTGAACCTGAAACATGGGTAGATATTCCAAGAATGTCAAAGCACCTTCTCGCTGAAGCTCCGCATCCTCTTGTTCGGTAAAAATCATAGCCAGAACTCCCAATGTGTAAGCCGCGCGAGGATCTTCAATATATCTCTTAGCTGCTTTCCTAATGCCTTGGACCGCTTGTTTTTGTTGATCATCCATTTGCCGATTTGCCAAAAGACTGTTTTTAATCCGCTGAAATTCCTCAAAAGCGACATCAAAAGATTTTTGAAATTCGGTTTTGTCATTCCGCGGCGAATGTAAAAGTGTATATTCATCTTCGGCAAAAAAATGAATGACAACGTTTAAAATACTTTTTGCACGATTAAGATCGACCACAAACGAATCTGTGCGATAAGCAAACCTCTGTCCGCCGTCCTCCGCAGGAAAACGGAGGCGGGGAAGCGCTCGCAGCACCTGCGTTAACTCCGGAACCAAATGATCAATATCCGTCATGGTGAGCGGTTGCTGCGGTGCATTCACGCCAATATAATCGATTGATTTGGCGGTGCCATCTTGTAGCTCGACCGGTGGAATTAAAAGCGTTTTCGGATTGCCGCCGATGAACTGTTGATCATAATAATGATGATCGCCCACGCGGCCTTGTTCATCTCTAAGAGAAACACGCGACTCTATATCGCCTGCTCCTCCGTGATGGCGGAGCCCGATATCAACCGACTCGGGAATTTCCGGCTCTTCTTCATTAGCAAGAAATCTCATCAAAACATGACGCGCCACCGCTTGAAGTGAACGGTTAACGGGTTCGACCGGCTGATGCAGATAAATCACCAAGTTCACAAACTCACCTTTTTCTTCCCACTCTAAACTAGCATCAAACAAATGAGCCGGATCAAGCCAGTTGATTTTCTTCTGGCCGTTTTCCAGTTGCAATAATAAATCTTCGACAAATTCAACCGACTTTAACCGTTGCAGTGCTTCTTTAAAAGCTCCTGAATAAGTTAGTGCTAAATCCGGCGAAATGAGATGACGCGGCATATCACGGGCAGGACGAATATCCGCGTGTGCTATTTGATAATTACCGAAATCTGATAAAACGCCATCGAGAAAACCATTGTTTAATTCGAACGCATCGATGTCACGAGAGCCGCTGACAGCGCCGGGATCTTTGACTTGTGTGACAATTTGTTTTGGTCGAGATGCAAAATCCAGACGAACCCCCCACGGAATATGCTGCGGCGCTACCAGACGGTTAATCACTTGTTCGGCAATGGTTTCTAATTGTGCGTGATCTTGAATATCAAGCGGGCGTAAATTCTGGCGTTGTTTAAAAGCTTCTAATAAATCAGGAAACTGTTCTTGTAAGGCGGCTATCAAATCGCTCACCTGCCGTCCTTTTAGACTGCTCACATCAAATAATTGCTTTAACTTTAACATGTTCTGAATGGATATAACCTTCAGAAGATGTGCCATGTCATCGGAAATCAGCAAATTATCCGTCAGAAAATAACCTCGGATAAATGCTTCAAAAGTAGCCTCTCCGTTTAATTGCAAAAAACCATGGAAATCATTAATTTTCTCAACCGGTATTTGATGTACAAACAAGTTAACGATCGATATAAAAAGAAAAGTAAAATCCCTGATACTCCAAAATAAAAACTCATCTTCCGACATACTGTCAGCTCGCCTGCCCGGTACAACCGAGGTGATTTGGATATGCCCGTCGCGGTCAATGTCGAAATCAGACAATTTGGGATAAGTGTACACCCGACCCGAGTTATGTAAAGTTGACACCTCGATACCAAGCTGCCTAACGTCTTCGCCCAGTTGACTCATGGCTCTTTGAAGACGGCTTAATTGCCTCACCTTAAAACGTGGCCCAGCTTGATTTCCCGCCTGCACTTTTTGAATTGATTGACGAAGCTGTCCTTTAAATTGGCTGCCAAATGAACGATGTGGGAAAGATGTTTGTGCTAAAATTAAAAACCCTTTGTCATCCCCGATGATTCCAAAGCCAACAGGCAGAACTGTCAGCTGCCCTTTATTAAACAACTCTCGCATAAATGAAAATGTATGCATGGCTTCTGCAGGCAGCCACCAAGGCGCCTTTGCGATGGGTTGTGTCACAATTTGACCATTCTGCACGTCGATACGGTGTCTGGGCTTTTGATAGGGGTCTGTGGCAGATTGATCTAAATACGGAACGGGTTCGGTAGGTTCTACAAAGTTCGGCGCAAATTGAATCGTCACTCGTCCAAGTGAAACACCGCCCACGTGCATCGTTTTTGACAAAGAATAGTCCTCATCTTTTGTTTGATTAACATCGTGGTTAACAACAGCCGCCAAAAGGCCTTCCAGGTCTGCTTGAGACAAACCGGCTGTCATAAATCTTGAATCCACTTCAAGGTGGACAGGTTCATGGTTTTTCGTTTCACCGGTAACCATGGCCATATGAGATAGAATGGATTGCGGCGGGTTCTGTGCAGTTTGCGACCTGAGTTCCGCTCGTGTTTGATGCACGCTATCATTCGATTCTTGATTGATTTGCTGCTGAAGATCGCGCAAGTTTGCAACTAAGTTTTGCGTGTGTAACTCATGCTCATCTTTGGGGCCATATTCTAATTCGTAAGATTCTGTCACAAGCCCTTGGGCTAACGCTGTTTCAAGTAAATTGGCTAATTCGGTAGGCGTCGCATAATACGCACGCTCGAGTTCACGATATTTGTTACGATCAATATAAAAACGTTTTATCTCGTCCAACAAGGTCTGCGCACTTTCTTCTCCGAGCATTTTTAAAACTTGAAGGCCCAAATCTTGATTAGATTTCACCACCATGGTAAATAGACGTGTTAATTGATAGTTATGCCCGCGCACATCTCCGGTATAGCCGTTTTGATGCGTATAATTGATCACATCAGCTAAAAACCTGACCATTTGCCCGGGATCTGTAAAATATCGCAATGCCAAGTCACGAAAAATGAAACCGCCGCTTTTGTGGCGGTCTACGCCGTGCACAACTGCTTTCACCAACATTGGATATCGGTCTTTGGATGAATGACTTTCCGATGAGGGGTATGACTTTTCAATCACACGTTTAAAAAAATAAAACTTCGCTTCGTCCAAACCCTTGTATTCAAATTCCCCGGTTAAGAGATCAAGTTTATCAAGCCCTTCTAATTCGGCAATATACTGTCCTAATTTGTCATGACGTGTCCACAATTCATAAGTAAAAGTTTCAACTGAAGTTTCGTGAATGAAACCCTCCACCACTCGATCTATCAATTCAAGCGGTATTTGGCGCTGAATGGGTACGCGCTCCGGGATCGCTTGCTTTTTGTCAGCAGAAATCACATCCCGCACGCCAATTAGCATAGGCACCTCTTTCCCATCCTGTCTGCGCACAACCTTTTTGGTGCGTTGAAAATCACCAAAATCTAAACGGTCTGATTCTTCGACTTTCCAAAAATTTTTACCAATGCCGTAATGATCAGCAATAATCACGGGAACCTTTCCTTCCGCTTCAATAAGCCATGTCAGCACTTCGACTAACGGCGGGGATAGATATCGACGCCGCTGATGCAGTTTCATCAGGATAGATTGAATAAAAGTGGAAGGTATCACCCGAATACCGCCGGATTGATCAAGGATAACAGCCGTTTCGCCTGAAACCAGTCGATAGGTATTCCCATCACGTATCAAGAGTGCCTCACCATGCTCTAAATTAAATTGAACCCTATCCGGATCACGCAGGTTCTCAACCCTTTCTCCTCCTTCAAAACGGTCAAGGTCAACAATGGCAGGAATACCGTAGCGCAGCGCAATGCTTTGCGCATGATTGCCAAACTGTCGGCTTGCCACAACGCCATTAACCAAACGAATAATTTCTTCGTGGTCAGCCGCAATGACCGGCCGCATGAAAATAACGGGCTTGCCCTTGTCATGTAAACGCTTAGCGTCTTCGTCGGTAAATGCAACGATTCCTACTTCGTTTCTCAAGACGCCGACCGAACGGCCTATCGCCGCTAACGGAGCTTCGCGTGGAAAACTCTCTTCAGAGATCGGCTCTTCTTTAAGAGGTTCTAAATTAAGATCGCGCAGGCGCTCGATTGCCTCATGTTTAGGAAGAATACCGCTGTTAACCATATCCACATAAGCATTGATCATGGCTTCGGGTGATTTGCTGGCATTACGCACTTGAAGCAAGTAAAGTTCTCCTCGTTCAATGGTGAACTCGATAGATGCAATATCTCTGAAATAAGTTTCTGCATCTTGTGCTAACATTTGAAGTTTTAGACTAAGCTGGGAGTTAATACGCTCTAAGAATTCATCAAATCCTTCCGCATCAAGTAAATCATCTCCTTGCATTTCAAAACCCACCGCTCCATCCCAGCCGTTTTTGCCGGTTTGAGGATTGCGGCTGAAAATATTGGCCGAGAGCGAATTGGGAAGATTCCCAAAAACCATGCGCTCTATCATAATACTATTGAACCGCATCGGGCCTTCCAAACCATGACGGTTTGCCGGTGCAATTGCCTGAATAGCCCACTCAAGCTGAACAAAGGGATCTTGCGGAAACGGTCTGCCGAGTAATTCCTCAAAACGTTTTTTATATGCGCCGACGAACCATTCGGCTTTTTCAAGGCGTGACATCTCGCGGAAGTGGCGTTTGGAAGAATGTTGCTGATGCGGATAGAGCCTCTCAAGCTCGCGTATATTGTCGAATCGTTGGCGTGAAATGTCACCACCGTCGCTGCTAAGGGCCAAGTCACGAATCAACTTGGCATAGAGTTCCCATGCGGCGGCGGGATCGTTTAGTTTCGTGCTAAGCCGGCCAATGTTTTTGTCGGTAATACCCACATTTAAAATCGTGAGGTAACGCCCGGGAAACGCGCGTAAATTGGCGGCACGCACTGAAACCAGCAAGGGATTTTCCGCATCGCCGAATTGTTCCGGTGTCATTTGATCAAAGTTTTTTTCTGCCAATTCAGCATTTTCTTCCGCCGTTAAGATTCCCAAATAATTAACTGCATCAAGCAGTTCCGCGCTGAAGTGTTTTAATAACGCGGGTTGCGTTATTATTCGTTCGACGGCTTCGAACGGCAAAGACAACCATTTCGGAACGCGAAAAATAATAGGATCTCGTTGAAACTGTCGGCTAAAGTCAGCTAAGTGAGCAGCTTTTGCTCCTACCCGGTTGATGTCTTCAATTTTAATGTCATCTGAAAAAATATAAAGCGGTGTGCTGGAAAATGGCAGCAAAGGACTGATGGGTGCTTTACTTTTCTCATTTATTCTCAACTCTGAGCGGCGTTTGGAAGCATGAGGGTTAACGAATGTGGTGATGTCTCTCAGCAGCGCGCTCGAAACGGTGGAGACCCCTTCGACAGGAACCGGCAGCCCCATGGCTTGGCTAATTTCCTTTCTGGTACTCAATGTATTCATGCTGACACGTGCGGCAGTGAGCGAATGTGCTGATACAGCTTGGATGTTATTTTCAGAACCAATAAATGGATAAGTGGTTGTGTTTGAAGAAGAAACGGTCAACACCAGGGTAAACGACACGATTCTCATGAATAAGGATGGTTTCTTCATTGCGGCGGGATTTGCTCCTCGGAAGAATTTTGACCGCTGTCCTTAATATACCAACGGCCGTTCTCCCACTTCTCAGTCAGCATCTTCCGATAAAGTTCGGGTCCCTGATCTAAACCAACGTTAGGTGAAATAACAACCACGTTAAAACCAATACGAAGTAATTTGCGCACAAGTCGATCTTTATGGAAACCGCCCGCAATCAAAACAGACTCTGGTTCACGTTCTTTGCGAATTTCCTCTGTCAGGTTTTCAACCAGTGCTTGGTCGCGGATATTGGCAATCCGATAGAAAGATTGAAACTCGTCAATCGTTTCGTCTAAGCCCTTGAGATCTTTTGGTAAATTAATTGTCTTGTTGACCACCTTTGCTTGTTCTTTCAGAAAAGGTGCCCATGCGGCAGTCTTAAATCGGCCGCGCTGATCGATAAAAGTGCTGTAGAGTTCCGGAACCAGTTCAAGTTTCACCAAGAGCTGAAGCACTTTGAGATCTTTGCCCATTTGATAAAGTTTTTTGCTATCCGGGGCACTGAGAGCTTTGTCGGCAATCGCATCCATCAATTTGTCTTTTTCATCGAAGAATGCCAGCGAATCAATTTTGTCTTGCTGGCGCAGATAAGGTACTGCGGTGAGTAGTGCTGTGTATTGACTGATATCAATGTTAAACTCTTTCGCTAGGTTAATTAACGATTCATAGAAATCCGCACGTTTCAGCGGATCATCCCCTACTTCTTTTTCCTGATTAATCACGGTTTTTAAACGATCGCTTGGGACTTGACGTTGGAATAATCGAACCACTTGTGTGCGCTCATAATCAACTCGCTCAAAATCAGCAGCGGCTTCCAAATCAATCAAGGAAGAAAGAATATTGATGTTGGGATAATCATCCATCGCCACATGAAGTTGGTTAGCCGTCTCTAATAGTGCGGTAGCTTCTTGATGCAAATCATTCTTGAGCGTTAAGTCTTCCAATTTGGTTTCAAAATCAAAGAAGGCTTTGGGGTAGATGGTGCGTTTTAATTGCATGATCGCTTCACCAATTTGTGCTAATTGCTCCGTCGTTTTAGGAACCAGCGGCTGAACTTTGGTATAGGCAATCAAGTTTTCGTCGTAGAGCACCTGACTTTCAATGCCCCACAAAAGCAGCGGGTAATCTTCCGTAAAGTTGAGATACTCTTCTCCTGAGATCTTCCCTTCCTTCATTAATTGCTCGGCAATCTCAAGACGTTTTTCTTTTGGGCCCACACGATACTCCGTTAAACTCACGTCACCAATTCCGCCTTCCACCAGCACCAATCGCAGCCCGCGTTTCAAAATTAACATTTCAATGATTTTGGCAATATTTTTTTGAGCTTCAAAATTGACATGTGCGTCTTGAATATAAAAAATAGTGAAAGGCTTGGAACCGGCATGGAATTCCATGATTCGGCCGTTTTCCGCGGGGATCTCGACATTTCGAAGGTCTTCCGGCAAATCAACTTTGGGTACGGCCAAACATGCCGGCAAGTTTATAAAAACAAACAGTAAAGCGAATAAAAGGATAGTGTGGAGGTTACCTGATGCAGTTTTCTTCATGCGGAACGATGTTTTCATAAGTTAACTTCCCATAACGTCGCATGCTAATTCCCGCTTCAATGGAACATCGTCAAGTCAACACAGCAACTTAAAACTGTTTCACGGACAGATTACCACAAAACCAGCTTATGCCGCACGTAATATTGTCATGGCAGCACGCTGCATGGCTTGAACGGCTTCTGTGACACCCAATGTGTTGAGTAAACCTTGAATGGCTTGTTTGCCCATGAAAAGGATGTCTGTGGTGCCTAGGTTACGCTGAATGAGTGCTGCGGCAACACGTTCTGATTCGGTAGCTAAGACCCGTGGATGTACTTTTCTTTGACTCAGCGCAGCGCGGGCAGTCCGGTAATCAGAAGCAGTGATTAACTGCTGACCTTTGGGTAATGTTGCATTGATATCATTGATAATTTTGAGTTCAGCACGTGTCGGGGTAATCACTAAAACAGGTGTTCCCGATAAGACTTCTGCTAAACGGCGTATGCCTTGAGGACCTAATTCATCGATAAAACTGGGTGTTAAGACAAGTGCAACGGGAATGCCTTGTGTTAGTACCCCCCTAATGCCGAGTAATGAGGCTACCTGAGTAATCAGTACACTGGCATTTAAGTCTTCTGCCGCACTTGCCATGGCTTGATCAGCCTGAGCAAGCAATTGTGCCGCTTCCGCCGGAATGGCTGCAGGATGAAGTGTGTCAAAAACAGCCGGTGCAATACGGAGTTCACTGCGGCGGTCAGTAACGGCCGCACCCCATTGCACACCTAGTTGAACCGCTGCTGCTTTTACCTGGTTCGGTGTTAAAACCGAACCATCCGGCTGTTGCGTATCATTTACCACCACCAGCGTTGGTTCTTGAGATTGAACCGGCGTCTTAGTCTTTGCAACCGCACCTTCTCCTTGATCACTGCTGCGAAGCTCTGAACGGCCAAAATCATAAACCGGTAAGTGTTTACGAATCACTGGGTGAAGCAATTCGCCTTTTTCAGAAAACGACTTGGCAACTGTTTGAAATTGCTGCAGCAAATTATTCCAATCTTGCCACGTTCTTCCCTTCGGAAGAACTCCCTGCCAATCGCGGTTGGTTTGTTCACTAACTACTTTGGCCATGGTTTCCATCATCTGGTCGCGAATCACTTCCCACAATTGTTCACCTTGCAGCGCAGCTTTCAAACGGAAAAGCGCTAACGACATCGACAAAATGGCGTTCATTCCCAAATTACCCTTCCTCTGCGCCAACTGAATCGGGTTACTAACATCTTTCCCGCGCGCCTCAGCAGTTTCAATCTCTAATTCGAGTAAACGACGGTCGATATCGGTAAACGAACCTAATTCAGCTGCCGTTTTACCGATAAATTCGGGACGAATCACTTTTAAGACATTCTCAACAGCGTTTAAAACACCTTTGCCGCCGTAGCGGTGTGCTTTTTTCCATAAAGCCAGCAAGTCCGCGTCTTTTGCTGCGACAATGTCTTCTCTTGCCACGTCTTTTTTAAATCTGTATGTACCATCATCAGGTTGTTGCTTAAAAAAACCAGGATGCTGATCAATCACAGCACTCTTTTCAATGACACTGTCAACCAAATGAATGGCTTCCAAAGTACCGGCCGAAGTGCCTAATGGCGTTGAACCTGTAAAGCGTAATAACTTTTCAAAAGCCGGATGACCCGGAAGTCCAACGATCACTTCAATGCCAACGGTCGGAACACCGGCGTTGGTTGGTTCTTCATATGCCGTGATATTGGTAATCACGAGTTTACTCATGACTTTCTGGATTGTGGCCACGTTAACTTCTGCTGACGGGATCCCTTCTGTTTTGGCAATGGCTTCAGCAACTGCTTTGGCCATGGCTTGATACTTCACCAAACGTTCGGTATTTTTCCCACCTCCGAATTTGGTGCCTAATGCAAAAACACCAAGAGCGACTTGTGCTTCACCATCATCGTTAGGCGATTTAGATCGGTGTGAGACCACAATCTCGGAACCTTTGCCAAGTGCGGTTAACATCGCTAACATGGTTTCCGAAAGTGTGCCGATTTGGTTGTATTTGGTCAATAATGCATTCATCAAACCCTTATTAATCTTCTCTTCAACCACTTTGTCATTGGTGGTCACTAAATCATCGCCAATGTTCCATAATTTGTCACCAAATTCCTCGGCAAAAAGTCTAAATCCTTCATCATCACGCTCGCTAAAACCGTCTTCAATAGAAACAAAGGGAATCCCTTCTTTCAGTGCACGTCTGTAAAGCGCTAAAAGCTCTTCGCGTGTCATTACCACTTTTTTCTCTTTGTAGCGCCAGAACCAATAAAGACCGATGGCGTCCGAATCATGTTCTGGATGATCACGAAAAGTATTTTCAAGCTCGCTGGCAGCACCGTCTAAGGCGAGCGCCACGTCAACACCGGGTTTGTAACCCAAGTCTTCAATGGCCTGCTTCATGAGACGCCACATGGTTAATTCCGGGACCGGATCTCCCGACGCAGGTGTGACATAAGGCGCAATACCGCCTTCTAAACCAATCCCCATCACGCGCGATCCCGGACGGGCTTCGATGATTTCTTTTAAGCGATCTTGAAGCGCGACTGTCATTTCCTGCGCTTCTTCAACACTTTTAGCAGAAAGCGGAATAAACATACTCTCCTGCAAACTGATGTTACTTTCAGGATATTCTTTTTCGGTATGCGCACCACCCATGGCGGAATTACGGAAACCCCAAGGAATCCAAATGTCTTTGTCATCAGGCCGAGTGATTTTCTGCATGCGGTTGTGACGCATTGATTCACGAACATCCCTAACTTGCGATAACCAATCGCTCCGGCCGACTTCTGCTTGAACAGCTTCACGTTTCTTTTTGGCTTCTTTTTCACGCGTGGTAAACTTTCTCAATTCACCAGGATCCGCAAGTAAACGATCTAAAAGGGTGACAGCGCCAATCCCCAAGAACAAGCGGCCAATATAAACAACAGGAATTATTCCGTAAACCATTCCTAACGTCAAAGCAAGCGCCGACAAAGGCAAGGCAACATAGGCAATTCGGCCGCTCGCACGAGGTCCGGCCGCGGAAACAGCCAAATTATAGGGCGCGTCAACCGAATAAGTTAAACCAGATTTTTTGATACCGGGAAATTTTCCCCAAGGCGCCAAAAAAAACATCTTAATTTCAGAAAGAATTCTGGCAGAAGTGTCTTTGACTTTACCGTGCTCGTTAAACGTACCGATTTTCTCAAGTGCTGATTTATTAATCGTAGTTTGGCTCACAGCTTCCCAAAAGTGGGCGCGTTCATGCCACCAAACGGCGATGTGAAACGTGGTGTACCAAAAAAGAATGGAAACAAGCGCCTCCCAACTCGTAAACATAAAATGAAGCACATCCCCTTTTGAGCTTGCCTCTTGCGGAATTGAAAGAATGCCGGAAATAAAAGCAGCGTGAAAAGATACTAAAATATGATTGGCGATGACCCATCCTTTTTCGAGCGCTGCCTTCTTCCCTTCTTCGCGCAATTCTGATCGGTCATTTACACTTTGCTCAACTATTTTGTTAATTGTTCTTAATTTCGAAAGATCGGCAGTAGGTTCCAACACCCAGCGGTCATGATCGGGAAAAAGTTGAACAGACGGCAAACCCAAAAGATTGTTTAATTCCGCTCTAACCGAAGCGACGTTGGCGGCGGGACGATCATTAGTTTTTGAAGCAATATGATTTGAATTTAAGAAGGCAACATCTGAATAGGCAACTGAATTTGTAAATGTAAAGCAAATGACAACAAGAAAGGCGATTGATTTAATAAGAGGGTGTTGTGTGTTCATGGGTTAAACGCGGCTCCTTTTCCCGTCAACGGAGAAATCACTCAAATGAGATCTTTCCAACATTGCTTATCTGACTTTTTTAAAGCTCTTAGTCAGAAGAGTAAAAAAATAACTCAGCACCTAAATGCTTGAGTTATGAAGAAATCCTAACACCTATTTATTAGGATGTCAATAAATGTATGTATATATTAGGTGATAATTTTTATATATAAGGAACTATATAGTACTATTTAGTAATAACTATGCCGCACGTAATATTGTCATGGCAGCACGCTGCATGGCTTGAACGGCTTCTGTGACACCCAATGTGTTGAGTAAACCTTGAATGGCTTGTTTGCCCATGAAAAGGATGTCTGTGGTGCCTAGGTTACGCTGAATGAGTGCTGCGGCAACACGTTCTGATTCGGTAGCTAAGACCCGTGGATGTACTTTTCTTTGACTCAGCGCAGCGCGGGCAGTCCGGTAATCAGAAGCAGTGATTAACTGCTGACCTTTGGGTAATGTTGCATTGATATCATTGATAATTTTGAGTTCAGCACGTGTCGGGGTAATCACTAAAACAGGTGTTCCCGATAAGACTTCTGCTAAACGGCGTATGCCTTGAGGACCTAATTCATCGATAAAACTGGGTGTTAAGACAAGTGCAACGGGAATGCCTTGTGTTAGTACCCCCCTAATGCCGAGTAATGAGGCTACCTGAGTAATCAGTACACTGGCATTTAAGTCTTCTGCCGCACTTGCCATGGCTTGATCAGCCTGAGCAAGCAATTGTGCCGCTTCCGCCGGAATGGCTGCAGGATGAAGTGTGTCAAAAACAGCCGGTGCAATACGGAGTTCACTGCGCGCTCCATCCGTTTTGATTTGCGCCAGCAATGACGCAAAATTGGGCTGCTTGTTTTGCACATCAATTGCACCAAGTGCTGCCGGAATTTGGCTGCGATCTTTAAACGTGCTTGGCCCAATACCCTCCTCTTGCATAATGTTTGTTTTTAAAATACTGCTCGCGTCACCTGAAAAAATTTCTGCCGTGAAACTGATATGCTCTTTCCCTTCCGAATCGATGATACGCCGTTCTCTAAAGTAAGCGGGTAATGAATCGGGTTTTAATTGCCGCAATCCTTTGACGGTAATTACGCCTAGCAAACGATAGATATCGGTTGCCCCGTCATAATGTTTTCTAAGTGCGGGTTCACGTAAAGCAATGCGGTCGCGAATATGGATGCCGCCATCCGCATCAATCAACGGCACGCCGCCTTCTTTACGATGAACATTTCTGACAAATTCCGCCACAAATTCAACCCCTTGTCCTTCTTCTTGTTGAGCCAGGTCAAAACGGTTTGTCAAAGCCATATCGCCGAAAAGATGTAAATCAGAAATCTGTTCGATCAGCAAACGATCAACGCCTTCCCGGTATAAACGTTCGGCAATGGGTTCTCCCAAAGGCGCGGGATGGCCTGCAGTATCAAAAGTAAACACGTCCTTGGTACGAATAGCCGTATCAATCAAAGCAGCTCCATGTCCTTCCGGAAATGTTGCATGGGTATATTGATTTAAAGTGCCGTCTTCCCGGATTTCAAGACCGGGCAATTCCTGCTGTTTAAGAATATAAATGTGGTTTGGTTGAAAACCCGCAAAATGAATCGCGCGCAATTGATTGGTGATGGCTTGATAATTTTGTTGGTTCACCACCACTGTAAAATGAACACCCGCTAACACGTCCGCTAAAGAAAAGCCATTAAGATGAGGTGAGCCGATTAAATGTTCAATGTCATAGCGCAGCTGTAATAATTGCCTTTGAATGAGGCTGAGGTCATCCAAGCTTTCCACAATACCTTGCTGAGCATTTTCAATTAAGGTCATCAGAATTTGATTCACTTCAACCGCTGCTTCCGAGCGCTGGGGCAATTGTTTCAAGATGGCCGGGGTCAAACCTGCAATACCCAAGGTATGAAACACTTCCGGTAAATGTTGTCTTTCTGCATGACCGCCCGCAAAAGCTAACCAACCCAAGTTCTGGTCAGCCACATTTCGTAAAAACCGACTGTTTGTGTTATGGTCAGATTCTATTAAAAATAAAGGCCTGGGTAAGGCGGGGCGGTTAATCCGTCCGCCTAAAATCTCTGCCGCACCACCTTTGTTAGCATTAAATTGGCGCCTCAAGCGGTCGCGAGCATCCTGATCCACCGGAATGCCGGATGAACGTTCGCTTGAAAAACCAGTTGTGGAAAGTTGCGAGATAACTTCTTCCCGGGCAATTTCGGTTGCAGCGATTAAACGTGCAATCCGAAAAGGTAATTCTTTCACGGCAATTAATTCTTGAATACGGCTGAGCATCCGAATGGTGGGTTGATTAAGAAGCGCTGTCCGGCGCGTGCGGATATGTTTCATGGCTTCACGGTGGATATTAATAATAGAAACGCCGGTTTTAAGATGCCGTGTGATCAACCACTCGGCATTCCGCTTGGCAATTGAACGAATGGCGGACTGCATTCTCACTCGATGGGTATCGACGTCTTTTAAAATACCTTCTTCTCCTTCAAAGGTAACGGTAATGAATTCTTCGGTTGAGGTTTTGATGCCGCCAAAATTCGCGATCGGACCGTAGAAAACAGGGATACCCAATGAATGAAAGGTGTCTTCCATATCTTGGGTAATGGAATTGTTGGCCCCTTCCACCAATAATTTTGTGTCGGCTTGTTTGATTTTTTGCACATCTTGAAAGGTCGTAAAAATATTTGGCTGTGCTGCCGGAATAATGACATCGGCACCCATGAAGAGCGCCTCACTACCATCGGGATTTGTTGCGATAACTTCATCACTTTGCTTTTGATAGGCGTCCGTAACAAAAAATTCTTTTCCTGTTTTATTTTCTTTTGCTTCCAAGTTGGCTTGTCTAATCCGGAGCAATTCCTCAAAACTCAAGCCGGTTTCACCGTAAAGTGTTCCGTTTTTATCACTTACACCAACAATGCGAATTTTTTGGAGAATCAGATCATCCGGATTTTCCAACTTCAAATGTTGCAAATAAGCAACAATGCCGGATCCCACATCCCCATATCCCTGAATTGCAAGGGTGATCACATCTTTATTGAGACCATATTTATCGATAAAAGCTTCATCACGAAGCGCAGCTAGCATGGTTTCCACCACACCAATACTGGTCACGGTCCAATAAGTGTGAGGATAAGAACCTAAATCGGGTCGTCGACTGGTCGTCACCAAAATAGGCTTTTGAAAACCTTGCGAACGATAAATCTCGGTCAATTCATTTTGAACTTTGTAAGCTTCATCCACCATCCATGCCATCGGTTCTTCATCCAAACCCATATCAGGACCGGCAATGTAGTGTTTTAAAAGAAAGTGAGCCGTAATCGAAGAGGCAGTCCAGCGCCTCACAACACTTTCTTTATCAGCCCCTTCCTTAGCCAAGAAAATAGTTTTGCCGCCGTCAAAGAAAACCTCACCCCAAGCGTTTTTACCAAGCATGGCCTCAGCAAGACGCATGCCTTCGGGTAAGAGCGGTGTAATGCGGTTCGGTTGATCACCGGCAATCTTTTGCTCGAAAGTTATTTGGTCATTGGCTTGATACCAACGGCTCCCGCCTTTGGCTAGAATATCATCGATCTCATCTACTTCAGATGCAGCTGAGGTAACAGCCGCGAAGTCATCGGCATGGGTAAAAGCGATTAACCGCGGTTTCTGACCGGAGTAAACCGGTAAAACACCGCTTCCAAAAACAACTGTCACAGGCAAATGATTCGCAATTCGGTAAGGATGGTTCACATTTGACCACAAAATGTGATCAATCACGTTGTGTGTCGCCAAACGTCCTTCATGAGGAAGCATGGCGTGGAATTGAGCTGCCGCATCAACGATGAGTTCTTTCCACTTATCGGAAGGATCAGCAATATGAGCTCTTTTAAAGTAATCCTCAACTGCCTCTGTGAGGAGCGACGTGTCTTGGGAAGCAAGTTCGCCGTCACCATGGCGTAATTCAGAACGGTGTCCTGCAAAAAGACCGGGTGTCACGAGCGGCACTTCTCGGTTATAACGCAGAAGGTCACCGGCTAAAATCTTATTGCCTTCGTAAGTTTCGAGCGTCACCCACACTTCATTATCTGTGACTTCTGAAGGATCCCGCCCGGATAACTGTGCCATGGTAGCGCGCGCTTTTTCTACTTTGTCCGGCGATACTGTCCATTGCTTGGTCGCCATAAATCGAAGACCTTCCAGGTCAGAAATGCGGTCGGTGAAAGATCGCTGCAAATAATCTTCGATCGGAACATTTTTGGCGCCGCGGACACCGACTGCTTGAATTCTAATATCAGCGGGAACCACACCGGTTGATTGCCACATGTTGGTTTCACGCTTCACCACTGCGGCGGCAGTGCCTTTTGCAGGTTTCGTATCTAATAAAGACGGAAACCGCCTGCGGCCGCGCTCGGCAATGGCTTCACGGCCCTGTTGGTCTGCTTCTCTCAGTTCTTTGATAAATTGCCCATCCGTCTGACCTTCCTTTTTATACAGACTCATCACATAACGCGGTGTCATAAATGCCACTGCATCATTAAACCAATAAGAATCCAAGAGATTCATTACCGTTTTGCCGCGGGTGAGGTTGGTGGCTTCGATTTCCGGATCTTCCGCTAGCCGGTGAGTACCGTTATCGGTCATCACGATCAGACTGCCGCCCTTTTGTCCGGGCGTTCGGGGTGAGACTTCCGGCTGAAAATCAAGCCCGCGGTCAATGAAAAGACCTAACAACCGAAGCCAAATACGATCAAACTTAGCGGCGTAATTATCAACGTTCTTAACAAAAATCCATTTCTTCCCCGCATCAATAATTCGTAAGAGCTCCCCGCTTGCAACCAACTGATGAAAGAATTCTCCATGCCCCAGCGGGTCCTCTTCCCCTTCCAAAATCACCGCCCGACGGACGCCTTGATTCAGACGTGCCGCAACCGCTTTGGAACGAACGAGAGCCTCATCAAATTCTTCTTGCGATTTAAACCGATCGCGAATCGACTGAGTGTCTGCGGGTGTTGCAATATATTTCGGCCGAACCGGCTGATGAAAAATATACTCCTGCTCGGGACGTAAACCAAAATGGTGATGTGCATTGAACAGCTGATCATGTTCCGGCCGGTAAGCATCGGTTGACATCAGAAGAATGTTGTTATCCCACACTGCGCTATTGTTTTTTCCGGCTTCTGTTTCTATGGCACCCAGCAATCGTGCCACATTTGTTCCAAATTCACCCAAGTAGGTTGTTACTGTACCGTCACTTGCGCGCCCGATCGGAACAGCTGCTTTGGAAAGAATATTGCCGTCCACGTCCATGGCTAAGACTTCAGGCGGCGCATCCGCCGTGTTCATTCGGGAACTCGCGCCGGCAACCAACATGCCGATTTCGCCTTCTCCATGAAGCAGCGACTCTGCACCGATGCGTTCCAGCCGTAACGCTTCTGTTTCGGTCAATTCTGTAATATCAGTGACATCGTCTTTGCGGCTCGGCCGAAAAGGCCTTGCAATTGGCGTGGTGATTAATTCACCTTTCCAATAACGAACGCCGGTTTCAATTTCTGCTTCTGTGGCCTTTCGTAACTCTGAGCGCACCTCAGAAGAAGTTAATACCCAGCGATCATGATCAGGAGACAGTTGAACAGGCGGCAAACCTAAAAGGCCGCGCAATTCTGTCACAACAGACGCAACATTGGCAGCGGGACGATCATTGGTTTTTGATTGTGTAGCTTGGATGGATTGAGAACTTAAAACGAGAATATCGGAGTAAGCAGCTGAGTTGGTAAACGTAAAAGAAAAAACAAGAACAAAAGAAATCAATTTAAAAAAGGATTGATGTTGTCTCATACGTTTGGTTTTACTCCCTTTTTTTGAAGGCCGAGGACGTCGTTACATTCAGGTGATCTTTTCAACGTCTCCTTATTTGACTTTATTAAAGTACTTAGTCAGTGAATTAAAAAATAACCCGAGAAATTGTCCTCGAGTTGTAAAAAATTTACCACATAATGATAAGGATGTCAAATTAGATTTGTCAATTTTAGGTGGCTAAAATTTAATGAATGGCTTTGAATGATACTAGTCGGTACTATTATGTAGTTGTGAGTAAACCTTCATCAATGTCGTACCTGCCTCGTTCAAATCACCTCCGACAACGACAACGCCGTCTTCATGTCCTGCCATCACAAAGATTTTTCGTTTGCCTAAGGCTTCCTCACGGAAAAGTCTCTGAACTTCGCGGGCCATTTCCGGTGTTCCGTACGCAATTTTTTCGTTCGTGGCCGGCACCTGCCCAATTAAGCGCTTCCAAAACACATGGTGATGAACGTGAAGAACAGCATTGATATCAGAAGAAGCTTCATAAACTGCCAAATGCGTCAGTGATTCAGATGATGCTTTAATGGGACCTTCGCAAACAATGAGATTTTTGTCAAAATCACCCCGAATGACTTTGGTATAGTGCTCACCCGAAAGATGCGTAAGTCCGCCTGTTTGCGTGCCGCTGATCAAAAACTCGTTCGTTGTTCCCACGCGCTGACTGATATTGCCAAACCCAATGCCACCCGGATAAACACCGATTAAATTCATGTGATGCAGCTTAGCCCGCCAGCTGTTCAGCTGCTTGATTTCATTTTCTGCAAGCGCCGGACCAGCTTGCCATTCGCAATTAAATTTAATATAACCTTCATCCATCATAAAAGAATTCTCCGCCAATCACGGGGTCAGACCAGGGAGGCTCTGACCCCATGTCTCATCATTTGTTTGGATAGCACTCGTTACAAGATTGGAGGCGCTCACGCCCAAGAGACGAATGGGGCGCTTACCTGCTTCGGTTTTAGTTTTGAGTAGCTGGCTGACTTGCTGAAAAATAAGATCATAAGCATCAATGGCTTGCTGCCAAGTGTGGCTTCTGGTAATCACCGTAAAATCCGCATATTTTACTTTCAGTGTAATGGTGCGCGCCCGGTATCCATTTTCTTTTAAATCACCCGCGATTTCCTTTGATAAATCTTGGAGTTTAGTTTCAATTTGAGTGATATTCATTAAATCCCGTTCATAAGTTTCTTCTGACCCGATAGATTTGCGCTCCCATTCCGCTTCTACTTCACGTTGGTCAATGCCGCGCGCGCGTTCATAAAGATCAATGCCCCATTTGCCAAAATGTCTCACCAAATCTTCGCGCGAATGCTTGGCCAAATCTCCGATGGTTTGAATGCCTAAACCGATTAATTGTTTTTCCGTCACTGGGCCCACGCCCGGAATCTGACGGACTGCAAGCGGTTCTAAAAAAGGAACTGCTTGATCAGGATAGACCACTGTCAAACCTGCCGGCTTACGCATGTCTGAAGCAATCTTGGCGATGTATTTATTGGATGCGACGCCAGCGGAAGCAGTTAACTGTGTCGCAGCTTTAATATTTTGCTGGATCATCTTTGCCAGTAAAACAGGATCGTCTATTTTTAACCGGTTCTGAGTCACATCCAAATAGGCTTCATCTAAAGACATCGGCTCAACAAGCGAGGTAAACTTGTTGAAGATTTGATGGATGATTTCAGAAGCTGCCTCGTATTGACTAAAACGCGGCCGGACAAAAATAGCTTGCGGACACAGACGTTTGGCTTGCGCGGCCGGCATGGCTGAATGAATCCCAAATTGACGCGCTTCGTAAGATGCGGTGCTGACCACCCCGCGGCCGTTGGGATTGCCGCCCACAACGATTGGTTTACCTCTCAATGCCGGATTGTCACGCTGCTCAATTGCCGCAAAAAAAGCATCCATGTCGATGTGAATGATTTGTCGTGAAGTAGTCCACAGTCTTCGGCCCATAGTCGATTATGACCTCTGGGGTCAGACCCAGTTCGTCAAAGGACGAATCTGTTCCTCTGGCGAACTGGGTCTGACCCCTAGATTAATTTAGGTCGATCATTTACCTGATAGAAGCGCCAAATTTTCTTGGTGAGAGGACAATTCCTTGAGTGCCGCACTCTTTTTCTCATGTTGCTCTTCCACCAATTCTTGCGGTGCGCGCGCAACGAAATTTTGATTTGACAATTTTTGATCGATGGACTTAATGTAATTTTCTAATTCCTGAATGCGTTTGCGCGTTTTGGATTCTTCCTGCTTGATATTGGCTTCCGGTACGTTGGCCACGTAAATTTCCATATGCGCATAGACTTTGCCGATCATCCCGCTTTCTTTTTTCAACTTCGAATGCCAAAAAATGTCTGCCGTATTCGTTAAATGTTTAATTTCTGTTTCAAAGCGCTTCACCTGGGCTAAGGTTGACGGTTCACTTGCCGCGATTTGAACGGAAATCTTTTCTTTCGGCGAGATGCCTAATCGCGTTCGGATGTCACGGACCCCAACCACTGCTTCTTGAAATAACCGAACCTCATCCGCTTCTTTGGTGAAAGAAAAATTTTCCCGAGCGGCTTGCCAAGGCGCTACCATGAGCGAGTCAAACGCGAAACGCTTGTCTTTCGCAAAATGTTTTAACTGCTGCCAGATTTCCTCCGTCACAAAAGGCATTAAGGGATGCAAGAGGCGTAAGGCTTGATCTAACACAATCGCTAGAACTGATCGAACCGTTTGTGAGCGCTCCTCTCCTTCTTCTCCCTTGAGAACAGGTTTGGTGAGTTCGACATACCAATCACAAAACGAGCCCCAGAAAAAGTCATACAACGTCCCTGCAACATCATTGAAACGGTATTCGCCCATGAGTTTGTCAATTTTTTGGGCAGTTTCGCTTAGATCGGTCAGGATCCACTTGTCGATATTGGAAAGTTTCGGCGTCTTGATTTCAAACGGGCCGGCTTGTTCAAAATTCATGAGCACGAAACGGGAAGCGTTCCAAATTTTGTTCGTAAAATTTCGCCCCAGCTCAAACTTCTGACGCGACAAATACGCGTCTTGACCGCTTGCGGTGAGCCTAAGAATTGAAAACCGAAGCGCATCCGCTCCCATTTCATCAATGACTACCAAAGGATCAATGGCATTACCAAGCGATTTGGACATTTTTTGTCCCGAATCCGTTCGGACCGTACCGTGAATATAGATCGTGTGAAAAGGCACTTGCCCGGTAAACTCGAGGCCTGCCATCACCATACGCGCCACCCAAAAAAAGATAATTTCAGGCGCCGTCACTAAAACGGAGGTCGGATAAAAATAATCCAGATCTTTCGTTTGATCGGGCCAGCCTAAAGTTGAAAAAGGCCACAGCCAGGAACTGAACCAGGTGTCCAAAACATCGGGATCACGTACGATTTTTTTGGATCCGCAATGCGGGCATTCCGTTATGTCCTTACGGGATACAATGGGTTCCTGGCATTTGTCATTACGATCCGCCTTAGGCGGAGAAGCGATCTTTTTATGAGGAGATTGCCGCGCGCCTTCGGCACTCGCAATGACACCTGAATCACAATACCAAACCGGTATTTGATGTCCCCACCAAATTTGGCGCGAGATACACCAGTCGCGTATATTTTCAAGCCAGCTTAAATAAACTTTATTCCACCGCTCAGGGACAAACTTGGTTTCGCCTTTCCGGTAAGCCCGGATGGCTTTCTCGGCCATGGGTTTCATCTTTACAAACCACTGTTTGGAAAGATAAGGTTCGACAATCGTATCGCAGCGGTAACAATGGCCGACAGCGTGCTGGTGCTTTTCTTCTTTGACAAAAAGGCTTAACTTCTCCAAGTCCTCTATCACACGTTTCCGGGCTTTAAAACGGTCTAAGTCTTTGTAAGGACCGCCGTTTTCATTGATGGTTCCGTTCTCATTTAAAATATTAATCACGGCAACTTCCGGATGCCGTCCCTGAAAAGCAAAATCGTTCGGGTCATGTGCCGGCGTCACTTTCACAACGCCTGTTCCAAATTTAGGATCCACAAATTCATCCGCAATCACGGGAATTTTGCGGTTCATCAGAGGAAGCATGACGGATTTCCCGATTAAATGGCGATAACGTTCATCATCCGGATGAACCGCAACTGCCGTATCCCCCAACATGGTTTCAGGTCTAGTAGTAGCAACTTCAACTTTGACTGCCGGATTGTCCGCTAATGGATATTGAATGTGGTACAAAGCGCCCGTCAGGTCTTTGTGCGCCGCTTCTTCATCCGAGAGAGCCGTGTGACAACGGGGACACCAATTAATAATATAGTTACCACGGTAAATCAGACCCCGTTCATAAAGCGTGACAAATGCTTCCCGTACCGCATGCGAAAGACCTTCATCCATCGTAAAACGCTCACGTGTCCAGTCGCATGAAGCGCCCAAACGACGCAACTGTTTCACGATGGTAGACCCGTGCTCTTCTTTCCACTGCCAAACTTCGTCGATAAATTTCTCGCGGCCCAGGTCGTGACGTGTTTTTTTAGACTTGGTTAGCTTTTTCTCCACCACATTTTGAGTGGCAATACCGGCATGATCGACCCCGGGCACCCAAAGGGCCTTTTTCCCGCGCATCCGCTCATATCGAATCAGAATATCCTGAATGGAATTATTTAAAGCATGGCCCATGTGCAAAATGCCGGTCACATTGGGCGGTGGAATGACAATGGTAAAACGTTGATCACGTTTGACCTTGTTGTCAATGGATGGTGTGAAATAATGATTTTTTTCCCAAAGCGCATACCACTTCTTTTCAACTTCTTTAGGAGTGTATTGTTTTGGAAGTTCCATACGAATAAAAGTGAAGAGTTAAGAATGAAAAATTAAGAATTAAAACTTCTGGTCGCGCTGATTTTGTTTGGATGTTAATATAATAGAAGAAAGAATCTTTACAATTTGATTTGTTTCATCGATCAAAGCATTTAGGCCATCTGACGAATTAATCACTGCAGCATCTTTCATTATTCGAAACCAGTAAAGACATTCTCTGCTTTCTTTGTGTGCAATTATTTCTAAACTCTTCACTCTTAATTCTTCATTCTTAATTTTTCATTAATTTGTACTCAATCGCTTCTACCAAAGCGTTCCAACTGGCTTCAATCACGTTCTCGGAAACACCGACGGTAGACCACGTATCTTTCTCATCTTGAAATTGGATGAAAACGCGTACCTTGGCAGCGGTACCGGCTTGTGAATTCACCACACGGACTTTGTAATCACTTAAATGAATTTTCTCAACAACGGGATAAAACCGTTTCAAGGCTTTTCGGAGTGCTTTATCCAAAGCATTGACTGGTCCATCCCCGTTAGCAGTGGTATGCTCGATATCGCTTCCCACTTTCACTTTAACAGTCGCTTCTGAAACGGGCGCCTTTTCTGCTTTCTTTTCGTCTAAGACACGTACTTCAAGCACTTCAAAATATTTTTTATACCGGCCGGTTTCTTTCTTGATTAGTAACTCAAAACTGGCTTCTGCGGCTTCGAATTGATAGCCTTCATTTTCCAATTCCTGAATTTTCTGCAAAATGGCTTTGGTTTCCGCCCGATCTTTGGAAAGCCCAATCTTCAGTTCTTGTGCTTTTAAGAGCACGTTTGATTTGCCGCTCAACTCAGACACCAAAAAGCGTGTATGGTTTCCAACCAAGACCGGATTGATGTGTTCATAGGTCTTCCGGTTTTTCATCATCGCATTGACATGAACACCGCCTTTGTGCGCAAAGGCTGACTGGCCTGTAAACGGCTGATTGCTCCTGACCGGCATGTTACAGACCTCTGCCACATAGTGGGATAATTCGGATAATTGCTTCAGTTTCCGGTCCGAAACAACCGGTAAATTAAGTTTCAGCTGAAGAATGGGAATGATGCTCGTTAAATTGGCATTGCCGCATCGCTCGCCATAACCATTGATGGTGCCTTGCACTTGAATAGCGCCATGCTCAACAGCCGCCACCGAATTTGGCACACCCATCGCCGCATCATTGTGGCAATGAATACCTATAGGTGTTCTGACCGTCTTGCGGATACGCTTCACGGCAATCGCAATCTGGTGCGGCAGCATGCCGCCGTTGGTATCACACAAGCAAATCAAATCAGCGCCCGCTTTGGCGGCTGCGCGGATGGTTTTGAGTGCGTACTCTTGGTTTTCAAAGAATCCGTCAAAAAAATGTTCGGCATCGTAAATGACAAACTTTTTCTTGGATTTCAAGAAACTGACCGTGTCGTGAATCATGTTGAGATTTTCCTTGAGGGACGTTTTGAAAACTTCTTTCACATGAAAATCCCAGCTCTTTCCGAAAATGGTCACCACCTTGGTGCCAGCTTCAAGCAGAAGCTTCACTTGGTCATCTTGCGTCACTTTCATATTGGCCCGGCGGGTTGATCCGAAAGCCGCAATCTTGGCATGTTTAAATTTGATTTTCTTGGCCTCTTTAAAGAAACCCATGTCCTTGGGGTTAGAACCCGGCCAGCCGCCTTCGATAAAATCCACGCCAAAGCCGTCCAAATGCTTGGCCAGCATCAATTTGTCATTCAAAGACAAACTAACTCCCTCGCCTTGCGTGCCGTCTCTTAATGTCGTGTCGTAAATCTGAATTTTCTTCATTACTTTTTCTCTTTAAAAGGGGTCAGACCCCACGTTTGATTATTTCCCCAATCCGAATGCTTTGTGCAGTACCTTCACAGCCTCGCGGCCTTTAGCAGCTTCCACGACCACTGAGATTTTAATTTCTGAAGTCGAGATCATTTCAATATTGATTTTTTTCTTAGCCAAGGCATCAAACATACGTGAAGCCACGCCGGAATGTGAGCGCATCCCGACACCTACCACGCTCACTTTGGCCACTTTTTCATCACACACCGTGTGACCTGCTTGAACCGCTTTGGAAGCCTTGTTCACGGAATGAAGGGTGCGGCTGAGATCGGCCTTCCGGACGGTAAATGACAGATCGGTAGTTTTGGTTTCGGTCTTATTTTGAATGATCATGTCGACATTGATTTTGTCATCGGCTAAGATCTTAAAAATACGAGCTGCTACACCGGGCTTATCCGGCACCCGAAACATCGTGACTTTCGCTTCGCCTTCATCCAAAGCCACACCTCTTACCATCGCATCTTCCATCGACTTCGTCTCCTTTGTAATCAAGGTCCCTTTGGATTCCTCCAGTAAACTGGATTTCACCCAAATCGGAATATTAAATTTTTTACCGACTTCGACCGAGCGTGACTGCATGACTTTAGCGCCCAATGCCGCCAGTTCTAAGATTTCATCGTAACTGACAGTATCAATCCGCTTCGCATCAGGGACAAGCCGCGGATCTGCCGTATAAATACCGTCCACGTCGGTGTAAATTTCACATTGTTTTGCCCGAAGCGCCTTTGCCAAAGCCACCGCCGTCAAGTCAGAGCCGCCTCGTCCCAAGGTCGTAATTTCTTCTTTGTTGGTTTTTCCCTGAAACCCCGCAACAACGACAATTTTATCTTCGCGCAAAGCGTATCGGATACGGTCTGTGTTAATGTCCAGAATTTTTGCTTTGGTGTGGCTGGCATCCGTCATGATCCCTACCTGCGGGCCGGTAAACGAAATGGCCTTTTCGCCTAATTTGTGAATCGAAAGTGCTAAAAGTGCCATGGAAATTTGCTCACCTGTCGCGAGCAGCATATCCATCTCCCGTTCATCAGGCGCCGGACTAATGTCGTAAGCCAACTTAACCAAGTTGTCCGTCGTGCCTGCTAACGCGGAAACGACCACGACAACCTGCTTGCCTTGCCGCTTGGTCTCGACCACACGCCGCGCCACATTCTGAATGCGTTCCGCATCCTTGACGGAAGTGCCGCCATACTTTTGAACAATTAAGTCCGACATCAAGCCGTTTCCTGTTGACCCATTAAGAATTCAATCAACCGGTATCCGTCTCTGACTTTAAAGGTTGATAGTTTGGCCGCTGCTTCAGAGAACTTCTCGATTTCATCCGGTACAATATTTTTACCGCAAAGGATAAAAGGTACCGCTTCACGCACTGAAACTTTTTTCTTCCAAGGCGTCATCATGAGAGGCGTGATTAAAAGCCTCACGTCTTTTTGCTCTTCAGCAAATGCCCGAACACTTTTAAGGACGTAAAAATCGATTGCTTCCAGCATGTTAATTTTTCTCTTCACATTGCCGTCCCGCGAAGCTTCATCGCAGCCATGCAAGTGAATCGCGACAAAATCCTTTTCTTTCAGCAGTTCCGAAAGCGAATGGCTGATGGCTTCAAAATGTTTTTCTACTTCACTGGCATCATGCGGTAAATCAATCACGGTTAATCCGATTAACCGTCCCAAGCCTTTGACGTGATCATCGGTTGATATGACCGCCCCGCGCGTGCCGTTAAACCGGTCTGAGAACTTGGCCAGTTCGGGTTTAATGCCTTGGCCCCACAACCACACCATGTTGGCGGGATTTTCTTTTAAATCTACCCTTACTTCATTAATTTCATGCTGATCCAAAAGCATCTTGGTGTCATACATGAGTTTGCTCAAAAGTTCCGCGCCTTTTCCGGCCGGTAGAAAATCTTTGATGGGTTTGCCCACTGCCTGATCCGGTGTCACGCATCTGGCGGATAAACCTTGCAAACCTTCCGCATCTTTGAGAACCGCCACATGTCTGTAACCGCTGCCCGGGAAGAAACGAACAAAGTCGCTTGATAATTTTTTATTTAAATAAGTAATCAGCGCGCGCGACTCTTTGGAAGAAACGTTGCCGCCTGTGTAATCAGCCAGATGACCTTCCGACTCGGTAACCAAATTGGCGCGAAACGCCACTTCATTGGCTTCTAATTTGATTTCCAAATTCATGGCCTCAAGCGGCCCCAATCCAATTCGATTGTCTTTCGGGTTGTAACCAAACACCGAAACAGCGGCTACTGACGCGGTCGGCTCCAGAAAATCAGGAATGTGGGAAACACTTCCCACTTTTCCGCTTTTCGCCAAAAAATGAAAATGAGGGATCTTCGAAACTTCAAGCGGTGTTTTACCGCCCAGTTCTTCGCTGGGGTGATCGCTGATCCCGTCGATCATTAAAAGAATGTATTTCATTGGTTTCCGATTACTTTCATGACTTCCGATAAAGTCGGTGCAACAGAAGCTACTTTGTCTTCAAAACTCATGGCGAAATCCGGGTCCTTCAAGCCGGATCCGGTTAACGTGCAAACAATGCGTGCTCCTTTTTCAAAATAATTTTTCCGGGCTAATTTCACCATCCCCGCCACGGCTGCCGCCGAAGCCGGCTCTGCAAAAATACCTTCGCGTTCCGCAATAAAACGATATGCCCATGTAATTTCTTCATCCGTTACCATATCAATCAAACCGCCTGATTCATCACGTGCTTCAAGCGCGTGCTTCCAACTTGCAGGATTTCCGATGCGAATGGCTGTGGCAATGGTTTCGGGTTTTTCAATCACCCGGTTATGCACAATGGGCGCCGATCCTGCTGCCTGGAAACCCAGCATTTTAGGCAACGTCTCGATCCGATTTCCTTTGCGATATTCTTTGTACCCGCGCCAGTACGCTGTAATGTTGCCGGCATTACCAACCGGAATCGCGTGATATTCGGGTGCATCGCCCAAATCATCGCAAATTTCAAAAGCGGCCGTCTTTTGCCCTTCAATGCGAAACGGATTAATCGAATTCACCAGTTTGATCGGATACTGAGAAGTTGCTTCCTTGACTAATTCAAGCGCTTGATCAAAATTACCTTGAATCATCACCACTTTGGCGCCGTAACGGTAGGCTTGCAGCAACTTGCCTTTTGCAATCTTGCCTTCCGGAATCAGGACGGCGCATTTGAGACCGCTTCTCGCCGCATACGCAGCTGCAGCCGCTGCCGTATTACCGGTCGAGGCGCACATGATCGCTTTTGCGCCTTCCTCCAATGCTTTGGAAACTGCCATGGTCATGCCGCGGTCTTTAAATGAACCGGTGGGATTAAGGCCTTCGAATTTAAAATAGATGCGAATGGTCTTTAAGCCCAATTCATGATGCAAAGCTTCCGCAAGAATGAGGGGTGTATTCCCTTCATTAAGCGAAATAATCGGCGTTTTCTCCGAGACCGGCAGAAACTCTTGATAACGCTCGATGACGCCAATTTTTTTGACGGGAACTTTTTTAATTGCCATTGGAGTTATTCCTCGATTCTTAACACTTGGGTTTTGCCGCGCACCACCGGCATCCGGTCAATGGCGTGCACCGCACGGCGGACAGCGCTTTCATGGACGCCGTGTGTTAATAAAATGAGCGGCACGACACGGCCCGTGCGTCTTTCTTTTTGTATCACATCCGAAATGCTAATATGGTGCTTGCCCAATACATCCGAAATTTTAGCCAACATCCCCGGACGGTCAATCACTTGAAAACGAAAATAGTAACGCGAAAGAATCGTTGAAATATTTTTGACGGTCAAATGGCCGCGGGGAAACCGCATGGGCGATGACGCCGATCGGGCTTTCCCCAAAGTCGCCAAATCGCTTACCACGGCACTCGCCGTTGGTTTTTGCCCGGCTCCTTTTCCGTAAAAAAGAACGTCCCCGGTTTCATCGCCTCGGATCAAAATAGCATTATACGATCCATTCACATCCGCCAAAATGTGATGCTTTGGAATCAAAGTCGGCTGCACACGCGCTTCAACACCATCCCCCGATTTTTTCACGATTGCCAACAGTTTGATGCGGTATCCAAATTCATTGGCAAAAGCAATGTCCTCGTGGCGAATGGCAGAAATTCCTTCTACGTACACGTCCTTGAACTTAGCCATTTTGCCGAATGCCAAACTTGCCAAAATGGTAATTTTGTGCGCCGCGTCTCCGCCTTCGATATCAAGCGTCGGATTCGCCTCCGCATAACCTTTTTGTTGGGCAGCTTTGAGTGCTGTCTTAAAATCAAGACCCCTTTCAGTCATTTCGCTTAAGATATAATTAGACGTCCCATTAATAATCGAGTGAATGGATTGAATGTGATTGGTCACGAGTCCTTCGCGCAAACCCTGAATCACGGGAATCCCGCCGCCCACGCTGGCTTCAAAAAAAATTTTCCGGTCAAAACGTTCCGCCATTCTGAAAATCTGATCGCCTTCTTCTGCGAGAAGCGCTTTGTTGGCGGTCACCACATCTTTACCCGAACGCAATGCGGTTAAAACAAATTTTAGGGTAGGTTGAACACCGCCAAATAATTCCACCACCGTGTCGATATGTGGATGACGAACCACTTGATTAACATCTTGCGTCAGCAAATGTTTCGGAACAGAAATCCCGAGTGAACGGCTGCGGTCCGCGATACGCACAATTTCCAAGCGAACACCCGATTGCTGTGCAATCAGCTTATTCTTTCGTTTAATCAAAGAATAAACGCCGCTTCCGATATTGCCCAGTCCTAATAAACCTATCTTAAGTATTTGCATGGATTTACCCCGTTAGAGGGCAACACTTTCTGTCATTTCTCGTTTTAACGTTTGTGTCAGGAACAAACGTCGATACCACCTGTTGAACTATCTGTTTTCTCTCTAACGGGGCGGTACACCTTTAGAGGTTAATTTTGGTGCACATTAAAATAAAGAGAAGTTAGTATATCTCGCAGGGTAAAAAAAAGCAAGACGCCTCCTCATAGCTTCCCCAACAGTTTATTTGGTTTTTTAATATGTCAGCCGATAAGAAAGAAGGGCTAAAGGAGACACCTTCGTCTATTGTGCTCAACTCCTTATTTCGATATACTTTCAGTAAGGCACCAAAGTGCATAAAGGATTAACAGACTGACATGTCCTTTTCGGTAATGACTCATCGGAAGCAAAAATTCTTGACTCGATTGGTGTGGCCGGTATGCCTCATTTTGCTTTTTTTATTGCACCCGCCTGCTGCTTATGCCAACAACCTAACCATCTCAAATGTTCGCTTATTAAATCAAAGCGATACGGGCGATACCATTGTGATCGAGTTTGACATTTCCTGGAGTAATTCCTGGAACGATTCAACCAATCATGATGGTGCATGGGTTTTCTTTAAATTCAAGAACACAAACACCAGTCCTGCTACTTTCGGCCATATCGAATTAAAAACTGCCGGCACCAATCCAAGCGGTTTTAGTCAAGGCAGTTTGGGCGGTTCTCAATATTCAAGCATCGACTTGGTTGTCCCTGATGATAAAAAAGGTGTCTTGATTATCCCCAATCAATTCGGTTCAGGTTCTATTAATCAAACCGACGTGCAAGTGGTGTGGGACTATGCTCATGAAAGCGCGTTAGGTGATAGCACGATTTCAGACGGTTCTACTTATGCGGATGCCATTGGTATTGAAATGGTTTATATACCGGAAGGCGGATTTTTTGTGGGTGACGGGACCGATGGTTCTGCGGCCAGTTCGGCCGCTTTTGAGTACGGGCGCGATTCCAGCTTACCCATTCCCATTAATAGCGAAAACGGATTGTCATTCACTGATGATACAGCCGGTGCCCCCTATTATAATTCAAGCGGCGGTTCACTTGAATTTACCGATGGCTATACCTTTAATGTTTCGTCTTCTTACCCAAAGGGTTTTCGTGCTTTTTATTTAATGAAGTATGAAATCACCGAAGGTCAATACGTGGCTTTTTTAAATCATTTGACGCGCACGGCACAAAATACCAGAACCGCTGCTGACGTTTCGACCGATACCATTACCAATTATTATGTCATGACTAATAAATCCACGATGACTAACCGCAACAGCATTCAAGCGCCTTCTTCCGGTAATGGCACTCTTTCTCCGATCACTTTCCTAACTGATCGGAGCGACCGGGCCACCGGTTATTTGGGACTTGGAGACATGCTGGCTTATTTGGATTGGGCAGCGCTCAGGCCTATGACAGAACTTGAATATGAAAAAGCGGCGCGCGGCCCTGTTTATCCGGTAAACAATGAGGCTGCATGGGGCACAACTCTTTTAGTGCAAGCCACGTCAGTTTCAGGCGGCTTAGGCGGTGAAGACGGCACAGAAACCGTTTTACCAGCAACCGCCCATGTGAATTATAATAACATTACTTTCACATGTACCGGCACCTGTGACACCCAAACAGGACCGTTAAGAGCCGGTATTTTTGCAAAATCAACCTCGACGAACCGAGAAGAAACCGGTGCCGGTTACTATGGGAATATGGAGTTATCGGGTAATATCTTAGAGGTAATCGTCACGATTGGTAATTCGCACGGATTAAAATTTACAGGTTCGCACGGAGACGGCACGTTAACAACTGCTTCGGGCTTTACGGGAAATGCCACCAACTCAGATTGGCCGGGCTTTGATGAGGCCAACACATCCCGAGGCTGCCGTTACGCTTCCGGCATGGGTGCACGAGGCGGTGATTGGAAAAGTAATGCCGCGCCTCAAGAACTGAGCACATCAAACCGTTCTAATGCTTCCGCTACTGTGACCTCTCGTCTGAGTTACGGCGGCGGCCGCGGAGCTCGAACTGCCCCGTTTTAAAACTTGGGGTCAGACCCCGACCTGTCCTAACCTTCCAATTTTATACTAATTGGTTGGTTAGGACTGCACCTGAAGCTTTCATTAAAAATAGTAAATAACTTCAATGAACTTCAGGTGCTGACCCCAGGAATGATTTTTTACATGCCCGCTTTTTTTCTTCTGAGGTAAGCAATCGCTGAGGAAAGTGCATTCGCCAGCTCGGTCGGATAATCCGATTCGCGTAAATGAACATCGGTTTCCGGAATTCGCCCGCTTCCGATTTCTTCCAAAACACGCTGGATACGCACCAAAGGCCCTGTCAACCGCTCCAGGAAAAATAAACCTAACAAAGCGCTTAAGAGAAACAAGCAGATAAAAAGAATTGCAATTTTGAAGAAAAGCGATGCCACCATCGCATCAAACAAACTCGTTAATTGGTCTGAACTTCCCACAAGTGCGTAAGCTTGCTGCATCACACTTGAAACGGTTGTCATGATAATGGATAACAGGAAAACAAGCGTCGCCAAGAAAATACCCAATTGAAGCAATAAGAAATAGCGTTGGGGTGGGTGCGATGCAAAAAGCCGCGTTTTCCTTTTTTCCTGACTAGCCATGAAGACTCCTTTTTTCCCTGTCTGCAGCAATGAACGCTAAGGATTTAATGGTGTGAAACGGATCCAACTTCATTGGGTGCAAAACATAAGGCCGTATCAATCGAGCCAGCCCGCCTGCTGCTAAGATGGTAAACCGCTCACCCTTGCGTTTGGTATATCTCTCGATTAATCCATCGACCATTGCGCCAAAACCTTGAAGGAGGCCTGCTTGCATGCAAGAAACCGTACTGGTTCCAACGAGCGGCATCTTTTGCTTTCGGTTAATCTCCAGTTTAGGAAGTAATGCCGCGCGCCTGATGAGGGCTTCCCATGCCGTTTCAATACCGGGAATAATCAGCCCTCCTTTAAAGGTGCCCCTTTTCGTCACAAGGTCAAAAGTAGTTGCTGTCCCAAAATCAATGATCAGGATGGGTCTCCGATACCACCTAATAGCTCCATAAATATTCACAAGCCGGTCTAACCCCAACTGATTAATTGATGCATATTGATGCTTAATTTTCACCTTAACGTCGCGCCCAAGCACCAAAATAGACCTTTTTGGAACTATTTTCTGTAATTTAACCCTTAATTTTCCTGTTAATTTTGGGTTAACGCTAACTATTATCACCTTATCAATGATATTTCTTCCCCCACATTTATTAATTATAGGACCTATTTTTGGGAACTCATTAGAACATATTGAAAAATGGTGTTTCAACGCCCCACTTTTGAATAAACCACAGCTGATAGAGGAGTTTCCAATATCAATCGCTAATAAAAAGCCGCCTGTTTTAGCCTTCAATTCTGACTCCCGAAAGTAGTTTGATATTGATGAGAAAATTCTTTGAGAATTGCGTCCAGCAATTGCCGCCTGTCTTGTTTTTTCTGGCAGATCGCGTAAACAGATGTTGCCCCCTCCGTCAAATCGCGTTCGCGGCTGTTGACATTGACACCGATACCAACCACAAGGTAATCGGTCACCTGTTTTTTAGATGCCCCTTCGACTAAAATACCGCAGATTTTTTTTGCATCAACCATCACATCATTGGGCCGCTTAATTTGACATTTTAATTGATATTCATCCGTCAATGCCCTCACGACACTTTTGGCTGCCACATGCGTCACGATTGGAATGTGATTAATTTGAATATGCCGCGGTCTGGTGATAACAGAAAAAAGTAGATTTTGGCTGCGCGGTGAAACCCACTGACGATCGAAACGGCCGCGGCCTTTGGTTTGAAAATCTGCCCATAAAACCGTCCCTTCGGCGACACCGCTATCCGCCAACTTCTTAGCTTCATCATTGGTCGAGCCCAAAGTCGGATAATGTACAATGCGGTAATTCATTTAATGAATAACTCTCGGGATTTGGCGGCTAATTCTTGCGACAATTTCATACGGAATGGTGCCGGCAGCTTGAGCAATTTCCTCGGCACGAATCATTTGAAGCGTGTCCCGGCCTATCAAGGTAGCAATATCCTGCACGTCGACGGAGTCACCCCCGATATTCACCGTGAGATAATCCATCGAAATACGCCCTACAACGGGATAAAATTTATCACGAATCAAAACCCGTGATTGATGAGCGGCCTGGAAAGGATAACCGTGGCTATAACCAACCGGAATCACGGCAATTCGCGTTCTGGAAGAAGCAATAAACGTGCGGCCATAACCAACCGATTCGCCGGTTTCGATCGATTTGATAAGCACGACACGCGCTTTCCAGGTTAAAACCGGCTCTAATTTAATTTTACCGCTCAGCTTTTCATCCGGATAAATCCCATACAAACTCAACCCGGGCCGCACCACATTAAGATGCGCCTCTCGATAATTAATCACCGCGGCACTGTTGGCGGCATGGCGGTAAGCAAAAGAAATGCTGCGTTCGGCAAGCCAGGACAATAACCCATGAAAAAGCTTAATTTGCCGGTCTATTTTCGGGTCATGATCCAATTCTGCCGCCGGCAAATGCGTATAAATACCCTCCGGTTTCAAAGCCGTGAGGCGGATCATGCCGGGAATATCTTTTTTGGCATGTCTCAAAGGAATGCCAAGCCTGCCCATCCCTGTATCGACTTTGATATGGACTGCCGCCGGACGGTTCATTTGTTCGGCTACGGATTGAATTCGTTCTGCTTCTTGAGTGCTTGAAACGGAAAGCGTGATGTTGTGTTGGATGGCAAGCCGGATTTGATGTTCAAAAGGAACGCCAAATAACAAAATGGGGATTGAGAGGCCTGCTTCCCTTAATTGAACCGCTTCTTCAATCGTTGCAACGCCCAGATAAGTCACATGCGCTTGCAGCGCCTGAGCAATGGGCAGTAAACCGTGACCATAGGCATTGGCTTTGACCACCGCTAAGGTTTCGGTGGTAGGCATGGCAAGCTTTTTGATTTGATTCAAATTATGCAGCAAAGCCGCTTGGTTTAACTCAACCCAAGTAAGCCTGTCTTGATGTTTGAGATGCAGCTCGGTCAATGGCAGCGTCATAATCGTCGCAGACGGCGTCTCTCTTCAGCTTCTGAAAGTCTTAAATAATACGGTTTAATATCTTCAAGCGATTGATATGGAATAGAACGTTTGAATATCTGAAACCATTTAAAAATAGCAGCTGCTTTTGGATACCAGTCTTTTTCAGGCGCCCACCTAACAGAAGCCGGTAAATCCTCTTTCATTCGGCTGCCATAACTCTTAAGCGCATCTCCCGCAATCACTGATTGAGGCTTAACTTCACGGCACCATGCCTCATAAGTCACGAGCGCTTGTTTCTTGACAACTTGCCACTTGTTTGCCCGGTATTGATAAAAGGCAGCATAGAGCGCTTCCCGCCTGGCATCTAATGTCACGGCGATTTCTGTTTCATGCTCCGGCAATTGCAGCGCTATTAAATCTAAACTAGAAACACCGATCACTTTGGTTTGAAGCGCCGCCGCCAAACCTTTCACAGCCGCTAAGCCGATCCGCAGACCTGTGAAAGAACCTGGCCCTCTGCCGTAGGCAATCACGTCCAAATCATGTTTACCAAGACGTGCTGATTTTAGCACATGTTGAATCGCGTGCATCAGATTTTCTGAATGGCGTAAGCCTGCTTCAAAATTCATTTCAAAGACACGCCCGCCCAGACGGCCGGCTGCCACACTCAAACAAGGAGATGATGTTTCAATAGCTAAAATATTCATTTGGATGTAAATTGCTTCAAAATCTTATCACTTTGCAGCCCCGTGCCGCTCAATGTCAACCGCCGCTTATTCTGACCCGTCATCTGAATCACGATTTTAATAAAATCAGCCGGCAGCGCCGCCCCTGCTTTCTCGGCCCATTCCACCACTGCCACCGCACCGGGTTCATGAATATAATCTGAAAACCCGATTTGATTCAAATCATCCGCTTTTTCGACTCGGTAAAGATCAAAATGATACAACAAATACCGCCCGCCCTGATAGACATGTAAAAAAACGAAAGTGGGGCTCTTCACCGATTGTTTAATCGCGAGCCCTTTGGCAAAACCCTGCACAAAAGTGGTTTTACCTGCTCCCAATTCGCCTGACAGTGCCAGAACACTTCCCGGTAAAACTAAGCGGCTTAATTTCTGCGCCAAGCGTGCGGTTTGAGCAGCTGATTGCGACACAATGGTAACTCTTGTCATGAAAAATGATCGTAACCTTTTTGTTTCGGGCGATACATCACTGGTTTTTGTCCGTATTTAAAATAGATGCAAGGTTTTCCGCCTACCACCCTCCCAATTTGGGTCAACGGCGTTTTAAAATGTTTCCGCCAATCCGCTTTTATTTTTTCCCATTGATGCGCACTTACCGTAAACAATAATTCAAAATCTTCTCCGTCACTCAATGCATGGCCAAGCGCTTCTTCTTTAGACCGGCTCAAGTGTTTTGCAGTTTTTGAAATCGGAATGCAAGAAAAATCAATGGAGGCGGCTGTTCCGGAAGCCAGCAACAACTGATCGAGATCTTGCAATAATCCGTCAGAAACATCCATCATGGCATGTACGCCTCTTTCGGCAAGCCATGCACCTTCTTTAAGGCGCGGTGTAAAAGCCCAGTGTTTCTTCTCAATCGACCCGCCTAATTCACCGGTCACGGCAATTACATCACCCGCCCGCCCGCCTGAACGGCAAACCGGTTTGATGTTTTTTTTCATTTCGCCGGTGATCGTAACCGAAATCATCCAACACGGACCGCGCGATAAATCACCGCCTGCAACCACAACGCCGGATTGCCGGGCCATCTGTTTAAGGCCGTTCATAAACCGTTTCACGCGGCGTACCGGCACTTTTCTGGGGAGCACAAGCCCCACCACTGCTGCGGCCGGCTTCCCGCCCATCGCAGCGATATCGCTTAAATTGACGGCGAGCGCTTTACGGCCAACGGCTTCGGGTGTTATTTTTTCAAACGTAAAATCGATATTTTCTACCATCAAATCAACGGCAAGCAGCGTTTTCTTTGCTTTGCTTTGCCGTAAAACAGCGGCATCGTCACCGATGCCTACCGTGACGGGAAAGTGAGTTTTGAATTGTGTTTTGATTTCTTTTAAAAGTTCGCGTTCTGTCATTGATTTTGGAGACACTTGAGACTTTTGGAATAAGGCGGCCTTAAAATTCCTTTTTCGGTAATAAAGCCTTTAATCAGCCGGTGAGGCGTGACGTCAAACGCCGGATTATCCGCCGCCATTTCAGCCGGGGCCAACGCATGGTTTTTAATCATCTTAATTTCGCGCGGATGCCGTTTTTCAATCGGAATCTCACTGCCCGTTTTCTTTGAAAAATCAAAAGTAGAACTGGGCGCCGCCACATAAAACGGAATCCCGTGCAGATGCGCAAGACACGCAACCGCGTAAGTGCCGATTTTGTTCGCTGTATCGCCGTTCCGGACAATGCGGTCTGCGCCTGTGATCACCAGTTTAATTTTACCCTGGTGCATCAGCGCCCCGGCCATGTTGTCGCAAATAAGCGTTGCGTTGACTTTGTATTGCATGAGCTCCCAAGCCGTGAGACGCGCGCCTTGCAGGAGCGGGCGTGTTTCATCCACATACACATGCGGGCGCTTTCCTTTTCGGGATGCTTCAAAGATAGGGCTGAGCGCTGTGCCGTAACCGGAGGTTGCCAGACCGCCTGCATTGCAATGCGTTAAAACTGACATGCCCGGCCGAATTAACTTTTCGCCGTGCTTCCCGATGGCGAAGCAAAGGCGAATATCTTCTAAGTGAATCTCCTCGGCCTCGCGGAAAACCAATTGCTTCAGCTGAACCGTGTTCTTGATGTGAGAGGATTTTACCTTTTCAATCACACGATCAACGGCCCAAGCCAAATTGACAGCGGTCGGGCGCGATGTTTTCAAATAAGCACCGGCTGCCTCCAGCGCGCGTAAAAACGCCCGAGGTGTTTTGAAGGACTGTTTCTGAATGGCGATATACATCCCGTAAGCGGCCGTGATCCCAATCGCAGGAGCGCCCCTGACTACCATCTCACGAATAGCTTGATGAACTGCTTTCAGGCGCTTTAGTTTCATCAACACAAACCGGGAGGGTAATTGGCGCTGATCGATTAAAACCAAAGTTTCCTTTTTAAATTGCACAGGTTCAAATTTTAATGATTTCATGAAAGCATCACCGGCGGCACTTGAAGCAGCCGCGCAAATAAGTTAATACCCGGCATAATCAGCGTAAACAAAATGCCCGAAAAATAAAGCAGCGCCACAATGATAAAACCAAACCGCTCAATTTGATAGAGCCATTTCTCAGCCTCAAGCGGTAAAATACCCGCTAAAATACGTGACCCGTCTAAAGGCGGAATGGGTATTAAATTAAAGAAAGCCAATCCCAAGTTAAAATAGACGCCGTACAAAAAAGGAAAATATTCAGTCGCATGATACCAGCCTGCCAAAAACCACGCGAAAACGAGGTTGGCAAGCGGCCCTGCGACGGCAACCAGGATCATGTCGAATTTACGATTTTTTAACTTGGAAAAATTGACCGGCACCGGTTTCGCCATTCCCAAAGCAAAACGCCCGCCGGTCGCAAACAAAAGCATGGCCGGAAAAAGAATCGTCCAAAATAAATCAATGTGACGAAAAGGGTTCAAGGTTAAGCGCTTTGAACGGTAAGCTGTGTCATCCCCCCGCCAAAAAGCAACCAAACCGTGAGAAACTTCGTGAAAAGTAACGGTCATCAAGAAAATAAAGAAGAGAACAACAACGGTTGTAATCATTCTTACACCGCACCGCCTAAAATGGCTTTGGTTAAAAAGAAATAAGTAACGAAAATACAATTATGAAGGACGTGCAGGGAGATGCAGGAAATCAGGCTGCCGCGCCTCTCATACAAATAACACAAAACCATTCCCAGAAAGAAAACCGGGAAAAAAGCAAACCAGTTGCCGTGAATCAGCGCAAAAAAAGCCGCCGAAAGCACCATGCCCCACCGGATGCCCCAATGTTTTTTAAACACCGGGTAAACGAAACCTCGAAAAAAAACCTCTTCAATCACCGGCCCGATAAAACAAGCCAGTACCCACGAATAAGTCACGAGCCAAGGCGCTTTGGTTTCTTCTTCAATGAAAATCCCGACCAAAGGATGCGGATCGGGCGACCAATGAAAAAAGTTAGTCACCACCACTAGTAAAAGCATCATCATGAGGAAAGAAGGAATGACTGCAAAATAAGCTTGAACGCCCACCCAGCATTCCTTCGCCGCATTCACATGCGGGGGCAGCCCAAATGCCCGTGCCACGGTATGACGCGCGCGCGTCACAAAATAAATGATTAATCCCGCAATAAAAACATCCGTGAGCGACGTATGAAGGATTAATAGGAAATTAGAATCAGACGGCTGCAGCCGCACGGCATCCATCACCATAAAGAAAAGATTCAGGCCGACACCCGCAAACACAAATAAAATCACAGCCTTAAAAATTTCATTCATGCCCCATGAGACTGCAGGCGCGGTGTGCGCCGCTTCAAGCCATGGTTTTTTTTGAATGGTTTTCTTAATTAAGAATACATTCAAAACTGACCCGATCAAAATGCCTAAGGTTATCCCGGACATAAAAACATCAGACAACCACTTTAAATACGGCTTTTCTTCAAAGCGGCGCGCCAAGAATGCTTCATCTTGCTGACGAGCTTCCATGACGTTTTCTAAGGTTTGGACGGAAGAACTCTCTGTCAATGGCTCAAATTCGTGAGGCAATAAATTTTCCATCCATGCCATCACGGCAAAATAAATCAGGATGAAGAAAAACATGCCTAAATAAGGTTTTTCGCTGAAAAACCAATCGAGTGCTAAGCGGATGAAACGCATGCCGGGGAAAGTCCAAATAAGTTTCTGCAGTTCTCTAAAAGTTGTTCGCTAAACACGTCTAACGGCATGCGATGTAAAGCCGCCAGGCGTTCGGCTGTTTCGACCATCCGTGCCGGTTCGTTGCGCTTGCCTCTGGCGGACTGCGGCGGCAAATAAGGTGCGTCCGTTTCGACCAAGAGCTTGTTTTTCGGGCAAAGTGCGGCCGCTTCGCGCAAGACATCGTTTTTTGGATACGTGAGCGGGCCGGCAAACGAAATATGAAGCCCCAGATGAACCAATTGTTCCAAATGCGTGGGTGTTCCGGAAAAACAATGTGAAACACCGCGGATGGGCGGCGGTAAAAAGTCTTTTAAGATTTGAATGACATCATCGTAAGCATCACGGATGTGCAGAATGATCGGTTTTTGATGGCGTTCGGCTATTTTTAAAAAGTTGATGAAGGTTTGGCGCTGGATAGCAGGATCTGCGTGATGACGGTAATAGTCCAACCCGATCTCCCCTACCGCGACCACTTTGGGATCGCGCAGCCACTCGTCAAATTCAGCGAGATGTTCCGGATGAGCCGTACCCGCTTCATTGGGATGAATCCCCACTGCCGCATACATGTTGGGAAATTTTTTGGCAAGTTGTAATGATTGATGTGAAGTGTCGTTATTGGTGCCGACATTCAGGAAATAACCCACCCCTGCTGCCGCAGCACGTTCGAGCACTTTTTCAAAATCCTCTTTGAAATCGGGAAAAAACAAGTGGGTGTGGGTATCAAATAGTTTCATTAAACTCTCACGCCGGCGGTTTGACGATGATGCTTATGCCACTTCACTTGCAGACGCGCCAAAACCAGCTTTTGATTGGCGTTTCCTTCTAGAGCACGGCAGGAAACTAGAACTTCGTCAAATAATTCAAACAACTGCTCTGCGGAAAACCGCGAGGCAAACTCTTTGAGAGCCGTTCCTTGGTCCTCATGGATCACTGAAGCAGGCTGATCCGTCAATGTCAAACACGCAGCATCTCTCAGCCACGTCATCAAAAAATTCAAATGTTCCAGAACTTCAGGTCTCGTTTGACCGGCCAAACGGTCAAAAGCAGTCACGGGATCGCTCAGGATGGCATTTAAGAAATTATTTTTCTTTTTAAAAACCAAATCATCTGCCATTTGATGAGCGGCTAAGGAATTACCGCCCGAAAAACGCGCTAAAAAGATTGCTTCCCGGCCCTGAACGCCTTTATCGGTCAGATTTTTTACCAAGCCGTTTTCATCGGCTGCTGAAATCTTAAACTCTATCAAACGTGAGACGACCGTATCCAGCAAATCACTTTTTTTCTCGGTCATTACGATAAAAAGTGTATCGGCCGGCGGCTCTTCCAAACTTTTCAATAAAGCATTCTGCGCTTCCCGCGTTAAGCGGTGAGCGCCCGCGAGGATAAAAACTTTATTTTGAGCTTCATAGGGCTTCAAACTCAGCCAATTTTGAAGTTCGCGGATGGTTTCAATCTTAATGGACCTTTCTTCTTCATCCAGACCATACCAGTGGACATCGGGATGGTTCATCGCTTCCATCCGTTTGGCATCGGCCGTATCGGGGCGGCCGAAAATTGCTCCTGATTGGTCATGAATCGCTTTGGCGACGGCTTTGGCAATTTGTATTTTGCGGGCATGATCGCACCCGGTAAACAAATAACCGCCCGGCCGCCGGACGCTCATTAATTGCCGCTTCAATAAACGAAACAAAAATTGATTTTGTTTATCCATAGAAACGCTTCAAATGTTTTAGAATCTGCTGTTGGACTTCCCGGACAGGCTTATCGGTTGAAAGTAAAACGATCCGTTTTTTATTCTGCCTGGCAAGTGTTAAGAATCCGTTTCGGACTCGTCTGTGAAATGCATCGGACTTCTTCTCAACCCGGTCATGACGCCCGCCGCGCGCGAGGCCTTTTTGGGGATGAATGTCGAGTATAAAAGTTAAATCGGGTTTGAGGGAACCCCTCACAAAACGGGAGAAAGATTCGATTGTGTGCCGTGAAATCCCGGCGCCAAACCCTTGATAAGCCAAAGTAGAATCCTCAAAACGATCTGAAATGATAACGCGCCCTGCTTTGAGTGCCGGTAAAATTTTTTCCTCGACCAATTGCGCTCTGGCTGCCAGGTAAAGCAAAAGTTCCGTTGCTTGCCCCATCTTTTTATTTTGGGGATCAAGCAGTATGCGGCGGATGGCTTCACTGCTGCGGGTGCTGCCGGGTTCGCGGATCATGAGCGGCCTTCGGCCCCGTTTTCTAAAATAAGAAGCCGCAAAGCGGATGTGCGTGCTCTTGCCGCTTCCTTCTGAGCCTTCAAATGTAATGAAAATGCCTTTTTGCATATAAGGTGTTTATTATATAAGAAGACCCCACCCGCGTAAACTTGGAACTGCTGCGAGCGTACGCGCAAAATTTGAGGCAACTGCTGTATCGTCATCGCGAGGACCCCGCCGTCCCACCACAGGCAGGACAGGCGGCGGGGACGTGGCGATCTCTATTCAGAGTTGCTTCTCCGCCTTAGGCGGATTGACGGAGAAGCGCATCCGCCGCAGGCAATGTTTCAAGGTATTGCCAAAATTGGGTCAACACAATCGTAGGGAGGCCGCCTTTGGATTCAAGCGCAAAACCCGGCAATTCTTTTGTGAAATACGCGTTCAACCACTCATCGCGTTCTGAGGCATCACTGAAACGGGCGCCTTCCAAAGTTGATGAAATTTGCTGAAGCATGAATAACAACGCAGAGGCAGCGGTTACTTTTTGCGTTTGAGACATCCGGTGTAAACCGGTTGTGTCACTCACAAAATAAAGCAAGTTCTGAAAACCGGCAGAAAGAAGTGCCGAATGCGCAAGAATCGCAGAGCCTTTTTGCCCATCCCGTATAGCCACGGATCCAAACGCATCCGGCGTAAACTTGATCACTTTAAACAAATCCTGCTTCGTGACGTTGCCGTCTTTTAAAGCAGCATCAATTAAATGTGATACACGCTCCCCCGCAATCGTCAGCCACGGACGCCTGGGGTCTGACCCCACGGCAACAAGCACGCGCACCAAATCACGGAAAAGCGCCTCATCCTGAAAGATAGGATCATCAGCTGCTACAACCACTGAACCAGTGGTTGAGCGGCTGGTGACTAGAAGCAGCTCTTCATCAGTCACCTCATTTGTGTCATTGCGAGGAGCCCCAAGCAAAGCAATTTCGCTGATGGCGTGATTAGATAACGCCTCTACCGGTTCGGCATAAGCTTCGGGCATCACCTGCTTCAATATGCCGTCGCCAAACCGCTCAATATCCGTTTCCCGCAAAATCCTCTCCGTCACCTCTTTGGCAATCGCCAGGACCGTAGTCAGTGGAATATCATTGATAGCGTATTGAGTTCCTAGTTTCGAGTCCAAAGTTTCGGGTGTTTCATTTAACCCGAGACCTGAAATCCGAGACTCGAAACTGTTTTGCTGATCACTGACCACCGGCCACTGGCCACTGTCCGTGCGGAGTTCTGAGCGTCTTTCGGTTGACCCCGTCCAGCGACTGTTTTTTGCCTGTTCTTTTTTCCACGCTGATTCGGAAATAATATTTACCACTGTATTTCCTGTGTAGCCGGACAATCTTCCTCTTCCTTCAACAATTTGCTGGTAAACAGCATCTTTTAAAACAAGTATGATGCGATAATCTTTAAATAACACATTCACAACAGGATCTTCTGCTGCCGGCGCAGACTGAACACCATGATAATCAAAGCTAACTTCGAAGGTCTTTTTAGCCGCATCCCAATTGATTGTAGAAATATACCCTTGTCTCCTGGCTCTGATGTCCCATGTTCCACTTGATTGATCAAAATGCAATGCGAATTCATCACCAAAAAGATTTTTTCCCACCAATTTATAAGTCAGCGTTCGGGTAGAATGGCTGGGCCCCTCCTCCACTTTCAGATCAAAGCCGGGCCCATCAAATTTATAGATGAAAGACCGCATGCCATCTGAAGGCAATGGCGTTGATTTAATTTGTCTTTCAGCTTGATGAATTACATCAGCGATAAATGGGCACCGAAGCATGGCTTCTGTTACCTCTGCAAGCGGTAGATTAAGTTTCGCCGCGATGCTGTTTACATTAACCGCTTCGTGATTTTGCTTAAGATGTTGAACCCTTTGATAAATGGAATCCAATAGCTTAGATTGTGATTCCCACGCTGCGGACAATGCCCTTGTAATGTGTTGGTAGATTCGCTCGTCGCGTTCAAATCGTTCTTCCACAACTTCCGGCGCTAACCCCGCTTCTTCGGCAACCGCGCTCAGCGTATACAAGGGTTTTCTCTCGTCCTCTGCTGATTTAATGCCGGCTTCAATTTTTCGATCAACTTCGCGCGCTACGACAAGATCAGGAATCACCGCATCTTTATTTAAGAACGGAATTTCCGCTCCCCTTACCAGTAAACGATGCGTTTGTGAAAGACCCGGATACGGTACTAAATCGCCTGTCTCATCCGAAATAAAGAGGCTATCTTGATGTGCTTTGGCTTTAGTCGGCCTTAAGGTACGTAATGTCTGAACTTCAGCGTTGATAGCCTCACGATGTGCTGCCGTGAACGTTTGCGCCTTGGCCTTATTACCTTCTTGAACAACCAGCTGCACCAATTGACGTAAATGCGGTTTCCCGGCCAAACGTTCGGCCAACGTTTCAAGCATTTGTGTTTCTTTTGATTTGTCCCATTGCTTTTGTGGTGATTGAGCAATAAACGGAAATTCGCCAAACAATATTTTCCGAGCGATGACCGGATACCGTTTGATCATCCCTAATTCAATGGCTGTTACCAATAAATGCTGGTCCCATTCATTTTTCGAGAAATCCTTACGTTCGGTACCGCTAAATATATCTCTTGTTGAAGCGAGATCGTCTTTGACCGAAAGTGCTGTTAATTCATACACCCTGCCCGACTTTGCAGCTCTGTCACTCTCGCTGATATAAAGATTGTTAACGCCAAGCGGATAAACTCTGTTAATGATAGCAGCTTCAAAAGACATGGCGCTTTCATTATCTTCAAAATATTTTTTTGCATCATCTAAATTGCCTGCCGTAATTAACAGAATCAATTCTCTGAGTCCCTTATGAAAAGGACTCAACCGACGCATCAGCGGTTGCAGCTGCCAAGTCAGGGGCGTGCGCCACGCCAGCCGGATAAAAAGTGGCTCGAGATTCCGTTCGTCGAAACCTCGTTTATACTGTTCATAAACGGTGAGTAAAAATTCAAGCGTCGGTGCCGAGATTAAAATATCGCGTTCGTCTGCTTGGTTAGCAACAAATGTCACAAATTCATACACCAAATCAGTATCATAATCTCCGGCGCTTAATGCGACACTATCCATGGCATTTTTAACGTTGGCAGGATATAAAATCTGATCAATGCGGGCCTGTTTGGTGTCGGAAGACTGTAAGTGATCAAGAATCAATTGAATTGGCCTGCCATATTGCTCAGCCACTTCAAAAAGATTCTTGTTTTTGGATCGATTCGGAATTTCGGTTAGCCTCAGTGGTGTTAGGTGATTTGTATCATGCGTTAGAAGCGATTGACGAATGGCTTCTAATCGAGAGTGATCAAGTGTTTGTCCTGAAAAAGTGGGAAGTTTCGCTGCGTCAGCTGCAAATGCATCCCATGTTTGTGAAACATCAGGTTCAAGCACATAAGTTTGCAGATAATCTATGTAAGATGTGAAGCGATGATCACTGTTCTTTTCCAACCCTTGAACCAAAGCGAGTATGTTTTGCTTTTTATCAGCCGCTAATCCTAACCAAAACGGCAAATCAATGGCAAAGAAAAGGGCTGTTTCTTCTGTGAGGTCGAATCCTCTGGAGTGGGTGGTGTTGTGTAATGTTTGTTTCATGAATTCATGTAAGACAAGTAAGGCTAAGAATGAGAGAAAGGCTTCTTCCCAATCAGGGGACAGGTTGTCAGTGCTAACCTGTCCCCTGATTGCTAATTCTTTTAAAGTCGCATCCAGGTAAAGAACGGTTTCGTTATTTTCTTGATCAATAGCAGCCAAAGACTGCATGGAGATAGGGTCTGCATAATAGCCTTTTGTGATGGGTTCTAATTGACCGGCGTATTGGGGGAAAAGACGTTTGATGGTTTCTTCAACTTTTATCATCAAATCAGGATCAATGGCCCCTGCGGGAATCGGTTCAAGCGAAGCATCACCATCGGGACGCAGCCCTGCGAGAGAGGCAGATGCAGGTGTCATTCCCGACACCTGATCCCTGTGTTGCCGATCCCTGATCCCTGTCCGGAGTTCGGAATGCCGAGCGTTTTCTTCCGCTCGCTTTCTTGCCTCCAGCTCTTCTAATTTATCCTTTAGCGGCTTGAGATCGTAATCGTCATAATCCCAGCGAGAGCGAACCGCATCAATGATCCTTGTTAACAACTCAACACCATCTTTCACTTTCTCTTGAATCACAATACCTGTAATGGTAATAACTTTATCGCGATGTTCTCGAAATAGAACAGCGTTTCCGTTATTCTTAAACAAATAATCAATTGTGGTTAAATCAAAAATAGATTTAACTAAAGGCTCTATCTCATCCAGGTTAACTTGTTTCCGCCACGTCTCCATTTCTTGTTCGCGCTCGGCTTTTTCTTTTTTCCATTCCGATTCACCTACGATACGCCATCCAAAATGCCATTGGTACGGACCCAATAGCTCCTGCTCCCACGCCACCCCTTTGAACCGTTGTTTTTCTAATTCATCAGCAATGTCATCTCTGACAACAATGATCAGTTGATTGTTGGTTATTTGCCAACGCCCTTCTAAATCAAAACCCACAATGGGATCACTCGTCACGTTAAAAATCTTTGCCAGATCTGAACTCCCATTAAACCTCAAAATGAGTTCGTCTTTTCCATCCCATTGCAATCGAAGATACGGGCCTTGTTCGTGTTTTCTGTCAAGATGCGTTAAATCCAGCTGCCATCCTGAATCTTTCTTATTCATAAAAAGATGAATAAAATAATCGCCTTCATGGCCGAACCTGCCTGTTCTGTAGGCTATCACATCCGGCTGATGCTCAACTTCTTCTTCCACATACCTCCAAAGAACAGGGAGCGCTAACAACGAAACAGCCCCTGATGCAGCAAAACTGATATGGCCAAGGCGTTTGGCATAAGCATAGATCGTTTCGCGATCAAACTGGACGTTAAATAAATCCTGCAGGTAGTAGACAAGCCAAATCGGATTCATTTTTTCTTCAGGAATATAAATGTGATAATGTTTTTTCTCCCCGCTTTTTGACTTTCGGCTAATGATTTTATGTTTGTAACTTGGTATTCGGTAAACGGTCTTATGATTCCAGCCACGTTCATTAATTTTTGGCCGCGGATCGGTTGGTTTCAAAATATGAATGTTGACTTTAATGTGCTCAAAATTATGACTTTCAATCATTTGAATGAAGTCCTGCATTAACCGTTGCATCGAGTCACCCGACGTCTGCGCTGCTTCGCCGTGAGGCTGAGTCGTCTCAACTTGCAGTGTGGAATTAGCATCGGTTTTGTTGTTGATGTGAATTTTAAACCGGTGGATTTTCCCGCCGCGGCTGTCAAACCAAAAAAGCCAATTGCCCACATTCACCAGCCCGTCCGGAAGCGTCATAACATTACGCCCACTATATTCACCATGGGAAGACACATAGGTAATAGAACCATCTATTCCAAAACGGAACACATGGATCAGTTGCATGTTTGTGTTCGATACAAACAGAAAATCACCCTTTGTTGCCATGCCGGTAAAATACTCGTTGCTGTATTGTTCAGTTTTAATGGAATTAATATATGCTGCCAACCCTTCCCCATGATAGAGATTCTGGGTCGGAACCAACGTGCCGTCTTCTGCCATGCGAAAGATTTCGATCCGGCCCCAATGACTGCAATACGCAAAACCGCCGCGAATTAACATGCGGTGCGGTTTTTCTTTGGGGAAGATTCTATCCTGTTGTTTATATTCTCGGAGCGACCCGTCAGGTAAGATATCCAGAATGCGCAGCGATCCTACAAATGAATTGTGTACTGCCGGATCCCGAACTTCAGTGCTGTTAACAGCAACGTAAAGCCTGTTTCCGTGAATACCTAATACCTGTGGATCAAGACGTTCTTTTGATGTCTCAGGCTCTGCTTTCAGCGGAAAAGACTCTATTGGTTTATCTTTACGCATGATCGCAACATAATCATTTGCGGAGCTGATACCAACGTAACCATAGTCACCATGGATGGCTAGGCCTTCTGCGCTTGGCGTCCACCCTATAAAGGCTCTGTGGAGGTTTTCAGTTTCCGCTAATTTTTGAATACCACCCGTTGCTTCATCAACATCCCACCAACTTACTTCGTTTGTTTGCGTGTTCAAAGCAATAATTTGTGAACCATCGGACGCCACATAATAATTTCCGTTTCCAAACTGACTACCATGTGGAGCCGGAGGCAATTCTTCCAGCCAAACGTCTTGCGCCTGAGAGGTTTCTTCAATCTGCTTGATGGCTTTCTGAAGTGCATCAAACTCGGATGGGTTGAAGCCTTCTTTTCTGATACCAAAGATTTGAGCAATTTCATTAACGCGTGATTGCCAATCTTCTGATTGAATCTGCTGAGCGGCATACTGGGTCATGAGTTCAAAATAAGCACGAATATTCACAAGACCTTGAGATTCCAACTCTGATGCATATGTCATCATGGTTGCTTGTTCGTTCTCACCTAATGTCTTCCAAAACGGGACATCGAATGCTGAAAGGAGAGCCATTTCTCCGGTTAAAGTGAGTATTGTGGGCGATAAACCGATTTTTTGAGCAACCAATTCCCGTGCCAGGAGAAATGCTAATAATGGGTCACGCAGTGGATTGACTTTGTCTGTGTCAGTTGGTTTGAATGCTTGATGAATGTAAACCATGTTCTCACCCTCTTCTTTTCGAAGCGTGAGTAAGGCGATCATGGAAGAATCATCCGCATAGTAACCACGTTTGATTTCCTTTAATAGCGGAAGGAAGTCGTGTTCGTATTGAGGAAACAAAGTCCTCACTTTTTCCTTAATGGCATCCAAATCATTTGGTTGAATTTCGCCATGAGTCGGCAATGGTTCAACGTTCCCCACCTCACGAAAACCGATCAACGAGGCTTGGGTAACGGTGCGGAGTTCGGAGCGTTTAGATTTATTCTGTTTCAATGCTTCAACTGTTCGAATGTGGTTGAGTATTTCGTTTTGAAGCGCTTCCGGAATAAACGGAAACTCGCGCATCCCGGTTAACCACTCATGAACACGATCAAGATCCAAGCCCTGACCCTCCTTAACCGTTAGTTTGCTGGGTATGTTTTTGGTCACGATAGAGCGAACGGCAAATGGATCTTTATAGTTAGTGAAGAAACCGTTAAGCGCTGCGTTTAAATAGTTATCCCCAACATCAACCGGTAAAGAAAGGTTTGCGAAATGTTTGATGTTCCTGAGCGCGGCAATGAGTGCTTTATTTTTTGTATTGACTTGCTTGATCAGCACATCCACGGCGCCTTCCACATCGGCGGTTTGAGGCATCTGCTTGACCGCAATTGATTCAAATAAATGATGCGTAAATAACCCGGCGAGCGCTTGTTCCACATTGGCTTTCTCAGTCAGTTTGCCGGTTTTGATTTCACTCAACATCTTTTCTTCTGCATCTTGATTTTCCAAGATCTCTGAGAGCATGCGATCGATTAACTCATCCGCTGTCACAATGGTGCGATCAGGATCTGCAAATCGAACCGCCCAGTCCAATGCCGGCCTTGCTTCTGCATGCACAAGACCGTTCAAACGTGAAATGGTGCTCACCAGCTTTGCCGGAATCGCTTCGCCTTTTAATCGGCGTTTGCGGATTTCTGCCTGCAGCTTGTCCATTGCCTCAACAGAAGCCTCTTTTCCTGAAGCCGACTTGGCTGCCGTAATCAATTGATCAAAAACTTTATCCCCCACAGAAACCGGCTGGTATTGCTCAATTTGATCCAGACCAATCGCAGCGCTTTGCAAAATCTTGGTGATGACCGCTCTGATCACCTTGCCCATTTCCCGGCCGCGGGCAATTTCACCATACGCTTCAAGAAAATTCTCGATCAGCGCACTCCCTAAATAAAGCCATGGATCAAGCGCTAAATCTTCGAGGACTTTCTCAAGCGTTCTGCCGGTCACCTGAAAAGGGACATTGCCCGCACGATGCTCTTTTCTGATTAAATTGGCTGCTTTTACCAGTTTTTCAACAATGGGAAGCGGGATCATGGGTTGAAAACCATGCAAAAGATCGATTTCCTCTTTTTCCGGCAAAAAGTCATAACGGAACTTTTTATAACGGCTCCGCTGGGCCGGGGTCATGGGATAAGTTTTAAACGGCGGCCGGTTCGGATTGATAGAAGCAATGACCAGCATGTGCGGCGCGCGGCGCGCATCCAACACCATGCCGTTTCTTAACGTGACATAGCGGTTTTGCAGGAAGTTATTAATGCTGGCTGTGACGCCCGATTTTCCGCGGTTAAGCTCGTTTAAATTGAGAATACCGTCGTGCTTGACCGCAAGCGCCAGTTTTCCATCTTTCCACACGTGCGCGCTGCGTTCAAGCGCATCATGGCCCAAAAGGTCATCTGCGTGTGTGCCTTCATTAATAGCTTCGGTAAACAATGGGTAGCCAAGCGCGCTGGCAAACCGTTTTGTGATCCAGTCCTTCCCGGTACCCGGATCACCTTCCAGAAGAATATTCTGACCCAGAATAAACGCCTTCATGAGGTCTTGAAAACGCCTTAAATTGGTAGGTACTTTTTCATAGTCTTTCAAAATTTGGCTCGGCACATGTTCTTTGCCTTCCAAAATCGGCATTTCAACGTTCCCGATTCGAAGCACTTTTGTCACCTGCTTTTGTTTGCCCACACCGATGGCACGCTCTTCAATTGACCAATCGGCAGCGGTCAATGCAGGCGGCTCTTTATCTTTGAAACCGTTGTCTTTTAACCATTGTGTAAGATCGGTTTCTAAATCAGGCCGATTATCCGGCACCATGTAGACTTGCCTGAAAACATAAGGAATGTGATTTTGATCTTCCGGAAACCGCCCCAAATGCCTAACGAGCATCACAAGTTCGCGCGTGGAAATAAAATCAAGGTCTTTACCGGCTTCTTTGGCCTCGCGAATTTCAGTGGCAACATCCACCAGCCTTTTAATAATATCCTGATCGAGATTGGGCGCTATTTCCATGAGAAGCCCGATTTCCTCATCCGGCGGAAGATAAAGGACGTTGATGTGTGTAAAACGGTCTACCGCTTCACCCGAAGTGCTTTGCGCCACATTGCCGTCCCCAACCGGATTAGAAAGCGCCCAAACCAATGCGTTCGGGTGAAAATGAATGATGGTCCCATCGTGACGTTCAAACTGCCTTTCTTGAAGCGCATCGTTCAGCGCAGCTTTCACCAAAGCCGGCATTTGGTCAAACTCGTCAAACAAAGCCAGATCACCGCGTATTAGAGCCTCGGCAAACTCGGTCAAGATCCACTTGGTTTCGGTTTCGGGCGGCACCAGCGCTTCAATAAAAGTAGTGAGCTGCGGTTTAAAAGCATCGAGTGAGAGCTTATTTAAAACAGCGCCCATGATGGCCGTAAAAGTTTCTGATACCTTTGTTTTCAGGCCGGGAATACGGATAACAATTTGTTTTTCAAAAACCTCATCCACCGTCATATCTTCGTGTGAGGAAATGAGCGTCCGGCCCTGATTGCGGATCATGGCAAACAGATCTGCCATGTAATTTTTGCCGCCGCCGTGGGGACCCCACAAATATAGGAGGCGGTTGCGCGTACGCCTTGCGGCGCGTTCCATTTTTCTTAATACTTCAAGATTTTGCGCAAGGCCGTAAATGGGTACTTTAGGCACACGCGGACCATCTTCACCTTTAAAAACGCCGCCGTCTAAATCACGGCTTACGATCTCATAAAATTTTTGATGAAGCTGTTCTGGGTTATCTTCGTGCCCGAGACGGAATTTTTCAAATTCCTCTGCCGCTTTTTTCGCCCATTCGGATGATTCGCGAGTTGTTTTGGCTGTTTTCCCTTTTGCACGCAATTCGGACTTAGATTGGGTTCCGAGTTTCGAGTCCAAAGTTTCGGGTGTTTCATCTAACCCGAGACCTGAAACCCGAGACTCGAAACTGTTTTGCGGATCCCTGATCCCTGACACCTGATCCCTTCCGCCAAACAGCGCTAGATTCTCATCACCTCGAAGTTCACTGCGCGAGCTGCTGCCGGCCTGCCAGTTATGGACAATCCGCAGGAGTTCCTGGCGCAATACGCGTTCAATTTCTTTCGGAAGTTTTTTGATTGTAGGCACCCAAATGCCGAGCGGTGCATAGGTTTCTTTGATGTCTCTCGCTTGATCACCGATCCCAACGCCGAATATCTTTGAGTGCGGGTGCTTGGCACGGATGCCATCAATCGTATTCCCAAGGCCTGCTGTCGATTCCCCGTCTGAAACAACAAAAATAATGTGCTCATCATAGGTGCCGGCGGCAGCTTCAGCACGCTTGATCGCCTGTTTAATGGCGCGCACATCATCCGTACTGCCGTGGTCTAAACCAAAGAGCTTCCCTAAAACATGAACACCCATTTTAGGGTTCCATTCGTCTTCTGCTTTCTTTAAAACCACCGTGCTGTCGGCAAAGGCGGCAAACTCACTTTCATGTCCCGGGAGGTCGTGCAGGGATTCGGCAAATAAAATGCCTGTTTGTGCCGCATAGTCAAGTTTGGTGTGGTCAGCATCTTCCCTCGCCAGCATGCTTCCGCTGATGTCCACAATCAAGCTCCAGCGCACATTTGGAATTTCCACTTTCCTTTTTCTCATAAAGGCCCTTGGATTGTCTTGCGTGACCGCTTGCGTGAGCCGCCTTGAATCAAGCCGTCCATGCTGATGGCCTGTTTCCAGGAGCGCCGCCTTGATAGGTTCAAACAATTCCGTTAAGAATGACTTCATGGAGGTAATGGCATGGCGAATCGGATCCAAATACTGCTGGTAAAATGCCTGCTCTTCGGCGGTGAGCTGTGTTTCCTGCCGTTCCCGGCGCAATTTTTTTTCAAGTTCCTTTTCTGCATCCGATTGAGGCGTCTCATCCGTTTGCGGTTTCACTTGTGTTGAAACGGTTTTTTCTTCTTTGGGAACATCCGGCGGCTGCTGTTCCTTTAAATCATCCGGCGGCTCGGGTACCGGACGGATGTTAAACGGTTTTCGCTCTTGTTTTTTCGCAGCATCCTTTGCCGTCTGTCCTTGGCCGACCTTTGGCCGCTTTTTGGTTTGATCATCACCGTCTTTGCGATCCGCCGGAGGCGGAGAAGCACTCTCAGGTTCGCTAGATTGCTTCGCTTTGCTCGCAATGACATCTTTTTTCGTTTGTTTTGACTGGTCTTGCTTGCCTTCTTTTTGACTTTCTTCCCGCTGCGAGTCATCTTCTGATTTTTGCTCATCCGTTTGTGCTTTTTGTTCCATTTTTTCCGAGAGCGCTTGAGCTGCTTCAGAAACCTGCTTGGCAAGCTGTTCAGTTTCTTCCGAGCGGCGCTTTAACTCCTGCAAACGATCAAGCAATGCTTCCGCCTGTCCTTCCGCTTCATGCGCTTGCTGTTGAATGCGGTTAGGCGCTTTTAAGTCTTCTTGTTTGTCGATTTGGCCTTGCAGGGCCTCGATTTTGGATTTAAGCGGCTTGGCTAAACGCTCGAGCGCCGTCTCTGCTTTAGACCGGAGCGCAGCCGCATGGGCGCCCATGCGTTCGGCTAAATCTTTTAACTCCTCGGCACCGTGAGCGCTTTGACGGTTCAGTGATTTTGCTTGTTCGGTTAACTGCTGCGTTTCGCGATCCAAACCCCGCGCATCATTCGTAAGCTCGCTTAGCTTAGCTTCCGTTTGAGATGCTTCCTGCGATAAATCACGCGCCAATTGAGAAAGGTTGCCGGTTCCGGCGGTTTCGCGTACCGCACCGGCTTGTTTTGCTACGTTACCGGCGGCTTGCTTAGCCTCCTCGGCCAGTTTGGACAACTCGCCAAAAGCTTGCGCCATTTGGCTGGCTTCTTCGCCGATTTGCGATGCCTGACTTGCCATTTGTTGGGCGGATGAGGCACCGTCATTGCGAGACGCCGAAGGCGGCGAAGCAATCTCAGGTCTAGAGATTGCACGCGCGCTTTTTGCGCGAGTACTTTTCGGGAAGGACTTGTCGTCCTTCTCCGAAAGTGCTTCGGCACCATTTTGTTCGTTGCCTCGCAATGACGAACTACTTGTTTGCTTGTGTTCCTGACCTTCCTGTTCAGGATTGGGAAAACCGGATGACTCGGGCGGCAGCATGGGCTGTAAATCATCGGGCATCTGCTGCGAGCCGTTTTGCTGTGCCTCCCGCTGCACGGCTTGTTTGAGTTCTCGCTCGATAGACTCCTGTATCTCGGCGCGTTCTTCTTCTGAAAGCCCGGCCGTCATGTTTTCGAGCTGACGTTTGATGGACGCTTTTTGCTCTTCATCCAGATCGCTTAAATTAGGATTCTTCGAAGTGTCAATGGTTAAAACGCCTTGTTCATTGGCGGCGCGTTCATACATGCGCTGAAGCGTGAGTTCTTCTTTGGAAGCGTCCAAAAGTTCTTTCAAAAGCGGATAGATTTTATCTTGAATAATTTTAAGATGTTTGCCCGCATTGGCAGCGGAAATGGCTTGTTGACGAAGCGCTCGCGTTTGATTTAACGCCTGTTTCACGCGCTCGTCTTTCACGCGCGGATCGATACTGCCGGTATTGTAATGCCATTCATATAAAATACTGTCCAAATACTGTACATAGAGCGGCTGGCGCTGAAATGCTTCTCGGACAAGCGGATCTTCTGCCAAAGCAAACCGGTCATCATAAAGCTGCCGGATCGCTTCTTTGACACCCCGCCAACGCTCCAAACCAATGGGAATCACGCGCGCGGTCTCCAACTGTGACCAAAGCGCCCATAAATTCACGTCGCGGCGAAGCGCTTCGGGAAGAACCGGAAATGAGTAAAGCGCTCTAAAAACCTCTTGGTACACAAAACCGCGCAGTGTTTTTTCGTCGCGGCGGAAAATATCTTCCGGAACAAATTGCAGCTGGTGAAGCGGTGTCCCTGTTTTTTCGTCACGCAGATAACGCCAGGTCGGACGGTCACCCGGCCAGAGCGGTGTCCAGGGAATGAGTTCCAAACTGGGATCACGCGTTAACAAGCGGATGCGTTCCAAAAGTCCGTTCATTTTTTCTTTAGCAGCCGCGATTTCTTGAGGGGTCGGCATTCTGGGAGATTCCAGCGCCACCACTTGGCGCGCAAAATCAAAAATGGATTGATCGAGCGCATCTTGGTCAATGAGGTCTTCTGCTTTTTGATAAGGCGCTTTCGCGCGCGCAATACCCCGGCTCATGGCTTTCTGCCACAAATACCCCGCTGCCAGTTCGCCGATGATACGCTCTGCCGTCGCTTGCGCATGCACATTAACAGTCTGTTGCAGGTCGCGAACCGCTTCTTCAATTGCTTCTTGTTGTTCAACAGCCCGAGGCCCAAGGTCTATGTCATACCGCCGCATAGCGCCAAGCGCCAATTGTAAGAGGTGATTAAAATCAATAATCGATCCCCCGTCCGCAAAGAGCTCTCTCCCTCGGTTAAAAACCGCGAGCGCATGCCCTTCTGCTTGCTGTTTAAGCCCGGCATAACCTTTGGCTCGAACTGTCTCAATGGTTGAAACCGCCGTGGTCACAATTTCATTAGAAGGCGGGATCGGAAGATCGCCCGTTCCTGCCAGATAATGCACGCCTTCGTGTCTAAATACGCCTCGAAAATCACCGGGCCCTAAATCGGCGCGCAGCATGATAAAAGGCGCATGCGGTGCGGAAGCATTTGAACCGGCCATGCCCCTGATCTCCAGTGCTTCTATGTAGGCAGCTAGATTGAGATCTCCTTGAAACTTGGCAATGTCTCCTTCGCTTGGTTCGCGGCCGGGAATAGAATCGGGAATGAAGCGCGATAAACTGAAAGGTTGGGTCACCGATATCATTTCTTGTGTCATAGTCCGACAGCGGATTTCTAAGTCAATCGCATGGCGGGTGAGCCACCCGCTCGATTCTTCAATGGCCGTTTTTTGCCAATCCGCAAAGGACCGGTTTGCCGCTTGAACGAGATCCGTCGCGGCGTGATTGTTATATTGTTTCCCCAGGATGCCGGAAGCATGGAGCGCTTCGGCTGCACGGATTAATTCGGCACGGCCGTCTTCACGAGATAATATGTTTGCCGTTTTGTTTTCAATCTGCTGCAGCTCTCGATAAGCGCGCCGGTAGCCGTCCGAATCAGCGCGGATGAAACTGTCTCTCAGCGTTTCTTTAATTTGGTAGTATTCCGTAAGAAGCGCGGTAAGATCTTGATCCGCCGGTGCCTGCCATTTGATGATTGCGTTGGTTCGCAATTCAGTTCTCAGCGTTTCTCCGTCATTGCGAGCGACTGAAGGGAGCGAAGCAATCTCAGATTGCTTCGTCGCTTTGCTCCTCGCAACGACAGAAAATCTCAGTTCTGAATGCTGATTTGCTTTCCTCTTTTGTTTCAGTTCAGCAAGTTTATCCCGCAGTGGTTTGAGATAAATATCGTGAGTGTTCGGCGCAACTTGGTTTCCTACTTTCTGAATGAGGGCCTCTAAGATGGCAATTCCATCTTGTAATTCCTTAGAGAAAATGAATTCCTTATACGTACGATGCTCCACAAGCGCAGGACGATACTGGTCATCTCTTAAGTTTGTTCCCGCATAGCTGATTTGAAGGTCTGGTTCATGTGCATAATAAGTCCGCAGCAGCTCTTCGATGTCATCGATATCATTTTTATCCCGCCACGCTTCGCTCCGCCTTTCAAATTCCTCTCTTTTATCTTCCAAGACTTTCTGTTCATCAATGTCGAGATCTTCCAGCATAGACCGTGCAGCCCTTAGAATCTCCATCGCACTAAGATTTCTGTAACTTTTCGTATGCAATTCAATGTAGATCTCTGAGCTGATTTTGTCAGGAGAAATTTCGATAGATTTCTCGCCCCATTTTGTTTTCCACTTCCTGCTTGAAATAAATTGTAAGGCGTCATCAATTAAATGCGCCGGCGAATCTGTTTCATACGCAGTAGTGGGGGTAACCACTTTTTCAACGACTTGCCTGGTAGCTATGATGGATTTGATAGCTCTCCGTCTTTTGGGTTTGGCTTTGACAACTTTTTTCTCTTTGAAGATTTTTAACATGCTTTTAATTTGCAACGGATCAAGTGCCGCTGGGTCTACGCCTGGATAACTTGAGAGAAACTGGGCAAGGGTAGGCCAATTGGACTGTTCCAGAATGGTCTTTTGGTTGTATTGATTGAATAGCGTAAGGACGGGTTCAGTGTCATTGTGGAAATTGATGTCAGTGTGTGCATCCGTCATTGCGAGGCCCGGTGTGTGGGCCGCGGCAATCTCATGACCTGGGATTGCTTCGTCGCCTTTTAGGCTCCTCGCAATGACAGCTTTCTCTTCTTCCGTTAATGTGTAATAGGCTTGTGCTTGAAGGATAAGGGCGGTAAGGGTGATGTTGATGTCAGTGTGCACATCCGTCATTGCGAGGCCTGCATTGTGGGCCGTGGCAATCTCATGACCTGGGATTGCTTCGTCGCCTTTTAGGCTCCTCGCAATGACAGCGTTTTCTGCAGTCGTTGCGCCGGCCTTCGCTGTGCTCGCAATGACTGCTAACTCATCCACCAAATGAAGATAGATCAGGATGCTTTGGGTGTTAGGATCTAAGTCTTCGTAAGCTTGCGTGATATATAAGTGATAATGGTCTTCTTCCTTTGATAAGGTAATGGCCCCTTTCTGGATGTATTGGGCATAGTACTTTTCCTTAATCTTTTCCTGATAAAGCTTGAATAAGAGCGGGAAGTGCTTTCCCAGCCTGTTCTCTGCTTCCGTTAATATGTCTTTCGGGATTTCATTTCCGGGAATCGGAATTTCACTGGGGTCTTCCGGTCTCCCTGACCTGCCGAGGGACGCTTGGACGGCCGTGCGGAGTTCGGAGCGGGAAGTTTGTTCATTTTTCCATTCCAACTCTGAAATAATGCGCCAAGTCATGAGACGTTTCGCGCGTGCATCCTGCAATTGATCTAAATCTCTTCCAAGGGCTTGGATGGCTTCATCCGTTAAGACAATCGTTAATTCTTTTTCTGCTTCCTCCCATGATAAACGAACGATGGGGTCACGGCTTAATGAAACCTTTTTATCTTTCCCGGATGTATCAGTGCGATATAAAAACAGGCCATCTTCTAAATCCCAAGAAAGAGACAGGTGGAGGTCACTGGTTTCGGCAGACGGGCTATTGGTATCACCTTGGATATTAAGAAACCAAGCATGGAAACCGTAATCCTTGATGGCCGCATGTTCCCAATGCCTAGATTGTGGGTCACTGAGTTTGAGAACTCTTTCTTCCGATCCGGCATTTGTCCGGTTCCATTGGCTTAAGTGCTGCAGCTGTGTCCACATCGGAGAATTTCGATTTACCGCTTTCTGCCATCCCGCAGATGTGTCTTGTAATTTTCGGCGATAGGCTTCCAGTTGTTTCACCTGACCATTCGTTCGTTTCTCTTTCCTGCTTTCCTCAGAGATTAAGCTTATGAGTGCATCTGCTATCGCAATCAAATTCTGAGGAGCGGGGTTCGCCGGAAGTGAAATCGCGATTTTGGACGGCAAATACCTTCTTTTTTCGGTTGTCCATTGAATGGCTGCCGGCTCTTTTATTTTTTTGGCAGACGCTTTGATTCGAATTCGGTCTTCTGGAATTTGAAATGCTTCTGTTAATAAAGTCATTAGGTCTTTTTGAGCAGGCAAAACGACCGGTTTCTGAATAAAAAAGTCTGCCGGAATTTCAATGGGCGGATCCTGCTTGACCCATTCGGGGTAATCTTTTAAAAGTTTTTTGGCTTCTGAAACAGGGACAAATTGAAACCGAGCCCATGTCATTGGGCCGTTTCTGACAAAAAAGGCTATTGTTTGATTTAGATTTTTCTTAGCTATCATTTTTTCGAACCCTTCCCATAAATCATCATGAATAATGAACAAAATCGGCGTCTCATTTTTAGTCTCTGTCTTCAATTCCTGATTTTCTTTTGATGGAAGAACAACGATATCGAAAATAGGATCGCGCTTTTTGGCAGCGCCTGTGTTTTTCTTTTCCCATTCAAAGCGATCATACAAGTAAATCTTGCCGTACTTGTGCTGTATTTCAATCCCGGAGATTCGTTTGTTTTCATCATAAAGAATCCTGATTTGATTGCCGTCATCAAAGTCGGATTCATTTCGATCGACGTAATCAGGGGCTCCCATGACCAGGCGTATTCGGTCAGGATCCACAATCACCCAATCAAAAACAGTGCTGGGCAGGCTCCGAACTAAAAAGTCAGCCAATTCATCTTTCGTGCGGGTGAGCATCGTAAAATCTTCTGATACCGGCTCCGGCTTTGCTTGAAGCTTGGCAAGTTCGGTTTGAAGGCGGACGATTTCGCGATCGAGAGCAGATGTATCGACAGAAGCTGGGTCAACTGCCTCACGTTCTAGATTGTAAATCCGGAAAGTTTTGTCATCTCCTCCCACAATCACGGCGTTGCCGTCCGGTGAGAAGGCGGTGCTCCGAACCCATTGTTTAAAGGTTCCTTGAAGCTCGTCATTCGTTTCAAATCTCGTGATCCTGCCTTCATGGTCACGCGTGAGGTTGTAAATCCGGAAAGTATGGTCACGACTTCCCACAATCACGGCTTTGCTGTCCGGTGAGAAGGCGGTGCTCCAAACCGAGTTCCCAAAGGTTCCTTGAAGCTGGTCATTCGTTTCAAATCCCGTGATCCTGCCTTCATGGTCACGCGTGAGGTTGTAAATCCGGAAAGTGTTGTCATAACTTCCCGCAATCACGGCTTTGCCGTCCGGTGAGAAGGCGGTGCTCCAAACCGAGCCCTCAAAGGTTCCTTGAAGCTGGTCATTCGTTTTAAATCCCGTGATCCTGCCTTCATGGTCACGCGTGAGGTTGTAAATCCGGAAAGTGTTGTCATAACTTCCCGCAATCACGGCGTTGCCATCCGGTGAGAAGGCGATGCTTGAAACCGAGCCCTCAAAGGTTCCTTGAAGCTGGTCATTCGTTTCAAGTCCCATGATCCTGCCTTCGGGATCAACGGTGAGGTTGTAAATCCGGAAAGTGTTGTCATCTCCTCCCACAATCACGGCGTTGCCGTCCGGTGAGAAGGCGGTGCTCCAAACCGCGCTCTCAAAGGTTCCTTGAAGCTGGTCATTCGTTTCAAATCCCGTGATCCTGCCTTCATGGTCACGCGTGAGGTTATAAATCCGGAAAGTATGGTCACGACTTCCCACAATCACGGCTTTGCTGTCCGGTGAGAAGGCGGTGCTCCGAACCCAGTATTTAAAGGTTCTTTGAAGCTGGTCATTCGTTTCAAATCCCGTGACCCTGCCTTCATGGTCACGCGTGAGGTTGTAAATCCGGAAAGTTTTGTCCTCACTTCCCGCAATCACGGCGTTGCCGTCCGGTGAGAAGGCGGTGCTTGAAACTGATTCAGTAAAGGTTCCTTGAAGCTGGTCATTCGTTTCAAATCCCGTGATCCTGCCTTTGGAGTTCACAAGTGTTTGTTTCTTCTCTTTCAGCGTTTGAATGGCCTTTAAGATTTGGTCTACTTTTGAATCAAAGAAAGGTGAAAGGTGTTGACTCACTTGATTAGGGTCGTATCCTTTAGAATCCAGGTTGTATTGCTCTCTTAAGAATTGAATGAGGGCTTTCCAATTAGATTCATCCAGAATAGTCTTTTGGTTGAATTGATTGAAAAGGTTGAGGACGGGGGTATAGTTAGTATGGAAATTGATATCAGGGTGTGCATCCGTCATTGCGAGGCCCGGTGTGTGGGCCGCGGCAATCTCATGACCTGGGATTGCTTCGTCGCCTTTTAGGCTCCTCGCAATGACAGCTTTCTCTTCTTCCGTTAATGTGTAATAGGCTTGTGCTTGAAGGATGAGGGCTGTGAGGGTGATGTTGATGTCAGTGTGCACATCCGTCATTGCGAGGCCTGCATTGTGGGCCGTGGCAATCTCATGACCTGGGATTGCTTCGTCGCCTTTTAGGCTCCTCGCAATGACTGCGAGCTTATCCACCAAATGAAGGTAAATGAGTGTGCTTTGAAGGTTGGGATCTAATGTTTCATAAGCTTGATCAATATATAAGTGATAATGGTCTTCTTCCTTTGATAAGGTAATGGCCCCTTTCTGGATGTATTGGGCATAGTACTTTTCCTTAATCTTTTCCTGATAAAGCTTGAATAAGAGCGGGAAGTGCTTTCCCAGCCTGTTCTCTGCTTCCGTTAATATGTCTTTCGGGATTTCATTTCCGGGAATCGGAATTTCACTGGGGTCTTCCGGTCTCCCTGACCTGCCGAGGGACGCTTGGACGGCCGTGCGGAGTTCGGTGCGCATGACTTCTTCGGCTTCTTTGATGGCAGCTTGCAGCACAGGGTTGTCTTGGATACGCTTCTCAATTTCAGGCTGCGTAATGGGCAATTGGTCTTCTACTTTAATATAACGTGCTATTTCTTCCGGATTCACCGGTTGCCTAGCAGCTTCAAGGCTCTGAATCGCCATTATAATAATTCTGTCTACAATATAATTCACCACCGCTTGAATCTTGGGCTCTAACTCGCCCTCGCCTTTCTTAAGGGTTAAGAGCTTAGCGATGTTTTCAAAGGTAAGAGCCACTGGCGGTGCCTGACTTAATTTTTGAACGGCCAAGTTAGACAAGTTCCTCATGCCTAACGCATTCGCGAATACCATCAATATAATTCCAAGTGGAGTCACGATTACGAGTATAGCAAGTGTGCCCAAAATACCCTTGTCGGACACGAATTGGAAAAAAACCAAAGAGGAGCTGAGAGCATAAATACCTAGCCCTAATAACGAAACTCCATACAACCAAAAGTTGGTCACGCGCCGCACTTTTCCGTCAGCTGTGAACCGAAGCCGCTTGACCATCTTACGCGCATGTTTGACCTGACGGATTTCAGGTGAAGAGACTAGTTCTTGCAGTCCCCATAAAACTTTATTGTTCTTTACAGTTTTTATGCTTTGATGAAATGACCCCTTCCAATCCTTATTCTGTAATTCAGGTAGGGAGACCGGTGTCGTGACAAATGCTTCTAGGAAGCTCGTTTCTTGTTCACTGAGGGGTTTTGTGGAAGTGGTATGTTTTTTAATATGAGCAATCAATTTTTGATAACGGCGCCTGCCAAAACGGAGCGTGTCTGTGAAATAGGTATGTTCATGATCAATGAGGCTATCCTGAAAGAGATTTTCAAGTATATTAAAAATATTAGCATGAATAGACAATTGAGCTTTTAAACCATCAACCAATACGCCGATGTGCTTGAGTGATTCCTCCAGCTGATAGTAGGGATGGTTAACATTATTCTTAGAATCACTGACATCGATACCTGCAACAGAAAATAGAGTGAAGCGCTCACCTTCAGGGACAAACCAGTAAATATGAATACTGGCCATGACCGCACTGACCCAATCTTTCACATCTTGGAAGTTCTGACGGATGAGTTCAAAACGCTTTGTTTGATCGTTTTCGGCTCTGATTTGATTGATTAAGGCAGGTACCCGCAAGTGCCAAAGCAATGACGTATAGGGCGCTATAGGTTCAGGCTTTGCATCAGCCGAGTTTAATTTTTCGATAATGGTTTGCAATACATCTTCACTTAACGGTGCCTGAATTTCTTCGATGAAGAGCCTCACTTGTTTGGGATCATATCCTTTGGAATCCAGGTTGTATTGCTCTCTTAAGAATTGAATGAGAGCTTTCCAATTAGATTCATCCAGAATAGTCTTTTGGTTGAATTGATTGAAAAGGTTGAGGACAGGGGTATAGTTAGTGTGGAAATTGATATCAGGGTGTGCATCCGTCATTGCGAGGCCCGGTGTGTGGGCCGCGGCAATCTCAGGTTCACTGGATTGCGTTGTCCCGTCTTTAGACGGGACGGTTAATGGATTCCTATTAAGTGCCGGCCCAGGCGCGCCGGCCTTCGTTGTGCTTAGAATGACAGCCTTTTCTTCCTCTGTTAATGTGTAATAAGCCTGTGCTTGAAGGATGAGGGCGGTGAGGGTGGTGTTGATATCAGTGTGTACATCCGTCATTGCGAGGCCCGCCGTGTGGGCCGTGGCAATCTCAGATTGCTTCGCTTCGCTCGCAATGACTGCGAGCTTATCCACCAAATGAAGATAGATCAGGATGCTTTGGGTGTTGGGGTCCAGGTCTTGATAAGCTTCTGTTATATATAAGTGATAATGGCCTTCTTCCTTTGTTAAGGTAATGGCCCCTTTCTGGATGTATTGGGCGTAGTACTTTTCTTTGATTCTTTCTTGGTAAAGCTTAAGTAAGAGCGGAAAGTGTTTACCTAGTCTTTCTTCTACTCCTTCTAAGATATTCTTTGGCATTTCCTTCCCCGGGATGGGTTCAAGGTCTTCGCCTGTTTGGGGTGTTTGACCTAATGAAGCAGGTGTCATCCCCGACACCTGATCCCTGATCCCTAACACCTGATCCCTGACACCTGTCCGCTGTTCAGATCGATTCACAATCCCTAAACCATGCAATTCAATCGCCGGGCCTGGTTGTTCGGACATATGATTAAGCACTACTTCACGAAGTTTGCTTTCAAAAAAGGCTGCGCTTACTGGGTCCATGTCAGAAATGGGCCTTAAACCCGGTGTCGGCTGCACCAATTGACTTTGACCGGTACGCTCTTCCTCCAGCATGACTTCCAAATAACGGTCGTTTGATTCTACCGAACGCATCTTGGGCAGCAAATTGATGTATGACCACTCATGCGCTTGAAACACTGCTTGTAAGGCACCCGCATGAAATCCGCCTGCGACAATTGCTATTTTTTCTTCTTTGGATTGACGGGCCGCTATTTCTAATTGCTTGACCATTCCCGTTTCGCGCTGGACAGCCATTTCATAGAACTGAATGGCTGTTTGATAAGCCGCGGTTGGCAACGCCGCACCCGGCACATCAGCATTTGATGCTTTAAGACGACCTAGCAATTGACCGGGCTGTAAAGATGAGGAAAGCGTTTTAACTTTTTCCCACTCTTCGCGCGTGAGCTCAAGGGCAAGCAATTTGGAAAGCAAATAATGCTCTTCGCAGATTTCAAGAAGTGCACGTTCTTCACCTGTCTGTGTTAATTTGTCCAGAATTTGTTTGGTTAAGGTTTCAATCTCACGGAAAAGCCTCATGGCATCCAACTCTGAAATCAAAACCGAACGGCCCAAATACTTGACTAAATGGGGGTATTGGCCAAAATGAAGTCCTAACGATTCGGTTTCTTGATAAAGCCTTTCAAGCCACGCGCGCACTTCATTTGGCGCTGCGTCTTTCCCGTCCCGGCTTAAAACACCCTTGGCCGTTAAGTTTTCCAGTTCTTGCGCATAAACACGCTTGTCTTTTTCTTTAAGCCAAGCGGCCAGCGCGCGTGTTTCTTCTTGAATTGCCTCTTGACGGCGGTTAATCGCCGCATCCAGTTCTTTGATCTTGGCCAAACGAATCAATTGCGGGTAATCAGGTTGATAAATGGGATTCCTTAAGTCAATATCAAGCGTTTCTTTGGCAAAACGCTCAAGCGTCTGAACATGCCTGAGTAATTCACGTTGGTTATCCCTGAAGCGGAGCCATTCCTTCACAAATTTTCGCAAAGAAAGATTAAGCGTCCGCGACGCCGCCGCTTCCAAAGCGCCTTTCGTCACTCCCAGAAAATGTTCGCTAGCGGCTTGATGTTCATAGACTTTCCGAAAGCGTGTGAGATGTGCGTCATAAACGGCGGGGTCTTCAAGCCCAAATGCTTTCACATCCGGCATTGTTTCCAATAAGAAATAACCCGGTCCGGTGACCAGTCCTTTTTGCAGCCATGCATCGGCTACTTTTTGGTTAACCGTATCGTTTTGGAAAAAACGCAGGAGATGATGCGAAACATTTCCGGCAGATGCGCCCTCAAAAAAGAATTGTTTGAAATGATGCTTTTCGGATAGATAGTCGAGGATAGCTTTGATGTGCCGCTGGGCTTCTTCCTGCCCGTGCGCATCCTGAATTAAAACAACCGTAAACGGGCCGTTTTCTTTCGCGGTATCGACCGTTCCTAAATCCGCCGGCGGAGCGAATCGTTGGATATCCCGCACTAAACGCACTTCAGGCGTGCCTATCACGTCTGAAATCGTCACACCCTGCGCATAAGCAAGTGACGATTCAGTGATGAAGACAATCGCTGTGAATAAAGCAATTGCTTTCAAAAAAGAAATATACGGTCTTTTTTGCAGCATATACGGTATTTTTTGGGCAAAAAAAATAGACTTTTTAAAGTAGTAAAAAAAGTATAACACTATCCTATTGAATGTCAAATTCGAGGAGGCAATTATTGTAAGTTTATAAATATTACATAAGTTAATATAATTAAATGACTTACGTAATTATAGAGTCATTTTGACACACTATTTTTAATTGATTTAATTTATCAGGACTTATCAGGGACGGTTCCTGCTGCCTGGTACTGCACTCTAAAAAAAGCGCTTAAAGGTGCCTTTTCCTTGTTTGAGGGCTAGGCGGTAAACGGTGTGAGCGCAAGCAATATCCTGAATGGACAGCCCGGTGGAATCAAAAACGGTGATCTCGCGCGAGTTAGACCGTCCTTTCTTTTGTTGGGTAATGACCTCACCCAATGTGGCATGAATGTCGCGGCGGGTCAGTTGGCCCCGGCTGAAGGGCACATTAATTTCGCCGCTGTGAGACGCCTGTTCCCAATCATCAATCACCACTTTAGCGCGCTTGAGTACTTGAGGCATGATCTCTTCTTTTCCTTTGGCATCGGCGCCGATGGCATTAATGTGTGTGCCCGGAGAAAGCCATTTATATTGGATAATAGGCCGGCGTGAGGGTGTAATGGTGGTCACAATATCGGCTCCTTTTACACAAGCAGCCGGATGAGATGCACGCCGGACTTGAAACAAAGCACCTTTGAAATGTCGCATGAAACGTTCATCCGATGAACGGTCTTTGCTCCAAACCGAAACCTGCTTGATTTTAAATAAAAGTCTCAGAGCTTCCAATTGTGTGACGGCTTGCCGGCCGCTGCCAATCAAAGCAACTGTTTTTGAATTCTTGCGTGCCAAATATTTGGCTGCGACCGCGCCTGCAGCGCCTGTCCGTAAATTGGTAAGATGAGTGCCGTCCATGACACACAAAGGAAAACCGGTTTTCACATCTCCCAAAATAATCATGGCCATCACCGTCGGCAATCCTTTTTGAGGATTGTTGGGATGGACGTTTACCCATTTGATGCCAGCCGCGCCCAGATCTTCCACGAAGGCCGGCATGGAGCGAAAATCGCCTTGGTATTGCGGTATATAAAGGTAGGATTTGGCCGGCATCTGCACATAGCCGCGTCCGTGCGAACGAAATGTTCCTTCCACCACCCGCAGGCAATCCCGCATGGTAAAGAGCTGCTGAATATCTTTCTGTGTGAGTAACAGGGTTTCCCGTTTTGCCATCTTAGAGAATTTTTTTAACCTGAGGGCCGTGCGGTGTGTCCTTCACCGTAAAGCCTTTGGTCTGGATGGTTTTTCGGAGTTCGTCTGAATGCTTAAAGTCTTTTGTAAGACGCGCCTTTTCACGGGCTTCTACCAACGCTTGAACATCCGCCGGCAAGCTTTCTTCTTCAAGAGAAAAAACCGCAAAAACACGGTTCACGTCATTTAAAAATCCTAAAATACAAGCGCGGTCATCTTGATGAAAACCGCGCTTTGCCGCCAAATTGAGATAGTGGATGAGGTCAAAAACAGCACTTAAGGCCTCAGCGGCATTGAGATCATTATCCAAAGCTTTCTCAAATTGCGAGCGTGAGCGCTCGACATACTGCTTCACTTCCTGGGAAGGCTGTTCGTTTGCACCCGCTTGCAAAGCATCACAAAAGTTTCGCACGCGGTTAATGGATTCTTTTGCCATGCGGAGACCGTCAAAAGTGAAGTTCAGCTGTTTCCGGTAATGCGTGCTGATTAAAACATACCGGATGGCAAGCGGTTCATGTCCTTTGGTAATTAAATCGCGCAGCGTGTAAAAATTACCCTTGGATTTGGCCATCTTTTCACCGTCTACCAGCAAATGTTTTACATGGAACCAGTAGTTTACAAATTTCTTGCGCGTCGCGCATTCAGACTGCGCAATTTCATTTTCATGGTGAGGAAAAATAAGGTCTTCGCCGCCGGTATGGATATCCAGCGTTTGAAATTTAAAAGCGTTCAAGCTCATGGTGGAGCACTCGGTGTGCCAGCCGGGACGCCCTCTTCCCCACGGCGAATCCCAAGCCGGTTCGTCCTCTTTGGCTTTCTTCCATAAAACAAAATCCATGGCGGTTTCTTTTTCGTATTCATCCTGGTCCACACGGGCACCGGTAATGTTTTTCTCGAGGTCTTTTTTGGACAAAAGCCCGTATTTGGCAAAGCTGGAAATCCGAAAATAAACGCTGCCGTCTTTCGGATAGGCATGGCCGGTTCGCTCGAGTTTTTGAATCATTTCCACCATTTGGGGAATGGTTTGCGTCGCTCTGAGTTCTTGCGCGGGCGGTAAAATATGAAGTGTTTTCAGGTCTTCATGAAAAGCTTGAATGAAAGGCGCCGTATAATCATCCAGCTTCAAATGCTTTTGATGAGCGCCCGCAATGGTTTTATCATCCACATCCGTGATATTCATGACATGCGCCACTTTAAGGCCTTTGTATTGCAAATAACGCTTGAGTAAATCCTGCGCCGCATAAGTCCTGAAATTACCGATGTGCGCGTAATCATAAACCGTCGGACCGCACGTATACATCCGCACATAAGGCGGGTTAAGAGGTACAAAGTTTTCTTTAATACCGGTCAACGTATTGGTCAGTTGCAGCGTCATGATTTTAAAGCTTGGCTCATTTGGGTAAGACGGTTTTGAATCGTAGCGCGATCTAAAACTTCAAAAATCTTTTTCATTTCGGGTCCGTGCAGGTGGCCTGTTACCGCCACCCGGATGGGCATAAACAAGGCCTTTCCTTTTTGTTGTGACGCTGCTTTCACATGATCGATCAAGGCTTGATAAAGCGGCTCACCTTCGCCTGAAATTTCATTGAAAGCCTGGGCAGCTGAATCGAGAACTTTTTGCGCGCCGGGCTGGGTAAGCATTTTTTTCTCTTCGGCCGGCAAGGTTTTGAATGCCGGTTCCGGTAAAAAAGACAAGCGTTCAATCAGGTCTTCAAACTTGGTCATGTCGGTTTTAATCAAAGAAAGACTCTTCTTAAGCCGAGCGGGTTCGGCCGACAAAATGCCGGCTTGGCGGTCTTTGGCTTTTAAGAACTCGATCGCTTTCTCTTGATAAACATCTTCGGAGAGAGCACGCAGATGTTCGCTGTTAATCCAATTGAGCTTATCTTCATTAAAAATAGCAGAATGTTTCGTGGCATTCCTAAGATCAAACGCTTCGATGATTTCATTCAAACTCATGACCTCCCGGTTATCCTTAGGAGACCAGCCCAAGAGAGCCAAATAATTAAGCAGCCCTTCAACGAGATACCCTTTTTGCTCCACAAAATCACGGATGCGAATGGCAGTCAGCCGCTTTGATAAAGGTTCTCCGCCCGGTCCATGAATGAGCGAAAGATGTGCAAATTGAGGCACCACAAACCCCAGGGCTTGAAATAAAAGGACGTGGCGCGGTGAATTGGATAAGTGATCTTCTCCCCTCACAATGTGCGTGATTCCCATCCGGCCGTCATCGACACAAACCGATAAATGAAAAGTGGGTAGAAAATCATGTTTGCCGGCCGGATCAGAGCGCATGATCACAAAGTCTCCGATTTCCTGAGGATCAAAACTCACCTGCCCGCGGATTAAATCATCCACCAACACGGGCTTCGTATCATCAACTTTAAAACGGATGGTGGGGCGGATGCCGGCTTGTTCTTTTTTTTGAATTTCTTCGCGGGTCAAATGCCGGCAGCGGTTATCATAACGCGGCGGACGCTTCATCATGAGCGCTTCTTTACGGCGCGCCACTAGTTCATCGGGCGTGCAGTAACAAGGATAAACTTTATCCTGTTTTCGTAATTGGTTTAAACTCTCCAGATAAACATCCGGTTGTTTTGACTGATAAACGGGCCCCTCGTCCCACTGAAGGCCGATTTTTTCCAAATCGTAAAGAATGGCATCCGCATATTCCTGTTTAGAACGCTCGGGGTCGGTGTCTTCGATTCTGAGAATGAATTTTCCCTTGTGATGTTTTGCATATAAATAGTTGAAAAGGGCGGTACGGACGTTGCCGATATGCAGAAATCCTGTGGGAGAAGGTGCAAAACGCGTACGGACCGTCATACGCCCTCCCGGCGCGACAACACCACGAGTGCTTGAGCGGAAACAGCCTCGCTCTTACCTTCGGGCCCCAAGCCCTCTGCTGTTTTGGCCTTGATACCGACACGTTCGGCCGGCAAGCCAAACAAGCGGCTGACTTTGGCTTGAATACGTTTTTTATTTTCTTGGAGTTTGGGGCGTTCCAGAAAAATCGTGGCATCAATTTGAATCACTTGAAAACCTTTGGCCTGAACCATGGCGAGTGCTTTTTGAGCCAACAGCGAACTTGAAATATTTTTGTATTTTTTATTTTGATCCGAAAAAAAATCCCCAATATCACCCATGCCCAACGCCCCCAACATACCGTCAATCACGGCATGCAGCAAAGGATCGCCGTCTGAATGGCCCAGGGGCCCAAAGGGGGCTTTAATGCGAACTCCGCCTAAGTAAAAAGGCCGTTTGGCAGCCAAACGATGCCGATCAAAACCCAAACCAAAAAAAGGCTGGCTGGCTGATTTGGCAAAACTTTGTTTCACAAAAGCAAAATCATCGGCAGTCGTAATTTTGACGTTAAAACCCGGATGTGAGACCGCTTGCACGCGGCCGCCGATCATCTCCACGAGCGAAGCGTCGTCGGTGGCATGCAAAGCACGTTCTTTGAGCTGCCGGTAGGCTTGCACTAAAATAGCCTTCTTGAAAATTTGAGGTGTTTCGGCTTCAAACAGTTCGCGCCGATCCAAAGTTTCCAAAACCTGCTGACGATTTTGATCGATGCGTTTCACGGTAGGGACCACATTTCTACCCAGAACGGCTCCGTCTGAATGGGCGGCTTTTTGAATTAACGTCCGGATCCAAGCCGGCTGCACTTGCGGCCGTGCGCCGTCATGTACCATGACATGCGTACTGCGCGGTGAAACGCGCCGAAGCGCATGCCAAACAGACTCAGCCCGAGTCCCGCCGCCATTGACCAGTCGAACAGGACATGCCGGTTTTAATTGACGGAGCACGCCCGCTTTAATTTCTTTTTTAAGGGCGGGATCGGCTGCGATAATAATTTCGCGTATTTCCCGAATGTCCCGAAAAGCGTTGATGGCATGCCCTAGGACACTCGTCCCATTCAAAGGCAGCAAAAGCTTAGACGGCACCAGTTTGCCAAGAGACTTTTGAAAACGGCGGCTCGCGCCTGCTGCCGGGATAATGAGACTGATGGATGGCATCATGAGTCTTGATCTCGTTTAATTACGCTTGTTCCCGTTACCGTCCTGGGGCTTGGCAAAAATCATACGGCCTGCCTGAGTCTGCAGGACGCTTGTAATCACAACGGTGATGTTGTGATTAATCCATTTGCGGCCGCCGTCTACCACGACCATGGTGCCGTCATCCAAATAGGCGACGCCTTGCTCCTGCTCCTTACCTTCTTTTAAAACTTTGACCTGCATGGTCTCACCCGGCATCACAATCGGTTTCAGCGCATTGGCCAATTCATTAATATTGAGAACACGCACACCCTGGAGTTCGGCCACTTTATTTAAGTTGTAATCATTGGTAAAAACTTTTGCGTTCAACATCTGAGCCACACGAACCAGCTTGGCATCGACGGTCGGGATATCCGGCGCATCCGTTTCATTAATCCTGATTTGAATGGAAGGGTTTCCTTTCATCCGATTGAGAATATCCAAACCTCTTCTGCCGCGGTTTCGTTTGAGCGGATCGGAAGAATCAGCGATTAACTGCAGCTCTTTTAAAACAAAACGGGGCAAAAACAACTTACCGCCCAAAAAGCCGGTTTCGCAAATGTCTGCAATGCGGCCGTCAATAATGACGCTGGTATCCAAAAGAATGATTTCTTCGTGGCTGCCTTTGGATTCTAATTTAATAAATGGCAGAATCAGCGAAAACTCATCTTGCCCTCTTAAAATCGTAATGCCACCCAGATAAGCAAAAATAACGGCGGAGAGCAGTGCAAATTGATCTAAAAAGGCTTGATCAACCCGGGCATAAATCAAAAGTTGGATTAACAGCCGATGAATTAATAGACCTAACGCTACCCCGAGTAGTAATGAAAGAATATTTTTAACCGAGACGCTCTTAAAAAATAAGTCAATCAAGATGATTAAGACACCGGCTGCCAAACCTAAGGCAATCCCCATCCAAGGCGAATAAGTCATATGCCACGGCATTTGATCGCCCCAATAAAATCCCAACCCTCCCGAAATCAATAGTATAAAAAAACGCAATGCGATAATCATTTGTATCACTCCTTTATAGAATATGAATTTGGTATAATCATTTTTTTAATATAAAACCAATGTTACGATTTCTTGAGCAGCCGCCACGGATGCTTTTTGATTTCTTTGACAAACGCGTTGAGTTCATCATACAGCTCATCATCCGTCACTAACTTGCCCAGCGTCCCTTCGCCTTTGTTAATTTTTGCTAAAATGACACTCAGCTCCTGTGCGGAATCGCTCAAATGCGTGAGGCCATTCTGATACTCTTCTTCCCGGCCGCTGACAATCTGATTCAACGAAGCAAGTAATTCGCTCAAATTCACTAAAGAATCCCTTAGTATTTCCGGAGAATCGGATCCTGAGAGGGATGTTTCTAATTGCGATAAGAACCGGTTGATTTTCCCCAGAATTTCCTCGCCCTGATGAATGAGCGCATCCATCGAAATCGGTGAAATACCTTTTACCACTTCACCGTCGGTCAAAAGACGGCCTCGGTCTTGGGCAGGTTCAACGGCAATATGAGGTTCGGACATAATGTGAGTCCCTTGAATACTAATTCGATCATTTTCGTGAACTTCCACACCTTTCACAATAAACATGGAAACCTTAACGCGCCCCCCTTTTTTTGAAGATCCATTTGGATCGATTTCAACCTTTTTAACTTCGCCCACTTTGACACCTGCATAACGGACGGGTGCTCCTTGATCTAAAATACCCACAAAATCAAAGGTCGCATGAAGCGTGTAACCGGGCCTAAAAACATAAACACCGCTCACGCCAAATACCACCAATGTGAGAAGTAAAAAACCGCCTACTACCATCATCCCTACTAGTACTTCGGATTTAAGTTTAAACATGAAGCCTCTCCTCTCCCATCATTCATCTGAACGCGGATGACTATGATTATCAATTAAGTACTGATATGACACATCTGGTGCAATAGGCCCTTTTGAAGACCCTGAAATAAATTGGCGTACAACAGCGTTGTCTGTTTTTCTGATTTCTTCGGGTGTTCCTATGTAAACAATCCTGCCTTCATAGAGCATGGCGATACGATTGGCCACTTTATAAGCGCTATTCATGTCATGTGTGACAACGATTGAAGTAATGCCCAATCTATCCTGCATGCGGATAATGAGTTCATTAATGGCATCGGACATAATCGGATCCAAACCCGTTGTCGGCTCATCATAAAGCACGATTTTAGGATCAGTGCAAATGGCCCGGGCCAAGGCGACACGTTTTTTCATGCCGCCGGATAATTCGGACGGCATTAAATTTTCAATTCCGCTCAAACCAACCAATTTGAGTTTTTCAACCACTCTTTTTTGAATCTCGGCTTCAGGCAATTTGTAATGCTCGTGCAGCGAAAACGAAACATTTTCATAGACAGTCATAGAATCAAACAAGGCAGAATTTTGAAACAACATGCCGACTTGCATCCGGTACTGATTCAATTGCTGCGGTTCCATGGCAAAGATGTCTAATTGGTCGACAAAAATCTTGCCTTGATCCGGCGTCAGTAAGCGCATGACATGTTTTAACAAAACACTCTTACCGCAGCCCGAACGCCCAATGATGACCAGCGTCTCGCCCTTTGCTACTTTCAGGCTAGTTTGAATGAGAACCTGTTTGCTGCCAAATGATTTTGAAATATTACTAATGTCAATCATCCCTTGAACCTTTTAGAATAAGAAGTAAAACAATCCCGTAAAGAAACAATCTAGAACGATAATCATGATCATCGATACAACCACTGCACGCGTCGTCGCCAAACCAACGCCTTCTGCGCCGCCTTCAGCGTTAAAACCATAAAAACAACCGACCATGGCAATCACGATACCAAAAGCAAAGGCTTTCATGAGGCCAGTCACTAAGTCTTTCATCACTAGAATATCAATGGCTCGCCTCATAAATTGATGAGGACTCATCCCTAGTTTGAATATCGCGACCGCATAGCCACCTAACACTCCGATGACATCCGCATAAATAGTTAAAAGAAAGAGCATGAAGAAAGAAGCGACGTAACGGGGAGCCACCAAATAATGAATAGGATCCGTTGCCAATGACTTCAAAGCATCAATTTGTTCCGTTACTTTCATCGTACCCAATTCGGCAGCAATCGAAGCTCCCACCCGGCCTGCTACCACCATCGCCGTTAACACAGGCCCTAATTCACGAATGATGGAAAGTGTCACTAGATCTGAAGTAAACTGGATCGCCGAAAAAATCTGCAATTGATACGCCGATTGAAGCGCCAGCACCATGCCGGTAAAAAGAGAGGTGAGTGACACAAGCGGCAGTGAGGCCACCCCAATCTTATACATCTGTTCCATCGTTTCTTTCATGCGGATTGGCACCCGCAGAAGCGAGAGATTAGTTCTCCAAAACATAATACCAATACCGCCCATATCAGAAAAGAAATCCATGCAATAGCTGCCAATCATTGCAAACCAGTCTTGGACGCTGATCCACTTCCTCAAAGTTGCGAGTGATGTTTTCCTGGGCTTATTTTCCATTAAAACCTCAATTTGGGCCCTACCGTTACCAAAGGTTTTTCTCCGTTGTCTTCTGCTACCACACTGATACTTCGTTTCTTATCCAACGCGTATTCCATTTCAAACCGCTTGTTTTCGGCAGCTGCATAAGGACCGGAATCACTGGTAGTGGGTACGTGATCACCTGCCGGAAAGCGTAAGGTCCGAGGATCGCTTATTGTTTTAAGTTCGCCGGTAATGTCAATTCCTTTCCACAAAACAATCTGATCCAACGAAACAATTTCAACTTTTTGAAAAATATTTTCAAGCTCAAAGTCAATATCGCCGCGAATGAGGAAGGTATTGCCTTTACGCATCACTTTTGAATTAATTAAACGAAGATAAGGCGAGACGCCTCTTGCTTCAATGGTACCGTTATCAAACTTAAAATTGCCGATTTTGCCATTCGAGAAAGTCAGCCTGCTCTGAATTTCAGGGCGGCTGATTTGACCGATTAATCGAACTTTTCCATCTAAGGTACCTTCCAGGGATTCCGGCATCCGGTGAAACCCGATTGAGTTTAACCCGGTTAAGTCTAACTGGTTAATCAAGAGTTCTCCGTCCACTGTGACTGCATCATCAAAATCAATGGAACCGGTTAGTTTTGAAACGCCGCCCCACACGGCTTCCAGTCCGTCAATGCCGTATTGAGAAATCGTAAATGAAGAGTGAAAATCATCCAAAGGATGGTAATCGAAAACGAGATATTCGGTTTCCATCATACTTTCAAACTGATAAGCGCCTCGCTGCCAGGCAGCGTCCATCGGGATAAACGACATGTGAGCCAATGTTGTTAGGTCATGATCAAAGAACTTAAAATGGTTAACGTTGAGGTTTAGATCGGCGTTGAAATTCTTTAGGTTCAAATTAAAATCAAAACGCTGTAATTCGCGTTCGGCGCGGAAGCGGTAACGGCCCTCATGAATGAGAAAGTCGCCTGTGCCGCGATAATTGTTGTCAAAATCAACCTCATCCATATGGAATCCTTCATCATCTTTTCTCAAACGTCCCTCGAATTGATAAACAGCCCCGAGCAGCACCGCCTCCCCTGAAATGCTTTCCTCGGCCAAATCGCCCGCGATTTGCACAATAAGCGGTTTGCGGTCAATGTCAACATAAGAAGCTAAATTAAACTGCAGGGCACCTTGGAGCCAGCCCGAAATAGAACCCGATAAATGAAATGGAAGGCCTCGTAATTTAAAACTCAATGATTTAATTTCAATGCGGTTTTCTTCCACCATGAATTCCCCATTGACTTGCGTGACGGGAATCCCTAATTCAGGAGCCAAAGCCGCGTGACGCAAATTCACTTTCAGACGGCTCATACGATCGGAAGGTTTAAATTTTCCTTCTGCCTGCGCTTGACCCAGCACCATACCGCCCAATTCAGCCCCTAAATTAATTTCGTAAAGTCCGTCTGATGATGTCGTGGTTTTACCGTTCATTCGTTTCAATTCAATCTTTTTCTTGCCGGACTGCAAAGGAATGGTCACTTGGCCGTTTTCAAATTCAATTTGCGGCAAATGATTCACCAACTGCTGTTGGCTGAGAACATGCAATGCTTTGAAAGGCGAAATAAATTCCGTTAGATCGACAGCCGGTGAATCAAGCAGCACCCATGAGGGTGCTCGGAAACTCCGTGATAACAAGTTACCGAGACCGTATTGGATCACGATGGTCTCGACACCAACTTCAATCGGCAAGCCTGTTTTGGCAGGATCAATCTGCAGCCCTGAAAGTGAAATGTGGCGCCATAAGCCGAATTGAACATCTCCGACACTGACTTTCGTATCAAGAAGCTCGCTCAGTTTATTCTCTGCCCGAACTCTAAACTCTGCCGTCAAGAATTTTTCTTGCAGAAAGTGAAAAGCGATCAGTAAAAATAAGAGAATAAAGCCAACGGCAAAAATAAATTTTAACCATTTGCGCATGCAGAACCCGCTGATTAGTGCCGTTAGACAACCAAAATGACAGGATTGCTGAAACTATCTCTAAAACTGGTTTCATAAGTCTCCTGATTCATGTCATTGCAAGGAACCTCAGAGAGACGATGCGGCAATCTCTTTTTTCCGCCGGAGGACGCCTTCGGCCCGCAATGACAGGCTGTTATTGGACTTAGAATGACTTATGAAACCGCTTCTAATCATCATTGGTCTAACGGTATTAAGATGTTTTTTCAAAAGCAATGAAATCACCGCGAATTTCCGCCTTGATCTTATCGCCTTCTTTAAATTTGCCGGCCAAAATATCTTCCGCCAAAATATTTTCGATATACTTTTGAATCGTGCGTTTGAGCGGACGAGCGCCGAAATTAGGGTCATACCCTTTATCGATTAGAAACGAAATCACTTCCGGTGACAAGAGGATGTCAATGCCGCGGTCTTTTAACCGGTTTCTAACCTCTCCCAGCTCAATATCGATCACTTTGTTGAGATCATCGCGCGTTAACTGATGGAAAACAATGATATCATCCACGCGGTTGAGAAACTCAGGCCGAAAAGTCTTTTTAGCTTCATCCAGCAATTTGTCTTTCATTTTCTCATACGTTTCATCTTCACTGGCGGCCTTAAAACCTAAGTCTCCCTGCTTTTTAAGCAAATCAATCCCCACGTTGGAAGTCATGATGATGATACAATTACGGAAATCAACCTTCCGGCCGAATGAATCCGTTAAGCGGCCGTCTTCCATGACTTGCAGCAGCACGTTAAAAACATCAGGGTGGGCTTTTTCAATTTCATCCAAAAGAACAACCGCATAGGGACGGCGGCGGATTTTCTCTGTCAATTGCCCGCCTTCTTCGTAGCCCACATATCCGGGAGGTGCGCCGACCAAGCGAGAAACGTTGAATTTTTCACCGTATTCGGACATATCAATTTGAACCACGGCATCCAAGTTACCAAACATGAACTCAGCGAGCGCCCTCGCCAATAGCGTTTTGCCGACACCGGTTGGCCCTAAGAAAATAAAATTAGCAATGGGACGCCGCGGATTACGAAGACCGCTGCGGGAGCGGCGAATGGCATTACCGATCGCTTTGATGGCTTCGTCTTGCCCAATCACCTTCCTGTGTAATTCTTCCTCGGTGCGCAGCAAACGTGAGGTTTCTTTTTCTTCCAGGCGCTGCAAAGGCACGCCTGTCCATTTGGAAACAATGACGGCAATATCTTCTCCGGTCACCTGAATCTCAACTTCAGATTTAGATTCTTTCCAGCTCTTCTTAATGCGGTTTAATTCTTCTTTGGCTTGCCGCTCCTTGTCGCGCAATTTTGCTGCACGCTCAAAATCCTGCCCTTTAATGGCGGCTTCTTTTTCATTTTTAGCCTGCTCAATTTCCGCTTCCAGTTTCTTGAGATCTTTCGGAAGCGTTGTGACGGACAGGCGGGCGCGCGATCCTGCTTCATCAATTAAATCGATGGCTTTGTCCGGCAAAAAACGCTCCGTGATATAACGGTCTGATAACTTTGCCGCTGATTCAATGGCTTCATCCGTAATCTTCACGCGGTGATGGGCTTCATACCTATCGCGAAGACCTTTCAGAATAGCAACGGTTTCCTCAACCGAAGGCGGATCGACATTGATCATTTGAAAACGGCGGGCGAGGGCAGCGTCTTTTTCAATGTATTTACGGTATTCATCCAATGTGGTAGCGCCAATACACTGGATTTCGCCGCGCGAGAGCGCCGGTTTAAGAATATTGGAAGCATCAATGGCGCCTTCGGCACCTCCGGCGCCTACCAGGGTATGCAATTCGTCGATAAAAATCACCACGTTCTCAGAACGTCTGATTTCATCCATCACCGATTTGATTCGCTCTTCAAATTGGCCGCGGTATTTGGTGCCTGCTACCATCAAAGCCAAATCTAAAACCACGATCCGCTTATCGATCAAAACCTCAGGCACATCATTCGAGTTAATGCGCTGCGCCAAGCCTTCGACAATGGCTGTCTTACCAACACCGGCTTCTCCCAATAAAACAGGATTGTTTTTGGTGCGCCTTGCTAAGATTTGAATCACGCGTTCAATTTCATCTTGCCGGTTGACTACCGGATCAAGTTTGCCATCCCGTGCTAATTGTGATAAATCACGGCCAAAAGCGTCCAAGGCCGGTGTTTTGGTTTTACCGCCCTTGGCGGCTGTTCCGGCGCCGGCGCCGCCGTGCTGCGCTCCGCCGCTGCCCGAAGGCGTGGATGAACCGAGCAATTTAATGACTTCTTGGCGGACTTTATTTAAATCCAATCCAATATTCATCAACACATGACTCGCAACACCTTCCCCTTCTTTGATCAATCCTAAAAGCAAATGTTCCGTGCCGATATAGTTGTGACCCAAACGCCTGGCTTCATCCATGGCAAGTTCGATCACTTTTTTGGCTTTGGGCGTAAAAGGAATGTCTCCCGAGACAATGGTGCTCGGGCCAAATTGCACCAGTTTTTCTACTTCCAAACGAATGGTATCCAGCGACAAGCCTAAATTTTGTAAAACGGCCGCCGCGACACTTTCGCCCTCTTTAATGAGGCCCAAAAGAATGTGCTCTGTCCCGATGTAATCATGATTAAAACGTTTGGCTTCTTCTTTGGCTAGGATAATGACTTTACGTGCGCGTTCCGTGAAACGATCAAACATGAATCCTCCTTATGATTGAACTAATAATCATGAAAAATATAAGATCAAATACAAGCCCTATTATACCAGGCCGACTTGTTTTAGTCTCGACCTTAAGAGTTCGGCACGCTTATAATCTCGTTCATTGGCACTCGATTCTTCTCCAAAGATTTTCTGCAGATGTGCCGGATGGACACAAAGAAATAAGCTGTTCAACTCTGCCAATCCTAAGTCTTCTATGAGTTTTAAATCAACGCCCAAGCGAATAAAAGACAGGTGCGCAATGGCTTCATTGCTTGCCATCAAACGTGCTGATTTAAGTGCCCCCAAAGCACGCCAAACCTGATCTTCCAGCTTACCGCGTTTTTTATCCAACAAGTATTGACGGGCTTCTTTTTCGTGTTCAATCACCTGGCGGATCACACGGTCAATGTTATCAATAATATCTTCTTCATTTTGGCCTAACGTAATTTGATTTGAAAATTGAAAGAAGTTTCCGATGGCCTGTGTACCTTCCCCATAAAGACCTCTGACTGCCAAACTTAATTTGGCGACTGCCTGCAAAACTTTGTTGATTTGCTTTGTCATCACCAAAGCGGGCAAATGCAGCATGCAGGAGGCGCGCATACCCGTCCCCACATTCGTCGGACAAGCCGTCAAATAACCCAGCGTGGGATCAAAACTGTAGGTAAGCGTCTCTTCTAATTCAGTATCAATGGTATTAATCAGCCGCCAGGAATCGGTTAAATTCAGTCCCGAATGGAACACCTGAAGTCTTAAATGATCTTCTTCTAACACCATGATGCTGACCATTTCATTCGGTGAAATCACAACGGCTTTCTCGCCTTTGCCCGCGGCGTGATCACGGCTGATTAAGTGCCGCTCAACCAAGAAGGTTTTATCGATTTCTTTGATGGACTTGTTTTCAATGAAGAACGTGTCTTTTAAATTTTTGGATTTACTCACAGCGCCGTGAACTTCATCAATCATGGCGCTCTCTTGTCCGCGGCTCAACTTTTGCAGAAAATTAAAACCGGCGATGTTGCGGGCCAAACGAATCCGCGAACTGATCACGACCTCGCTTTCGGGGCCTGACCCTTTGAGCCACTCACAATGAGAAGTGAGTAAATGTTTGATCGGATCCGGCATGCTCATGACGATTTTTTCTTTTTTTCCTGTTTCTCTTCCAGCTTTTTAATTTGATCGCGCAATTTGGCTGCTTCTTCAAATTCTTCCAACTGGATTGCTTTGCGTAAACGGTCTTCCAAATCGCGCAGCTCTATGGTTCGTTTGACAGAACCTGATATTTTAGCGGGTTTTTTACCGACGTGTGCCGTTGACCGCTGAACGCGCTTGATCAGAGGCAGTAACGCCCTTCCCAGCGATTGATAACACACCGGACAGCCTAATCGGCCTGTTTTGCCGAATTCATCAAAACTCATACCGCAGTTTTTGCAGCACGTTTCAACGTTTTTGTCCGACCGTAAAAGGGACCCCACATCCGATAAACCGGATAACAGCTCTCCAAAATTAAAATGCGACTTAAAATCGGCGCCTTTCTCTTCGGCGCAGGTTTCGCACAAATGGATTTCAACCATCTGGTTGTTGACAATTTCGGTCAAATGAATTGTCGCTTCATTTTGCTGGCAAATTGTGCAAAGCATTTTATCCTTTCATCCTGGGGTCATCTTGGGGTCAGGTCCCGGACCTGACCCCATGCTGCTTAAATAGAGTAGCGTGCGCCGTCCCGTTTGGTTAAATCGGCAAAAGCGCTTCTGAGTTTTGCCGTCACGCGGCCGGGTTTAGCGTTTCCAATTTGACGGCCGTCAAGTGAGACCACCGGGATGACTTCCGCAGCCGTACCGGTCAAAAACATTTCATCCGCGTTAAATAAGTCATGGCGCGTCAGCATGCGTTCTTGTACGGGAACATCATTACGCCTGGCAAGGTCAATGATGGCTTGCCGCGTAATGCCTTTCAAAGCACCCACATGCGCCGGCGGCGTACTCAAAATACGCTCCTTCACCATAAATATGTTATCCCCCGTGCATTCTGCGACATAACCTTGAGGATTTAACATCAGCGCTTCCATGTAACCCGAGTTATTTGCTTCAATCTTAGCCATGATGTTGTTTAAGTAATTGAGCGACTTCACCTGCGGGTTCACGGCTTCAGGTAAATTTCGTACCGTCGGCACGGTGATGATACCCATCCCGTTGCGGTAAAGTTTTTCAGGATACAAGACAATGGAGTCAGCAATGACAAATACGGTGGCTTTCTTACATTTGCGGGGATCAAGACCCAAATCACCTTCCCCGCGCGTGACCACGACCCGAATGTAAGCGTCTCTTAGTTTATTCACGCGCAGTGTTTCCAGAATAATTTCCGTCATTTCTTCCTGATTGTAAGGAATCGTGAGCATGATGGTGTGCGCCGATTCAAACAAGCGCTCCAGATGCTCCTTGAGTTTAAAAACCAAACAGTTGTAAGAACGGATTCCTTCAAACACACCATCGCCGTATAAAAGCCCGTGATCAAAAACCGATACTTTGGCTTCGCTTTTAGGAACAAACTCGCCGTTTAAATAAATGAGCAGTTCGTTCTGAAGTTCTGTTGGCTTCACGGTTTTCTTTTTAGGTGCTTTGCTCATAGTCATGTCCTTTTTAAATTTTCCGAATTTTTTCCAGCACGCCGTCCCGCAATTCATAAATCGACTGGGCGTAAGCGGTTAAAGCCGATTCATGTGTGACAATGACAAAAGTTGTTTTCTCTTCTTTTTGCAACTGAATCAATAAATCAAAAACCTGATCGGCCGTTTGCTCGTCCAAATTGCCGGTCGGTTCATCACATAAAACAATGTCAGGCTGATTCATCAGCGCCCGCGCAATGGCGGTCCGCTGCAATTCACCCCCCGAAAGCTCGGAAGGATAATGATCGGCACGGCCTGAAAGGCCGACCCGGCTCAACAAGATTTTGGCACGTTTCTGATCCCTGCCGCCGTTAATCATGGTCGGCAATAAAACATTTTCCAAAAGTGTCAGTTCCGGCAGTAAATGATAAAACTGAAAAACAAACCCAACGTGCTTTAAGCGATATTCCGAAATCTGACGGTCGTTTAAGTGCGATAAATCCCGATCTTTAAAAAAAATCTTTCCCAAGGTAGCTCGGTCCAACCCGCCTAACAAATGAAGCAAGGTTGATTTGCCGGAACCGGACCGGCCGACAATCATCGACATCTCACCCTCTTTGATTTCCAAATCAACACCTTTGAGCACCTTTAAGTTCCCATGCGGCGTTTGATAAGATTTGCACAATTGATGAGTCGAAAGGATGACCTCACCGGCCGTGATGCCTTTCTTGGCTTCTTTTCGAGTTACTTTTTGTAATAAAGCTTTGATCGCCATTTTTTTTATTCGTACCGCAAGGCTTCCACAGGCTTTAACCTGGCTGCTTGGATAGCCGGGTAAATACCGGCCAAAAGCGCCATGAAGAGCGCCGCTATGATAATGATGGTGACATCGTGTAAGTTAATTTGAACCGGAATTTTGTCAAAATAATAAATATCACGCGGAAAAACAGCGTATCCCGTCACGTATTCGATTAATTGGGCAACCGCGTTGAGACGAAAAGCAAGCAACAGCCCCGCCAGAGCACCTAACACAACCCCGCTCACACCGATTAAAAATCCTTCCAAGAGGAAAATCCCGCTAATCGCAGCGGCTGTCGCACCGACGGAACGCAAGATGCCGATGTCCTTGGTCTTCTCTTTGACCACCATGGTTAAACTGGAAACAATGTTAAAAGCAGCCACTAAAATAATCAGAGACAACAAAATGGCCATCACCGTTTTTTCGGTTTTCAAAGCCGAAAAGAAATTCCGGTTCAGATCCATCCAGCTGCGGTAAATGTAGCCGGGACCCATTTGAAAAATTAATCGGCGCTTTAATTCGTCGGCATGGTCGACATCCTGAATCCGGACACTCAACCCCGTCACACGATTCCCCAATTGATAAAGCCCCTGGCCTTGGCGAATGCTGACAATGGCAAGCGATGAATCAAAATCACTCATACCGACATGATAAATACCGCTCACGGCGAATAAAGAACTTTCCGGTTTTTTAAGCACCGCCATGATTGATTTTCCACTCATGGCCGGTGAAATAATCGAAACATAATCACCCACACTCACGTTTAAGACACGGGCCAATTCTTCGCCGATGACAATTTGGCCGACCATTTTGGTTTTTTCTTGTCCAAACCAATTCTCATTGGTCACTTCGATGTCATTCAAAAGAAATTTACCCGTCCACATGCGCTCGCGGAAGAAAGCAAGGTCCTCGCTCTTGGAGTCATTCCCGCGCAAAATAATGCCGCGCGCATTGTGATTAGAACGAATGATAGCCTGCCCTTGCACAAACGGGGTAATCGATTGAATGCCGGGCAAATTCAATGACAAAATTTTATCCTTCGCTTGAGCAGGATTTTCCAACCCGCCCGCTTGTTCCATGATAATGTGCGGCTGAGCACCGATGATTTTTTCTTTCAACTCTTTGTCAAAACCGCTCATCACGGACAAAACAACGATCAGCGCCATCACACCCACTGCCACCCCCAGAATAGAAATGGCAAAATTAAATGAAATAAAGTGCGAGTGCCGCCGCTTCATCAAATGTTTTTGTGCGATAAATCCGATAAAACCCATTAGGCGCTTTCTTTTTCTTTTCTGAGTTGAGGAAATAAAATGACATCGCGGATAGAAGCCGCGTTCGTTAAGAGCATCACCAACCGGTCAATCCCAATCCCCAATCCGCCTGCCGGCGGCATGCCGTATTCCATGGCCAATAAAAAATCCTCATCGATCGCTTTATCATCACCGATGGTTTCTTTTTGTGCCGTCAGCCGTTCACGCTGCTCCAAAGAATCATTAAGTTCGGAGAAAGCATTGGCCAATTCCATCCGGGCGATAAAAAGCTCAAACCGATAACAAAGATCGGGCTCATCTTCCCGCCGTTTCGCCAAAGGGGTGGTCACCGTCGGAAAATCAATCACAAAAGTCGGATCAATTAATTCAGGCTGAACAAAATGGTCAAAAGCTTCATTCAGGATATCCACATCGTCTGCAGCCGGATCAAAAGCAAGGCCCGCTTTTTTGGCTAACGCTTTGACATCCCCCTGACGCCAATTCGCCTTGCTCTTCTCTTTGAGAATATCGTAGAAAGAAACCCGTTTCCAGGGACGCTTGAAATTGAGCTTCAGATCACCAAACGGCAACTCAATGCCGCCACCAATTTTTTCTGCTAAATTCGAAATTAATTCTTCGGTTAAATTCATCATGTCTTCATAATCCGCATAAGCTTGGTAAAGCTCGATCATCGTAAACTCGGGATTATGCCGTACTGAAATACCTTCATTACGAAAATTGCGGTTAATCTCGTAAACTTTTTCAAACCCGCCGACCAACAAACGCTTCAGGTATAGTTCCGGCGCCACACGTAAATAAAGATCACGATGCAATGTGTGATGATGCGTTTTAAAAGGCCGTGCGCGGGCACCGCCCGGAATGGGCTGCATCATGGGCGTCTCAACTTCCATAAATCCTTTTTCATCCAGATGCTTGCGAATCAAGCGGATGATCTCGCTTCTTTTCTTAAATGTTTCCCGAACATCATCGTTCACAATTAAATCAACGTAACGGTGCCGGTAACGCAGTTCAACATCTCTCAGTCCATGCCATTTTTCAGGCAGCATCTGTACAATCTTGGTGAGCAGTTCATATTTGAGCACTCGGACAGTTTTCTCACCCGTCCGTGATAAAAAACACTGTCCCTGAATTCCTAAAATATCACCCAAATCTAAGAGGCTGAAAAACTGATAAGCTTCCGCACCCACATCATCCAACTTCATGTAAATCTGGATCTTGCCGGATTCATCCTTGATATCTCCAAAAGCACTCTTGCCGTGGGCGCGCCGTGACAAAAGCCGTCCGGCAATGGAAACCTTTTGTCCTTCCTCAAAATTTTTCAACAAATCCTGAACCGCATGCGTTCTGTCAAATTTACCGCCAAAGAGCCGCACGCCTTTCTGGCGCAGGCTTTTCACTTTTTCTAAGCGTTCTTTAAGAATATCTGATGCGGATTCCATAACCTCTCGACACCCGGCTAGTAAATAAGTATGTGTGAAACAGGTAAAACGCAAAACGTATTGTATCTTAATCACTTATGAAGTGTCAACGGAGCCAAAACAGCTAATTTTTAGGTGGGAAAAAGCGCAAAGAGACAAAAATAAGGAGAAGAATGGCTAGGCAGCCCATTGGGAAAAGATGCCCCTGCCGGGCATAAAATGTTGGCGGATGGGACAACAAAATCGAATGTGTCAGACCGCCCGCTACCCAGGTGTCAAAGCCATACTGATTTTCAACCCGGCTCAGCACTTTTCCTTTGGATGAAATAAAACCGGAAACACCTGTGTTGGCCGCGCGCACCACAGGCACCCCCTCTTCAATCGCCCGTAAAATAGAGGCCTGTAAATGCTGGTAAGGTGCCGCGCTCGTTCCAAACCAAGCATCATTGGTTAAGACCACTAAGAATTCAGCGCCTGCACGAACCATTTTGCGCGCGAGTGACGGAAAGGTATCTTCAAAACAAATAAGGCTTGAAAATGAAAACGGTACGCGTGCGGCATCGGGATGACGAACGCCTGATTTCGTTTCTAATTGAAAAACGGCGGGCGAATCTCCGGGACTGAAATCCCCGACACCGAGTGAATACGCATATTTCTCTAAACCAAACCATGAAAAAAATTGAGCAAACGGCACAAACTCACCAAAAGGAACCAGGCGCATTTTATCGTAGCGATTAAGCAGTTGACCATTTTCATTGATGAAATAAGCGCTGTTAAAAATTTTAGGCTGACGCCCAATCACGGCGCCTTCCTCTTCATAAGGACTTCCCATCAAAAAAGGAATGCGCGCTTCCTTCACCCACTCAAAAATGGTATGGCGTTCACTGTCGCGGTTTAAAATGCCGGGCCAAGACGATTCGGGCCAAACAATTAAATCGGGGCGGCTGTAAACCACAAATTCGGAAAGGCGGCGGTATTTTTCTATAATGCCGGCTCGGTACGCCGCATCCCATTTTTGAGATTGAGGGATATTGGCCTGCACCACACCAACCGCAACTACTTTGCCGTCATGTTGAGGCTGATTCAATCGATTCAAACCGTACAGCATCACGATTAAAATCAACAGTCCTGTATAACCCAACCGCCAGAAAGCCCTTTGGCGCTCGAAGGCTTGAGGCCAAGATGCCGTCAAGAGCCAAATGGTCAAATTACATAGGACAATCAAGAAAGACAAACCATAAACACCGAAAATAGCGGCCGTTTGTGCGATGGGTAAGTAATGGCTTTGGGTATAACCTAACAAATTCCATCCAAAAGCCCATACGGGCATTTCTGTTCTGATCCATTCCAAGACAACCCATGCGGCCGGCACGGCAATCAAACTGAGAATAAATCGATCGCGCCTTAATAAGAAAAACGCCAAGCAGCCGAATAATCCAAAAAAAACTGCGTACAAAGCCGCTACAAAAACCCATCCAAAATAAGTAACATGCCGCAGCCATTCAAGAGACATGAAGAAAAAGAGAAAACCAACGCAGTAAAAAACAAAAAAAGCTTCCCATTTTGATTTTGTCCGGGCCAGCGCCGTCAAAGCCGGGACCAGTGCGATCCAAGCCAGAAAACCAAAACTAAATTTAGGAAATGAAACAGTTAATAAAAACGCAGAAGTAATAATCAAAAAAGATTGGCTGGAATGTTTAGGCATTAGACAAGACCATTAAATAGTGCTCAGCGGACATAAAAACTGTGTCATGGCGAGAACCCGCCACGCTGTTTGGCGGACGCCTTCGGCGGTCAATAACACCTTGAGCATTATTTTAAACGGCACCGTGGCACTTTTTATATTTTTTGCCCGATCCGCACGGGCAAGGATCATTTCGGCCCACTTTCGGCTGAGTGGTTTGCCCCGTTTTCTGGATGGGGACTTGCCCGCCTAGAGAGGGGCGTAACAAACTGGGCTGTTGAGCTGATGGCTGCGGCAAAGGCGGCGCCGGCCCGGCGGCAAATCCGGAAGATTCCGGATGCAGCAACTTTTGCTGGGCAGTATCCATGGCCGTGTGCACTTTTTCTTGTTTGACGGATTGAATTCGGAAAAGATAACCAATGGTATCTTGACGGATGTTGCGCACCATCTCATCAAACAAAGCAAAAGCCTCGCGCTTATATTCTACCAACGGATTACTTTGGGCGTAGGCACGCAAATGAATGCCTTCCCGTAAATTGTCAATCGAATGCAGATGCTCTTTCCATTTGGCATCAATGAGCTGTAATAAAATGTAGCGTTCTAAAAACAGCATTTGGTCACGGCCAAACGACTCCCGCTTTTTCTCGTACGCGGCGCGAACCCGGTCCATGATTTCCTGATGCAAAATCTCCTGCTCGCTCACCATGCCTTGACCCGAACCTGTTTCCAACTGGTCTAATGAAATATTAAATTTTCGCTGAATCGCTTCGAAAAGTTTTTTCTCATCTCTATCTTCTTCGGGAATCTCAGGCCCGAGAAATTCTAAAATAAGATCTTCCAGCACATTATCAGCCATTTCAAGTACATGTTTTGATAAATCTTTACTGTTTAAAATTTCATCTCGCTCTTGGTAAACAATTTCACGCTGCCGGTTCATCACATCGTCAAAATCGAGCAAGTGCTTGCGAATTTCAAAATTATGACTTTCCACCCGCTTTTGCGCCGTCTCAATGGCTTTCGAAACAAGCCCCGATTCAATTTCCTGCCCTTCTTCCATTCCCATCCGGTCCATCAACATTTTGATACGGTCTGATCCAAAAATACGCATTAAGTCATCCTCAAGCGACAAGTAAAATTTGGAGGAGCCCGGGTCGCCTTGGCGTGCGCAACGACCGCGGAGCTGGTTATCGATGCGGCGCGATTCATGCCTTTCCGTTCCCAGCACATGCAAACCGCCTTTGGCCGCAACACCTTCCCCTAAAACGATGTCTGTTCCGCGTCCTGCCATATTGGTGGCAATGGTAATGGCGCCGGTTTGACCCGCCCGCGAAATAATTTCTGCCTCCTGCTCGTGGTATTTGGCATTGAGAACCGTGTGAGCCAATTGACGGCGGTTGAGCAACTGGCTCAAGTGTTCTGATTTCTCGATTGAAATCGTACCGACTAAAACAGGCCTGCCTTCGCTGTGGAGCGCTTGGATGTGATCGACCACGGCATTGAACTTTTCGCGTTCCGTTTTATAAACTGAATCCGCCAAATCTTCACGGACACAAGGCCGGTTGGTCGGCATGACCACCACATCCAGCTTATAAATTTTGTCAAATTCAACTGCCTCGGTAGCAGCCGTTCCGGTCATGCCGGCTAATTTTTTGTACATCCGAAAATAGTTTTGGAAAGTGACGGTCGCCAACGTTTGGTTTTCGCGCTCGATTTTAACGTTTTCTTTCGCTTCCAACGCTTGATGCAAGCCATCCGAAAAACGCCGGCCCGGCATCAAACGTCCGGTAAATTCGTCGACAATCACGACCTTACCGTCTTTAATCATGTAATCCACATCCCGCTGGAATAAAACGTGTGCTTTTAATCCCTGATTGATGTGATGAATTAAATCGATTTGCGTATTCTCATAAAGATTTTCAACGCCCAGCAACGCTTCGCACTTGGTAATGCCTTCTTCGGTTAAAGCCACTGTGTTTGCTTTTTCGTCTTTTTCATAATGGGTGGTTTCTTTCAGGTGAGGAATCACGCGGTTAATTTGGTAGTACTTGTCGGTCGATTCTTCGGCAGGTCCTGAAATGATGAGCGGTGTACGAGCTTCATCAACTAAAATGGAATCTACTTCGTCAACAATCGCGTAATAAAGCGGCCGCTGCACCCGGTCATCCAAATCGCTCACCATGTTGTCGCGCAAATAATCAAAACCAAACTCGTTGTTGGTCCCATAAGTGACATCTGACCGGTAAGCCGCTTGACGCTCAGTGTGCGGCATATCATGCTGAATCACACCGACTGTCAAACCCAGGAATTCATAAATGGGCCCCATCCACTCCCGGTCTCTTTTGGCAAGATAATCATTGACGGTAACCAAATGAACACCTTTGCCTGCCAAAGCATTTAAATAAACAGGCAAAGTGGCCACCAGCGTTTTACCTTCACCCGTCGACATTTCGGCAATATTGCCTTGGTGAAGCGCGATACCGCCCAAAAGTTGGACGTCATAATGACGCATTTTAATCGTGCGGCGCGCCGCTTCCCGAACCACGGCGAAAGCTTCAACAAGAAGCTGATCCGGCGTTTCGCCTTTTTCGAGACGGCCTTTGAATTCATTGGTTTTGGCGCGGAGCGCTTCATCAGAGAACGCCTGCATGGCAGATTCTAAAGCGTTTATTTTATGAACGGCAGGCCAATGCTTCGCCAGGATGCGCGTATTCCGTGAAGGAAATATTTTTCTTATTAAGGTGCTGATCATGAATGTTTCACAAACTTTTTGAGATAAGCTTCTATAAACGGCTCGATTTCACCATCCATGACGATTTGTCCGTTTGAAGTTTCATAATTCGTGCGGTGATCTTTTACCATCGTATACGGATGAAAAACATAAGAACGAATTTGTGATCCCCAAGCAATTTCCTTTTTTTCGCCGTATTGCGCTTTCATTTTTTCTTCTTCTTCGCGCCGCATTTTTTCGTACAGCCGCGCTTTTAACACTTTCATGGCGGTTTGCTTGTTTTGAAGCTGCGAGCGTTCGTTTTGGCACTGCACGACGATGCCCGACGGTAAATGTGTAATGCGGACCGCGCTTGAAGTTTTATTAACGTGCTGTCCGCCGGCGCCGCCGGCACGGTATGTATCAATCCTGAGGTCCGCTTCCTTCAAATCAATTTCGGTTACTTCTTCGACTTCTGCAATCACATCAACGGATGCAAACGACGTATGACGTCTTTTATTCGCATCAAAAGGAGAAATGCGGACCAGGCGGTGAACCCCGCGCTCGGCTTTTAAGTAACCGTACGCATACGCCCCCTGTGCAAAAAAAGTAACGCTTTTGATCCCCGCTTCTTCGCCCGGTTGATGATCAATCATTTCTACTTTAAATCCGCTGGCTTCACAATAGCGGGTATACATGCGAAATAACATGCTGGCCCAATCGCATGATTCGGTACCGCCGGCACCCGCATTAATACTCACAATGGCTGAATTGGGATCTAAAGGATCCGACAAAAGCCGCTGGAACTCAATTTTATCTACTTGGTGAATCAAGGTGCGGAGCTGGGACTCAAGGTCTGCGAGTGATGCTTCGTCCTTTTCCGTGATTAAGCCGGCATACTCTTTTAATTCTTCCGCCTCTTGGTATGCCTTTTTCCAAGGATCAACCATGCTTTTCAAGCGTTTTAAGCGGTCAATGGTTGCTTGCGCATCGGAGGGGCGGTCCCAAAACCCGCTTTGAGCCATTTGATCGTTGAGGGATTTTATCTCGGCATCTTTAGACGCGAGGTCAAAGATACCTCCGTATTTCTTCTAACTTCTGATGAATGTTTTCTAACCCGCGTTTTAACTCAACAATCCGCTCGTCCATGGCCCTGCCTTTCTATGAAGCAGGTAGTTTAGCAACCCTGATGTTTCTTGTAAAGCCCATCTCCACTGGCAGGGACGGTTCTTTTAGGGACGGTTCTGCTTTTCCGTCAAACCATACGCCGGACCCGACGCGCAGTGTGGCGGGCGCAAGAAGAACCGTCCCTGAGTTATTGACAAAATGCGGCAGGCTGATTACCCTATCTCCATGCTCGAACGCATTCGGATTAAACAGTTTGCCTTAATTGACGATTTAACGCTCGAATTCCACCCCGAATTAAACGTCCTCACAGGTGAAACGGGTGCGGGCAAAACCATTTTAATTGATGCCCTTTCGGCAGCCTTGGGAGAACGCTTGGAATTGGCAGCTGTCAAACAAGCTGAACAGACAACCGAAATCGAAGCTGTCTTTAATTTAACGCAAGCGATGTTGAAAGAAAATCCCGAGATCAGTGCTTGGCTAGGACCGGATGATGAGTCATTGATTTTGAGACGCGAAATTACGCCCGACGGCAGAAACAAATGTACAATCAACGGAAAATCCGCCAACGTTTCTTCCCTTCGTGAAGTCGGCCGGTTCTTAGCCGATTTCCACGGCCAGCACGATCACCAGCAGTTGCTTGATCCTTTATCGCATTTAACCATGCTGGACAGACTCGCGCACACAAGCCATATCAAAGCGCCTTACCAACAATTATTTAACGATTACGCTACCCTAAAAGAAAAACGAGAAAAATTACTCGCGCTTCAGGAAGGGCGTGAACGCGAGCTTGATTTGCTTAAGTTTCAGATTGATGAAATTGCAGCCGTTGATCCTTCTCAGGACGAAGACCGTACGCTTCAAGAAGAACATGCCCGGCTGGCAAATGCCGAAAAGATTTTTGAATACACCGCACGCATCCTCAATTTATTGACCGAGGACGACCGTTCCGCCATTAATCAATTAGGCGCTGCTTCTAAGGCATTGTCTGATTTAGCTAAAATTGACGAGTCCGTCAAAGCCTTGCTCGAACAAATGACGGATGCAGAAATTGCTTTGGGAGAAGCCGGCAGGTCTATTCAAAGTTATCACGATCATTTGTCTTTTGATGAAGACCGGCTGAAAGAGATTGAAGACCGTTTGGATGATTTGGCAAAACTCAAAAGAAAGTATGGCGGTTCCCTGCAATCGGCCATCGAATTTCTCGAGAAAAATCAAGAACGCTATGACATGCTTGCTCACTTTGACGAAAAAAACGAAGAACTTGAAAAAGCACTGCAGACACAAAAAGAAAAACTAATCCAACAAGCCAAGCGGCTGACAAGTCTTCGCCAAAAAACAGCGCAAAAACTAAAAACAGCCATTGAAAAAGAATTACACGGTCTGGGCATTAAATATGCCGCCTTTGAGTGCCGCATTGAACCAACCGAGCCGAATCAAGATGGTATGGATCGGGCAGAGTTTTTTATCAGCCTCAATGCGGGCGAACCGTTATTGCCGCTCGTTCAAATTATTTCCGGCGGCGAAGCTTCGCGTGTGATGCTGGCCATGAAACGTGCTTTGATTGATACGGACCAAATTCCCACCATGATTTTTGATGAAATTGACGCCAATATCGGCGGACGGCTAGGCTCGGTGGTCGGCAAAAAAATTGCCGAAATTGCTCAAAGACATCAAATTCTCTTGATCACCCATCTGCCTCAAATTGCCAGCTTTGCGAATCGGCACATTAAAGTCACAAAGTTAGTGCGCGGCAAACGGACCGTCACGCATTACGCCGTGATTGACGGCGAAGAGCGCGTCAAAGAACTTTCGGCCATGTTTGAGGGTGAAAAACAAACCAAGATTGCCGAGGAGCACGCGCGAGAACTGTTGACCAAACAAAACACCTAATAAAGTCCGTCGATCTCAACTTGCTCTCCTTTTAATCCGAAAAACTAGGTCATGAACTCACGTCCTGTTTTCTTACAAATCTTTATATGTTTGTTTGCGGTCGCTTGCGTATCCGGCTGTGCTGCTAAAGCCGACCCGGCACCAAGCGCCGGATTTATACCAGCGGCACTTTTGAAGGAGACAGCCGGTTATCCATTCCATAAGGCTTGGGTACGGCCAAATCTTCACTTGAAAGATTATCACTATCTCTACGTAGCACCGATTGACGTTGAACATATTCGTCAAATGACTTGGTGGCAGGAATTCGGCAATAAAGGTAATGTCGAAAGTGATTTAGAAGATTTGGCTCGTTATACACAGGAAGAAATTAAAAATGCTTTCATTAATCATCCCGCGCAGCCGTTTCGCATCACCAGCTACCCTGCCGAAGGCGGACTCGCTTTGGAGTTTGCTTTGACAGAAGTCGTGCCCAATAAAGCAGTCTTAGAAGCCATGACATATGCTTTCGCGCCGCTCGGTTTAGTGATCAGTACGATTGCCCAATCTGCCACCCATGCTAACTCACAAAGTTACGTCGCATTTGAAGCAATCGTCAGAGACAACAGCACGCAAGAAATTGTGGCGACATTTGCCGATCGGGAAGGTGAGCAAGGTGCTTTGATGAGTGTGCGGGGATTCAGCTGGTATGGACACGCTAAAAATGCGATTAGGAGCTGGGCCGAGCAATTGGTTGCTGTTTTTAATAAAGCGGAAGACAAGGCCATCCCCGATCGGGGCGCTTATACACTGAAACCTTGGTAACGCTTTAGCGTTTTGTCTTCTCCAGCATCGCAATGTAATCCTGATACTTAATGATGATGCGGCGCGTCATGCCCATGATCGAACAAAACATGGCCATCATGAGAATGTGGGAAGACAGGTGAATCTCTTCAAGGCTGGTTGCCTGCATGATGGAATAACCAATCGAAACAAAACCAACTACCCAGCAAACCGCAGCGAAAAACTCGTAGTGAATTTTAGCCCGGCGGTCAAATAATCGAATGCAAGATTTCTCTGACTCCGTAAAAACAATCATAGGGCCTCCTTGAACGCTTTTTTAAGGGGACAACGCCCTTTTTGGCACATAAAGTGTGTTAAAAAGAGCGTTGTCCCCTTTTCCTTTTCCGTAAAGTGTTGAGTGCTTCGAGAAAAACAATCACGGCAACCACGATTAACATTGCGGCAACGGCAGCAATGAAATAATTGGGAGGACTGGCATGCATCGTCTGCCGGCATTGGTAGGCTAAAGCCGCCAACGTCGTGATGAGCATGATCCCGGCCGGTATCAATGTGTGCCAAACGGCCTTCCCGCGCTTCAGCAGCCAGCAAGAAACTACCAAAAGGGATAAGCCCGCGATTAATTGATTGGCAGCGCCAAAAGCGGGCCACAATAAATTCCATTTGCCCGTTAAAGCCAAAGCGCCGGCAGCTATCACAACGAGCGCCGTTGCAGTATACATGTTTTTGATACCAAAGAGTTCCGAGGTTAAATAACGTGCAATCCGGGTAGCGCTGTCCAAAGTCGTTAGTAAAAATGCGTTGAGTGCCAACACGGCAAAAGGCTTGCCATAACCGGAAAGTAAAAGGCGCGTCAGAGATCCGTAACCTTCACTGTAAGCGGCAATAGGACCGCCCTCTTTTAAAACTTGCGCCAGCTGGGAGCCTGACATGGCCGCACTTACACAAATCAAAACCAACACGCCGACAAGACATTCCAGCAACATGCCGCCGTAACCAATTCGGCAGGCATGCCTTTCCGAATCAAGCTGTTTACAGGTAGTGCCGGAAGAAACAAGCGAATGAAACCCCGAAATGGCACCACAGGCAATCGTCACGAAAAGCATCGGCCAAAGCGGGCCGGCTTGAGGCCAATCAAGGGGTTGATAAGCGCGAAAAATTTCGGGCTGCATCTCAGGCCGGACGATCACAATCCCTATGATGCCAATGGCGATGGAACCGAAAAGGACGTAACTGGCTAAATAATCCCTGGGCTGGAGAAGATATTGAACGGGCAAAACAGAAGCAATGAAACAATAAAACAAAAGCAAAATAATCCAAAGCGTGAGCGCATCTAACCCGAAAAGGCCGGGTAATTGAAGCGGTATTTGGTTTCCGGTCCACAGCAAAAGCGCCAACAGCGACAGTCCAATGGCCGTTCCTGATTTCATACCGACATTTTTGGCATAAAAAAGCCACCCGATTAACATGGCAGTCGGAATCAAACCGACGGAAGGCACAACGGTGCTGGGTTCAGCTGTTAATGTTTTAGCGGCAAAGATAGCAAAAACGGCTATCACTAAAATGATTGAAATCCAAATAAAAATAGAGAAAAAAAGACGGGCACGTGCGGAAATTTCCGGTTTTGCGATTTCGGCGATAGAACTTCCCTGTGAGCGGACGCTGACAAATAAACTGGCAAAATCAGACACTGCCCCCATCCAAATAGCGCCGATCAAAAGCCACAGCAACGAAGGCCCCCAGCCCCAATAAGCGCAGGCTAATACAGGTCCGATAATAGGCCCCGCACCGCAAATGGAGGAAAAATGATGCCCGAAAAGCACCATCCAATTTTTGGCAGGCACAAAATCAACACCGTCATACTGAGTATGAGCCGGAGTCCGGCGGTTAAAATCCGCGCCAAAATGGCGGGCAAGAAATCGACCGTAAAGCCGGTAGGCCAAGGTCAGTGCTATTAAAACGCCTATCAAAACGACCAGAGAATTAATCGGCATGGATAAATGATATTATACTGAATTTTGACTAGTACCGTTAGACAATTGATATTGGTGGTTGTCAAAGTGACACTGAAGCGGCCTTGACAGCCCTAACGGGCCCGCCGAACGGCTAATTTCAATTGTCTAACGGTACTAGCAGGGACAACGCCCTTTTTTAATGTTCCCTCTTGCCTAGGGTGATGAGGCCGAGCAGGCAAAAAAGGGCGTTGTCCCTAATTAAAAGTGATTTTTTCGATCTGAAGTTTAACCTGTCGAGCCGCATCCAGATTCATTCCCTTAATCTCAGCAATGATTTCGACGGGTGTTTGTTTGAGTTCTGCCAGAGAAGCAAAATGAGACAGGAGTGCCTTTTTGCGCATGCGGCCGATGCCCTTGACATCATCCAAGAAAGAACGGGACAGTTCTTTGCGTTTCAAATGCCGGTGATACGTAATCGCAAAACGGTGAGCCTCATCCCGCACGCGTTTGAGAAGTCTGAGTCCCGGCGCACTGGGCGCTAAAACCACCGGATCTTTTTGGTGCGGTGTAAAAATAAATTCAAATTGTTTGGCAATCGAGATAACCGGTAAATCAAGAAACCCTTCTTGTTCCAAAACTTCTTTTGCCGCATTCAAATGGCCTTTGCCGCCATCGATCATCATTAGATCCGGCGCAATGCTTTCTTTGCCCTCTTTTAGTTCTTTCAGCATACGCCTCAAGGCTTCTTGGATCATGGCATAGTCGTGAATGCCTTTTACGGTTTTGATTTTATAGCGCCGGTATTCCAATTTATTTTCCAATTCTCGGAAAAAACTTACTTTTGATGCCACTGCTTGATCCCCTTGAATATTGGAAACGTCAAAACAGACAATCCGTTCCGGTAACTTGACAAGCCGTAACGTCCGCTTGAGCTCGGCCGTACCCGCCAAACCGACGCCGACGATTTGTTTTTGAGCGTGGTATCTCTTTTTCCTCATCCAGCTCAAGGCTTCAATTTGTTCTTTAAAGAACTGGGCATCTTCAAACTGATAGCGTTGACGGGCAGCATGCATTCGGTCCGTCAAATACTCAATCAGGCTTTTTTTGCCGCCGCCCAAGAAATTCTTAATTTCTTTGATGTGCTGATCGTACGTCTTCTTTACTTCAGGTTTAATACACGGGGCTATGCATTGACCAATGTGATAATAAAGGCAGGCCGTTTTAGGCAGGCGTTCACATTTACGAATAGGAAATAAATCATTTACGATCCGGACCACTTCCCGCAAGAGCCCCGCATCTGTATAAGGGCCATAGTAAGTGGCGCGTTTGTCTTTGCGCTGCCGGGTTACATGGAGCCTGGGAAATGAGTCCCCTGTTATTTTGAGGAGCGGGTAACTTTTATCGTCACGTAACTCCGTATTATAACGGGGCTTGTACTGGCGGATCAGTTCGGCTTCCAGCAGCAAAGCATCTGCTTCCGATTGCGTTTCAACGACCTCGACATCGCATATTTTATTAACCAAAACAGCAATTTTAGGTGCGTGTAAGCGGCCTTGGAAGTAACTGGTCACACGTTTTCGGAGCGCTCTTGCCTTTCCGATGTAAAGGGTTTCACGGCCCTTGCCCTTCATCAGGTAGACACCGGGTGTATTAGGTAATGCCGCCAGCTTTTTCCTAAGAAGACTGTCCCGCACCAAATTTTTTTCACTCATTTCAACTTAAAAACCCTTTCCTCTATCCATCGCTTCACCCCGCCATGACAAGAATCTCATCCATTTGGTGCAGGATTGACAAGGATTGCCCTCTATGTTACATTACGCGCTCATTTGAATTTATCCTTGGCTGGTTACCGGTTCTATGACGGGATAGGTTTTATACCACTTCCGTTTGAGAAACCTGTCCCGGCCGGAACCGCTACCAAGAGGTCAAAATGCCGATTACACGTTCTGCGATTAAGAGTATGAGAAGTGATGCACGTAAACACAAGCTCAACCAAATGATCACTTCTGAGATCAAGACCCTGCTTAAAAAAGTCACTGTCTTGGCTTCTCAAGATCTTGAAAAAGCAAAAGCTGCCGCTCAATCCGTCACCTCAAAGCTGGACAAAGCTGCTCGTAAAGGAATTATACCAAAAGGCCGGGCAGACCGAAAGAAAGCTGATTTGGGACGGCTGCTCTCCAAAGCAAAATCCTAACCCGGTTTTATCATTTTCTTTAAGAAAACCGCTTTGGCCGTCATCATCAACGGCCAAAGTTTTGCGCGCTGTTGAATCAGCGCGCAAAAGATAAGCCTTTTTGCGAAAAGAGCCTGCCTTATTTTTCGCAAAAACTCTTCGAGCGAATTTCTCATCAAATCGATGAGAAATTCGGGCTAAGGAACGATCTTTCCGCTGGCGTGTTTTAAACCGATAAGGCGGGTGTGCGCTGACGGGGCGAAGCCAGTGACACAATAAAAGCCTCTAAGGCAATCCGGCCGTTTAGTGTCCCTGTTTTTAATTTCCAATCCAAATCAAATAATTCATCGAACGCGTGCTCTAATTCCGTCAATTGAAAAGATGCCATTTGCCTCAAAAACCCCGATAACCGGTAAGGTGAAATGCGTAAGTTCTGCCCAACGGCACGCTCCCCTTTTTCTTTGGCAATGACTTTGGCTTGCCATAACCGTTTCAGCTGCCAATTGATCAAACCAATGACACCGATGCCGCTGCCTTCAAGCTGATATAAATACTCGAAAACTTCCAACGCTTTCTTAGGATTTTTTTCGGCAATGGCATTGGTCAAATCGAAAGTGTCGTAAGCCAAGAGTTTATCCGAAAGCTGCAAAACTGCCGGCGCATCGATGACATCTTTTTCACTGACGTAAATTAACAATTTTTCGATACAAGCGTCCATCAAAGTCAGATGACCGCCTGTGCGCTCTTCCAACAATTGCCAGGCTTCTCTTGTCATTTGCCGATTTTCTTGTTTGATTTTTTGATGCAAAAGATCCAAGTCCCGGCGTTTGTCATTCATGTCACAGACAATTTTTTCTCCATACTTTTTCATCAGCGCTTGAAGTCCGTGCCGTTCGTCCAATTGATCTGCTTCAAACAACAGATAAGACCAATCCGCGGGTTTTTTCATGTATGCTTCAAGCCGCTCACAATCATCTTTTTTGAGTTCTTTCGGTTCTCTCACCAAAAAGATTTGTTTTTCTGCCATCATAGAAAACGAGCGCGCTTGACCGATTAAAGAATCCAAGGATGTTTCTTTGAGATCGATTTTGAGTATTTCGTAAAGGTGTTTTTCGGACGGAATTAATTTCTTAATGAGGAACTCAATTTTTCTTTGTCGTAAGAATGGGTCTCCGACCAGCAAGAAAAACAAGGGCGAACGGTTCGACATAAAACCTACCAGTCTTCTACCGTGCGCAAAACGATATTCTTAGCTAGATCCTGAACGGCATCTGTGGCAGCTGAAATACGGCGCAAACCTTGTTCGTCACTTGGTTCAAATAAAGTACTGCCCGAAAAGTTAGGTTCGTGCCAAATCACTTCACCGGTTTTCATGCTGATCAATTTAACATCAACCACCAAGTGCAGCCTCAATTCCTGCGGACGGTCTAATGAATTAAACCGAATGGTTTCTTGCTGATAAGCAATGATAGCGCCTTCCAGCTTCGCATCAGCCCTGTCTTCATCAACCACGCGCAAATTACCGTCAAAGTTAAATTCTTTAATCACCGCATTGGTCAAATCCACTTCCAAACCAGAGCGATAAGTATAAATTTGTTCGGCCGGGATCGCATTCCTAAAATTAGAGACGGAGACGGTCTTAATGTTGCCGGGTAAAACCACATGTTGCGTATAACCGCAACCTGATAAAGTTACCATCAAAATGATCATGGCTAGAAAGGGTTTGAAAGATTTCATTAATTTCATCCTTATCATTTGACGCTCAAAGCATCCAACTCTTTGTAAGTTTCGGATAAATTATTTTCAACATTTTGCAGGCTTGCCAACAAAGCTTGATGCCCGGCTTCCATGGTTTGCCCGCTGGCTTTTTCAATTTCCTTTTTAATTTCCTTTTTCTTACTTTCCAAGAAACGACTTTTAGAGGATAAAACATCCTTTTCTTTTGACTTCATTTGACTAATTTCCTTTTCCAATTGACGCTTGGTTTTCAGGTGCTGCCGGCGTGTTTTCTTATCTTCTGTTGTTTGCGCCTCTTGGCTGGCTGCTTGATGAGCCGTTTGCTTTCTGTAAAACTCCGCTTTTTCTGTTTCAAATGCCTGTTTTTCTTGCAGCAGCGTTTTTCTTTCCATTTGCAATTTATCAAGCAGCAAATCTAATTCAACTCGCAGCGCTTGATCTTCTTGGTCATTTTCCTGGTTATTTTCGGCCGGCTGCTTGATTTCCCCCGACTTTGCTTCGCTTACCCCTGCCTCCATTTGTTCGGCTGCTGCATTTTCCGTTTCAGATGGCTGCTCTGCTGTTTGACTTTGTTCAGAATCAGAAATTGATTCTTTCACATTTGCAATCTGAGCAATGGCTTTCTCGGTTTGTGCCAAGTCTGCTTCAATGGTTTGTAGTTTTTGTGTTTCTTCATTTAACTTTTCAATTAATAAAGCATTTTGATCATCTGTTGAAAGTAATCGTCCGGCACTCCGCAAACTTTCTTTCCCTATCTCAAAACTGCGCTCAAAAAACATGGGCCGTAATTTAATGTTTGCGGCAGCAGCATAATCATAAAGTTCTTCGAGTTCATTCTTTAAGGTTTGGACTTCTTCATAGCGTCCTTGAATCAGCAGGCTCTCAAGTTGAATTTCTTCCTGTAATTTCGATATATCCTGTTTTTTTTCAGCACTTACCCAACGGCTTTTCTTTATTCGTTCCGCTTTTTTGATGATACGCGCGTCTTCATTGCCCAAACCAAATGCGAACGAACGCGAGATGGATAAAAACGAATTCAACGGTGCTGTGATGGGTTTCAACCATTTGCCGCCTGAGAATGAATTGGATTTCATGACTTCTTTTAAATGAGCGATCGCTTCTTCTTTTTGTGAATGCCAGTCTTCAATTTCGTCCAACCGCTGTCTAATCTCTCTCTCAACCAATTTGACACGTTTCTTCAATTGCCGGCGCGCCGCTATGTCACTGGCTGAATTTCCGCCGACATCCATCGCCTCATTACCTACCTCTTCCACTTTGACCTCAAAATCTTTTGCTTTCCCATAGAAAGTGTTTGAAATGGTATCAATGATTTCATGCTGGCGAATCAGTTGTTCACCCAGCCGAGCCTTTTGAAATTGAAGGTCCATTAACATCTGTTCCTGCATGGCTGTTTCATCGTGATCTTGCTCTGAAGCAACCAGCCATCGCTTAGTTTTCTCCTCGCCAAACTTGTCTGCGTAAGCTTTTCTTTTCTTTTCAAATTCAAGGACCAATGCTTTTAACTCATCCTCTTGCTTCTCGATCTTTTGCTGCTTTTCTTTTAACACACCGCCTTCTGAGTCAATAAGCGCCTGAAGGGAAGCCTGGGTTTGGGGGCTGCCATAACTGTCTTGACCAAATTCCCCTAAAGATAGATTAACTTGACCTAAGATAGCTTCCTTTTGTTCGCGTTCGCGTCTGAGCGTCTTTAATTCATTGTCGATCTGTGCTAATTTTCCCTGATCCTTACCACTCACCACATCCGCATCAGGCGTAGATACGCCCATAAATGGCAGCTTGAAATGCAGCCAGCCTTGACCCGCACCGATGCCCTGCGCAAGCGCCTCAATTCTTTGCAACTCAAGGGCTAAACGTTCTTTTTCTTCAATCAAAGATTGTTCCCAACTTGAGAAAGCGCGCGCCAACTCAGGCGATGAATTATCTTTCATTTTCTTCTTTTTCTTTTCCAGCACTTCCCAGCTTTGTTCCCATTCTTTCTCATCCCGCTTGAACGCTTCTTTCCGTTTTGCTAACCGCTCCGTTTGCGTTTGTTCTAACCAATCACGTTTCTTTTCCAGTTGCTGCATTTCCTGTTTTAATTCGTCTGCTTGCTGTTTAGCAGTTTCTTTGTTTGAAGCCCGCTGCTGTTTTTGCATGGCGGCAGATTGAATTTGTGACTCAACGCTGCCCAGTTCATTTTGCAGCTGTTCCCGTTCCATATGGTAAGCTTCAAGCGGTGTTTGTAATTCTTTTAATTTTTCGCGCGCTAACCGGCCGGCACTGGTGTCCGGATATCGATTGACCACGTCTTCGTAATAAAGCGCCGCGCTCTCTAATTGATTCTGTGATTCATAGTAAGATGCAATGCCATAGCCTTTTTCAGCATCGCGTTCGGCAATTTCCTGGCGAAGCAGCTTCACTTTGTCTGTCACACTGCTTTCAGGATGCTGTTCGAGAAAATCAGAAATATTGTTGATGGCATCGTCAATGGCGCGCTCGTCACGGGTGGCATTCTTCGAAAATTCGTATGAAGTTTCCGCTAATTGATAGCGGGCTTCCTCCGCCAAGGAGCTGGTAGCATATTGATCGATTAACTTTTGAAAAGCATCCAAGGCGCTTTGATATTGACCTGTTTTACGATAAGCGGTTCCCAATTGAAATTGGGCTTGGTCACCGTATTTACCATACGGCGCCACTTTGACAATATGCTCGAATATTTGAATGGCGACCGGTAAGCGAGAAAGAAGCGGAATTCCGATAAACTTATCCTTCCCGCCTTCTAAATACAAATTGCCGATTTGATACAGTCGTTCAATGACCTCTTGAACGTGTTGACTTTGCGGGTAATGATCGACTAACTTTTGATAAGCTTCCGCAGCGTTTCGGTAATCCGCCTGCTGTTCATAACTAAGACCAATGTAGTACTGGGCTTCAGAGGCATTCCAAGCAGAGGGATATTTACGAATTAAATTACGAAATTCTTCAATGGCCCGGCCATGGTCTTTTTGTTCCATAAACTGACGGGCCTGCTGGAACATTTCATCTGCATAATCTTGGGTTTGCGCATTGTTATCGGTGCTGACAAACTTACCGCTTTCAGGAGACCAAACCCAATTGGCCATGCCGGGAGAAGCAGAAAAAGAGAGTGCAGATAACAAAATAAGGTGGAAAAAAATATGATTGCGCTTATCACTCATGGCAGATGAACCATTAGGTCTATTTAGGTGTCACTTTATATACTTTTTATGGGCCAATGTCAATGCGATAGAAAACCTCGCCCTTGAGGCCGGAAATAAGACAGGCGTCTTATCTGTGCTTCACCTGAAGGCGTTACGCTAGATAAGACGCCTGCTGAGGAGACGTCAATTCAGGGGTCAAAGACTTTGCCCCCTCAATTACTTAATGGAACCCTTGAATTCAGAACCTGCTTTGAAGACAGGAACTTTGCGAGCTTTAATTTGAATTGCCTCGCCTGTTTTTGGGTTACGAGCTTGACGCGCTTTCCGCTGACGGACAAGAAAGCTGCCAAAACCAACTAATTGAACGCGCTGCCCTTTTTTAAGAGAAATCTTAATTGAATCCAAAGCACAATTAAGAGCCTCCAAGGCTTTCGCTTTCGAAATATCGGTTTTCTGTGCGATTTCTGCTGCCAACTCCAATTTATTCATTGAATGCCACCTCCTTTCGTGTCAGGAATTTATTTTCTCAATCATCAACCAGTGCTCACGCCCCGCTAAAATTATAGGGCCGCAGCTCTTCCTTGGCTTCCCGCTGCATCAAAGACTCAACCGCCTCAATGGCGCGTTTACCTTCATGGAGAATTTGATAAATTTGTTCCATGATCGGTGTTTCGACGTGATACTTGAGTCTTAATTCGTGAACAGACCGCGCTGTTTCCACGCCTTCCGCCACTTGATCCATGTCTTTTAGAATTTGTTGAAGTGAAAGACCTTTGCCGAGCAGCTCGCCGACGCGCCGGTTTCGGCCATATTCGGAAATACAGGTCGTAATTAAATCGCCAATGCCTGATAAACCAAAAAAAGTATTAGGATTAGCCCCCATTTGAACGCCTAAGTGCGTCATTTCAAATATGCCCCGTGCCAGCAAAGCTGCTTTGGTGTTCGCGCCAAAACCAAGCCCGTCGCAAATCCCGGCTGCAATGGCAATGACATTCTTGAGCGCCCCTGCTAATTCGACGCCTACAACATCGTGCTGGACATAAATCCTAAAGCGCGGTCCCCGCAAGGCCTTTTGAACCGTTTCGGCAATGAGTTTATCTTTTGAAGCAGCAACCACTAAGGTGGGAATGTTACGCGCGACTTCTTCGGCGTGAGAAGGGCCTGAGAGCACGGCTAAATTTACATTGCCCAAGACCTGCGTGATAATTTGTGAAGGGCAAAGCAAAGTTTTCTTTTCAATGCCTTTAGCGACACTGACAAGAATTTTTTTAGATAAGTCAAACCCTTTCAGTTGAAACAAAACATTACGCAAATACAGGGTAGGCACTGCCAAGACAACCAGATCACCGGAATCGACGGCTTCTTTGATGTCGCTGGTGATCACCAATTCTTCGGGCAGCGGGATGCCGGGCAAATATTTTTTGTTTTCGCGCTTCTCCCTCAAAATGACCGCATATTCCGGGAAAGCGCTCCATAAGATTGTTTTGTGCCCCGCGCGCAAACTAACGAGCGCTAAGCCCGTTCCCCAACCACCGTCTCCCAGTACTGATACGCGATTAAACTTAGCCATAAAGCCATTCAATGAGTGATGAAATAAAAAGTTAAACGCTTGGAATTGCCCAACTAGTAAGGCTTGGTGAGTGTAGCACGCTGAGAGAAGACGGTCAATTGAAACTTGCTATTTTCCTTTAGCAGTTTTGCTTTTTTGACCGGAAAAATCTTTTTTGGGCAAAGCAGAAACGGATTCTTTGTTTTTTGATTCGGGTTTGGGTTCTGATTTTTCCGATTTTTTGTCCGCTGCCGCCTGCTTGTGATACTGGCTGCTCCGGTAATCCGTTTGATAAAATCCGCTTCCTTTAAACAAAATACCTGCGCCGGCACCGATTAAACGGCGCACCTTGCCGCTGCAAGTCGGACACTTCTTAATCGGTTTTTCCGTCATACTTTGAAACTTCTCAAACCGATTTTGGCAGTTTTCGCACTCGTATTCGTAGGTCGGCATGGCTTAATTGAATCTCTCTTTCCATTTGCTAAACAAACTTTTCAGTTTTGATTCCTGATGACTCTCAGAAAAACTTTCGAGCAGTTGCCGCTGCGCATCGCTTAGGTGTTTCGGAATTTCAACCGTGACACGCACCAACTGACTGCCTTGGTTTCGTCCGTGGACATCCGGGAAACCCTTACCGCTTAACTTGAGCACAGTGCCCGGTTGGGTACCTGCCGGAATCTTTAGTTGAACATGACCGTAAAGCGTCGGCGCTTCAACGCTCGTCCCCAATGCAGCCTGAACCATGCTAATTTTTGTTTCGCACAAGACATCATTGCCATCACGTTCAAAAATAGGATGCGGTTTAACCATAATGAGTACATATAAATCACCGGGTTCGCCGGCGCGTTCACCAATTTCACCGCCGCCGCCAATTTTGATCCGGTTACCCGTATCAATCCCGGCAGGTACCTTGAGTTCGATTTGACGCTTGCGCCGCATGAGCCCTGAGCCTTGGCAATGTCGGCACAGTTTCTCAATATACTCCCCTTGCCCGTGACAACGGGGGCAAGTCTGACGAAATGAGAAAAAAGCTTGGTTCATTCTAATTTCGCCGCTGCCGCCGCATTCATGACAGGTGCTCTTTTTTGAACCGGGTTCGGCGCCGCTGCCGCCGCAAGGTTTGCAAGTTTCGGAGCGGGGCACTTCAATCTTCACGGTTTTGCCAAAAGCCGCGTCTTCAAAAGAAATTTCTAAATGATATTCAAGATCAACGCCCCGCCGTGATCGTCTGCGCCGTCCGCCCCGGGAAGGACCGCCGCCAAAGAAATCCTCAAAGATATCGCCAAAGATGTCGCCAAATCCTTCAAAAGCATTTTCAAATCCCTGAAATCCTTGGAAACCGGAACCGCCCAACGAATGGCCAAATTGATCGTATTGGGAACGCTTTTGAGCATCACTTAAAACGGCGTACGCTTCCGCTGCTTCTTTAAATTTTTCTTCAGCTGCTTTATCGCCGGGATTGCGGTCGGGATGAAACTTGAGAGCAAGTTTTCGGTAGGCTTTTTTAATTTCATCCGCCGAAGCGCTGCGGCTGACCCCAAGGACTTCGTAATAATCTCTTTTTTTAGTACTCGCCATATGTTTCCTTAATTTTAGCCGGAAGCGCCTTCGGTTTCGGGCGGTGTCTTTGATTTGTAAACTTTTACTTTGGCATGACGAATCACTTTGTCACGCAGCAAATATCCCGTCAACTCCTCGGAAGCAATCAGACCGTCTTCTTGGCTGTCTGTCTCAACACTGCCAACGGCGTCATGCCACTGCGGATCAAAGACCTTCCCCACGACATTCATTTTTGTCAAACCTTGTTCTTTCAGCACATCTTGAAATTGTTTATAAATAAGTTCGATACCGCTCCAAACCGATTGAACGGTCGGGTCATTAATTTCTCCTTGATGGGACAGAGCTCTTTCGAAGTTGTCCAGCACAGGTAACAATTCCAAAAAAAGACCTTCCAAAGCATACTTAGAAAATTCTTCGCGGTCTTTGGCAATCCTTTTCTTGGCGTTTTCATAGTCAGCGGCGGATCTTAACATTTGTTCTTTGACCGCTTCAAGTGCCTGTAATTTATCTAATAAAAGCTGGTATTCGGCTTGAGAGACAGACGATTGATCGGCATTTTCGGCTGCGGGTGACTCCGCCGTTTTTTCTGTCTTCTCGGCTTGCTGATGCTTATGTTTATGATCTTTCGACACCTGATATCACTCCTTTTTTTTAAATGATGTACATTACAAAAGTTCTTCTAACGCACTCGAAAGACGCCGTGCCACATGGTCCACAATTCCGATCACGCGTGCATATGGCATGCGTTTAGGGCCTAAAACACCCAAGGTTCCCATCACCTGATGCCCCAGATAATATTGAGATGTTATTAAAGCACAATCTTGTATTTCAGATTGATTATTTTCATGGCCAATCCTGACATAAACTTGCTGCAACTCAGGCAGATGACTGGAAATCTCACAAAGTGTCTGCCGCTCTTCTAAAATTTGAAAAAGTCTCTTTGCCTTTTCAAAATCAGATTGAAACTCGGGCTGTTTGACAACATAACGGGAACCGTCCAAGCAGACCCGGCGCTCACTGTTTAAATCAAAAACGTTTGAAGCGATGTAATGTGCGCGGCGATATAATAGATGTAACGAGTCTCGCGCTTCGGCCAACCGCGTTTGCAAGTACTGGCAAACTTCCGGCAAAGTCTTCCCTGTAATTTCTAAATTAACGAACTGGTTTAAGCGCGCCATTTCGTCTTCGCTCACTACCTCATCCATCGGTAAAATCTTATGCAAAACCATGCCGGTGGTTGACGTCCAAACCACTAAAATGTGTGTTTGGCCAAAAGGGACCAAATCGATTCGCTTGAGCGTTAATTCATTCTGATCCGGAAACAAAACCCAGCTGGCCTGTTCCGTTAGGAATGCCAACACATGGCTGGTACGTTCAATCAAATCTTCAACGCTCTTAACGCGTTGCCTGAATTCCCAGGCAATGACCCCTGCATCAGCCGGATCAAGATGCCGAGCCGGAAGTACGTCAACATATAAACGATACCCCCTATCAGTTGGAATACGGCCCGCGGAAGTATGCGGGTGTGTTATTAAACCACAGGATTCTAAATAAACCATCTCGTTACGGATGGTCGCCGAAGAAATGGCATTTGGAAATCCGGCGGCAATGGTTTTAGAACCGACCGGAAGAGCCGTTTCAATGTAACGATTAACAATGATCGCCAATACCTGTTGTTGTCTTTCAGTTAAATGTTCCACAAATCCCTCAAAATAAATATTTTAGGTGAGAATCAGCACTCTTGCCCTGAGAGTGCTATTTAGGGGGTGGATTATACCAAAGCTGGATAGAAATTCAAGAAGGCGGCAAACCAGAGGCCTGCCGGCTATCATTTAGCAAGGTATTTAAGGAGGAAAAAACCACCGATTAAAAGAAACGTGAATAGGAAGGAAAGAATATTGAAATAGCGATCCAAAAAAACTTTTATTTTTGGACCAAACCATCTCAACAAACCAGCCACCAAGAAAAATCTTCCTCCCCTGCTTAAAACAGAGGCGGTTGTAAAAACAAAAAGATTGATGTGGCAAACCCCTGCGGTAATGGTAAAAACCTTATAAGGAATTGGTGTGAAACCCGCTACGAACACTGCCCAAAAATCATAAGTTTGATAAAGCCCCTTCACTTTGTCAAAAATGGCTTCACTGAAAACATGATGGAAAAACCATTGCGAAGTGATATGCCAAAATTCATAACCTATCGCATAACCGAGCAAACCACCCATGACTGAACCGCACAAACAAACAGCGGCATACTTTACCCACTTCGTGGGAAACGATAAGACCATGGCAATTAATAATAGATCCGGCGGCACCGGAAAAAAAGACGCCTCTGCAAACGCAATGAAGAAAAGTGCCGCTTTCGCATGCGGTGTCTGCGCCCAATGTAAAACCCAATGATATAAACGTTTGAGCATGAATAGAATCTAACCGGTTAAAGATGAGGATTGATCGGATTGATCTTTTTTAATACGGTTCATGATGGCTTGTCTGAGATCTTGATAAAACAAACGAGCCTCGACTGACTGGTTGAGAAAATTGATGACGTGCGCTTCTTCTTCCTTAGGGTCTGCTGAAAAACGTTTTGTGGATATTTTTAAAAGATCTCTGGAACTTCCTGCCGCCTGATTCGTTTCGTTTTATTCCAACTGACTCAGATCCGCGCCAGCGCGGTCATCAAATTCATGGC
>Ga0210019_1000051_pt1 | contig 155530 bp, 138 predicted proteins | sample CryGeyCG2114_020_2_FD_183969 | JGI IMG/M metagenome (GOLD analysis project Ga0210019, IMG submission 183969) | Groundwater microbial communities from aquifer - Crystal Geyser CG11_big_fil_rev_8/21/14_0.20 (SPAdes) (version 2) | ecosystem: Environmental > Aquatic > Deep subsurface > Groundwater...
CCTCCCAGCTCAAAAAGAACCTGACCTCTTTTTACTACAGCTACCCAATGATCTAATTCACCCTTGCCTTTTCCCATGCGTGTTTCCGCGGGTTTTTTCGTCACGGACTTATGCGGAAAAATCCTTATCCAAAGCTTCCCGCCGCGGCGAAGCTGCCTGGCGATTATAACGCGCACCGCCTCAATGTGCATACTTTTAATCCAGCCGTTATCCAAGGCTTTTAATCCGAACTCGCCGAAGTTAACCTTATTTGAACGCAAAGAAATGCCTTTACGCCTTCCTCTTTGTAATTTTCTATACTTTACTCTTTTGGGCATCAAAGCCATAGCTTACCTACCTATTTATTTTACTGATTTTGCTTCTCTAAACTTAAAATTTTCCTGCTTGGTCTCTATATCCTCTCGAAGATTCATAGACCTACCTATAATGTCGCCTTTATAAATCCATACTTTTATGCCTATAAGGCCATATGTCGTGTAGGCCTCGCAAAAACCATAATCTATGTCTGCCCTCAGAGTTTGAAGCGGGATTTTTCCTTCCTTATATTTCTCGCGACGCGATATCTCTACCCCTCCCAACCTCCCGGCACAGGCAACTTTTATTCCTTTTGCCCCCGCGCTCATCGCCTGCTCTATTGCCCGCTTTACCGCTCTTCGATAAGCTACGCGCTTCTCTATCTGGAAAGCTATATTCTGCGCTACAATCTGGGCATCAATGGCGGGCCGCTTGACCTCCACTATATCAATAGCTAAATCTTTCTTGATTAGTTTATACAAATCCTGCTTTAATCTATCGATATCTGCTCCGTGCCTACCGATAATTACACCTGGACGCGCCGTATATATTCTAATACGCAGACTTCCGGTGCTAACCCTTTCGATTATTATTTTTGAAAGAGAAGCCTGGCGAAATTTAACGCGTATATAACTGCGTATCCTGGCATCTTCAACAATAAATCGGGCAAAGTCGCCTTTAGGAGCGAACCATCTACTGTTCCAGTCTTTAATAAAGCCTATTCTTGATATTAGAGGATGAACTTTGTGTCCCAAAATTGCCTCCTTGATTAATCCTGACAAGGCGTAACGAAAATTCCGTCTTGTGATATTCCTTACAATTTATGTAATTAACGCTTATTTATGTTTTAAATCCAATTCTATCTTAAGATGAACCGTGCGCTTCAAAATCGGCGCAGCCCTGCCAAACGCCGCTGCCCGGTATCGCTTCCATCTTGCGCCTTCATCAGCGCTGATACGGGATATATAGAGCTGTTGAGGTTCTATGCCTTTAACTTTAGCGTTAGCAATAGCAGAACGAAGCGTTTTAAGCACGTAATCCCGCGGACGCTTATTTAAATTAGGCAATAAGCCCAACGCATAAGAAACATCTTCGCCTCTAATTAAATCAATGACTTCGCGTGTTTTTCTTGGTGACAGCCTTAAAAATTTGTTTTCTGCTCTTGATATCATATTAATGAGCCCACAACTTACGGAGTGAAGCTAACGTAAGTTGTTTGGGCGAATTAATCCCGCAGCCTATCAGGGTAAATTTCTGCGAAATTTACCCTGATGTTTAGGCAAGGGATATTGATCCTTTAAATTATATTAAGTTTTATCGGCTGCTTTCTTTGCTTTTACGCCGCCGTGTTTTCTGAATATGCGCGTTGGCGCAAACTCACCTAATTTATGCCCGACCATATTTTCGGTAATAAATACAGGCACGTGTTTTCTTCCGTCATAAACGGCAAATGTAAAACCTACGAAATCAGGAGTAACCACCGAGCGCCTGGACCATGTTTTAATTGCCTGGCGGCTTCCGGTTTTTCGTGCCCTATCTACCTTTTTTAATAACTTTTCATCTATAAATGGTCCTTTTTTTATCGACCGCGCCATATCCCTCTCCGATGTTCAAAAATTTATTTTCTTCTGTTCACTATATATTTATCAGAATATTTAACCTTCTTCCGGGTTCGGAAGCCTTTTGTGGGTTTCCCCCAAGGCGTTACCGGATGAGGATTACCCTGCCCTGATTTACCCTCGCCTCCGCCGTGCGGATGATCGACAGGATTCATAACAACGCCTCTGACATGCGGCTTTCTCCCTTTCCAATTATTTCTACCCGCTTTACCGTCTTTCTCCGCTTCATGACTTACATTACCGACTTGCCCTATGGTTGCCGAACAATCCAAGCGCACCAACCTGACTTCTCCGGAAGGAAGCCGAACATGCGCAAAATCTCCTTCCTTAGCCATTATCTGGGCGGACGTTCCTGCGCCCCTGACTATCTTGCCCCCCTGGCCTTTAACCAGTTCAATATTATGCATTAATGTTCCTGAAGGAATATTACGCAGAGGCATACAATTACCTGATTTAATATCAATCTCCGCCGTATCTGAGCTTATAACAGCATCTCCCACATTTAAATCCACAGGAGCTAGAATATAACGCTTTTCTTTATCTTCATATTCCAAAAGAGCAATCCTGCTTGAACGATTAGGGTCATATTCAATAGCAATAACCCTCGCAGGTATATTTTTCTTATCGCGTTTGAAATCTATGACACGATACATCCGTTTATGTCCGCCGCCGCGAAACCGCACGGTAATACGCCCATAACAATTCCTGCCGCCGCTTTTCTTTAAAGGCCTAAGAAGAGATTTTTCAGGCGTATTTTTAGTAATCTCCTCAAAGGTGGGACGCTTCATAAATCTCATACCGGGTGTTGTTGGATTATATTTTCTTATAGCCATAGTTTAAGTTTTAATTTTGATTTTCTTTGATTTTTTATTTTTTATGTTGTGTCTATCTTATGACCTTCTTTTAAGCTGACTATCGCCTTTTTCCAGTCTGAAGTATATCCAGTCTGATAGCGTAATCTTTTTGCCTTCCCCTTAGAAATCAACGTATTTACACAGTCAACTTTAACCTTATAAATTGATTCAACCGCCTTTTTTATCTGTATTTTATTCGCTCTTTTATTAACCCAAAATACATACCTTCCAAAAGGCTCATCAAAGTTTGTGCTTTTTTCGGTGCGAATTATCGTCTTAACAACGTCGTAATTATCCATATTTTCTAAAGGCTGTTTTTTATTCTGCTGGTTATTTTTTTTAGCGCCTCTTTAGTCATCAATAATTTCTTATGGCACAACACATCATAAGCAGTTACGTCTTCCGGCCTGATTATATTTAAATTCGCGATATTCCCCATGGAACGCCGTACTCCGGCGCTGTTATCAAAAACGCCTAATGTCGCGCTACTAAGGCGTGTTCCGGAAATAATCCCCGGTAAATGCGATAATAATTTTATCGCGTCTTTTGTTTTCTCAAGCTTAGCCAAACTATCAAGCAGTATAACATCCTGATTGTTAAGGCGGCTGTTAATGCTGGATTTCAAAGCTGAGATTCTTATTTTCTGCGGTATGGTATAAGAAAAATCGCGCGGCCTGGGACCAAAAGTAACGCCTCCATGCTTAAAAAGCGGCGAACGGGAAGAACCTGCTCTCGCGCGCCCGGTACCTTTCTGCCTCCAAGGCTTTTTCCCGCCTCCGGACACTTCACCGCGGGTTTTCGTAGAAGCGGTACCCGTACGTAAATTCGCCTGATAACAAATCACTGCCTGATGCAGGATATCCTTGTTGACTCCACCGTCAAAAATATGCTTATCCAAAACCAAATCCTCCAGCTTCCTGCCGTCGCTGCCGTAAACAGACAACTTGAAATCTTGAGGATCTTTGGTTGCCAAATTATTTTTTTTGTTAGATTTAATATCGGTCATTTAGATTCCTATTTCTTTTTTATATTTTTCTTACCCTTTGGCTTACTTTGTTTTTTCTCTGCTTCTCTTGCGGCAGCTTCAGCTTTTAGGGCATTTATATCACCGCGTTTTTTTGCTTTTCGGATTATTACATAACTATTTTTATGGCCTGCTACAGAACCTTTAACGGATAGCATATTATTTTCACTGTCTACGCTGACCACTCTGAGATTTTGCACGGTAATGCGGCTATTTCCCATATGCCCGGGCATGTGCGTATTTTTAAATACGCGCGAAGGGTCGGAACTAGCACCTATAGAACCGACTCTGCGATGAGACATGGAACCATGGCTCTTCGGTCCGCCACTCCAATGCCAGCGTTTGACGCCGCCCTGAAACCCTTTACCTATAGAAACGCCTGTAACATCCACAAAATCGCCTTCTTTGAATATATCCACCTTTATCGCCTGGCCGATATTGTATTCTTGCGGTTTATCAACTTTTATTTCCTTAATAAAAGCCTGCGGCTCAACGGATATCTTTTTGAAAACACCGGACTGTGGACGCGCCAGCCGCCTATCAGCAATCTTACCGAAACCAACCTGTATACTATTGGCTTTTTTCTGAATTACAAAACACGGCCCTGCCTCAATAACCGTAACCGGAACAAAACGCCCGTCTTCATTAAATTTATGCGTCATCCCTAATTTTCTACCTAATAAACCGCTCATAGTGATTTTAAAATTTACAATCGGATTTTTCTATAGAGCAGGCAGAATTAATATTTTTAAACGCCGGCTTTTGAATCCAATTGTATAATTATTATTTTATTTCTACCGCTACTCCAGCAGGTAGGTTTAGCTTACGCAGGGCATCAACCGTCTTAGCCGTAGGATCAAGCAACTCTAAAAGACGACGATGCGTAAAAAGGCCAAATTGTTCCCGTGATTTTTTATCAATAACCGTAGCCCTTAACACTGTGTATATCTCTTTTTTAGTCGGCAGCGGAATCGGTCCTGAAACACGCGCACCAGTCCTTTTCGCTGTCTCTACGATTTCCTGTGTTGATTGATCAAGCAATCTGTGATCGTAAGCTTTTAATTTTATACGTATCTTCTGCATTTTAATGAGCACATAAGTTACGGAAGCGAAGCTGACGTAATTTATAAGTGCGAATTAATCCCGAAGCCTGTGCAGTAAATTTCGAAGAAATTTACAAACGTTTAGGCGAGGGATACATTTACAAACTGCTGAGCCCATCCGCCTGCGGCGAAATATGGGCGAATTAAGCGATTATCTCAGAAACCACGCCGGCTCCTACTGTATGGCCGCCTTCACGAATAGCAAAACGTGATTCTTTCTCCATGGCAATCGGAACAATCAATTCTACTTCTACTGTTACGTTATCGCCAGGCATAACCATCTCCGTTCCTTCGGGAAGTTTTACATTCCCCGTAACATCGGTTGTTCTGAAATAAAACTGAGGACGGTAGCCGGTAAAAAACGGCGTATGTCTTCCGCCTTCTTCTTTACTTAAAACATAAACCTGGGCTTTAAATTTGGTATGCGGAGTAATGGAACCGGTCGCAGCCAATACCATACCTCTCTCAAGAGTAGCTTTTTCTACGCCTCTTAAAAGCAGACCTACGTTATCTCCTGCCTGCCCTTCATCCAGCAACTTACGAAACATCTCAATACCCGTAACTACTGTCTTGCCTATTTCCGGTTTAAGCCCCACTATATCTATATTCTCATTAAGCTTTATTTTACCACGCTCAATCCTGCCGGTTCCTACTGTACCGCGGCCTTCTATTGAAAAAACGTCTTCTATGGCCATAAGAAATGGCTTATCTAAGTCCCTCTTAGGCAGGGGAATATAGTCATCAACGGCCTTCATAAGGTCTACAATCGGTTTACACTTAGGGCAATCGTCTTTAGCGCAACCACAACCCATTGCCTCAAGCGCGCTTCCTTTAATAACAGGGACCTTATCCCCTTCAAAGTTATATTTTGTAAGCAATTCCCTGGTTTCCATCTCCACCAAATCAATCAGCTCTTTATCGTCAACCATATCTACTTTATTCAAAAATACAACCAATGCCGGCACATTTACCTGACGGGCTAAAAGAATGTGCTCTCTTGTTTGAGGCATCGGGCCGTCCGCGGCTGAAACAACCAATATACCGCCGTCCATCTGCGCGGCACCGGTAATCATGTTTTTAATGTAGTCGGCGTGACCCGGGCAGTCAATATGCGCATAATGCCTGGCATCTGTCTGATACTCAACATGGGCGATGTTAATCGTTACTCCTCTTTCCTTTTCTTCAGGAGCATTATCAATAGAATCATAAGTTCTGGCTTCAGCATAACCTTTCTTACCTAAAACCATTGTTATAGCCGAAGTTAACGTGGTTTTTCCATGATCAACGTGCCCTACTGTTCCGATATTTACGTGTGGCTTATTTCTTACAAATTTTTCTTTAGCCATCATACCCTCCTTAGTAACCCCTGGATTGCTCGGGGATTGAATCTGCGTATTTTATTTTAATTCCTTAGTTTACTTATCTTGCTCCGGCTTTTACCGCAGCCCCCTGCATTACAATCTTTTGTGATATATGTGAAGGCACCTCTGCGTAATACGAGGGCTCCATCGTATAGGAAGCTCTACCCTGGGTGATAGACCTAAGGGTAGTAGCATAACCAAACATTTCCGCCAAAGGCACATTTCCTCTTAATACGCGCACGTTACCGCGCTTACCAACAGAAAGAATCTTTCCTCGTTTCGATGTTAAATCACCAATTACTGTTCCCATGAATTCATCGGGCACTACAATCTCAATATCCATTATCGGCTCAAGCAATACAGCTCCCCCCTTACGCAAGCCATCGGAAAGCGCGATACCGGCTGCCATCTGAAAGGCTAGTTCCGATGAATCAACATCGTGATAAGAACCGTCTACTAAAGTTACAACCGCATCTATGACAGGATATCCTGCCAATACTCCGTTTTTAGCCGCGGCCAGCACGCCCTTTTTTACCGCCGGGATAAATTCTCTTGGTATTGAACCACCCCTTATCTTGTCGATAAATTCTATTCCCTTGGTAGACTCCTCAGAAGGGGCCATTTCAAAAACAACATGCCCATATTGGCCTCTGCCGCCTGACTGCTGGACAAACTTACCTACGCTTGTAACTTTTTTTGTAAGTGTTTCTTTATAAGCAACCTGGGGACGCCCGATATTGGCATCAACTTTAAACTCGCGCGAAATCCTGTCTATTATAATATCCAAATGAAGCTGGCCCATTCCTGAAATAATATTTTCGCCTGTTTCAGAATCATATTTTACCTTAAAAGACGGATCTTCATCTTCAAGCTTTTTTAAAGCTAAGGCTAGTTTTTCCTGATCCGCTTTTGTCTTTGGCTCAATAGCCTGTGAAATAACCGGTTCCGGAAATTTCATCGGCTCAAGTATGATAAAATTATTCTCGTCACAGATAGTATCTCCCGTCTTGGTATCCTTTAAGCCAACCAAAGCGGCTATATCTCCGCAAGAAACATCCGAAACTATCTCCTGCTTATTGGCATGCATCTGGACAATTTTTGCTATCCTTTCCTTTTGGCGGCGAGTCGCATTATAAGCGTATGTTCCGGAAGAAAGTTTGCCCGAATAAACCCTGATATAACTTAATTTCCCAACATATGGGTCAGTGGCAACCTTAAAACATAACGCGCAGAAAGGAGCTTCTTCAGAAACGCTTATCTCTTCATATTCTTCCTTGGCATTCATGCCTTTAACGCTGGCTACATCTTTTGGAGAAGGAAGATAATCACATACCGCATCCAATAAAGGCTGCACGCCTTTATTCTTAAACGAAGACCCGCAAAAAACAGGTACAAAATGCCCTGTTACTACTGCCTGCCGGATAGAGTTGCGTATTTCAGAAACCGCTATCGGTTGATTGTGTAAAAATTTATCCATAATATAATCATTGGCATCTGATAATCTTTCCAGCATGGCTTCGCGGGCTTTTTCCGCTTTATCTTTATAATCAGCAGGAATATCAACAATTTCAAAAGTTTTACCCGCTTCATCACTGAACAAATAAAGTTTTTGGTCTATTAAATCTATCATCCCATTGAAATCATCTTCGGACCCGTAGGGAATCTGAACTGCTGCCGCATTAGCACCTAATCTCTCATGCATCTGCTTTAAAACTTCGTCAAAATCAGCGCCTACCCTGTCCATCTTATTCACGTAGGCAATGCGCGGAACCCCATACCTATCAGCCTGCCGCCATACGGTCTCAGATTGCGGCTCAACTCCGCCCACACCGCAAAATACCACTACCGCGCCGTCAAGAATTTTAAGAGAACGCTCTACCTCAACGGTAAAATCCACATGGCCGGGAGTATCTATTATGTTTATACGGCAATCGCGCCATGCACAAGTTGTTGCCGCTGCTGTTATGGTTATGCCTCTTTCCTGCTCTTGAGCCATCCAGTCCATCGTAGCCGTTCCCTCATGAACCTCGCCAAGCTTATGAGTCCTGCCGGTATAAAATAACACACGCTCGGTAGTGGTGGTTTTACCCGCATCGATGTGCGCGATTATTCCTATATTTCTAATTTTATCTAACGGTGTTTTCTTCATAATAAATTATAGTTTTTCGCAACCTATTAACTATAAACGTACTTTTACCATCTAAAATGCGCAAAGGCCTTATTGGCTTCGGCCATTTTATGCGTATCGTCGCGTTTTTTTATGCAGGCACCCTCGCCTTTATAGGCAGAAAAAATTTCATCGGCTAATTTTTCCAGCATTGGTTTGCCTTTTTTACCATCGGCAAAATCTCTTATCCAGCGAAGGGCGATAGAAACCCCGCGGTCATGCTTTACCTCTATCGGCACCTGATATGTAGCGCCACCCACACGCCTTGGCTTCACTTCCAGTCTCGGGCGCGCATTATCCAAAGCCTTATAGAAAACTTTTAAAGCATCAGGTTCATTAGTTTTGTCTTTTAGCTTTTCAAATGCACCGTAAACAATCTTTTCCGCCATGGACTTTTTGCCTTTTGACATAACCATGTTTATAAATTTTGCCACGACCTTGCTGTTAAACTTGGCGTCCGGTTTAAGCTCTCTTCTTTTTTTATTTCCTCGTCTCATGTTTTCTTTGCTCCGTGCTGCCTATAAGTAAAATTTAATGAATTTATAATTATATAGTAGAAATTAAAAAATTACAACCTTTATTTAAAAATTTATTTGCTTCTCTTTGTTCCGTATTTGGAACGGCTGCGCTTTCTATTGGCAACCCCCGCCGTATCTAATGTTCCCCTGACTATATGATAGCGGACGCCGGGCAAATCCTTAACTCTGCCGCCACGCACCAACACTATAGAATGCTCCTGAAGATTATGCCCCTCGCCTGGAATATAAGAAGTGACTTCCAGGCCGGTCGTAAGCCTGACACGAGCGATTTTTCTTAAAGCAGAATTAGGCTTTTTGGGAGTCATTGTCCTTACCTGAACACATACGCCTCGTCTCTGCGGGCATCTCTTCAAAGCCGGAGATTTTGATTTTTTATTCTTTCGTTCTCTTCCTTTTCTAATTAATTGCGATATAGTTGGCATATTATTTTGTCTCTTTGTTTGCACCTGGCTCTTCAATATTTTTTACGATATCGATATTTTGGTGGCTATGGAAACTTGTCCCCGCCGGTATTAAGTGCCCGACAATAACATTTTCCTTAAGGCCAAACAGCTCGTCGCTTTTACCAGCTGCCGCGGCTTCGGTAAGAATCTTGGTTGTCTCCTGGAAACTGGCCGCAGATATAAAACTTTCGGTGCTGAGCGAGGCCTTAGTGATTCCCAATAAGATCGGCGTAGCGGAAGCGGCTTTGCCTTTTTTCTTCATTACTCTCTCATTTTCGTCGCGAAATGCCCATTTATCAACCTGTTGATTGGTTAAAAATACGGTATCGCCCGGTTCATCAATTTTTACTTTTTTAAGCATCTGGCGTATAATTAACTCTATGTGCTTATCGTTAATTCGCACACCCTGCAGACGGTAGATTTCCTGCACCTCATTAACCAAATATTCTTGTAAAACTTTATCTCCGCAAACACGTAAGATATCCTGAAGGACCACAGGGCCATCAGTTAATTGCTGGCCGGCGTTAACTTTATCCCCTTTATATATATTTGGATGCTTACCGTGGGGAATGGCATATTCCCTTTTCATGCCCGTGGGGCTTTTTACAATGATCGCGCGCTGTCCTTTTTTCGATTCTCCAAATTCCACAAAACCGTCTAACTCGGAAATTAAAGCTGGGTCTTTCGGCCGCCTGGCTTCGAATAATTCAGCTACCCGTGGTAAACCGCCTGTTATATCGCGGGTCTTCCCAACCACGCGCGGAATCTTAGCCAAGAGATCGCCTGCTTCAACCTTATTTCCATCCTCAACCAATATATGCGCACCTATAGGAATAGAATAAATCCCGGCAACCTCGCCTTTATTATCTAAAATCAAAATATGAGGATGATACTCGGCTTTATGCTCAACAATAACCCTTTCCACTAATTTTGTGGCAGGATTGAGCTCTTTGCGCATAGTGATATTTTCTTTAATGTCTTCGAATTTTACAACACCGGCGACTTCCGTTAAGGTAGGAATATTATAAGGGTCCCAGCGAATAAAAACGGAATCTTTATTGACGGTTTTACCGTCAGGAATATATATAACAGCACCCTGCGGAACGGGATAGCGTTCGAATTCCCGCCCTTCTTCATCATTTATGCTTATGGCGCCGTTTCTATTTAAAACAATAAACTCTTTTGACTTGTCTACAACTTTTAGGTTATGATACTTAATAAAACCTTTATTTTTGGCCTTAAGATAAGATTGCTCAACAATACGGCTTGCCGTGCCTCCTATATGGAAAGTTCTCATAGTAAGCTGCGTTCCTGGTTCACCTATCGATTGTGCCGCGATAATCCCGACAGCTTCTCCTGCTTCGACTATTCTTCCTGTAGCTAAATTTCTACCATAACACTTGGCACAGACTCCTCTAGCTGTTTCGCAGGTCAAAACGCTTCTAATGCGTATTTTTTCGATACCCAGCATCTCTATCCTATCTGCCTTTTCTTCGGTAATCTCCTGCCCTGCTTCAACTATAATGTCATCGGTAATAATATCGACAATATTATCCAGGGCTATCCTGCCCACAATCCTATCTTTTAAGCTTACGACCACCTCATCGCCTTCGATAATTGCGCTCAAGGTGATGCCGTTTAAAGTACCGCAATCGTCATCGATGATTATAACTTCCTGTGCTACATCTACCAGCCTGCGCGTAAGATAACCGGCGTCCGCTGTTTTCAACGCGGTGTCAGCTAACCCTTTTCTAGCGCCATGCGTCGATATAAAATACTCCAGAACGGTCAATCCTTCTCTAAAATTTGCCGTTATCGGGCTTTCAATAATCTCACCCGAGGGCTTGGCCATTAAACCGCGCATTCCGGCGAGCTGGCGTATCTGTAACCTGGATCCGCGCGCGCCAGAGTCAGCCATCAGAAATATCGGGTTAAAACTATCCATTTCCGTGAAAACTAAATCTGAAATCTTGTCAGTCGTATGCGTCCAGATATCGATTATCTTATTATAACGTTCCCTGTTTGTAATTATACCCTTACGGTACTGATCATCAACCTTTGCCACTTCCTGTTTTGCTTCGGCCAAAACAGCCTTTTTCTGTTTTGGTATCTTTAAATCATCAATGGATATGGAAAGGCCGGCAATAGTCGCGTATTCGAATCCCAACTGTTTTAAATCATCAAGAAGTTTTATTGTTACATTATGGCCAAAACGCTTAAATGAAATAGAAACTACATCGCCTACGCTTTTCTTACCCATATTAAGGTTGACAAAGCCGAATCCTTTCGGCAGAGACAAATTAAATATTACGCGGCCCACGGTTGTATCAATAAATTTTCTTTCGTTTATAAGTTTATTTTCTCCCATGTCGAAGACTTCATCTATTCTTACTTTAATCTTAGACTGTAAATCAATAACATTATCGTTATAAGCCATTACCGCCTCTTCGCAATCAGCGAATATCTTGCCTTCACCTTTGGCCTGCGCTTTTTCCCGCGTCAAATAGGCAATTCCCAAAATTATATCTTGCGTAGGTGTTATGATCGGGCGGCCGTCAGCAGGAGAAAAAATATTATTTACGGACAGCATCAATATACGGCTCTCTATCTGTGACTCCAATGAAAGCGGCACATGTACCGCCATTTGGTCTCCGTCAAAATCGGCATTGAATGCAGTACATACCAAAGGATGGATTTTTATCGCCTTTCCTTCAATAAGAACAGGGAAGAACGCCTGTATGCTCAAGCGGTGCAATGTCGGCGCCCTGTTTAGAAGCACGGGGTGTTCACGTATAACTTCATCCAAAATATCCCATACCTCAACCTTGCCGCGCTCAACCATGCGCCGGGCGCCTTTAACCGTATGTACAAACCCTTTTTCGCGGAGCTTTTTTATTATAAACGGTTCAAATAATTCCAAGGCCATTCTTTTCGGAAGGCCGCACTGATGAAGCCTTAGCTCAGGACCGACCACAATAACAGAACGGCCTGAATAATCAACGCGCTTACCCAGTAAATTTTGCCTAAACCTTCCTTGTTTGCCCTTAAGCATGTCGGATAATGATTTCAGCGGACGGTTATTGGCTCCGGGGACAGGCCTGCCATGCCTTCCATTATCCAAAAGGGCATCTACTGCTTCCTGAAGCATGCGTTTTTCATTTCTGATAATTATATCCGGCGCATTAAGATCTATTAATTTCTTAAGGCGGTTATTCCGGTTGATAACTCTTCGGTATAAATCATTTAAATCACTGGTGGCGAATCTTCCGCCATCAAGAGGGACCAAAGGCCTTAAATCGGGAGGAATCACAGGAAGAATGTCAATAACCATATATTCCGGTTTATTATCGGAATTTTTAAAATCTTCGATTATTTTAAGAGTCTTGGTAATTTTTCGTGAATTAGCGCTATCCTTATCTTCGCCCAACCTCTTAAATAGTCTACGCGAGAGGCTACTTAAATCCACTTCTTTTAATAAATCCCTTACTGCCTCAGCTCCTATCTTTGCCTTAAATGTTGAACCGTATTTCTCCAGGCATTCGCGGTATTTTTCCTCATTCAACAGCTCATATTTTTTTAACGGGCTTTCTCCGGCATCAACGACAACATATTCTTCATAATAAATAACCTTTTCAATATCGCGCAGGCTCATATCCAAAAGAGCCGCTATCCTGCTGGGCACAACTTTAAAAAACCAGATATGCGTAACAGGGGCCGCTAATTCAATATGCCCCATACGTTCACGCCTCACCTGTGATTTAGTAACTTCAACGCCGCACCTATCGCACGTCGTACCTTTGTGTTTAATCCCTTTATATTTGCCGCAGTTACACTCCCAGTCTCTCACCGGACCAAATATTTTTTCGCAGAATAAACCGTCTTTTTCGGGCTTAAGAGTCCTGTAATTTATCGTCTCAGCCTTTTTAACCTCACCTTTCGACCAGGCCTTTATAGATTGCGGCGATGCTATTTTTATGGAAATGCTTTTAAATAAGGAACTATCGTCTATCATCTACTCTTTCCGTTTTAATATCAAGGCACAAACCCTGTAATTCTTTAACCAATACATTAAACGATTCCGGTATACCTGTATGCAGGCGTTGTTCGCCTTTGACTATTGCCTCGTATATGTTTGTTCTGCCTTTAACATCATCGCTCTTTACGGTAAGCATTTCCTGTAAAGTAAAGGCCGCGCCATATGCCTCCAGAGCCCAAACTTCCATCTCGCCAAAACGCTGTCCGCCAAATTGCGCCTTACCGCCCAAAGGCTGCTGAGTAACTAAAGAATAAGGGCCTATAGAACGGGCATGAATTTTCTCATCTACCAGATGAATCAACTTCATCATATAAATATATCCTACCGTGACTTTCTGATCAAAACCATCTCCGGTATAACCGTCCCTTAAAGTTATCTTGCCGTCTTCAGGGAGGCCGGCTTTTTTAAGCATCTCTCTTATTGTCGACTCTGCCGCGCCGTCAAAAACCGGGCTTGCCACCTTAAAACCTAAAATCTTAGCCGCCCATCCCAGATGAGTCTCTAAAATCTGTCCGACGTTCATACGTGAAGGCACCCCTAAAGGATTTAAAACTATTTCGATTGGCTTGCCGTCCGGTAAAAAAGGCATATCTTCCTCAGGCAAAATTCTGGCCACAACGCCCTTATTCCCATGGCGGCCTGCTAATTTATCACCCACAGCTAACTTTCGCTTTGTTGCCACGTAAACAACCACTTTCTTAAGAACACCGGGGGACAGCTCATCCCCCCTTTTGACTCTTTCAATCTCTTGATCCTGATCAAGCAGTAACTCTTTTATTTGCGCGTCATAAACCTGAGTTATTCTTTTGGCAGTATCATCGGAAGATAAATCCATTTTCATGATTTTCTTCTTATCTGCACCCAGAGCCTGCGCGATTTTATTTATTTTTTCATCTTCCAAATATTCTATTTCCTGAACATAAAATTTCTTTATCTCCTTTATCGCCTTGAGCTCCTTGGATTTCTCCTCTTTGGTTTTTCTTCCCCGCTCTTTCCTCTGAAACACGTGCACATCCACAACAACGCCTTCTATGCCGGGAGGCACAGTTAAAGATGTATCACGCACATCAGTAGCCTTCTCGCCAAATATTGCCCTTAACAACCTTTCTTCAGGAGAAAGCTCCGATTCGGTTTTAGGCGTAACCTTACCCACTAAAATATCTTCCGGCTCAACCTCAGCTCCTATGCGTATTATGCCGCCTTCATCCAAATTTGCCAATGCTTCTTCGCCCACGTTAGGAATATCCCTGGTTATCTCTTCATTCCCTAGGCGAGTTTCTCTTGCCTCAACGTCAAATTCCTCTATATGTATAGAAGTAAATATATCCTCTTTAACAATCTTTTCACTTAGTAATATCGCGTCTTCAAAATTGCACCCTCTCCAGGGCATAAAAGCGCATAATAAATTTCTGCCCAAGGACAATTCGCCATTATCGGTAGCCTGGCCATCAGCTATGACATCTCCTGCCTCTACCTTTTGCCCTAAAGAAACAATGGGTTTCTGGTTAATGCACGTATTAGCATTAGAACGCATGAATTTTCTTAACGTATATTTATCTTTTCCGATTGATATTGAATTTGCGTCTACCGCGCTTACTTTACCGGCTTTCCCGGCTACAACAGCAGTTCCTGAATCAACGGCGACTTTCGCTTCCATCGCGGTTCCCACCAAAGGCGACTCGGTAATCATCAGCGGTACAGCCTGCCTTTGCATGTTCGAACCCATAAGTGCGCGGTTTGCGTCATCATGCTCTAAAAACGGTATCATCGAAGCCGCGACAGATACAAGCTGCTTAGGAGAAACATCCATATATTCTATCTTAGAAGGGGGAAGCTTAGGAAAATCTCCTTTATGCCTACAGGATATTTCTTTATCTAAGAAATAACCATTACTGTCTAAAACCGCGTTTGCCTGGGCTATAACTTTATCCTGTTCAATATCCGCGGTTAAATAATCTATTTTACGCGTAACTTTTCCATTTTCAACTTTACGATAAGGGGTCTCAAGCAATCCCAGCTCATTGACACGGGCAAAACAACTTAAAGAAGCAATGAGCCCGATATTTGGGCCTTCGGGAGTTTCTATGGGGCAGATGCGGCCATAATGAGAAGGATGAATATCGCGTACTTTAAATCCTGCGCGCTCCCGGGAAAGCCCCCCCGGGCCTAATGCGCTCAATCTTCTTTTGTGCGTCATTTCAGCCAAGGGATTAACCTGGTCCATAAACTGCGATAATTGGCTCCTGGCAAAAAAATCCTTAATCTGGCTGGAAAGAAGCTTGGAATTGATAAGATGATGGACCATTAAATTTTCAAAATTGCCCAGGACGATTAGTCTTTCCTGTACAGATCTTTCAAGCCGGGCAAGCCCTATGCGCACTTGATTCTGGACAAGCTCTCCGACTGTCTTGATTCTCCTATTGCCTAAATGGTCAATATCATCGATATTGCCTATGCCTTTCTTTAAATTTATCAAATAACGTATCACTTCTATTACTGTTTTAACATCAAGGGTCCGCCTATCCAAAGCTACGTCAAGATTAAGCTTTCTATTTAAAACGAATCTTCCAACGCGCTCTAAATCATACCGTTTGGGATCAAAAAACAACCGGTAGAATAAATTCTCCGCTGATTCAATAGTTACCGGCTCTGTCGGGCGCATCTTGCGGTAAAAATCAACCAGGGCCTCTTCTTTATTCTTGGTATAATCTTTTTTGAATGTATTCAGAATTTCGGGATATGCCTGGCCCATTCCATCTAATATTTCTTCGTTTGTCGCATAACCCATTATGCGTAAAATCTGTGTCGCCGGAAAACTGCGCTTGCGGTCGATATAAACAAGTATGGTCTCCGATAAATCATGTTTACACTCAAACCATGTGCCGCGGTAAGGAATTATACGCCCATAAAATATTTTCTTGCCTGTAGGGTGCATCTCTTCTTCAAAACACACACCCGGAGAACGCTGCAACTGGCTTACGATTACCCGCTCATCGCCGTTGATAACAAACGTTCCTGTATTTGTCATTAAAGGCATCTCGCCAAAATACACCTCTTGCTCTTTTGTTTCGCTGGGAGTTATCAGGCGAAGCTTCACCCTCAATGCCGAAGAATAGGTCATGCCGCGCTTCTTGCATTCCAATAAATTGTATTTTGGCCTTCCCAGGTTATAACTTAAAAATTCAAGGCGTATTTTTTTATCATGGCTTTCTATAGGAAATGAATCCACAAAAGCTTCCTGTAACCCCTTGACCTGGCGCTTAGAAACATTAACGTCAGCCTGTAAAAAATCCACGTAAGAGACGGTTTGCAGGTCTAATAAATTAGGAAGATTATATACTTCTTTAATTGAGCCAAAATCTTTACGTTTCATAGTCATAATTAAAATTGATAAATTAAAAGTCTCGGGTTAAAATGCGGTTTTTTGCTCGCTTAACTAATCGCCGATCATTAAAATTACTTCAATTCAATTGTTGCGCCGGCAGCTTCCAGCTTCTTCTTTAACTCTTCAGCTTCCGCTTTCGGCAGATTTTCTTTTACCGGCTTTGGAGCTGAATCAACTAAATCCTTAGCTTCTTTTAAGCCAAGGTTAGTTGCCGCGCGCACTTCCTTGATTACGGAAATTTTATTGCCCCCCGCATTTGTTAAAATAACGCTGAAGGCGGTTTTTTCTTCTACGGCTGCGCCGGCAGTACCAGCTCCCGCACCGGCGGCTCCAGGAGCAGCTGCCATAATAGGCATTGCCGCTGAAACACCAAATTTATCCTCCAGCGCTTTTACCAAATCAGAAAGTTCCAGCACCGTCAAATCTTCAACTGACTTAATAATCTGTTCTAACTTTTGATCCAGCTTTACTTCTGTTTTTGCGTCTGTCATTTCTTCCTCCTCAATGAGCCCTGACCATGTCAGGGTGAATTGATCACTATCAGCTTTTGCTCTTTTTATCCTTTATGGCATTTATGGCGTATATCGGCTTCCTTAATACACCATTTAATATATAAACCATGTTATTCAGCGGCGCTTTAATACAGTAAACAAACTTTGCCCGTAATTGATCCTTGCTGGGTAAATTCACCAGATTACCCAAATCCTGGCCTTTTACAAGGCGCTTCTCCAGGATACCGCCCTGAAATTCTAACGCCGCATGCGCCTTAGCAAAGTCAGAAATCGCTTTGCATATTAAAATAGGATCATCATAGCCAAAGATAAACGCCGTTTGACCCTGGAGTATGTCAACCAGTTCTTTTAAATCGCTATCCTTTAGAATACGGCTGGAAAGAGAATTTTTTACTACAAAAAACCTGCTCTTGGTTTGAGAAAGATTATTCCTTAATTCCGTCAACTCGCTTGCCTTTAGGCCGGAAAATTTTACCACAAACACGCTACTAATGTCATTGAGCCTTTTTTTAAACTCGCTTTCAACCGTTTTTTTATAAATTGTGCCGATTTTTTGCATGATTTTAACCAACGCTTAAGCTATGCTTCTATTTTTATCCCGATTCCCATAGTCGTGGAAATAGAAACGCTCTTTACAAATTTACCTTTTACCGAAGCCGGCTTAGCCGCTAAAACAGTATCTATAAATTTAGACGCATTATCATAAAGCTTATTTTCATCAAAAGAAATTTTACCCACTGAACAATGGATGCCGGATTGTTTATCCACCTTAAACTCCACTTTCCCTGCTTTTATTTCTTTTATCGCTTGGGCAATATTATTTGTGACCGTACCCGTCTTAGGAGAAGGCATAAGCCCTCGCGGCCCCAAAACCTTCCCCAGCCGGCTTACATCTTTCATGATATCGGGAGTAGCAACAGCTACATCAAAATCCATCCATCCTCCAAGAACCTTGTCTATCAACTCTTGAGAGCCGAAAAAATCCGCTCCCGCTTGGCGCGCTTCCTTTTCTGCCTCACCCTTGCAAAATACGGCAATACGCACTTTTTTACCTACGCCATGAGGCAATATCACGGTACCGCGAACCATCTGGTCGGATTTCTTTGGATCAATATTTAAATTAAACGCCACATCAACCGACTCATTAAATTTCGCAGGCGGCACTTTCTTTAAAATGCCGACAGCCTCTTTAAGGGTGTAATATTTGTCTAAATCGGTTAATTTTAATGCTTCTTTAAATCTTTTGCTATGTTTATTCATGATCCGCTTAATCAATTACCTCTATGCCCATACTTTTAGCTGTTCCTTCTATGGTCTTAACCGCTTCATCTAAATTTAACGTACTTAAATCGCTCATCTTTTGTTTGGCTATTTCTTCAACCTGAGCCCGCTTTATTTGAGCAATTTTCTCCTTGCCCGCCTGGCCCGAAGCTTTTGCCAGATTGCACGCGCGCTTCAAAAGAATCGACGAAGGCGGGGTCTTGATAATGAAATCAAAGCTCCTGTCTTCATATACGCTAATTACTACCGGAAGTATTAAGCCCTCCCTGCCTTTTGTTTTTTCATTAAAGTCCTTGCAGAACTGCATAATATTCACTCCATGCTGGCCAAGGGCCGGGCCCACAGGAGGAGCAGGATTAGCCTGCCCTGCTGGTACATGTAACTTTATCTGTGCTTTGATGTTTTTCTTAGCCATAGTTCAGATGTCAGATATTAGATGGCAGTTTATCCACCATCTGTTATCAAACTTTTTCTACTTGCCAAAACTCAAGCTCTACCGGGGTAGATCTGCCGAATATCGAAACAGAAACCTTGATCTTTCCTTTCTCCGGATAAACTTCTTCAATCGCTCCGTTAAAATTTACAAAAGGCCCGTCTGTTACGCGAACTTGCTCGCCCTTCTCAAACATAACTTTCGGACTAGGCTTAACCTGCGTTTCTTCCGCGCGCTTTAAAATATCTTCTACTTCATGTGCCGGAAGCGGAAGCGGCTTCTTACCTACGCCGATAAAACCCGTAACCCCCGGAGTCCCTTTGATCAAAAGATATGCCTGTTCGCTTAAATCCATCTCCACTAAAAGATACCCCGGGAAAAATTTACGTTCTGAAATACGTTTTTTACCACCTCTAATTTCTGAAATCTGCTCGGTGGGTATCAGAAGACGCGTTATAGCCTCTCCCATGCCGGCTGAAGTAATCCGGCCCTCCAGGCTTGTTTTTACTTTATCCTCTGATCCGGTTTGCGTATGTACGATATACCATTTCTTCATAACTAATCTACTTGACCATTACTATCAACCAGCGCAAAATCCTCGAAAATGAAAAATCAATCAAACCTATAAAAACAGAAAGCAGGCCGGTGATAGTTATAACCAAAAATGTCGCCGATAACAATTCTTGCCTGCTGGACCAGGAAACCTTAGTTAGCTCGGTTCTTACTTCAGCCACAAATTTTTTAATTTTAGCGACCATTATTTTATGATTGGCAGTATTTAATTTTTCCGTGACTATTGGCCTACTTATCTCTACTAACATTACAGGAGCGGCAGGAGTCGAACCTGCAGTCACGGTTTTGGAGACCGTTGGTTTGCCCTTAACCGACGCTCCTTCAAAGAAGATTTGACGTCGGGGGACATATCCGCGCTTAAAATCTATTTTATCTCTTTATGCGCGGTATGCTTGCGGCAGAATCTGCAATACTTTTTTAACTCAATTCTCTCCGGATGCTTCTTTTTGTCTTTTGTGCTCGTATAATTACGGCTTTTACAATCCAAACATTCTAGTGTGATAATTTCCCGCATAGCAAAATTTATCCGTTAAAAGGCCAGCATCAAAAACTGAAGCAAGCCAAGATTAAACTTGCAACGTTTGAGGTAGAATTAAAATTATAGCTTGCTCAGTTAGCTTTTTCCGTAATTTTCCGTCGGAGAAAAGCCCCCGATCGGAATTGAACCGATGGCCCCGTCCTTACCAAGGACGTGCTCTGCCGACTGAGCTACGAGGGCAGCTTACGTAAAGCATTTATTATAAATGCTTTTTAAGCTTTGTCAAGTATTTTTTTTATTTTTTTGAAAAGGCAGTGCGGTTTTATGCAACAGTACGCGGGGAGAGCAGTTTATTAAAAATATGGCCGACTTTGCTAGAACCGCCGCCATCTTTTAACATTCCTTTCTCTGCCAACACCTCAACAAAAACATCTACCAGATCAGGATCAAACTGCTTATTTTTATTTTTAATCAATTCAGCTACCGCATCCTCTATAGAAAAAGGAGCCTTTCTATAAGGCCTGGAATGGGTCATGGCGTCGAATGAATCAACAATTGTGGCAATGCGTGCTCCCAGGGGAATCTTATATCCTTTTAGGCCTTCCGGATAACCGGAGCCGTCAAATTTTTCTTGATGGTAACGTATAATAGCCGCAACCTCTTCTAACCCGTCTATTTGTTCAAAAATTTCCGCTCCGTCTACGGGATGTTTTTTTAATATTGCCCATTCCCCTTGCGTCAAAGGGCCTTCCTTATATAAAATCTCTTTTGGCGTATACTGCTTGCCGATATCATGTAAAAATATAGACGAAATAAATAATTCTTTGGGAATATCAGGAAACACCACTCCCCGCCTCTCTAATTTCACCACCATGCTGGCGGCCATATCAAACATTCTATCCATGTGAGGACGGGTAAAATCCGGATCGAACTTTTCTATACTCAACGACATAGCCTTTATTATTCCATAAAAGATTTTCTGGATATTTTTATACAGCTGGGCATTACGTATCGCCATAACAGCCGTACGCGCCAGCGCCATAAAAAAATCAAGCTCTTCCTGCTGGAACCTGCTTCCATTGCTTTTCTTGCCTAAGAACAAAATTCCCAAAAGGTTTTTTGTCTGAAAGTATCCCGGAACCAAGGCATCAACATCATAATCTTCCATTTCCGCGCGTAACTGGCCAATACAATCCCGCAAAGAATTATTTACTGTTCCTTTCTTCAGGTATTTCAGTAAATCCTCTTTACGTATAGCCCCGCTTCTATTAATCAGATAATTTGTACGCTCAGCAAAGAATTTAATGATGACATCATCATTTTCCATGCGGATATATTCTTTAGGGATTACCGATCCTTTTTTCCCTTTAGAGCTTGTTAAAACATATGATTTTTTGGCGTCATTATAGAGAAGAATGCCCACATGGGTAAGCCTCACCTTTTTCACTATCATGTATACGATAAGACGGACTAAGCGTTCAATATCAAGGATTTCGACCATCCCGGCTGTCGCCAGCTCCAATGAACGTTTATATCCGCCAAATGGAAGGTTATTTTTTTTACTACGGACATTTTGTGAAGATTTTCTGGAAGGCATCATAAACCCTAATAATTATATTTTACTATTTATTTCATCGGCAAATTTAACCACCAAATTATCAAGGTCTTTTAATAAAATCGGCTTGGTAAGATAACTCGAAACTCCCAGTGTTTTTAAATATTCAATTTGTTCATTATTATCCAGGGCACTGACGATTATTACCTTTGGGTTAGGGCATATTTTCTTTATCCTTTTAAAGGTTTCGATGCCATTGATGCCCTGCATCATTATATCTAAAATAACTATATCGGGCCTTTCTTTTTCAAAAATAACCAGCGCCTCTTCTCCAGAAAGGGCAAAAAGCACATCAAAGCCCTTCTTTTTAAATCTCTGCTCGACATAATTACATATTAACTCTTCGTCATCAACAACCAATAGCTTTATCTTCTCAGGCACTAACAGCCCCTTTCTTATATGTAACTATTATTTCTTCAGGCCCTTATGTAGCTTCAGCACCGTATCTATTATATTAAGCAAAGAATCAAAATTGTCTTCTTTGGCAAAAAATCCTGAAATACCCAACTTCTGGCACGTCTCCAGCCTTTCCTGCGTGCCATAAGCAGTAATCATAATCACCGGTATGTTTTTATTTATTTCTCTTATCGCGCGTAAAGTCTCTATGCCATCCATAAGAGGCATACTTATATCTAAAAATACCATATCCGGAGGCGACTTTTTAATAATAGTAAGCGCATCAGCACCATTACTTTTTGATATTACATTGTAATCTTTTGCTTTAAGCCAATAGCTCATCATATAATTAAAATCTACTTCGTCATCAACCACCATAATGGCCGTTTTACTCATTTAACACCCCCTTAAAATAACCTGTAAAATCCATAAATTATCAAAATATTTTATGCCTACGTGCTTATTATATAAGGTATATAAATAAAATCAAGTCAAAAATTTGCCCTGAGCCCGTACGGCACCAATCGCTCAATACTTTCAGAAATTTCTGCCATTTGTTTTAGAGAAAGCTCTTCGGCCCTGACATCGTGTTTCAGGCCCAAATCACGGATTATTGAACTTATCAGCTCTTTATCAAGTATGAAACTCAGCGCGTTTATGATTGTTTTGCGTCGTTTGGCAAAAGAATTCCTTATTATCGTAAATAAAAGTTTTTCATTTCTTACTTTTAAAGGCGGCTCTTTATAAGGCGAGAGCCTCAATAACACACTTTCTACCTTAGGCGCGGGCCAAAATGACCCCGGCTTAATTTTAAATAAAATCTCCGGTTTAAAATAATACTGCACAAAACAGCTCAAAGACCCGTATGACTCGCTGGCGGCAGGCGCAATAATGCGCTGTGCCAATTCTTTTTGAACAGTGATAAAAATATCTTCGATATTTTTTCGAAGATCAATCAGGTGTTCTATAATAGGAGTAGTTATATAATAAGGTATATTACCTACAACTTTGATTTTTTTCCCGGAATATTTGCCTGGAATAGAATATTTAAGAAAATCACAATTTACTATTCTCACATTGGAGCTATCTCTGAATTTATCTTTCAATAGGCTGACCGCGCGCCTGTCTACTTCTACCGCAATGACTTCTTCCGCCTCTTTTGCCAAAAAATCAGTAAGCGTACCCAGGCCCGGGCCGATTTCCAAGACAGTATCATTTCCTTTTAGCTTTATCGATGCCGCTATTTTGCCCAATATGTTTCTATCAAAGAGAAAATTCTGCCCCAGATGTTTTTTAGGCTTAAAGTCAGGCTTCATTTATAAAAAGGTTTGCGGCATGGCCAATCGCGCTAATCATACTTGAAGCATCCGCCTTATTCCTACCGGCGATATCCATCGCTGTCCCGTGCAAAGGAGAGGTACGTGTAAACGGCAGCCCCATGGTGATATTGGCCGCTCCCTTAGGATCAGTCAACTTTAACGGTATTAACGCCTGATCGTGGTACATTGCAACAATAACATCAAATTTTGATTTTTGCGCCAGCGAAAACAATGTATCCGCCGGATACGGCCCCCGGCATCTTATCCGTTTGCCAATATTTTTTAAGGCTGGAATTATAATTTTCTGCTCTTCTGTTCCAAAAAGCCCGTGATCGGAGGCGTGAGGATTAAGGGCGCATACGCCAATATTAGGCTTATTGATAGAATAAAATTTTCTAAAAAATTTATCGCATGTTCGAATTACCGCCCTGATATTTTCTTTGTTGATTTTTCTTGCTACCGATTCTAAAGAGGCATGCCTGGTTACCAGGGCTATTTTAAATTTATTATTCACCAGCAACATCGCAAAATTTCTAACGCGAGTACGCATGGCCAGATATTCCGTATGGCCATAAAATTCTTTACTTACTAAAGATACCGACTCCTTGTTCACGGGTGCCGTCACTAAGGCGCCGATATTATTACGTACTTTTATCAAATCCAGCGCGGTATCAATATACTCTAAAGATGCCTTGCCGTATTCAGGCTTAATCTTACCAAACGAAAATTTTTTTCTCTCTACATTGCTTAAATCTATAAATTCAACAGGGTTCCGGTAAAAAACATAGCCGGGAAAAACTTTATCAAAAACAAACTTATCCCCTACCACAATAAATTCAACATGCCTGTTAAATTTAGGGTGCCTAAGTGCTTTGGCGACTACCTCCGGCCCTATGCCAGAAGGATCACCCATTGTTATTATTATCTTGCATTTACGCATTTCAAAAAGTTTGCGCTTATTTAATAATAATATAGGCTTTTTCTTTAAGCCCGTTTACCCATTGGCTGAATTTTTCTTTCTTTTTTTCCTTTACAAGACGATCTTTGATCTCCGCCTCTATATCAGCCAGGGAAAGTTGCTCTTGGGGCTTCTTGCTCAATAGTTTAAAAATATAAAAACCGCCGTCGGTTTTAATTACGCCGGAGACCTGGCCTTCTTCAAGAGCAAAAATAGCCTCTTCTATATCACTAAGCAATTCGCCGCGGCCTACCACTCCCAAAGAAGCGCCAGAAGAAAATCTTCCTTTTACTTCTTCAAAATTTTCGCCATTACTCAACAAATTAAATGCCTCATCTATCCGGGCTTCGGAATCAGCATATATGGAATCTACTTCGGCTGTTTCAGGCTTCTTATACTCATCGCGGTGCGCCTGATAATATGCGGTTATTTCTGTGGGGCTTACGGTTATCGCTTTATTCACGTTTACATCAACTATAGAGGCCATCATCATCTGCTCTTTTATTCTCTTGCGTAAATCTGCCGGCGTTAGCCCCTGCGCTATCAATGAATCCTGAAAATCATTATCGCTTGCAAACCTTTCCTTGAGCTCCTTATATCTTTCATCAACAGCCCTCTCTGATATTTCCAACCCTTTGTGTTTTGCTTCTTCTAATATTAATTTATCTTCAATGAGACGTTTTAAAGCATCCGGCTGTTTTTTAATTATTTCTTCCTCTTTGCGTTCTTCTGAATAATTTTCAGGCAACTGCATATAAAAAACAGCCAGTAATTCATCGATATCGCTCTGGGTAATAATCTCATTATTTACGATAGCCACTATCCTATCTTGTGCCAGCTGCGTCCCTGGATGATCCTGGGCGCAGGCAGAAGGGATAATTACAAATAAAAACATAAAACTTAAAAAATAAAAGTATTTCATTATTATTTTTCTCCCGGTTTAATTTTGAAATCAGAAATCACTTCCCTTAAAAGCCTGCAGTAAAGATCGAAACCTATTGTATTTATATATCCATGCTGTTCTATGCCTAAAAGATTTCCCGCTCCCCTTATCATCAAATCCTCAAAAGCGATTTTAAATCCGGCGCCTAATCCACTATGGGTAGTTATGGCTTTAAGCCTTGCTTTTGCGTCACTGTTTAAAATATCCGGATTTGGCACAAGAAAAAAAGCATAAGCCTTGCGGTCAAATCTACCCACTCTACCCCGCAGCTGGTGTAAATCAGAGAGCCCAAAATTATCCGCATCATTTACGATCAGCGTGTTGGCGTTGGGGACATCTATGCCCGATTCTATAATCATAGTACAGACCAATACATCTATTTCTCCTTTTAGAAAACCAAGCATTACCTTCTCAAGCATCTTTGGAGGCATCTGTCCGTGAGCAACGCCTATCATAGAATTTTCCGGAGACAATCTGCGTATTTTATCCGAAACTTCTTCGATATCCATAACACGATTATGAACAAAATACACCTGCCCTTTTCTCCTCAATTCATTGGATATCGCCTGCTTTATCAATGCCTCATCAAACCGCATAACCCTTGTTTCAACAGGGATCCTGTTTAAGGGGGGCGTGTTTATGGTCGACATATCTTTAACCTGCATTACACTCATATATAAAGTCCTAGGTATGGGCGTCGCCGTTAAAGTCAGGACGTCCAGGGTAAGACGCAAGGCCTTTAATTTTTCCTTCGCTTTTACTCCAAAACGCTGTTCTTCATCTATTATCAGCAAACCTAAATCTTTAAAAACAACATCGCTGGAGAGAAGACGGTGAGTCCCTATAACTATATCCACTCTGCCCTCAGATATGCCTTTAATAATCTCATCCTGTTCATGCTTAGTCCTGAAGCGGGACAACATGGCTAAGTTTACGGGAAAATCCTTCAGGCGGCTATTTAAATTATGGAAATGCTGCTCTGCCAAAATAGTCGTCGGTACCAGAAAAGCCACCTGCCGGTTATCCATAACCGCCTTAAAAGCAGCCCGCATCGCCACCTCTGTTTTCCCATATCCGACGTCTCCGCACAGAAGCCTATCCATGGGCCGTTCGCTCTCCATGTCCTTTTTTAGTTCCTGCATAGCCTGAATCTGGCCCGGGGTTTCTTTATATTTAAAAGTTGATTCGAAATCCTTCTGCCACTGGCAATCCCTGGAAAACTTGAATCCGGAAAAAGAACTTCTGGCTGCCTGAATACGTAAAAGCTCAAAAGCCATTTTTTGTATGCCTTTCTTGGTTTGAGACTTTACCCTCTGCCATTCTTTACTGCCTAGTTTATAGATTCTCGGAGAGCGCTTTTCTAAACCGATATACTTCTGCACTAAATGCATAAAGCTATCCGGAACATATAACTTATCGCCTTCGGCATATTCTATTACCATATGATCACGCTTTAAGCCGTTAGACTCTATTTTTCTGATACCTAAAAATTTACCTATGCCGTATTGATTATGAACCACATAATCGCCGATGTGCAAATTTATGAAGTTTTCCAGCGGGTCATCTTCGCTAAAATGGCGGAATCCGGCACTCTTGGGCTTGACATTTGGCAATACCATCACCAGCGTATGCTCAAAGATTAACTTACCGGAGAGAAAATCAAAACTATTAATGGAGGAAATTTTGTTTTCGTTTAATTCTATGCGTACGGGATAATCAAAAGTAGCAGGAAATATATCCAGAATCCCGCCCCTTAAAGCAAATTCCGCCTCATCTCCTACTTTATCCTGCCGGGCATAACCAAACTCAGACAAAGATTTGATAAGTTTGTCTAAATCAATTTCTTCGTTCTTGTATAGTTTAATAGAACGGAACTTCATCTTTAATTTATTCGCATAATTCCTATCGTCGCCTTCTCTGCAAAACCAAAATTAAAGGAGAGGCAATAAAAATCGTAGAATATATGCCGGAGATAAATCCGACCAGCAGGCTAAAGGCGAAATCATTCAATATTTCGCCTCCGAAAATAAACAGCGATATTACCACAAAAAGCGTAAGTACCGTAGTAAGCACTGTCCTGGTAAGTGTCTGGTTTACAGCCAGGTTTATCGCATCGCGCAATTTAACCTTACGGTTAAAGCGCATCAACTCTCTTATGCGGTCATAGATTACAATCGTATCGTTTATAGAATAACCCGCTATGGTCAAAAGAGCGCTAACAATAAGTAAATCTACCGTGCGCGAGGTTAAAGCAAGAAAGCCTATAGTTACGAGCACGTCGTGGAAAAGCGCTACTATACCGGCAAATGCAAAATCAAAGTGCTTAAACCTGAAACCAATATATAAAAGAATCCCCGCCAAAGAATACAATAAAGCCAGAAGCGCCTTATCTTTAAGCTGTTTTCCCACCAACGGCCCTACATGCTCTATGCGTAATGCGTCTATTTTACTGGCAGGAAAACTATTCTTTAGGTTCTTCTCTACGGAAGCCGCCGCGTCTTCGTGAGTCCGTATAATAACCAGCTTTTGCGCTTTATCCTGCATGTTTTCTTTGGCACGCTGTATTATGGAACCTGAAAGGCCCGCCTCTTTCAAGCTATTACGTATATCTTCAACTGCCGGTACAGGATCCATCCGGTATTCCTGGATTTGGCCTCCCGCAAAATCTATGCCGTACATCTCCTGGCCTTTTGAAAAGAATATAAACAGGCCTAAAACAACCGTAAAAATTGAAAGAGTAAAAAATATTTTTCGCTTAGCGATAAAATCTATTTTAGTGTCCTTTATTAGCCCAAACATTGGGAGCTTCTTTATTGCCTTATTTAAAAGCAAGAGTTCAAAAATTACCCGCGTCACAACCACCGCAGTAAACATGCTGGCAAGAAGGCCTATGGACAACGTCACGGCAAATCCTCTGATCGGGCCTGTACCAAACTGAAAAAGCAAAAACGCGGCAATAAGCGTCGTAATATTAGAATCGAATATCGCATTAAAAGCCTTACCGTATCCATTAGTTATTGCCATACGCAAAGGCCTGCCGAGCCTTAATTCTTCCTTTATGCGTTCATTTATCAGAACATTAGCGTCTACAGCCATACCTAAAGTAAGCACTATACCGGCAATACCCGGCAGGGTTAAAGTAGCGCCAAATATACCCAAGCCTGCCAAAATAAGTAAAAGGTTAAGCACCAGAGCTATATTGGCTATGATTCCGGGAAGTAAATAATAAACAGCCATAAACAAAAATACACAAACGGCGCCAAATATAGTAGCTGATATGCCCTTATTTACGGAATCCCGTCCCAAAAGCGGCCCGATTGTACGCTCTTCCTCAATTATAATCGGAGCTGGCAAGGCCCCAGTCTTAAGCTTTATGGCAAGGCCCTTTGCTTCATCAGGGCTGAATCTTCCGGATATAACGCCCTTGCCTGAAGGTATGGGCTCGTTTATCCTAGGCGCCGAAAGAACTTTATCATCGAGGACTATGGCAAGCCTGCCACCTACATTATTAGTTGTTATATCCGCGAATTTTTTAGCGCCTTCTGAATTAAATTCAATATTAACATACGGCTCACCGAAACTGCTCTGATCAAACCCGACATTAGCTCCGACTAAAGTACTACCGGTTAAAACTGCTTCTTTTTCCAGGAGTACATTTTCCTGCGTCTTATCAACTCGTCTTAACTCATAGCCTTCAGGTATATTACCTTTCAAAGCCTCGCTAAATTCCTGCATATTGGTATTGACAAGCTTAAATTCCAAAAGGGCGGTTTCACCTATAAGCTTCAGCGCCGCCTCCCTGTCTGTAAGCCCGGGCAGCTGGACCACTATCTGGTTTTCTCCCTGAAGATGTATCGAAGGCTCGCTGACGCCAAATAAATCTATACGGTTACGTATTTTTTCTAATGCTCTTTCGGGAGCTTCTTTCTTCTGCTCTTTTGTAAGATTAGACATATCCACCCGCAAGACCAAATGCATGCCGCCCTTTAAATCAAGGCCTAATTTTATGCGCTTACCCAAAGGAAAAGCATACCAACAGCTGGCCCCAATAACAGCCAGTATTAAAACCGCTTTTAAAAATATGTTTTTCTGCATACTCTCTATCCCCTTTGTCTCAAAAACCAAATTGTTTCATTTTAACGCCTATTATTAATACCTGCTACTCTAATTTTAGCAATCTGCCCACGGCATTTTTATCTATTTCTATCTTCACATTATCATCTATCCTAATGACTAATGTTTTCTCTTTAACATTAATAACCGTTGCATGAATGCCGCCCACAGTTACTATTTGATCATTTTTCTTTAAATTCGTTAGTGTTTTTTCATGTTCCTTTGATTTCGCTTTTTGCGGTTTGATAATCAAAAAATAGAAAATGAAGCATATGATAATAACCGGGACTATCTGCAGCAACGGATGCGGCATGGCCTGTGGCATAACTACCTCCTCGTATAATATAAGCAATACATTGTTAAATCCCAAATTACAAATAACAAATCACAAACAATATACAATATCAAAATTTCAATTACCAAAACTTATAGTCAAGGCAGAGTTTTTGGATATTTGGTCATTGGCATTTATAATTTGTGATTTTTCATGTTATTACGCAAGAATAGCTTTATTTATATTTTTTAACTAAGCTTTTAACTGTCGGGCTCAACTTTGCCCCTTTAGATACCCAGTATTCTATTCTGTCTTTTTTTAAAGATACTACCTTCGGGTTCTTCATGGGGTCATAAATTCCTACCTGCTCTATTACGCGCGAATCTCTCGATTTCGCAGAATCAATCACATGCACCCTGAAAAATAATCTTTTTTTTGCCGATTTTCCCGGCCTTGCCAATCTTATTACCACTGCCATTAAATTACCTCCTCTTATAACGCGGCGAATAACGAGTACCGAGATTTTTCTCTCTACTCGCTACCAGCCACTCTCTGTTTTTAAGTTAATGTTTCCATCTGTGCTTTTGCCTTATTTACGGTCTCCAGGTATTCCTTCTCCGGTTCGGAATCAGCTACAATCCCGGCACCCGCCTGAATATAAGCGGTCTTGCCCTTCATCACCACTGTCCGTATAGTTATACAGGTGTCTAAATTACCTGAAAGGCTAAAATAACCTACACACCCGGCATAGGGTCCGCGCGAGACATTTTCTAATTCGTCAATTATCTCCATGGCTCTGACTTTCGGCGCGCCGGAGACTGTGCCCGCCGGAAAAGTAGCCGGCACTATGTCAAAAACACTCCTGCCTGAATTAAGGCGGCCTTTCACATTACTGACGATATGCATTACATGCGAGTATCTCTCTACTGTCATAAACTCGTCTACTTCTACACTGCCAAATTTACAAACCCTGCCTAAATCATTCCTGCCCAAATCTACGAGCATAAGGTGTTCGGCTCTTTCCTTTTTATCAGCCAATAAATCCTGCGAAAGCTTTAAATCCTCGCTTTTATTCCTACCGCGCGGCCTTGTGCCGGCGATCGGACGCATCTGCACAACGCTATTTTCACATCTTACAAACATCTCCGGCGATGAACCTGCCAAAGCAATATCATCAAAATTTAGATAAAACATATACGGAGAAGGATTTATTGAACGCAGCCTCCTGTATATATCAAAATGGCTTCCCGATAAAGAAGCAGAAAACCTCTGGGATAAAACAACTTGAATAATTTCTCCTGCCTTAATATATTCTTTTGCCTTATAAACCATTTTTTTAAAAACAGCCCTGCCCAAATTGGATTTAAATTTTAGATGCCTGTTTGTTTGCTTGGGCATACTTTTCAAGGGTATATCCATTCTTAGGCTGCGCTCTAATTCATCTATTCTTTCGCATGTGAGCCGATAAATATTTTTTAGATTTTTAACCGAAGGCTTCGTATGCGGCTTTATATAAGCGTTAACCATTATTTTAAGCCTATGACGGGCATGATCGAATATTATAATATTCTTAGCCAAAATAAAATACATATCCGCCATTTTTAAATCGTCTTTAGGCATGTTTTTAGATAATTTTGGCTCAAAAAATCGTACCGTATCATAACCGATATAACCGACAAATCCTCCCGGAAACCTCGGCAGGCCTTTAACCTCATGCGACTTAAAATTCATCATCAGCTTCTTTAGTTCGGCCAATGGGCTTAAGTCAGCGGCAAAAATACGTTTTTTTAGCGATCCGCCAGCCTCATATTCGGTAATATAAACCTTCTTTTTTTTACTTTTAAATACAACCAAAGGATCGTTACCCAAAAATGAAAAACGCGCAATCTTCTCTGCTCCCTCAACTGATTCAAGCAGATAAGAAAACTTCCCGTTATCTAATTTCAGATACGCGGAAATAGGCGTCTCAATATCAGCCATAATTTCCTTGTAAACAGCTATTATGTTACTGCTCCCTGCCAGCTTTATAAACTCTTTTTCACTTGGGTAAAACATATTAAAATCTTGTTATGTATTAATCGGTTGCGTAGGTGGAAACGGTTTTCGTTATGCGCCTATCGGTAAAAAAATAATACAACCTTATTTTTTAAATGCCAACTCCCTGTAAAAACAAGACCTGTTGCCTGTATGGCAGGCTACTCCAGCCTGCCGCACCTTTATCAATAACGCGTCATTATCGCAATCATAACTAATCGATTTAACAAATTGAAAATGTCCGGATGTTTCGCCTTTTACCCAAAATTTCTTTCGCGAGCGTGACCAAAAACAAGTTTTCCCTAAACGGATTGTCCTTTTAATAGATGCCTTATTCATATAAGCAACCATAAGCACGTCTTTATTTTTATAATCCTGCACTATTACGGGAATCAATCCTTTTTCATCAAATTTAAACTTTGGCAACTTAGCAGTGTTTTTTCTTTTGCCCTCTGCCTTTTCTTTTTTGTCTTTTATCTTTTGTCTTTTCATATCCTTATGCTGGCTCCTCGTTTTATTAAATAGTCCTTGACTTCTTTTACGGAAAACTCGCGATAATGGAATAAAGAAGCGGCCAGCGCCGCGTCTGCGCCGGCATCCGCCAATACTTCATAAAAATGCTCTAATCTTCCAGCCCCTCCTGAAGCAATGACAGCTATATTGACCGCCCTGGAAACTGCCCGGGTTAATTCTGTATCGTAACCGTCCTTTGTACCGTCGCAATCCATGCTGGTTAATAAAACTTCGCCGGCACCAAGGCCTTCGGCCTTCTTTACCCAATCTATAACATCTATGCCAGTAGACGTCCTCCCGCCATTTACATAAACTTCCCAATGTTTTGTATTATGTATTGGGTATTGCGTATTGGGTATTAATTTAGCGTCGATTGCCACCACGATACACTGGCTTCCAAAACGCTGAGATGTCTCTTTTATCAATCCGGGGTTTTTTACTGCCGCCGTATTTATTGAAACTTTATCGGCCCCGGCATTAAGGAGCGCCCTTATATCATCAATATTGCGAACCCCTCCGCCGACGGTAAAAGGCATGAATATGCTTTCGGCTACTCTTTTGACTACATCCAAAATAATATCGCGTTTATCAGAACTTGCCGTAATGTCTAAAAAAACAAGCTCATCTGCTCCGGCCTTGTCATAATACACTGCATTTTCAACGGGGTCTCCGGCATCTTTCAAATCTTCAAATTTTACGCCTTTTACTACACGGCCGTCTTTAACATCTAAACAAGGTATTATTCTTTTGGTCAACATGCCTCAACCCGCCGCTTCCATGGCATCCTTAAGGCTGAATTTATTTTCATAAAGAGCCTTACCGATAATAATGCCGGCTAATTCTTTGCCCTTTAAGCTTGAAAGCTCTTTTATATCATCTAAAGAAGAAATCCCGCCTGAGGCAATTAAATCAATATTTATCCTGTTTAGTATTTCCGCGATTGCGGCTACATTAGGGCCTTGCAACGTTCCATCACGCGAAATATCCGTGTATATCAGCGTATTAAGACCCAACTGCTCCAATTCCAGAGCAAAAGACAAGGCATCAACTCCGGATATATCCGTCCATCCGCTTCCGGCAACCATACCGCCTCTTGCCGCGCCGTCATCGCCTATAACCCTTGCATCAATAGAAACTGCTACGGCATCCTTGAATTCTGAAATAACCGACTTAATAAACTCTCTGTTTTCTAGCGCCTTAGTGCCCAAGACAACCCTCATCGCCCCCAAATCCAGCAGCCGCCCGATAGTTTCTTTATCGCGCACACCACCGCCAACCTCAAAAGGGATATTTATATTTTCGGCAATCTGCCTGATACATTCAAAATTCGCCAGTTTCCCGGAGAATGCACCGTCTAAATCAACAACGTGCAGGAATTCCGCACCTTCTTCCTGCCATCTTAAAGCGGCATCATGAGGCTTATCGGAATATTCCGTAACTTTATTGAAATCACCCTGCCAAAGCCTGACAGCTTTACCATCTTTTATATCAACCGCGGGAATTATCAGCATAGGCAACGACTACAATTTAATAAAATTCTCCAATATTTTTAATCCTGCAGCCTGGCTCTTTTCCGGATGGAACTGTATGCCGAAAATATTATCTTTTGCGATAATAGAGGCGAACTTAAGTCCATAATCGGTTATAGCAACTACCACATCCTCATCGTCAGGCTTAACATAATACGAATGGCAAAAATATACATAAGAACCATCCGCTACATCTTTTAATATTTTTGCATTTTGCGTTTTACTTTTCGCATTTATATCATTCCATCCTATATGCGGAACTTTTATTTTGGCTGATTTAAATTTCAGCACTTCGCCTTTAATTAATCCCAGGCCTTTGGCGCCCGGGCTTTCCTGACTCCGCTCGAGCAATAAATGCATCCCTAAACAGATACCTAAAAAAGGGGCCCCTTCCTGAATTTTAGCTTTTAAGGTTTCAAGTAATTTTCTCGCTTTTAATTCGGCTGCCGCCTCGCCGAAAGAGCCAACCCCCGGTAAAATAATCTTATCTGCATACTTTAGCTGTTCTGCTTCAGAAACAATTACGGCCTGGCTGCTGCCGCCAGCAAAACGGGCACAGGCATTCATAACGCTGCCTATGTTACCCATCCCATAATCAATAATAGCTATTCGCACTTTACCCCGTTAGAGATAGGCCGCCGAAGGCGGCCGTCTCTCCAAGCTAATTATACCGATAAACTTGTGCTTCCTTAATTATCAAATCCCCATTAATTTAGTGAATCGCTATCTCTAACGGTGTTAATCGATTATGCCTTTAGTCGAAGGAACGCCTCTCCTGCGCGCTTCAATAGAGCTGGCTTGATCCAAGGCTAAACCCAAGGCCTTAAACACAGCCTCAAAAAGATGATGCGTGTCGACTTCCCCTTCTTTACTCAAATATTCAACGTATAAATTCATGCCGATATTTTTTGCCAAATTATCTAAAAACTCTTTTTTTAATTCATCAGAAGCCAAATCCAGATTTTCATTAATCTTTTTTACTTCAGCGGGCTCATCCCAAACAAAAGAATACCTGCCTCCTAGATCAACAGAAACTCTTGCCAGTATCTCATCCATGGGTACCGAGGCATAACCGTAGCGTTTTATGCCGGAAGAATCACCTAAGGCCTTTCTAAAAGCCTTCCCTAAAACAATGGAAAGGTCTTCTACTATATGGTGCTGCAAATCTCCTTTTGCTGCCAACTCCAGGTCAAAAAAACCATGGAAAGAAAATAGAGTCAATAAATGGTCTAAAGACTCAAAACCTGTGTTTATTTTACTCTTTCCTTTGCCGTCTAAAGCCAGGCTTCCTTTTATATTTACCTCATTTGTTATACGCTCTATTAAAGCTTCCCGTTTCATTTTTTATCCCCTTCACAATTAATGAACACTTGCGTAATTGCCCACAATGGCACAGCGGCGCGATTTCCCAGCAAGGAAACACTGGCGCAATACAATTAAGCGCTAGGTGTTAAGTAAGCGCTGGCTGCCTTATAAACGCAAAGTGTCAATGAGCACATCCGCCGTAGGCGAAAAAGCGCGAATTGACTTACTTCTCCGTAAATCTCACCTTTACTGAATCGGCATGCTTAGTAAGCCCTTCTATCAGTGCCAGTTTTTCCAAAGAGACCCTCATCTTATCCAATGCTTTTTTAGAATATGATATTAAATGGCTTGATTTTATAAAATCCGAAAGGGATAATCCGGAGAAAAACCTTGCCGTGCCTGTAGTCGGAAGCACATGGCTGGGCCCCGCAACATAATCACCCACCGCAACAGGGGTAAAATCCCCCAAAAAGATAGCGCCGGCGTTTGTTATTTTAAGTAAAAATTTCTTTGGGTTATTAAGCATTATCTGCAAATGCTCCGGGGCTATCCTATTTGTAATATCCGCCGCCTCATTAAGGTTCTTAGCCAGGATAATGTAACCTTTATCCACTTTATTTTTTATTTCACGGGCCAATTGTTTACTCGTAGTAATCAATATCGCAAGCCCGTCCAGATGCTCTGCCTGAGCCAATAGATCAGCGCTAATATATGAAATATTCCCGCTCTTATTTGCCACAACTACCAACTCGGTAGGCCCTGCTATCATATCTATATCTACAAATCCAAAGACCTGCCTTTTCGCCTCTGCCACATAAATATTCCCCGGCCCTACTATTTTATCCACTTTAGGTATTATCTTTGTGCCAAATGCTAAAGCGGCAATCGCCTGCGCGCCGCCAACCTTATATATCTCATTAACCTTCAATAAATCGGCGACCACCAATATATGGGGGTTAATATTACCATGTTTATCAGGCGGGCTTACCAAAACAATCCGCTTTACTCCCGCAAGCTTTGCCGGTAAAACACTCATGTATACAGACGATACCAAAGGAGCCGTGCCCGCAGGAATATAAACACCCACTTTTTCAATAGGCGTAATCTTTTCTCCTAAAATAACGCCGTCCTCATCTTTAATTTTCCATGATTTTTTTATCTGCTTTTTATAGAATTTATTCACATTCTCTATAACCAATTTTAATGTAGATACGAAGTCCGGGCTGATATTCTGATACGCGCCGCTGATCTCTGCCTGTGTTATGCGTAATTGCCTGGAAGAAAGCCTTGCCTTATCAAATTTACGGGCATACTTTATAACTGCTTCATCGCCAAGCAAACGGACATGTTCTACTATATTACGCACAGTTTCTTCTACGCGCTTTTTACGCAGTAAATAGCGTGAACATATCTTGTCAATTTCTTTTATATTGGCAGAGCGGATTATTTTCACTTAAATAAACCTCCTTAATTATTTTCCGATTGCAATAATTTTCCTATCGCCTTCAGCGCGCCGGCGGGACTGCTTAATATTTCTTCCCAGAGCGCACCTTCTTGCTTTGTAGCTTTATTTTTCATGCCGCCCTGAACTAAATCAGGCCTGCCTCCTCCGGCCAACCCAAGTTTATTGACAATTTTCCTGGCGTCATATCCTTTTTCTGCTAAATCTTCAGAAAGAGCCATAATAAATGTGCCGCCTCCGCCAACAAGGCTAAAGAGAAAAATAGCAAACGGCGCGCTAACTTTATTCCTTAATATATCCAAGGCGCTACGCGCGTAGTGCATATCATTAACCTTCAAATCGGCAACAATAAGCTTAACTCCGCCTACATCCGTACTGTTTTTTAAAAGTTCCGGCGCATCCTGTTTTAGTAATTTCAGCTTAGCGGAAAATAGATCTTTTTCCAATTTTTTTATATATTTTAACTTTTTTTCTATTTCCCCCTTTAACCTGTCTTTTGGCACCTTAAACTCTTCGACAAGCTCATCAATAACTCTTTCTTCTTCCTGTAATTTTTTATATGCATGCTTTCCCGTCAGGGCTTCTATACGGCGTATCCCTGAGGATATGGAACTCTCAGAGACAATCTTAAACAACCCAATCTGGCCGGTATTATCCAGATGTATTCCTCCGCAAAGCTCTTTGGAATAATCACCGCAAGAAACCACTCTTACCTTGTCTGCGTATTTTTCTGCAAAGAAAGCGAGAGCGCCGGCCTCCCGAGCCTTGAGAAAAGTCATTTCTTCTTTGGAAACAAGATCATTATCGCGTATATATTGATTTACCATTTCTTCCACGCGAAAAAATTCTTCTTTGTTTAGGGCCTTAAAATGAGTAAAATCAAACCTTAGGTATTCCTCGCATACAAAAGAACCTTGCTGGCGGACATGCCCACCCAATACCTTACGCAAAGATGCCTGAAGCAGATGCGTTGCCGTATGATTCCTGGCAGTATCTAACCGCCTGCTGCTATCTACTATTGCTTCTGCTTCCTCACCAGCATGAAAATCCCCTTTTTTTATCTTTACATAATGCAGTATTGCCTGATTTATCTTTTTGGTATCGTAAACTTCCGCCAAAGAAGAAGTTGTTTTAATTATGCCTTTATCGCCGCACTGTCCTCCGGATTCCGGGTAAAAACAACTCTTTTCTAATATAAGGCAGATTTCATCATTCTGTTTATTAACAGACAGGATTTTCGCCTTTACTGAATCTTTTTCATAGCCCACAAATTCAGTATTAAATCCGGCGCCGCAGGAAGAAATACCTCCAAAAACCTCCCCAGTAAGACTACTAGCATTTTTTGATCTTGAACGTTGCTCTTCCAATAAACGATTAACCGCCTCCTGATCAAACTTTACTCCTCGTTCTTTTAAAAAATCCAAAGGATAACCATACGTGTCGTAAAGCTTAAACGCTTCCTCTGCGGTCAATCTTTTCTTATTAGCAATGCCCTTCATCTCCCCGAGCATTCTATCGCCTTCACTAAGAGTACGGCAAAATCTCTCTTCTTCGCTTTTCACTACCAAAGAAATTCTCTCCCTCTCGGATTCTAGTTCAGGATACGCCACTTTCATTATATCGGCAACTTTCGGTACTATCCGATAAAGAAAAGGATCTTTATTCCCATATTGCCTCGCATTCAAGAATGCGCGGCGGATAAGTTTACGCACAACATATCCCCTATCTTCATTAGAAGGTATAACGCCGTCGCAAATCGCGAATACGACAGCACGCAGATGATCAGCTATGGCATATATTTCTTGCATATTCGGCGAACTAAACACAGCGATATTCATTATCTCTTTTACTATCGGCCCAAAAATATCAATCTCGAAATTAGTTCTTTTGCCCTGCATGACTGCCGCAATTCTTTCCAAGCCCATACCTGTATCAATATTTTTCTGAGGCAACGCCTCCAAATTATTCCTGCCTACGCGGTTAAATTGCGTAAATACTAAATTCCATATTTCCACAAATCTTCCGCAACTACACCTGAGAGAACAATCAGATTTTTTGCATCCCTCATTTTCTCCCCAGTCATAAAAAATCTCAGAACACGGCCCGCAAGGGCCATCCGGGCCTTGCAGTATAGCATTTGCCGGCCAAAAGTTGTCTTTGTCTCCGAATTTCATAATCCTCTCTCGAGGAATTTTAACCAGGCCTTGCCATATTTTATAAGCCTCATCGTCGTTATCATAAACCGAGACCCATAATTTATCACAAGAAATACCCAGTCTTTCGGTTACGAATTCCCATGCCCAGGTTATCGCCTCTTTTTTAAAATAGTCCCCGAAAGAAAAGTTGCCTAGCATCTCAAAGAACGTATGGTGGCCGCTGGTTTTTCCTACGTTCTCAAGGTCTCCGGTTCTTAAGCATTTCTGACAGCTGGCCGCCCGCCTAAAATCGGTTGCCTGCCCAAGAAACTGCCTCTTGAATTGGTTCATTCCCGCTGAAGTAAAAAGAACAGTCGGGTCATCCGCCGGAACCAAAGAATCAGAGACGAATATTTTATGGCCCTTTTCTTTAAAAAAATCCAAAAACTTATGGCGCAAGGCATCGGTTTTCATAGCTTATTTAAAACTTCTGAGATTGCCTCCGGACTAAATCCGCGGCGTAGTAGAAATCCAAAAATCCTATTTCTGGCCTTACTATTAAATTTTCCTTCAGTTTTATTAACTGTATTGTCAAATTTGCTGCTGATTATATTCTTGATCGCCTCATGCTCAGAGTAGGCGTTTTTTATCCGAGAGACGACTTCTTCGATTATCGGTTCCTTAATATTTTTCTGCTTTAACTCAAAAACAATCCGCTTAAAACCTAAAGGCTTGTTTATTTTCTCTTTTGCCCAGGCAAAAGCAAAACGCAAATCATCAACAAAACCAGCATCTTTTAAATTGGCGATTAAAAAATTTATCGTATCGGGAGTAAAACGCTTCTGTCTAAGGCGAAACCGCAACTCCTCTTCGGATCTCTGACGTATTTTAAGAAGCCTTAAGGCATAGCTCCTTGCCTTGTTTAATTCTTTATCTCTTGGCATTAATTATAGCGCATTATTTATCTTTCATTACGATATATCCTCTTCTGGTCCGGATAAGAACATCGCCTTTAAGATCCTTGCTGATACGCTTAAAATCATCCACATTGCTTATTTTAGCTTTATTAATCTCATCAATTATGTCTCCGGCTAACATAACCGCTTCATCCGCAGAGCTATCCGGCTCTATATCTATAACTACTACGCCTTCTTCGGAGGCGGCTAAATTAAAACGCCTCCTTGTTTCCTGATCAATATCTTTGACTTTTATGCCCCGCCAATATTCATCTGTTTGCCCGGGTTTCGATAAAGTTAGGCCTGTATCCAGATCTTCCGGGCGCTCACCTATCTCAATCGTAATTGCCTTGGCTTTCTTATCGCGCCAGATATCCATCTTTACTTTTTTACCCACTTCGCTGCCTGCTACAATGCTTAATAATTCACGCAGGCTGCTTATATTTTTACCCTCAAAGGACAAAATTATATCCCCGCTTTTAAGGCCGCCTTTTTCCGCAGGGCCGTCTTTTATTACATCATTTACAAGAACACCTTTTGTGCCGGCGGCCAAGCCAAAATACTCAGCAAGCTTATCATCTAACTCCTGCACCGTAACGCCCAGCCAGCCATATAATATTTTTTTACCGGCGATAAGCTTATCTAAAATCCTTTTCGCCGAATTAATTGGTATGGCGAAACCTACGCCTTGGTATCCTCCAGTCGTAGAAAATATGGCAACGTTGATTCCAATAACTTCTCCGTTAAGGCTGACTAAAGGCCCTCCTGAATTCCCGGGATTTATCGCTGCATCGGTTTGTATTAAATCTGTAAAGTCTTTATCACGGCTTAAAGCCCTGCCCAAAGAACGGTGCAGGGCACTAACGACTCCCGCGGTAACGGTAGGCTCCGGGCTATGCAAAACAAAACCGAAAGGATTACCTATCGCTATTACCCACTGGCCTATTTTCACATTATCTGAATTGCCTAATCTTGCTACCGGAAGATCCCGGGCGTTTATCTTTATAACCGCCAAATCTGCTCTGGCATCTTTACCCTTGATTTCTCCTTCAAATTCCCTGCCATCCGGCAACGTCACGGTTATTTTATCGGCATCAGCAACCACATGTTCATTGGTAAGGATATACCCTTCCCCGTCAATAATAACTCCCGAACCCAACCCCTGTTGTTTAAATTCACGCTCGGGAACATCGCCAAAAAAATCATCAAAAAATCTACGGAAAAATTCATCACCAAACTGCTCATTCCCTCCAAAAGGAGTGCCGAAATAAAACCTGCGAACTCCTCCCGGGACTCTTTCCGTATGTTCCGTGCTAATAGAAACAACTGCCTGGCCCACCTTCTCTGCGACATTAATTACAGCATTTTCCAGACCCTCGCTGATATTATCAGAATAGGAAGCAAAATCATCTTTCTGGGTAGATATAACGGCGCCGACTCTTGGCATAATATCTAATTTTGCCGTAAAAAATATACCTGCCAACACCCCCATGATAAAAACCATACCCCACAGAAGCTTATGTTTTATTTTCCGCATCTAGCACCTCCTTAAACTTAACATCTGCCATCCAGCATTAAGTGCGGCTTCCGCACCTTTTAACTTTTACTTTACCAATGGCATTAAGGTAGTTAATATTTCGCTTATGTTTCCGGAATCTTTACCATTAGTTGTACAAAGCTCAATAAGCCGCCCGGCATTTTAATCAGGTTTTATTTCTTTCTCGGCAAAGCTTTTTCTTACTTCCTTATCAATCTCTGTAAGCAATTTTACATTTTCTTTTAAATATTTACGCGCAGCGTCTCTGCCCTGGGATATTTTTTCAGTTTTATATGAAAACCACGCGCCTGATTTCTCAATGATATTTTTACTTACCGCCATATCCAATACGTCTGCGGCGCGGGAAATCCCTTCATCATACAATATCTCAAATTCCGCTTCTTTAAAAGGCGGCGCGACTTTATTCTTTACAACGCGTACCCGTACTTTACTGCCGATTACCGCATCCGCCTCTTTAATCGCGCCTATACGCCTCACATCAAGACGAACCGAAGAATAAAACTTAAGCGCGTTACCGCCTGTTGTTGTTTCCGGATTACCAAACATGACTCCGATTTTCATGCGTATCTGGTTAATAAAAACAACGCATGTTTTAGATTTACTGATTGCCGCGGTAAGTTTACGTAATGCCTGAGACATAAGGCGCGCTTGTAAGCCCATGTGCGAATCACCCATCTCTCCCTCAATCTCTGCGCGCGGCGTAAGAGCGGCCACCGAATCAATAACGATTAAATCTATCGCATTCGACCTTACAAGGGTCTCGGTAATCTCCAAGGCCTGTTCTCCCGTATCCGGCTGTGAAATTAAAAGTTCTTCCAGCTTTACGCCTATCTTTTTGGCATAAGTAGAATCAAAGGCGTGTTCTGCATCTATGAAGGCCGCGGTTCCCGATTGTTTCTGCACCTGACTGATAGCGCTTAAAGTAAGCGTTGTTTTACCGGAAGCCTCAGGGCCAAAAATTTCAATTACCCGCCCGCGCGGGAGGCCCCCTACCCCTAAAGCAACATCCAAAGATAAAGCCCCTGTAGAAATGGCAGGAACATCTACTTTTGCCTTTTCATCAAGCTTCATAATCGAACCCTTACCGAACTGTTTCTCTATTTGAGACAACGCCAGCTCAAGCGCTTTCTGACGGTTTGAATCTGTTTTCACTGCTTCATCCTTTTTTTTGTCTTTAATCATTACTACCTCCCTTGATAAGCCCGTCAGAGGAACAAATTACCCCAAAAGCTTAATCTAAAATTGCCTTATAAAATTTTAGACTGGTTTTAATGGGCGGGCATTAATTTGAATTTGCATTAGATAGCACGCTATGCTATAAATTTGCAGTTTAGAAACTTTATTATATTACATAACCCTATAACTGTCAAACAGTTTAGAAGAAAAATCAAAACCTTAGGCCGTAGCGCTGCACAGCAAGACCGCGCTTGACAATATATCCGGATTATGCTATTTTTATGCCATAACTAAACACCCGCAGAAACATAATTAGAGATAAATATACTTCGATAAATGACTGAACAAGAAAAAATATTCCAACTTAAGGATGAGCTTGATAAAGTACGCGCTGAGCTTAATGTGCTATATGAAATTTCTAATGCCATGCGCACAAGCTTAAAATTGGATGACGTCCTCTATATAATACTTACAGGTGTCACCGCGCATGTAGGCCTGGGCTTTAACCGGGCAATGCTCTTTCTGGTAAATGAACATAAAGCCATGATCGAAGGTTCGATGGGCATAGGCCCGCATACCGCCGAAGAAGCAAACCAAATATGGAAACAAATCGATAAAGAAAAAAGTAACCTCGACAACTTAATTTCAAATTATAAAGCCTCCAGCACAGCCAAGGATTCAAAGTTTAATAGCCTGGTTACTAGCATGAACTTTCCTCTCAATGAGGCTGAAGGCGGTATTATCGCCCAATCCATATTAAAAGATGCCTCAATTAACGTATCCAGCGAAACAATAAGCCGGTATGAAAATGATCCATTGCTTTCTAAAATACATATGGAAGAATTTGCCGTCGTACCACTTAAAACCAAAGAAAAGACCATCGGGGCTATTGTCGTCGACAACCTTTTCAATAAAGAACCGGTTACCCATGATGATTTAAGAATACTGGTAATGTTCGCAAACCAGGCGGGCCTTGCCATTGAAAACTCGCGGCTCTACGAAGAAACAGTACTCCGGTCACAAATAAATTTTCTGACAAAACTCTGGAACCACGGTTACTTCCAAAATAAGCTGGAAGAAGAATTCAAAAATGCCCAAGAAAATGAATACTATCTTAGCCTGATTATGATGGATTTGGATAATTTTAAAGAGCTAAATGATTCCCTGGGCCATCAAGTGGGAGATACCGTTCTCAACAAAACATCAAAAATCATCAAAGAATACTGCCGTAAATCCGATTATCCCTGCCGCTACGGCGGAGAAGAATTCGCGATTATACTTCCATACACTAATAAAAAAGAAGCTTATATGATTGCTGAACGAATAAGAAAAACGGTGGAAGAATCAACCTACCTCCATAAACAGGCTCCTATCAATAAAAAAATCAGCATAAGCGCGGGAATATCCTGCTTCCCTGAAGACAAAACCTCAGACAAAGCCACTCTGCTGGACATGGCGGATAAAGCGCTATATCAGGCAAAACATAACGGAAAAAATAAAACCTGTTTTTTTAGTGATTGTTAAAGAAAAGATTATTTTGCTTCAGCGGGAGCCTCGGCTTCTGGAGCTTCTTCTTCAGGCTGGGTAATCACTTCTTCTTTTGAGCTATTTCTTTCTTTTAGTTTTGCGGAAATAATTTTCGAAACCCCCCGTTCCTGCATGGTAATACCGTACATAACATCTGCTGCGGTTATAGTTTTTTTATTATGCGTAATAACAAGAAACTGGGAAGTTTCTATGAATTCCTGCAATAATCTATTGAAGCGGTCAACATTGGACTCATCGAGAGCGGCATCAATTTCATCAAGCACGCAAAAAGGAGATGGCTTTATTTTAAAAACCGCGAATATCAAAGCTATGGCCGAAAGCGACTTTTCTCCCCCGGAAAGAAGCATGACGTTCTGTAGTTTCTTCCCGGGCGGCCGGGCGATTATCTCAATACCCGATTCTAAAACATCATTCTCATCTATCAGCATAAGCTGCGCTTCTCCGCCGCCGAAAAGCAGCCTGAAATAAATTTTAAATTGTTCGCCTACCTTAGCAAAAGTTTCCAGAAATAACTGTTTAGTTGTCTTATTTATTTTATTTATCGCCTCTTTTAACGATTCTTTAGCCGATATTAAGTCATTCTGCTGGCTGGTCAGAAATTCAAACCTTTGCTTTAATTCATCGTATTCTTCGATAGCAACCAGATTGACCGTGCCCATTTTTTCGATTTTTGCCCTTAGTTCCCCTATCTCTTCAGAAACTTTCTGTCTATCAAAATCTTCATCTACGAGAGGAAGTTCATCTAAATTAATTCTATAAGATTGGGATAGCCTTTCTTTTATGGTAGATTTTTTGAATTCTATATCTTTATCCTGCATGCTTAATTGATGAATTCCATTTTTTATCCGGTCCAGTTCATTTCTAACCAAAGATAAAGCCTGGTCCTTTTGCATTTCTTCTTCAGCCGCTTCTTCAAACCTTTTCCTCAAAATATCCAATTCTTCGGCCACGCCCTGCTTATCCAGGCCAGCCTTAACTACCTGATTGTTTAAATTTTGGCTTTCTTTCGCCAGCTCCCCGCTTCTGATAAAAGATGTTTGGATCTCTTGGCTAATACGTTCAAGCGAAGATTGATCATTGCTTAGCGCCCCCTGCATTAGTTTAAGTGAATTGAACAAGGCTGTTTTTCTATCATCCAAAGAATTAATTTCAGCGCCACAACGCGCTATAGCTACAGTCATCTCTTCTTTAACTTCATTATTTTTAGCTATTTTTTCTTGTAATCCGGTAATCAACGACTCGCTCTCATTGCGTTTATTCTCCAGGTTTACACCTTCCATCTTTAACTCGCTGTATTTCAGGTTAGAGCTATCTAAATCCGCGTTTGACTCATCGTATTCTAAAGCTATCACTCCGGCCTCCTGGCATATTTTTTCCAATTGTTGTTCCAGGGCCTGTAAATTTGTTTTTTTGGCATTTAGGGATATTTCTTCCTGATGTATATTATCGCCTATATTAATTAAACCTGATTTAATTGCCGATAAAGATTGTTTTTCCACGCCTATTTTAGATCTAAAGCTGGAAAGTTCTTCGCCGATTTTGTTTATTTTTTCTTTTATTTTTTGCGTATCCAGCGGAATAGGCTTTAACTCGCAAGTAATCTGATACTTACCAGAATCGATTTGTCTTATCTCTTTAACTTTACTTAAAATACCGCTTAATTCACCCTGAGGCAGTTTATCCACAATCAAAATACCATCAAAAACTTCTGAGATATCCTCGTATTTTAATTTTAACTGTTCTAAAAACTCAAGCTGGGATTCAAGGCTCACCCTTTGATTTTCAAGATTCTGAGCGGTTTCTTCCAGCAATCTAATGCTTTCTTCGGTATTATCAAGACTTTCTTTATGCCGGGCTTCATCCTGTCGCAGGATGGATATCTTGGTATTTAACTCATCAAACTCCGCCTTTAAAACCAAAACCTGTTCATCGAGCGAAGATTTTTCCTGGTCAATTTTTTCCTTTTCAATAATAAGGCGTTTTTTACGGCTTGTGATATTTGAAATGCGCATGCCGATATCCGATAAATCATTATTTAAAAGCGCCTGCTTCTGGGCAATACTCAAAATATCCAATTTCGACTGCGAAATATTATTATGGGCATTTTTAATCTCGGCTATTAACGCCTCGAGGTTCTTTTCTTTTTCCTTTAAATCTAAATCTTTATCCTGAAAATTTTTGGACAAGCCTGATAATTCTTCGCTTAACATATCAACCTTTTCCTGGTTCTCCTTTAACCTTGCCTGCAGGCCTATCTCCTGCTCCTTTAAGCTGTCCGTCCGGGAGTTTAACTCTAATATGCGTTCCTGATTCATTTTTATAAATTCTGTGTTTTTATCCACTAAACTAATAAGCGCGTACTCTTCAGTCTTTACCCTGTTTATTTCTGCCTCTATTTCCTGCGTGCGTTTACGCAATTGGTGGATCTGCGAATCCAAATCCGAAAGCTTGGTATTATTATCTATCTCTTCTTTTTTCAAGCTTTCTATTTTAACAAGGTAATCGCTTATTTCATTATCCAGCTCTAAAATTTGGCGCTTTGAAAATTTTATGTCCAAATCCTTTAATTTATCAAACTCTTCCTTATAACGCCTGGCCTTGTTGGCTTGACGGTCTAATGAAGAAATCTGCCTTTTTACTTCGGCAATTATGTCACTAACGCGTAATAAGTTATTTTCCGTATCTTCTAATCTACGCAGGGCCTCTTTCTTCTTGGATTTATACTTAGTAACTCCAGCCGCTTCATCAAAGACGAGGCGGCGATCTTCCGGCCGGGAACTTAAAACCAGGTCTATTTTACCTTGTTCAACCAAAGAATAAGATTCCGCGCCTATTCCCGTGCCCGCGATAAGATCAATTATATCCTTAAGGCGCACTACTGTTTTATTTAAAAGATATTCGCTTTCTCCGGAACGGAATATTCTGCGCGTAATCGTTACCTCATCATAATCGGTAGGCAGAAATTTTGATTCGTTGGAAAATGTGAGGGATACTTCCGCGAGGTTTAACGGCGGCTTGTTTTCCGTGCCGTTAAAAATAACGTCTTCCATCTTCGAGCCGCGCAAAGATTTTATTGACTGCTCTCCTAAAACCCAACGGATACTGTCAAAGATATTACTTTTTCCGCACCCATTCGGCCCGACGATGGCGGTAATGCCCGGTTCAAAAATAAGCGTGGTTTTATCGGCGAAAGATTTAAAACCTATTATTTCCAGTTTTTTAAAGTACATTAATGAGCGCATAACTTGCGGAGGCGAAGCCGACGTAAGTTATAGGCGCGAATTAATCCCGAAGCCTACGCAATAAATTTCGAAGAAATTTACGAGTGTTTAGGCGAGGGATAACGGTTATATATAATTAACAATCAATAAGCTGCCTACCTATTTAAAACCTCTTTAAATTTTTTCGTTAATAAAGGCACTGCTTCAAATACATCCGCGACAATACCATAAGTTGCCACGCTGAATATGGGTGCCTGCGGATCACTGTTTATAGCTATTATTATATCAGAAGATTGCATTCCTACCAAGTGTTGAATTTGCCCGGAAATTCCACAAGCTATATAAACTTTAGGGCAAACTGTTTTCCCGGTCTGCCCAACCTGATGAGAATAAGGCATCCAACCAGAATCAACCGCGGCACGCGAGGCACCAACGGCAGCCCCTAAAACCCTGGCTAATTCTTCAAGTAAGGCGAAATTTTTTGCCTCCTTTAGACCGCGGCCCCCGGACACTACAATATCAGCCTCCGTCAAGTTAACCGTAGCCGATACCTCTTCTGCTATGTCCAGTATTTTTGTGCGCGAACTAAATTCCTCGGCTTCAAATGCTTCCTTGATGATTTTTCCCTTCCTTGTTTTATCTGTGCGCGCTTCCTTCATTACCTTATGCCTTACAGTCGCCATCTGGGGACGGAAATTCGGTGAAATTATTGTTGCCATAATATTGCCACCGAAAGCAGGCCGCGTCTGAAGCAGTATTTTCTTTTTTGCGTCAATATCCAAACCGGTACAATCAGCTGTCAGGCCGGTATAAAGCTTGACAGCGACCCTGGAAATAAGCGAACGCCCTATGGAGGTAGCCCCGCATAGCACTATCTCCGGCTTATACTTTTCAATTAACTTAATAAGGATGTGGGAAAACGGCTCATCCAAATAATTGGCCAGATTCTCATCATCCACCAAATAAATATTATCAGCCCCCCTGTATATCAATTCATCGCTACACTTTAATACATCATGCCCCAATAAAACACAGGATAAATCTACCCCCAGCTTATCGGCCAGCTCTCTGCCCTTACCTAACAATTCATAAACTACACTTTGCACAACAGCCTTTTTCTGTTCGGCAAACACCCAAACTCCCTTGTATTCCCCTAAATCCTTTGTTTCTTCTATCACTTGCGGCCTTGCTATCTCTATGGCATCAAATTTGCACACAGTTTTACAAGCGCCGCATAGATTACACTGATTAAAATCTACTATGGCAAGCTTATTTTCTACGCGCATTGCCCCGAAAGGACACGCGTTTACGCAAAGCGTGCACCCCTTACAGTTATCTTTCAATATTTTTATGCTCATTTAATTTAACTCCCAATCTTATTGACTCTTGCTTTACCACTGGCATCAAGGTAGTCAATATTCCGTTTATGTTTTGCGGAATTTTTACCATTAGTTGTACAAAGCTCAATAAGATTTCAGTTTTTATATTATGCCTTTTAGGCCTTTGATGATCTGATCAGCAGCCTCATTAATGTCGCCGTCAAATATTTTACCGTTTTTCCTTTTCTCCGGACTAAAAATCTTAACTACCTGCGTAGGAGACCCGTTTAAACCCAACAAACTGCCGCTAGCTGAAACATCCGCGGCCGTCCATTTAATAATAGAGGCCTGTTTTGCGCGCATCTTCCCCTTTAGCGAAGGCAGGCGCGGCTCATTTATCTCTTTAACCACCGTTAATAAAATTGGCAATTTCCCTTCTAATATTTCAAATCCCTCTTCGGTCATTCTCTCAACCTTAATTATTTTGTCTCCTATTTCTTCGATTTTCTTGACATAGGTTACCTGCGGCAAATCCAGGTGTGCCGCTATTCCCGGCCCAACTTGAGCCGTATCTCCGTCTGAAGCCTGTTTGCCGCATAAGATAATATCAAAATCTTTAATTTTCTCTATCGCCCTTGATAAAGCATAGCTGGTAGCCCAGGTATCAGAGCCGGCAAACGCCCTATCCGATAAAAGTATCGCTTCATCAGCTCCTAAGGAAATTGCCTCTCTTAGAGCGGCCTCAGCCTGAGGCGGGCCCATGGTCAAAACAGTCACTTTGGCGCCAAACTTCTCTTTGATACGCAATCCTTCCTCAATAGCATACATATCAAACGGATTTATGATTGATTCAACGCCCTCTCTTACCAATGTATTGGTTTCGGGGTTTATCCGCACATTGGTCGTATCCGGAACTTGTTTAATACAAACTATAACATTCATGTTTTATTACCTTTCTGTTTAATTACGGCCATAATAATAAACGGGATAAAAGCCATGCTAAGAACAATTAGCCCTGAAGCTAAAAAATATACGTTGCTGGATTTCAAAAGCGGCATTGCGCCCAAAAAAGCATCTATTACGAAATGCGCTATAATTACTGTTTCCAGGCCGTATTTCAAAAATACGATCCCAAATATGAAACCGAATATCGTAAGCTCTACCGCCCTGACATAAGCGGGAAATACAGAATAGGTCGAATGGCCCAAGGCCCAAATCAAAGAAGAAATCAATATCGCCGCCCAGGCGAATCTTACATATTTTTTTAAAAAAGAAATAGCAAATAACCTAAACATAAACTCTTCGCTGAAAGCGGCAGTCAAGGCTACGGTCAAAGGAAATAAAAACGGCATAGCCGTACCTAAAATATTTGAATATTCCGAATGCGGCGGCATCCAAATATTAAAAAATCTGGTTCCAATAAGGTAAAATATCGTAACATAACCTAAAAATATAAAACCCAGTGAATAACCGGCTATAACTTTCGGTAAAGCCAGAGATAACGTAAAATTTTTATCCCGCAGCGCATCAAGTAAAGGCGTTTTTGTCCGCCACATCGAACGCGCCAAACTATCCCCTACAGAACCATAAACAAAAACAGCCATGCCTAAAACCAAAGCATTTATGAAAGCGCTAAAAAAAGATATGATAATGAAGACGCCTTTGCTCATCGTATCGGGATACATACTCCACAGCAAGGGCAGGCAATTAATAAAATAAACTATATTAAATAAAATAACTATACATCCGGCTACGAGGCCAAACCTCCAGTTAAGTTTATCATTTTTATATTCCGTAATCAACGTAAATATTGTGGCTATTACCAATAAAAACGTAAAGATTACGCTTAGCAATGAAAGGGCCTCCCCTAATGCTATCTCTCGCTTTAATTCTCTTTTAAAAGCTTCGGGGATTTTAAGCTGCCTGGAATAATAACCTAATTTATCACCGTAAACATAAACAAAAACCCTGATGACCGCGTCTTTTAGTTTATAATGTTTTTTCTCCCAACTAAAGCGGTAATCAGTCCTATTTTTCTGTTTTTGCGTGCTGTTTTCCTTTAACTCATAATCCGACAGGTTTATGCCCTGCGAAGCGATAACCGAGCTTGCCAGCAATATGGCTTGGGCTTCTTCGAGGTCCGCCCCTTCGGCATCATCGAGAATAAGATGATGAAAGCTCAATACTTCGCCGGTACTAGGATCAATACGGACCTTAAACCCTTCCTTTTCCAGCTCCTTAAACCACCTTACTCTCCAGAACCAGATAGGGACTTCGCTGCCGGCTAATTGGTTAAACTTTTTTATGCCAAAATTCTTCTGTAAATAAGCGGCTCCTTCATCATCCGCATCAAATATCACGGCCTTATCGAAGCCGCTCAGGTCAAAATCCTGCCGGGACAAAAAAGCTTTTGCCCTGTTTAATGCCTCTTCTTTGGTTAATTTTATATCTACAGAAGCAATAGGAAAGGCATGGTTGAATAATAGAAGAAACGCGGATAACCCTGCGACAGCCAAAATCAACCATGCGACCGATGAGACTATTTTGGGTCTTGCCATAAACTATGCCGACTACTTCGCCATTTCTTTGATTACCTGCAAGCCGATAATATTTCTTTGTATCTGGTTTGTTCCTTCGTAGATTTGAGTAATCTTGGCATCGCGCATAAATTTCTCTACCGGATAATCACGCATATAACCGTATCCGCCAAATATCTGCACGGCATCGGTCGCAACGCGCATCGCTGTATCAGAAGCGAATAATTTTGCCATCGCCGATTCCTTGCCAACGTTTGTTTTTCCGGCATCTACCATGCGGGCTACCGAATAAACCAAAGCGCGTGCCGCCTCGGTCTGTGTCGCCATATCGGCAAGCATCCATTGCAAGCCCTGAAAACTTGAAATGGTTTTTCCGAACTGTATTCTTTCTTTGGAATATTTAACTGCCAAATCAAGAGCGCCTTGAGCAATGCCTACTGCCTGTGCCGCTACTCCGGGCCTGGACATATCAAATGTTTTCATCGTAACAATAAAACCCATGCCTTCTTTAGCTATCAGGTTTTCTTTAGGGATCTTGCAATCGCTAAAAATCAACTCGCGCGTAGAAGAAGCACGGATACCCATTTTTTCTTCTTTTTTGCCAAAAGTAAAACCCGGCGTACCCTTTTCAACTATAAAAGCAGAAGCGCCCCTGGCACCTTTATTTTTATCCGTCATGGCAATAACCGTATAAGTTTCCGCATCGCCTCCGTTTGTTATAAAATGTTTTACGCCGTTTAAGATATAATGCTCACCTTCTTTTTTCGCTGTCGTCTGAAGATTGGAAGCATCAGATCCGGCAGAAGGCTCAGTAAGGCCGAAGGCGGCGATTTTCTTGCCGCTGGCCAAATCAGGAAGGTATTTTTTCTTTTGGGCATCGTTTCCATAAAGTATTATCGGAAACGTACCCAGGGCGCTTGCGGCATAACTTACGGCAATGCCGCCGCATACGCGTGAAAATTCTTCGGTCGCAATACACAAATTAAGGACCCCAACACCTATTCCGCCGTATTCTTCAGGTATAAATATACCAAACAAATCAGATTTTGCCATATCGGCTATTATCTCTTTGGGGAATTTTTCGCTTTTATCCAATTCCGCGGCCCGGGGCTCTATTTTTTCCTTTGCTATCTGGCGGCATAAATCTCTAATCATAATTTGTTCTTCAGTCAATAAATAGTCCAATTGTACCCTCCTCAATGAGCACATCCGCCCAAGGCGAGATAGTGCGAATTAATTCCTCATACTTCCTTTATCAAGGCAATTTCTTCACAATCCGGAAACTTTGGGCAATTGCAACATTCCGCCCAAATCTTCTGCGGTAGTTCATTCTTATCCAGCTCATTAAACCCTATAGTTTTAAAATATTCTGGTTTATATGTCAAGACAAAAATTTTCTTAACCGAAAAATCTTTGGCTTCATCCAGCGCCTTGGATATCAATTTACGCCCTATGCCTTTATTCTGCTTCTGTTCTGAAACAGCGAAAGATTTAAGCTCCGCAAGGCCCTGCCAGCCTAAAATATGCAAAGCGCAACAGCCATAGATATTACCCGCTTCTTCAAATATCCAAAAATCACGGATATTCTCATATATCTCGTTCAATGAGCGGGCAAGCATCAAATCCTGCTTAGCAAAATTATTTATCAGCTTCTGAATACTTTCCGCGTCTTCTAATCTAGCTTTTCGAATCATTTAATGAGCCCACAACTTACGGAGCAAAGCGAACGTAAGTTGTATGGGCGAATTATTATTTATTATTCTGACTTTGTTCGCCGCCTATCTTGGTCCTTTTAGCAACCACCACTATGCCGGATTCAGAAACAAAGAACTTTTTCCTGTCTTCTTCTACATCATAACCGATAACAGCCCCTTGCGGGATATTAACATCTTTATCTATAATCGCGCGCTTAATCTTGGCATACCTTGAAACATTTACCCCTTCCATTAAAATAGAATCATAAACCTCAGAAAAACTGTTTATTCTTACATTTGGAGAAAGTATAGAGCGCTCTACCCTACCGCCTGAAACAATACAGCCGTCGGAAATCAAAGAATCTAAAACCTCACCCTTTCGAGAGGCGTCTTCTGCTCCCGAAAAAACTGTCTTTACCGGAGGAAACTGTTCATGATAAGTTCTGATAGGCCAGCTCCTGTCATATAAATTGAAAACAGGTGAGACCTGTACTAAATCCATATTGGCCTCATAATAGGCATCAATTGAGCCGATATCCCGCCAGTATTGCGGTTGATTAACATCATTTTTAAGATTATAAGCGCAGATTTTTCTCTTTTTATCAATCATCTGGGGAATAATATTCCTGCCAAAATCATGATGCGTATCTTTTGCGGCATCTTCTCCTAATTCCTGCTCCAGCACATCGGTATTAAACAGATAAATCCCCATTGAAGCATAGACTTTATCGGATTTATTTTGGTTATTTTTATAATCAGCGGGCTTTTCCTTAAAACCGCGGATATTTTCATTTTTATCTATATCCACAACGCCGAATTGCACGGCGGCATTCCTGTCTATTTCAACAACACCAACGGTCAAATCCGCGTTATGCTCCCTATGAAAATCTATCATCTTGCAATAATTCATCTTATAGATGTGGTCTCCGGCTAAAATTAATACCTCGTCAGGATTCTCCTGTTCTATAGAGTAAATATTCTGATATATAGCGTCTGCGGTGCCCTTATACCAATCGCTTCCTACTCTCTGCTGTGCGGGGATAACATCTATATACTCTCCTATTTCCGAATCGAAAATACTCCAGCCCATTCTAAGATGCCTGTGCAATGATATTGATTTGTACTGCGTCAGGACATGTATCTTGCGCATGCCGGAATTAATGCAATTAGACAGCGTAAAATCAATAACCCTGTATACGCCGCCAAAGGGAACTGCCGGTTTTGCCCTATCGCGTGTTAGAGGATAAAGACGCTCACCTTTACCACCGGCCAAAATAAAAACAATTACATCTCGCATAGTATTATCCTCTTTCTAACCTGACTGCTTGCATATAGTTAAATAATAAATTCAGAATAATTGCCTATCTCTAACGGGCTTCATTATACTCAAACTCAACGAAAATGGCAAGCAATAAAATGTCCGTTTTTCTTTAACTCTAAAGCGGGCTCGCGCTTACGGCAAACATCTTTACGGTAAGGGCACCTGGTATGAAAACGGCATCCGCTTGGTATATTCAATAAAGATTCCGGTTCGCCCTTAAGAGATACTTTACGGCGCACGCCGGATAAAATAAGCGCCTCGGTATATGGATGAACATTTTTAAGGTTATCTTCGCTAAATATGCGCAAAGCCGGCGCCACCTCAGCCATCTTACCCAGATACATAACCGCGATCCTATCGCTAAAATTTTTTAGCACGTTTAGATTATGCGATATAAACAGGCAACTTATCTGCAATTCATCTTTTAACTTAAGCAATAAATCCAGAATCTGCTTTTGGATGAGTACATCCAAAGATGAAACCGCCTCATCCAGAATCAACATCTTCGGGTTGGTAGATATGGCACGGGCAATAGCTATCCTTTGGCGTTCTCCGCCTGAGAATTCATAAGGAAACCTGTCTATTGCGTCCCGGCCTAAACCCACCTGATCAAGTAAACCAACTGCCCTGTCTTCAAATTCAGAGGTTTCGTATTTTTCCAGCGCATACAGCGCTTCCTTTAAAATCTCCCTTACCCTGAATTTAGGGTCAAGACTGTTGAAAGGGTCCTGAAAAACAACCTGCAGGCCTTTTCGTATCTGCCGTAATTCCTTCTTGTTAGCCGCGCACAAATTCCTACCGTTAAAATATATGCTTCCGCTGTCTTCCTTAATCAGCCTTAAAATTATACGGCTTAGGGTCGTCTTGCCGCAGCCGGACTCCCCAACCAAGCCAAGCGTCTGACGCTGGCCAATGGATAAATCTACACCATCAACAGCTTTGACATTAGCCACTGTTTTATAAAACAGGCCTTTTTTAATGGGAAAATATTTTTTAACCTCTTTTAATTGCAATAAATTTTCTGACATATCAATCATTGGTAATCTGCCGCTTTTATAAGGAGCTTGGTATAATCTTCCTTAGGGCGGCGCAAGATAATCTGCGTAATGTTTTCTTCTATAACGCGGCCTTTATGCATTACGTTTATCTTGGTCGCGATATCTTCGACTGCCCGTAAATCATGAGTTATTAATAAAATAGATACCCCCAGCTCTTCTTTTAACTTTTTAAATAAGTCTATGATTTGTACCTGAAGCGTAACATCCAAATTACTAGTCGGCTCATCGGCAATGATAAGCTTTGGATTAAGGGCAATGCTCATGGCAATAACGATTCTCTGGCGCATTCCTCCGCTTAGCTGATGCGGGTAATATTTAATAACCTCTTTGGCGCCCGCTATACCCACAAGCTTTAATAGCTCAACCATCTTTCCATAAATTTTCTCTTTGCCCAGGTCAGAGTGATACCTGAAAACCTCATACATCTGGTAGCCGATGGTAAATACGGGATTAAGCGCGCTCAGCGGCTCCTGAAAAATTATGGAAATTTCCTCTCCTCTTATTTTCGCCATATATTCCGGCCGCGCCTTCACCAAATCCCTGCCTTTATATAAAACTTCTCCTTTTTCAATTCGCGCATTTGAGCCCAAAAGCATTAATATTGACAGGGCCGCGCTTGATTTACCACAACCTGAGGCGCCGACCAATGCCACAACTTCATCTTCTAAAAGTGTCAAATTAAACCCTTCCAATATGGTATTTTTACCATTTTCGGAATAATAGCTTAGTTTTAAATCTTTAATCTCTAACAATGTCTCTTTTGTTTTTCTCATCTAATGAGCCCACAACTTACGGAGGCAAAGCCGACGTAAGTTGTATGGGCGAATTATTCCGATGGCTGCAAGTAGATTTCGCAGAAATCTACGCAGTGTTTAGCCATCGGGAAATGAGCGCATCCGCCTACGGCGAAATCTGCGCGAATTATCCCGAAGCCTATCGGGGAAATCTCGAAGAGATTTACCCGATGCTTAGGCGAGGGGAATGAGCCATTATTTTTTAAATAAAGGATCAAGGGCGTCCCTTAAACCATCGGCCAAAAGGTTAAACGCCATAACTACGGCAAAAATAAACAAACCCGGCAAAAGCACCCAGGGATAAAACCTGATTTGCACGATATTCATCGCCTCAGATAACATATTACCCCAGCTGGGCATAGGATCCTGTATGCCCAGCCCTAAAAGGCTTAAAGCCGTCTCACCTAAAATATAAGCCGGAATAGCCAATGCGGCATTTATTATCGCATAAGAGGAGCAATGGGGAAGAATATGACGCAGAATTATCTTTATATCAGAAACACCTAAAGTTTTTGCCGCAAGCACATATTCCCTCTCTCTCAATGAAAGGCTCATGCCGCGTATAACGCGCGCCAGGCCCGGCCAACCCACAAAAGAAAGAATAAAAACAACCATCAAATACACGTGAGCAGAGCTTAGGCCGGGAGGAAATGCCGCTCGCAAAGAAAGCATAAGATAAAAAGTAGGAATCATCATGACCATCTCGGTAAGGCGCATTAAAAAATTATCCAAGCCTCCGCCGTAAAAACCGGATATTCCGCCGATAATCAAACCGATAAGAAAAGAAATAGATACACCAATCAAGCCTATGGTCAGTGAAATCCGCGAGCCGTAAATAAGGCGCGAAAAAATATCCCTGCCCCTGGAGTCCGCGCCCCAAAGATAAATTCTTGCCGGTTTATCTACTCCGAGCAAACACCTGTCGAATCCAAACAAAAATAAAAATTTGTATTTTTCACGTTTGGCAAAAAACTTCAACGGGTATATTTTTTCCTTATCCTCCCTATAAACTCTCCTCCTGTATTCATCAAGCTCTATTGTCTTTGCGTATATAAACGGTGGCCGCAATTTTCCCGCATCGTCAAAGAAATGTACGCGCGACGGAGGGGCATAAGAAAAAAGCCTTTCTTCATCATCATAGGCGTAAGGGACAATGAAATCCGTAAAAATTGCCGCCGCATATAAAACCAATAAAATAAACAGGCTTATCATGCTGGCACGGCTTCTCTTTAAATGTGATAAGGCAAGCCGGAATTGGCTCCTGGATTTACGCATGCCGGATCCTTGGGTCTACTTTTGCCAGAATTATATCGGCTAATAAATTCCCGAATAATAAGAGCGCGCTCGACATAAGAAAACTTCCCATAACCAGATAATTATCTCCGCTTCTTACGGCGGTAAACATTACAGAGCCTAATCCGGGCCAAGCGCAGATAATTTCAATAAGGGCCGCTCCGCTAAGCAGGCCGGAAAAGTTATAGCCGAATATCGTGACCAGAGGGTTTACGGCATTGCGCAAAGCATGATGATAAACAACCCTGCCTTCCGGAAGCCCCTTGGCCCGGGCAAAGGTAATGTACTGCTGGCGCAGGACATCCAGCAGGTTAGCGCGGGTAATACGCTGCAGGCCCGCGATGCCGCCTACAGAAATAACAACCGTGGGGATTATTAAATGCCGCGCGATATCCCATGTTTTTCGCATAAAATTTAAAGAATCGAAATTCGCCGAACGCATCCCCCCTAACGGCAGAAAGTTGCCAAGGCTTGCCAAATTCAATAACAACAACGCCAGAAAAAAACTGGGAATGGAAATACCTATAAATGAAACAAAGGAAACAGCCCTGTCTTTTAAGCTTCCATAATGAACAGCGCTATATATACCCAAAGGAATCGCGATAAGCCAGCTAAAGATAAGGCTGCTTAAGGAAAGAATAAAAGTATTAAACAACCTTCTCATGATTATGGTGCGAACCGGGGCATTATAAAAAAATGAATAACCGAAATCGAACCTAAGCAGATTCTTAAGCCAATACAAATACTGCATGAATACGGGCTTATCCAGCCCGTAAAGCGCCTCATATTTGGCTATTGTCGCCGCCGACACCTGCGGGTCCATTTTCATCGTATCAAAATAATTACCGGAAGCCATATTTATAATAAAAAAGGTAACCAGCGACATGCCGATAATCAACGGCACGGCTATCAATATTCTTCGAATTATATAAGTAAACATAATTGGCAATGTAAAATTAAAAATACAGAATTTAAAATCATAATTAAAAATTTAAAAATGAATTAAAACTTTTAATTTACAATTATAATTTTTCAATTTTCATTTTTAACTTTTAATTTTTAATGTATATTTCTTCCAAATTATGAAAAGCCCCTCCGAAACTTGAGAGTTTTAAATTACCGAATTTATTGCGCACGGCAAACATGGAGTCTGACAATACGGTATAAATTAAAGGCAGTTCTTTTGAGACAATCACCTGCCATTCATCATAGAGCGATTTTCGGTTCTTTTCATCCAATTCCTGAACCGCTAAATCGAAGATTTCATCAATGCGCCTCTCCCATGATGTTTGAGGGCTAAGCTGCTCAGGATTCCACATATGAAGGCGGCCGCTGGATGCCCAAACATTCCTGCCGAAATGCGGCTCAATGCCTCCAGTTAAGCCGATAATCATGGCATCCCAGTCAAAGGTAGAAGTAAGCCGCTGGACAAGATTATTGAATTCCAAAGGTAAAAAATTAACCTTTATGCCGATACGGGATAAATCATTGCTGATAATAGCGGCCATCTGTATTCTCTGATTATCCTGCGCGCTGGTATAAAGGCTAAATTCTATATCCTTGCCATTTTCATCTTCCAGCAAACCATCGCCGTCAATATCCTTATATCCTGATTCATCCAAAATATCACGCGCCTTATCTAAATCATAATCATAGGCCTCAACATCGGGATTATAGAAAAATCCTGCCGATGGGCTCATAGCTGAATCCTGCGCGATACCAAATCCATTCATCAGGATTTGAATAATCATTTCCTTGTCTATGGAATGGGCTATTGCTTTTCTAAAATTTACATCTTTAAACCATCCCAATTTATTGGCGTTAATATAGGGTTTGTTGGACCGCGGATTTAGGCCGCTGTTTTGATTAAATACTATAAAATTACTGCCAAACGCGGGGCCGGTATTGTAAATAGTAAAATCCCTTTCCTTCTCTTTCGGCTTGAGCAGTGGGTAATCCGTCCCCCTCAACGAATAATAATCAATTTCTCCATCTAGAAATTTCAACAAGGCCGTGTCCTGATTACCCAATATAATAAAAATTATTTTTTCCATATAGGGAAGGTTATTTCCGTTTTTGTCCCGCCTATAATAATCCGGGTTCCTCCTTAAAACTATCCGCTCGCCGGGGATATATTGCGAAAGCATGAAAGGGCCTGTCCCGATAATCTCTGAAGGTTTGGAATCCGCCCCCCAGGTAAAATTAAATTTTCCGTTTTCAACAGACGATTCTAAAATATGTTTGGGCAGGATTTCTGTAGACATCGCCCTTAAAAAAGGCGCGAATTTCTTAGGCAGTATAAATCGCACATGAAATTCATCTATCTTTTGAACCTTGACAGGCTGGCCTTCTATGCTGAAGATATCCCTGGCAGAATTTGGTATATCATCATTATAGATAAGTTTATTAAAGGTAAAAATTACGTCATCGGCGCTGAATCTTTCGCCGTCAAACCATACAACATCCCTGCGTAATTTAAAATCCCAGACAAGGCCGCTCTTATCTACGCTCCAGCTTAATGCTAAAGCCGGCTCAACGGCAAGGGTCAAACCATTGGTCCTGGTCAGGCCTTCAAATATAATCTGTGTGATGGATGTAGTGGATGTTTCTTTGGCAAGGATAGGATTAAAAGACCGGGGATCGGATGTCGCAGCCAGAATAAGTTCTCCGCCATATTTTGTATCAGCTGAAAATCCGGGCCTAAAACCGCAAAAAAAAGCCAAGAAAAAAATAAGTGCCGGGAATAAACGGGATAAATTGCTGTCTTTATTATTTTGCCGCAGGCTGAACCTCAACATTAATCTCTTCGCCTTCTTTTGCTGATGGCACAACGCCTAATTCTTTATTAGCCTCCTGTGAAACAGAACTATCAACAGTATTCTTGGGCTGACTTTCAGCCATGCCTTCCTGTAACTGCTTTATCGCGGCAGGAACCTGGTCCATTAAAGATCGGCCGCGTTTTGCGGATATAAAATAAAGCGATAAACAGGTGGCAAAAAAGATAATCGCTAAAGACGTGGTTGTCTTGGCAAGGAAAGCGTTGCTTTTTGTCCCAAATATGGATTCAGCTGAAGAAAAAGATTCTAGAAAACCGCCGCCCCTGCCTGATTGAATTAATACAATAGATATGAGCAAAATACATACTATCACATGGACAGTTATCAAAAAAGCGTACATTTTATTTTCCTTTCAATGAGCACATCCGCCTACGGCGAGATAAGTGCGAATTGATCTCCTTGCTTAAACAAGGGGTAAATTCTCTTCGAGAATTTCCCCCTTAAGCTTCGGAGTAGGTTAGAACTTATTAAGCTTAAACCTACCCGCAGCCTATCGGGGAAATTTCGAAGAAATTTACCCGATGCTTAGGCAAGGGATAATTATTCTATTGATTTTTTTATTATTTCAGAAAATGATTCTAGTTTTAAACTGGCCCCTCCTACCAGGGCGCCATCTATATCCTCTTGCTCCATTAGCTCTCTTATATTATCAGGCTTAACCGATCCTCCGTACTGTATACGCGCCTTATCAGACAATTCTCTATCATAAAGTTCTGCCAATTTCTGCCTAATAAAATAATGGACTTCCTGAGCCTGCTGCGGCGTTGCGGTCTTTCCTGTGCCAATAGCCCACACCGGCTCATACGCAATAACCATTTTTTCTACATCCTCTTTTTCCAAACCCAAAAGGCCAAGTTTTATATGCTCTTCCACAACATTAAACGTTTTGGCCGATTCCCGTTCTGATAAATTTTCCCCCACGCACATAATCGGTATCAAGCCCTCTTTCAATACGGCTTTTACTCTTTTATTAACAGTTTCATTGGTTTCTCCGAAAAACTGCCTTCTTTCGGAATGCCCTATTATAACATATTTTACGCCTAATTCTTTTAGCTGCAGGAGAGAAACTTCTCCGGTAAAAGCCCCCTCCAATTCCCAGTGGGCATTTTGGGCGCCTAAAGCAATATCGCAATCCGAAATAGCATCAGCTACTTCATCTAAAAGCGTAAAACTCGGGACTATCACAATGTCCGCCGCTTTAAAGCCGTAAAACTCACGCTTTAGACCGTTAGCAAGCTCAAGCGCCTGCGCTATTGTCTTATACATTTTCCAATTTCCCGCGATAATAGGTTTTCTCATGTTAATGAGCGCGTAACTTACGGAGTTCGAAGAACGACGTAAGTTATCTGCGCGAATTAATCTCCTTGCTTAAACAAGGGGTAAATTCTCTTCGAGAATTTCCCCCTTAAGCTTCGGAGTAGGTTAGAACTTATTAAGCTTAAACCTACCCACAGCCTGCCCACAAGGGCGGGCCATCCTAATACCTTTAAAGGATGGGCCCTATCGGGTAAATATCGTAGAGATTTACCCGATGTTTAGGCGAGGGATAATGGCCATATTTTATTTATCACTCAAAGCCGCAATCCCCGGCAATACCTTTCCTTCCATATATTCAAGTGAAGCGCCTCCGCCTGTTGAAATATGCGTCATTTTATCCTCCAGGCCGAATTTCGCTATCATTGCCGCGGTATCGCCTCCGCCGATTATCTTTATGGCGGATAAATTACCAAGAAAAGATGCTACCTTTCGCGAGCCGTTACTAAAGGCATCCACCTCAAAAATACCCAAAGGCCCGTTCCAGGCGATAGTCGCGGCATTCCTTAACGCCTCACAAAATTTATCCACTGTCTTTGGCCCTATATCCACGCCGATTAAACCATCGGCTATGTTCTCACCTACGGCATCAACCTTGCCCGTACCATCAATCTTATCGCTGACTACATTATCTACCGGCAGTAAAATCTTAATATTTTTTTCTTTCGCCTTATCCAGTAAACTCTTTGCCAAATCCAGCCTTTCCGGCTCAAGCTTTGAATTGCCTATCGCTTTACCCTGCGCCTTCAAAAACGTATAACACATTCCTCCGCCTATAATTATCTCATCGGCTTTATTCAGCATGTTTTCAATCAGAAGGATTTTATCGGAAACCTTAGCCCCTCCCAGAATTAAGACAAACGGCTTCTTGGGATTATTTAACGCCCCGCCTAAATATTCTATCTCCTTTGTCAGTAAAAATCCTGCGGCAGATTTCAAATAATTGGTAACACCTTCGGTAGATGCGTGCGCGCGGTGGGCAGTACCAAAGGCATCATTTATGAATAACTCTCCTAACGATGCCAGTTTTTTCGCAAATTCGGCATCATTCTTTTCTTCTTCTTTATAGAATCTTAAATTTTCCAATAAAACTACTCTTTCTGATGCTTCCTCTATATCTTTCTTAACGAGCTCACCTATGCAGTCGTCTAATTTCTTAACCGGCTCACCTAACAAAACCGCCAATTTTAAAGCAACCGGCGTGAGCCGGTACTCATCAACAACTTTTCCTTTAGGCCTTCCCAAATGACTCATCAAGATTACCTTTGAAGCGCCTTTATCTAAACAGTATTTTATTGTGGGCAAAGCCGCTTTAATCCTTACGTCATCGGTAATTTTAAAATCTTTATCCTGAGGCACGTTAAAATCAACCCTAATTAAAACCTTCTTATTTTTTACATCAATATCTTTAATCGTAAGCTTATTCATAATTTTAATCCTTCTAGGTCAAATATTCGCTTTTTCTACAAAGAGTGTCTGCGTAGGATAAGCAAACTCTATGCTTTCTTTTTCAAACGCTTCTTTTATAGCAAAATTGATTTCCTGCTGTATATCCATATATTTATTATAATCACTGCTCAAAACAAAATAGACTATTTCTATAACAAGGTTAAAATCGCCGTATTCCTTAAAGTGGGCCCGGTCAAAAACCGTATCCTTGACGTTGGCAACAATATCCTTGATGATACCCGGTATTTTTTTAAGCTGCTGCAGGCTTGTCTGGTAAGTAACCCCTAGAAGAAAGAGAACCCTGCGCTTTTCCATTCTTTTATAATTACGTATCCGGCTTGAGGCAAGGTCAGAATTTGAAAAAACCAGCTGCTCGCCTCCCAGGCTTCTTACGCGCGTGGTCTTTATACCGATATTCTCTATGACCCCCATAAATTCACCGGTGATAATAAAATCCCCCTCCTCAAAAGGTTTATCAAAAAAAATGACAAAATAATTAAAAAGATCCCCTAGTATCGTCTGGGCCGCCAATGCCACGGCAACACCGCCTATGCCAAGGCCGGCGATTACGGCGGCAATATTAAAACCCAGATTGTCCAGTATGAAAACAAGGGCCGCCCCCCAAAAAACCAGCCTAACGATATTAAAAAGCGTTACTGATTTTCCTGCTCCGGAAGCCGTTGCAAACTGATCTTTAAGCCATGTATTTTTTAAGAAAAATATTACGATGGCGGAGGCAAGGCGGGCAATAACAGAGGCCATTACTATAATAAATAGCGAAGATAAAAAATGCTTAAGGGCATCAGCCATAGAAAGCTGACTGATGGAAAAATAAAACGCGCCAAAATATAAAAGCGGCATTATTATTTTTTCGCATAAGCCTAAAATAAAATCATCCAGGCTATTTTTAGTCTTTTCGGTAATTTTTTTGATTTTGGCAATTACGATATTTTTTATAATATGCAAAACGATTACCGAAACAATAAAAGTAGCCAGGAATATTAAATAGGCCAATACGCTGTTGCCTAAAAACTGGTAATCCAATATTGATTTTAAAGCCGAAATATCCATTTCCTTAATTCCGCCTTGCCGCAATCTTCTATTTCTCCGGCGACAGGCCCCTTAAATATTTATAGTAATCACTATTAGTAGTCAGAATAACAGTACTCTTATCGTCTATCGTATCTTCGTAAGTCTTCAGCGTTTTTGTAAAAGAGTATAATTCCGGGTCCTTGCTGTAGGCATCGGCATAGATTTTTATTACCTGCGCGTCTGCTTCGCCGCGCAGTACCTCGGCCTTACGATATGCCTCGGAGGTAATCTGCTTTAACTCTTTTCCTAACTGGCCTTCTATTTCAGCCGATTTCCCATTGCCTTCTGAACGGTATTGTTCAGCCGCGCGCTTGCGCTCTGCAATCATGCGCTCATAAACTTTACGGCGCACATCATCAACATAATTTACACGTTTAATACGCACGTCCACCAACTCTATCCCGTATTGCGGAGCCAGCTGCCTGGCTTTTTCCAGGATAAATTTTTCCAACTCCTCCCTGCCTACATCTATGCGTTCCAGAGCTTCATCTGCCACAGAAAGATCTTTCTCTAGCTGCTCCAATTCCAAGACACGGTTTGTATTCCTTACCGCATCCACCAATAAATGCGCGGTTATGGTATCGCGTGTTGCCGAATTGATAATGTCATCAAGCCGGGCGTGAGCGCCTATTTCATTACCCACAGACTGTAGGAACTTCAAAGGGTCTGATATATTCCAGCGCGCGTATGTATCAACCCAAATATATTTTTTATCCCGGGTAGGTATCTGGTTAGGGTCGCCGTCCCATTCAAGAAGCCTTTTTTCAAAATAATTCGCCTGTTGAATAAAAGGAATTTTGAAATAAAGGCCGGCATTAGATATGGGGCTGCCTACCGGCTCGCCAAACTGCGTGATTACAACCTGTTTCGTCTCATCCACAACATAAACAACTCCGCTAAATAGAACAAGCAGGATAAAAACCAGTGACACAAGTAATACTGCTGAAAAAAACTTCATGCTACCCCCTAATCTGTTTTGGAATCTAATTTTAATAAAGGCAATATGGAAGATTGGCTAGGATCAATTATATATTTATTCTTTGCCTTAGGCAAAACCTCCATCATGGTTTCCAAATAAAGGCGATTTTTTGTCACCTCAGGCGCTTTTTTATATTCGGCAAGCATCGCCAAAAATCTATCCGCTTCGCCTTTTGCCCTATTTACCTTATCCAAAGCGTATCCCTCCGCCTCTCTTATAGTTTTTTCCGCCTCACCCTTTGCCTTTGGTATTATTTTATTATAGTTTTCCCACGCCTGGTTAATCATACGCTCTTTTTCCTGCTTGGCCTCATTTACTTCATTAAAAGCCGGTTGCACGGGTTCAGGAGGATTCACGTCTAAAAGTTTAACAGTCACAACCCTTATGCCTGTTTCATATTTATTAAGTATCTTCTGCATCTCTACCTGGGCCAGGTCGCTGATTTCCTCTCTTGAGGTGGTTAGGGCCTCATCTACAAGATAATTACCCACCAGCCTGCGCATTATGACTTCGGAAACATCACGCACATTATCTATAGGATCCCTGGTGTTAAAAAGAACTTTTACCGGATCATTTACCCGAAACTGCACGATCCAACGTACGTCAAGAGTATTTAAATCGCCGGTAAGCATCAGTGATTCATCCAAATATTTCTGAGAAGAATATTCGGTTTGTATTCCCGGCCTAAGCGTACGAAAACCAAATTCTTCCTTAAATACGCGCTCTTTTTTAACCGGCGTTACTTTATCTATGCCTAAAGGCAATTTAAAATGTAATCCGGGATTGGTTGTAGTAATATACTTACCAAAACGCTGCGCAACTCCAACCTCTTCGGTCTTTATTGAATATATCGAACCGGAGATAAGAATGATAACGAAAAGTATAAGAATAATCCAAGGGGCATAATTTGAATAACGCTTAAATTCATTCTTACCCACATTGATAATGTCTTCCGGAGAAAAATCCTGCATAACCACCCCCTTAAATTACCTGTTTTTCTGATTCGGCTCGTATTCTTTATGATATGGCTCTTTGCGTATATGACGCACCGGTTTTACGCCTCTATACCTGTTCTCTATTGAAATTAGTTCCAGCTCTTCTTCCTCGTCCTCTCTTGCCTCAATTATTACCTGGACCGTATTATTCCTATCCTGCAAGAATTCAATAATTTTCTTATTGCTGTCATCGCTGAATCTGTATAATTCTCCTTCAGCGGTATATATAGAATAACCGGCCTCAACGCTCAAAGGAATTACCGCCTGAGCCTTAGGATACCTTGGCGCAAAAGTACTTAATTCATCCAAATATTTTTCCGCGCTTTTGTTGTCAATGATCGTACCGGCAAACTCAAGCGCTTCTTCTTTGGGGGCCTCTTTCGCATCCTGCGCGCAGGCAAAAACAGAGAATAAAAAGAGTAAGACCAAAATAATGCTGCTTAACGATATTTTTTTTATCATAATAATATCTAAACCTATTGATTTTCTAAGGCAGAATTAGACTATTGCGGATAACCAAGACGTTAATAGTGTGTATATTAACACAAAGAAATTACAAAGTCAAATCATTGTGCGGGCTAAATTGCCTTGACGAATAGTAGGCGCAAGTATAAAATGTAAGCGGAATTTGCTGCAAGGACAAAAGGAGGAAAAATGAACTGCCCAAGATGCGCTAAAGATACTGCAAGCCAACGCTGTAGCTGCGGATGGGACTTCGGGACAAATTCATGGCAAGAAACATACATAGGCGAAAAAGACAGGGAATCGCTGGCAAAAATGGCGATTACGCGCATTAACGATACTGCCCAATGCACAGGCTGTAAAAAGAATATACCTTTTTTCTTTTCGCAATGCCCTTTCTGCAATGCTCAGCTGCCGGACAAAAACACACAGATAAATAAACTTATCGGCGATATAGTCCAATATAGATATATACAAGGGATGGAACCTAATAATGTTATGAAAATCATGACTAAAAGCGGCTGTGAAAAACAAACGGCGAAAGAGCTCTACGAAAAAGTTGAGCACGCGATGTCGCAGGTGCAAAGCGCGGTTATCAGGACCCCCGAAGGAAGAGCCGAGGCCCGCCGGGATGCCCTAAAAGAAATCCGTAAATCTCTCATCTGGATAGCGGCGGGCGCTATCATAACCGTTATAACACTAAGCAAAAATTCGCCTGTTTCAGTTATATGGTACGGCCCGATACTCTATGGAATCGGAAAATTAATAAAAAATATGTTTATTCTGATACACCTTAAAAAAATAAGCGTAGATACATAACAAAATAAATCTTGAGATGCCCAATGCCGTCCGTGAAATATTCAAGGAAATCCCGCGTACTTACGAACTAATCAACCATATACTCACTTTCGGCATGGATATTTTCTGGCGCAGGAGGACAGCTAAAGCCGCGGCCGTGGTTTCAGGAAAAAACAAAATAGATTTATGTAGCGGGACGGGTGAAACGGCCTCCTATCTCAAAAATTATTCCAAAAACGGCTCCCAAATCTATGCCGTGGACTTTTGCCTGCCAATGCTTAAAGAAGCCGCTAAAAAACCACAATGCCGGAATATTAAGTTTACCGCCGGCGAGATCAAAAAACTCCCCTTCGCCGATAACTCTTTTGATGCCGCCACTATTTCTTTTGCCACGCGCAATATCAATACCAGCCGCGCTTCATTAATAGCCGGTTTTAAGGAAATCCACCGTATTCTAAAACCGGGCGGGCATTTCTTCAATCTTGAGACCAGCCAGCCTTCATCTCTTATTTTGAGAAAATTATTTCATTTTTACATAAAACTTTTAGTCGCGTCCGTGGGCGGAGCAATCTCAGGCTCAGCGCGCGCCTACAAATACCTGTCAACAACAATACCGCTATTTTATTCTGCCGGGGAATTAGCCGATATCCTACGCGAGGCAGAATTTAAAGAAGTGAGATTTAAAAAGATATTCTTCGGCATTGCCGCGATACATCATTGCCTAAAATAAAACGGATTGGATTAAGGATTAGGCGTTGAAAGATAAATATTCCTGGATGGGTTTTACTTCAAAATCGCTCTTTTGGATGGATTCAATGCCGTTGACCGCCGCCTGCGCACCCTGAAGGGTCGTAATGCAGGGTATGCCGTGCATAACCGCAAGGCTGCGTATAGGTTTCATATCAGACTGCCCCTTCTTCCCTGAAGGGGTATTGATAATAAGCTTTATCTTTCCTTTTTTAATAAGCTCCAAAACTTTCGTATCGCCTTCGGCAATCTTACCAACCATTTCCGCCTGTATTCCATTTGATTTAAACGCCTTATGCGTACCGCCCGTGGCGAGTATTTTAAAGCCCATATCAGAAAGCCGCTTGGCGATAAAAACTATATGGCGCTTATCGTCATTTTTAACGCTTATAAATATTGTGCCTTTTTTAGGAAGCCCGCCTCCGGCTGAAAGCTGAGATTTATAAAATGCCTTTCCAAAAGTATCGTCTATGCCCATAACCTCTCCGGTAGATTTCATTTCAGGGCCCAGGAGTATATCTACTCCGGAAAACCGGGAAAAAGGAAACACTGATTCTTTAACTGCCACATGATTTATCTGCTTTTCTTTGGTCACGCCAAGCTCTTTTAAAGATTTGCCAACCATAACCTTTGCCGCTATCTTAGCCAGAGGCACGCCTGTCGCCTTGCTAACAAAAGGCACTGTGCGTGAGGCGCGCGGGTTAACCTCCAAAACATAAACCATATCCTCTTTTATGGCAAATTGGATATTCATCAGGCCTCTAACGTTTAATTCACCGGATAAAGAAATCGCGCATTCTCTTATTTTATCGATTATCTCATCGCTTAACGTGTGCGGCGGCAATACGCAGGCGGAATCTCCTGAATGAACTCCCGCCTCTTCCACGTGCTCCATTATCCCGCCTATGACGGCAACCCGGCCGTCCGCAAGGACATCAACATCCACCTCTACCGCGTCTTCCAAAAATTTATCTATCAATACGGGATGCTCTTCGGATACATCCTTGGCCTCTTTCATGAATTCCATAAGCGATGTTTTATCATAGACAATGCGCATCGCCCTGCCGCCTAATACAAATGAAGGCCTGACCAGCACAGGATAGCCAATATGAGAAGCAACATCAGCCGCTTCTTCCTTGGAATTGACACACCCGCCCGGAGCCTGATTAACTCCAAGCTTATTAATTAATTTATTAAACTCTTCCCTGTTTTCCGCGCGCGCGATGGACTCAATGCTCGTGCCGATTATGGGCGCGCCTAAATCATTGAGTTTTTTCGCCAGGTTCAACGGCGTCTGGCCTCCGAATTGAACTATGACCCCATCCGGTTTCTCCTTATCGATAATGTTCATAACGTCTTCTAAAGTCAAAGGCTCAAAATACAACTTATCAGATGTATCATAATCCGTGGATACGGTTTCAGGATTTGAATTCACCATTATTGTTTCATAACCTAATTCTTTCAAAGCAAAAGAGGCATGACAACAGCAATAATCAAACTCAATCCCCTGGCCTATGCGGTTTGGGCCTCCGCCTAATATCATTATTTTCTTTTTACTGGATACGCGCGCCTCGCATTCTGATTCATAGGTAGAATAATAATACGGAGTATAGGCCTCGAATTCGGCGGCACAGGTATCTACCAGTTTAAAAACAGCTTCTAGATTAAGCTTTTTCCTGTAATTACGCACCTCTATTTCATTGGAATTTGTTAAATCGGCAATTTGCCGGTCGGAAAAACCGTATTGTTTTATTCTTAATAAAGCATCTCTGTTTAATTCGTTTAATTTTAAGCCGGCAAATTCTTTTTCCAGCCGCACAATCTGGCTGATATTTTCTATAAACCAGGGATCTATGGCCGTAAGATTTACTATGTCGGAAACAGAATACCCTTTTTGTAAGGCGTACTTAATATAAAAGACGCGCGAGGCATTTGGCTCTTTAAGCCGGTGCTTTATTTTTTCATCAGATATCTCCCTAAAATCGGATTTATTATCCAGCCCGAAATGACCGATTTCCAAGCCGCGCAGGCCTTTTTGCAACGCCTCCTTAAACGTGCGGCCTATTGCCATCGTCTCGCCAACCGATTTCATGGAAACACCGAGAATATCTTCGGCTTCGGGGAATTTTTCAAAGGTAAAACGGGGAATTTTTACCACGCAATAATCAATAGATGGCTCAAATGAAGCGGGTGTTTCGCGGGTTATATCATTTCTTATTTCATCAAGAGTATAACCGACAGCCAGTTTTGCGGCAAATTTGGCAATGGGAAAACCGGTGGCCTTGGACGCCAGAGCGGAACTGCGCGATACCCGGGGATTCATCTCAATAACCACCATCCTGCCTGTCTTGGGGTCAACGGCAAACTGTATATTGGAACCTCCGGTTTCAACACCGATTTCTCTTATTATGGCAATGGATGCATCACGCATCTTTTGATACTCAGCGTCGCTCAAGGTCTGCTGGGGGGCAACGGTAATAGAATCTCCGGTATGTATGCCCATAGGGTCGAAGTTTTCAATAGAGCAGACAATAACTACATTATCTTTTTTATCGCGCATTACCTCAAGCTCATATTCCTTCCAGCCCATTACAGATTCTTCAATCAATATTTCTGAAATCATGCTGCTTTTCAGGCCTAAATCGGCAATACGCTCAAATTCTTCCTTTGTATTGGCGATTCCGCCGCCTGTACCGCCCAATGTAAAACTGGGGCGTATGATTAAGGGAAGGCCGAGTTTTTTAAGAGCATCCTTTGCCTCTTTCATATTGTAGGCAAGGGCGCTCTTTGGCACATCCAGGCCGATTTTTAGCATTGCCTTTTTAAAATGCTCCCTGTCTTCGGCTTTTTTTATCGTATTGTAATCCGCGCCGATCATTTGCACGCCATATTTTTTAAATATGCCTGCCTCTATTGCTTTCATGGCGGTATTCAAACCGGTCTGTCCGCCGAGAGTAGGCAAAACAGCATCAGGGCGTTCTTTTATAATAATCTTTTCCAAGACTTCCGGAGTTATCGGCTCAATATAGGTGGCATCAGCTATCTCAGGATCGGTCATAATAGTCGCGGGATTGGAATTGACAAGGATAACTTTAAAGCCTTCCTCCTTGAGCGCCTTACAGGCCTGGGTGCCCGAATAATCAAATTCACAGGCCTGGCCGATGATAATCGGGCCTGAGCCGATGATTAGGATTTTATGTATATCCGTGCGTTTAGGCATTTTAATAATTAAAAGTTAAAAAATGAAAAATTTATTTTTTTAGCGATTACTGCCCCCGCAGGCTTTTCTTTAGCCGCCTGCCCATATCAACTAAAAGTCTTATATCAGCCTCTGTTTCCATAGTAAAAGCAGGTATAAAATAAATAATTGCGGCATCCTCATAAATAAGACACTGCAGAAGATGAGGAAGGCTGGCGTTTATTAACTGCGGTAAAATACTTAAAATTTTATCTTCTTGGGGAATTCCTGAACGGTAGCGGACTTTGATCCCTCCATCCTTTTCTATGTGAAATAACATTTTCACATCAGGCAACCCTTCAAATATCACTGCCGAACGTTGAGTTGTTGTTGCGGCACGGCTACTATAGGAAGTTTTTGCTGTTTCAACGACATTGCAAAGAATAACTTCTCCATCGGTAAAAATATTCCTATATCCGCCAAAAGATAATCTTCCCGGCCCAGCCGGAATAAAATTAATATCTTTGAGTAACTTCTCTAGATTTACCCTTCCGGAAACCCCCGGGCTTAATCCATATGTCTGCGCGACGGACAAAACCGACAACTCCATCTTTTTATTGCCGCGTACAATTGCGATAAAAATAGCTGCGATCAGCGCAAACAACAAGCCAGAAAAAACAAGAAACGGCACCATTGGAAATTTTTCCATTATATTGTTCCTATCGCTTATAATTTTTCACCAAATCTATAAACTCATCGAAAAGGTACTGCGCGTCATGCGGGCCGGGGCCGTATTCCGGATGAAACTGCACCGAGAATAGAGGATATTTCTTATGGCGTATACCTTCCAAAGTATTATCATTCAAATTTATATGGGTTATTTCAATATCATTTTTTTTAAGCGTATCTATATCAACGCAAAAGCCGTGATTCTGGACGGTAATTGATATCCTGCCTGTCCTTAAATCCTTTACCGGATGATTCCCCCCGTGGTGGCCGAATTTCAACTTATAGGTTTTGCCTCCGAGGGCAAGGCCAAGCATCTGATTGCCCAGGCATATGCCGAATATGGGGATTTTTCCGATAAGTTTTTTCAAGCTGCTTACCACATAGGTAACGGCGGCGGGATCTCCCGGCCCGTTTGATAAAAGCAGGCCGTGCGGCTTAAGCTTTAATATTTCATCTGCCGAAGCATCAGCCGGCAAAACTACCACCTTGCAATTTCTCTCTTCCAATCTTCGCAATATATTAAATTTTACCCCACAGTCTAAAACCGCGACCTTATATCTGCCCTTCGCGTTCCACTCAAATGGCTTATCATATATGACTTCCTTAACCAAATCTACTCCATCAAGGCCGCGCGATGCTTTAGCCTTTTTAACCAAGCTTTTTATATCCAAATCTTCGGTTGAAATAACCGCCTTCATCGCGCCCTTAAGCCTTATATGTTTGGTGAGCGCCCTCGTATCAATTCCCTCAATTCCCAAAATATTGTTTTCGCCTAAATAATCACTAAGTGTTTTTTGAGAACGCCAGTTGCTGGCAATGGGGCTATTTTCTTTAACGATAAATCCGGATAAGAATATCTTTCGCGATTCCACATCATCAATATTTATACCGTAATTACCTATCAAGGGATAAGTCATGCAAACAATCTGGCCGCAATATGAAGGATCAGTCAAAATCTCCTGGTATCCTGATAGGGAAGTATTAAAAACAACCTCGCCAAAAGACTCACCATCAGCCCCAAAAGAAAAGCCCTCAAAGACACGGCCGTCCTCAAGGGCTAATATTGCTTTTTTATGATTAATATTCGGCATTTTCACTTAGAAAAAAGGCGTTCCCCTTGTTTTTCTGGCAGAACGCCATGCTTAAGAACCAAAAATTATCCTGCACACACCGCATAAATTGACATTAATTATCCAACATTTTCACCGAATAGTCAAGGATTATATTTGCTTAATGTTACAATGTCCAGAGGTTGCGGTCAAGGCAGCGGTAGCTGATTGCCTCAGATATGTGCTCGCTTTTGATTGTTTCTGAGGCGGATAAATCAGCGATAGTGCGCGAAATTTTAAGAATCTTATGATATGCGCGCGCGCTCAAACCCAGGTTTAAAATAGCCATTTTTAATAGTTCCTTGGCGTCTTCCGTTAATATGCATACTTTTTCGGTCGTAGGCGCGTTCATGTGCGCGTTATAGCAATATCCAAATTCTTTTAGTTTTTTCTCCTGAATCTGCCGGGCTTTATTTACTCTTTCTCTTATTTCCAAGGACGTTTCCGCCTTGTTTTTTAAGGCCATCTGTTCATACTTTAGGCGGGGAACCTCTAAGTGAATATCAATTCTATCCAACAGCGGCCCGGAAATCTTAGAAAGATACCGCTGTATCTGATGAGGGCTGCAATGGCATTGCCGGGAATCGTCTAAAAAAAACCCGCAGGGACAGGGATTACAGGCAGAAATAAGAATAAAACGCGCCGGAAAACTTACCGTGGAGGCAATCCTGGAAACCGTAATATAACCTGCCTCTAACGGCTGTCTTAGCGCCTCAAGCACATTGCGCCTGAATTCAGGCAATTCATCTAAAAAAAGCACGCCGTTATGGCTTAGACTGATCTCACCAGGTTTAGGATGAGTACCGCCGCCGATTAAGGCCACATCGCTGATAGAATGATGCGGCGCGCGAAAAGGCCTGTCTGAAATAACAGTCCGGCCGTTTGAAATAAGACCGGCCACGCTATGGATTTTAGTTGTTTCTAAAGCTTCCTGGATAGTCGCCTGCGGCAGGATACCGGGCATGCACTTAGCCAGCATAGTTTTCCCCGCTCCGGGAGAACCGATAAGCAAAAGATTATGCCCGCCCGCGGCTGCTACCTCTAACCCTCTTTTGATATGCTGCTGCCCCTTAACATCAGCAAAATCAAACTCGTAACTTCCCTTGCCCTGCCAGAGGTTTTCCGTATCTACTTTTGTATTCTTAATTTCAAGATCATTATTAAGATAAGCTGCGGCTTGACCAAGATTTTCTAACGCCAGGACTTCTATATCACCGACCACGGCTGCCTCTTTAGCATTTTCGGACGGGAGTAGTAATTGCCTGTAATATGAGTTTCGCAAAGCCATAGCCCTTGGCAAAACGCCGGTAATCGGTTTTAAGCTTCCATCAAGAGAAAGCTCGCCACAAAATACTTTACCGTTTAACGCCTCTTTATTTATCTGTCCGGTAGCAGCCAATACGCCTAAAGCAACCGGCAGGTCAAAACAAGGGCCTTCTTTTTTGATATCGGCAGGAGCTAAATTTACCGTAATCTTCCTCCGGGGGAAGCTGAAACCACAGTTCTTAATCGCAGCCTTAACCCTATTAATGCTTTCGCGCACTACCGCATCAGGCAGTCCTACGATAGAAAAACCGGGCAGCCCGCCTGACACATCCACCTCTACGGCAACCTTTATCGCCTCTATTCCTAAAACAGTGCTTGAAATGACTTTGGCCAACATAACACCCCTCCACGAAAAGAAAATGTAGAATTTAAAATGCAAAATGCATAATTATAACTTCGAATTTTTGATAATCCTGATCAATATGCTTATAATTTGCTGACACTCTCCGCTTAAATAAGCAAAACGCTCCGCCTCCCCCTTCATTAATGCGGCATCGCGTATTAAATTTATCCACAGTTTCGTCTCTCGAGCCTCCTTAAGAGATATATTCATTTTATAAATAAAATCTTGTTTGCTAAAGGCGCTCTGGGCCTCTTCAATATTAGCAGCTATTGATGTGGCTGACCTCAAAAATTGTTTGCCGAGTTCAAAACCAGCAGTCTCCTTGGGTAAACTCCTCACAATTCTTACAACTTCAAGGGCAAAGTTATAAGTTCTATTATCAATATCAACTTTGCATTTTTTATCTTGCATTTTGTATCCTCCCTTCAATTCTACATTCTACATTATGCATTTTACATTCTTAAAACGCGTCTTTAATCAGGGTAATCTGCGGCTTCTCTCCAAATATAATAGATACTACATCAAACCTAAAGATTTCTTCCGAATGCGCGTTCCGCTTGATATAAAATTGGGCCGCGCGAAATAAATGTTTAATTTTTTCCCGGCTGATTGCCTCTTCCGGCCAGCCAAAATCAGGCGAACTCCTGGCCTTTACTTCAATAAACACCATCTCCCTTCCCTGGCGGGCGATAATATCTATTTCGCCCACCGGAGAAGAAAAATTCCTGGCAATAATCTTGTATCCTTTTCGGCGTAAAAACCGCAAGGCAAGCTCCTCGCCTTTTGCGCCCAAGATTTGTTTGTATTTATTCATAATTTAGTTACTAGTTACGAGTTACGAATCACTGCTCTTGATATGCCTCCAGAACCGCTTCGTTAAGCTGGCTCTTGACTTCATCACTTAAAGGAAATATAGTTGGATACCATTGACCGTTCTTCCCTTGTTCAGACGGCATGCTCACAAACAATCCGTTTTTGCCTTCCACGACACGCAGGCCCTTCACTAAAAATAAATCAGCGATGGCCACATCGGCAAAAGCTTTAAGCTTGCCGTCGCCTTCTAACTTGTGCAGGCGTTTTACCGCAATAGCTGAACCCGACATCTTCTTCACCTCCTCAATGGACACATCCGCCGCAGGCGGATAAGTGCGCGTTAATCCCGCTGAGCGTTTAGCATGCGGGATAAATTTTACCTCTACCTCTCATAAGGTAGACACACTTGCGACAAAAATTCTTGCAGAAATTTTGGAAATTTTTAAGGAAAGAAATTTTAGAAGCTTTAAGATTTAATTCTGGGGGGGTAGCGGCTATCTTCTTTGCTCTATTTTATCGCGCAGGCCGCGGATTATTCGCTGGACATCGCCTTGGCCTTTTCCGCGCCAGGCTTCATAAATCATAATCAAGGTGCGCGTACTGCCGCTATCCAGAATCCATTTTAAGCTGAATACAGCGGCTAAAACCAGAAACTGCAAAAAATAGCGGCTAAGCAGAAAAGATAAAACAAAAGATATAAAAGCGAGAATTTGCCATCGGTAATTAAAAACCGTATTTTTCGGCTTCTTTTTATAGATATCTTTGGCTTTAGCGAGCATTTGCTGGTTCGGGGCTTCTTTGGTTTCAGCCTGCAGCGCCTCATGCGCCAAGGCCAGCGAAGAAAGGCAGCGCCGGCAGCGCGAAACATGCGCGAGCAGAACTTCTTGCTTATCCGGGCTTAAACGATTGCCTAAATAATCACTTAATTCCAGCTCTGAAGGGCAATTTTCTAAAGGCAATCTTTCCAGGCGCGAGCCCTTATCTTCCAAACTTTCCTTGATTAGACGGTCAAGGCGGCCTTCTTTATCATCCATCTTTAGCTATCCTCTACCTCTATAAGTTATGTCTTCGCCAATGTTATCCAGTATCCCTTGCGTAAACGCTTGGAAATTTCGGAGAAATTTCCTGCGCACGCTGCGGGATAAATTCGGACAGATAACTTATGTTCGCTTACGCTCCATAAGTTATGTCCTCGCCAATGTTATCCAGTATCCCTTGCGTAAACGCTTGGAAATTTCGGAGAAATTTCCTGCGCACGCTGCGGGATAAATTCGGACAGATAACTTATGTTCGCTTACGCTCCATAAGTTATGTCCTCGCCAATGTTATCCAGTATCCCTTGCGTAAACGCTTGGAAATTTCGGAGAAATTTCCTGCGCACGCTGCGGGATAAATTCGGACAGATAACTTATGTTCGCTTACGCTCCATAAGTTATGTCCTCATTTATTAGACACGGCAGAGCGCCGTGATTCTTGCATCAATTTAAAAATCTTCTTTCTCCAGCCTTTTAGCCAGCTTATCCTTGGCTCTTTTTATTATACTGGAAACGGAATTTTCAGGCATATTTAATATTTCGGCGATTTCTCTATGTCTTTTATCATGGAGATAGCTGAGTTTAATGATTGTCTGCTCGCGCGCTGATAAAGAATTTAAAATATCCCGCACTGCATCTTTAAGCCCTTCCTGATGCATAAATTCGTTCATACTGCAGTCAGTCGGCGCCAGCTTTTCTATGACATCATCATTGCCTAACAGGATCTCTCTTTTATTTCTGAAAAAGTTATGCGCGCAGTTTGCCGCCACTATTGCCAGCCATGCCTTAATACTTTCCCTGTCTCTTATCTGGCGCAATTTGCCTTTTTCCCAGAGCAGGACGAAAACACTCTGGAATATATCTTCCACATCCTGCTCGCTGTAAGAATAATTCGTGCGGCTTAATTTTTTCTTAATTGCCCAATAAATAAAGGAAGAAAAGCGCTCAATAAACGCGTCCCAGGCGGCCCTGTCGCCGTTTATACAGCGCTCTACTAAAGAAGAATCGCTAAGATTTCGCATTTAAAAGCAAAATATTTACAGATTACAAGGCGCCCCTACTACAAAAGCGGCAGGCTGGTTTTACCCATAAGATAAGAATCAACATAATGCGCGGCTGACCTTCCTTCGGAAATTGCCCAAACTATCAAGGACTGGCCACTGCGCATATCGCCGCAGGAGAATACGCCTTTTTGAGAAGTGGCATATTTATCATCAGCTTTAACGTTGCCTCGATTATCCAGCTCCAATTTTAAGTCGGATACCAATCCTTTATGTTCAGGATGGACAAATCCAATGGCAAGAATAACCAGATCCGCTTCAATTTCAAATTCGCTGCCGGCTATCTCTTTTATTTGGCGGCTTTTAAATTCCACGCGCGCGCAGTGTAATTTTTTAACTCTTCCGCCTTCACCGGAAAATTTTTTTGTCAGTATCGCCCAATGGCGCTGGGCGCCTTCTTCATGCGAGCTGGATGTTTTTAAAAGCAAGGGGTACCTCGGCCAAGGGCAGCTATCATCGCGGCATTCCGGCGGCTTCGGCATCACTTCTATCTGCACTACACAGCTTGCCCCTTGCCTGTTGGCAGTACCGACACAATCAGCTCCGGTATCACCGCCGCCGATAACCACAACGCGCTTATCTTTGGCGGTAATCTCTCTATCTTGTGGAATATTTTCACCGGAAACCCGCTTATTATTCTGAATAAGGTAATCCATGGCAAAGTGAATTCCGGATAATTCCCTGCCCTCTATCTTTAAATCGCGCGGCATGCGCGAGCCGCAGGCCAAGCTTAACGCGTCAAATTCCTTTAAGAGTTTCGCGCTCTCATAATCTATGCCAGCATTAATACCGGTTTTAAATTCAATACCTTCTTTTTTCATCAAATCTATTCTTCTGTCAATAACGGATTTTTCTATCTTGAAATCTGGGATACCGTATCTTAAAATGCCACCCGGTTTATCATCGCGCTCAAAAACTGTCACGCTGTGGCCGGCTTTATTTAACTGGTCGGCGCAGGCCAGGCCTGCCGGGCCTGAACCAACAACTGCTACTTTTTTTCCGGTTCTCTTTTTTGGCGGATTGGCTTTAATTAAGCCGGTTTTAAACGCGTGTTCAATAATAGAAAGCTCATTTTCCCGGATCGTTACCGGATCGTCATTTAGCCCCAAAACGCAGGAATATTCGCATAATGCCGGGCAAAGCCTGCCGGTAAATTCCGGAAAATTATTGCAAGCATGCAAAAGCTCAAGCGCGCGCTGCCAATGCCCGCGGCTCGACAGATCATTCCACTCCGGAATATAATTTCCCACAGGGCATGCCCAATGGCAAAAAGGCGTGCCGCAATCCATACAACGCGAAGCCTGCTCCTGCGAGCGCTCATCAGGGCGGACTACCGCCACCTCTTGATAATCCTTCACCCTCTCACATACCGGGCGGTATTCGGATTTTTGCCTCTTGATTTTAAGAAATGCTTTTACGTCTTTCATAAGATTAGTATTGAGTATTACGTATTAAGTATTGAGTAAAATCAAAAATGAAAAATTCAAAACTACAATTTAAAATTTAAAACTTCAAAAAATAGGATGTGTCCCTATTTATTACTTCACCGAATTTGGCGAAATATGCACGGTTTTTCCATTTTGCCACACCGCAAGCGGGCGGCCTGTTTTTTTATGGTGCTCCACAACTTCCCGTACCGCTTTTTTCAGCGCCGCTTCAGCTTTATCCTGCAATGACATTCTTTTTTTCATTTTCTGCCTCGCTCCCCTTGAATCCTCGTAAACAAATCGTCATTAAACACTTCCTTGTAGCTGTTTCTCCTCTTGGCTATCAATATAGGCTTTGCCTTTGAGTTATCAAATAACATCCAAGAGTCAAGTAATGGCTTATAGAGCTTAAAGAAATTATCAATTCCCCGAATGAACCTTCTGCGTACATCCTCGGCTGGCACAAAATGCCCGCCATCGGCGACCCTGTCTTTAATACGGGCTATGGCTAATTCCGGGCTGGGAATCCAAAGAAAAAAAAGGTATAGTGAATAACCTTTTGCTTTTAACCCGGTGAATAAATTTATATAAGATTTACCCGACAGAGTTGTCTCAAAAGCGAAATCAAGGCCACGCCTGGTATAATCATGTATCTGCTGTAAAACAAGCTTGCCGGCTTTAATAGCTGCCGCGCGCGGCTTGAATGGAGCCAACCCTTGGGCTATAAGGTCGGCGTTAACAAAATTCGGGCACTTTACGTATTCAGGCAAAAATTTTTTGGCAAAAGTTGTTTTACCCGACCCATTAGGCCCCGCGATAATATATACCGCCTTATTCCTCATAAAATTCCTATTTATCCGTTTCCCATCCCTAGAGCGGGATTTTGGTTGCCTATTTTACTGAATTTAATGACTTTTAAAAATTTATTCTTTTTACACCGATAGGTGCAGTATATTACACCGCTTTCTCAAAATTATCCTTCATTCTCCCACGCGCCGGGCTGAAAGCCTCAAAACCACAAAATTTAAAAATAGGATGTGTCCCTATTTATTGCTTATTGCTAATCTGCTGCATACAGATAAAATAAAACGCGGATGGCTTAGTATATTTGCTGATTTTCTTGAATTTTAAAATACACTGCAAAAAAGAAAGCGGCTTTGCCTTAAAAACTTCTCTAATTTCCAACCCATTATCTTCAATCATGGGCTGAAAATCTTTAATGGTTGTGGCTAATTCACATTCCTGGAATAAAATTTGACCACCGAGCTTAAGAAACTTTTTAACATCTCTATAAAATTTCTTATGGATAATGAGACAAGGATCGAAATTCCTAATATTATCCCGGTATTTATTTTCATCTGACGGCCAGTGCGGAGGATTGCTAACTACTAAATCCCAGCGTTCCGTTTGCGGAATAGAATCTAAACAATCAGACAAATAAACAACTGCCTTATTTTCCAGATTATTATCCTTGATTGTTTTTTTGCAACATTCTACAGCATCAGGATTAATATCGGCAACGGTCAAGCGATTACAAAGGCCATGCGCTAATAAAGAAAACCCTATGAATCCTGGTCCGGCGCAATATTCAAAAATATGACTAACTTTTCCAAATCTATCTTTAACCACACGGATAAATTCCTGCCCGAAATTTCGGCCTCCGCCTTCAAGACAAGAAAGATAACTAACTTTTATATTTCCGTATTTAACTACCTTGTGCATATTTTAAGATTCCTTTCTTTAGTTAATCTATTTTCAATAGTCTATGCGGCTGGAAATCAAGTTTACCTCTGATGCACCAAAACGATCCTTAGCGATTTGCGTATCGCGCTCTTCTCTGATTAATTTGATCTTTACCATAATTTCCTATTGCTCATATACAGATTTTCTGTGCGCGATACGTAAAACCGCAATCAAAATTTCTTTTTCCGAAATCTTATAAATAACGCGATAATCGCCCCAGCGGTAGCGCCAATATCCTTGAAATTCTCCTTTAAGCGGCTTTCCTATGCCCTTGGGATCCTGAGCCAAATACTTCTCAACCCTGTCAAGAATCTTTCGGATAACCGGCTTATCAAGCTTCTTTAGGTCTGCTTCTACCTGTTCAAGATAGACGACTTTATACACCGAGCTTTTCCCTTAACTGCTTGCCGGAAATTATTCTTGCAGACGGCTCATTAAAGCGATCCTTGGCGATTTGCGCGTCAGCATAATCTTCAAGATAATGCTTAAGCGCCTCTGTTACATAAAATTTTTCGCTGCGATGCGTTATCTTTGCCAAAGTAGACAGCCTTTTAGCAATTACTACTGGCAGACGAAACGCTTTCAAAATAGTCATATTTTTATCCTCCTTGTATTATAAGTATAACATTGTTATACATATATATCAAGGATTTTTTAAATTTATTCTTTTTACACCGCTTTCTCAAAATTATCCTTCATTCTCCCGCGCGCCGGGCTGAAAGCCTCAAAACCACAAAATTTAAAAATAGGATGTGTCCCTATTTTTAACCGTCAGATACTCCTGCCAGCCCCAGCTTTTCTTCCAATCCTTCCTGTTCAAGTATCCGCTTATATTCTATAGGCATGACTTTGATGAATTTTTTTGCCTCATGATTAAAATTATCCAAGACGTCCGCCGCTCTTTGGCTTTGCGTGTATTTCTTGTGGTTGGCAAGCAGGTTCATTATGGTAGCTCTGTCTTCTTCGCTTAATTCTTCCAATTCCACCATGCTCATATTGCATTTATCGCGGAAATTGCCCTCTATGTCGTAGGCATAGGCAATGCCGCCGCTCATTCCCGCGCCGAAATTCCTGCCGGTTTTGCCCAATATTACCACCCGTCCTCCGGTCATATATTCGCATCCGTGATCGCCCACTCCTTCAACTACCGCGTTAAGCCCTGAGTTTCTGATACAGAAACGCTCCCCTGCCAATCCCCTGATATACGCCTCGCCTCTTATCGCGCCGTAAAAAGTAGTATTTCCGATAATGATATTTTCTGTAGGCTCATAATCCGCGCCTTTACCGGGATAGACGATGATTTTACCGCCTGAGATACCTTTGCCGATATAGTCATTGGCAAGGCCTTCTAATTCAAAAGTTACTCCTTTAGCAAGCCAGGCGCCAAAGCTCTGCCCGGCCTCTCCGCGAAATTTACAATATATGGTATCAGCAAGCAGCCCATCATCGCCATAGCGCTTACAAACTTCGCCGCTGAGCATGGCGCCGCAAGTCCTGTCTTTATTTTTAATCTCTAAATCTATGTTTACAGCTTCGCGCTTTTCCAGCGCCGGTTTGGAAAGCACGATTAGTTTTCTGTCCAGCACCGTATCTATGGCGTGGTTTTGGGCTATTTTGCAATGAGTCCCAATATGTTTAGCGACGCTTGGTTTATAAAGAATCTTTGAGAAGTCTATTTTTCTCGCTTTTGGCGGAAGAACGCCGCTATTCAACTCCAAAAGATCAGTCCTGCCGATCAATTCGTTTACCGTGCGCACACCAAGCTCAGCCATTATCGCGCGCAGTTCCTCCGCTACAAAATTCATGTAATTTACCACATGCTCCGGCCTGCCGTGAAAACGCCCCTGCAGGATATCATCCTGCGTGGCAACGCCTACGGAACAGTTATTCAGATGGCAGTGCCTGAGCATAACACAACCCAAGACAATTAAACACGCGGTACAAAAACCGTATTCTTCCGCGCCTAAAATCGCGGCAATGGCGACATCGCGCCCCGTGCGCATCTGGCCGTCAGTCTGCAGCCTTACGCGGCTCCGTAAATCATTCAATACAAGCGTCTGGTGGGTCTCGGAAATCCCCAGCTCCCAGGGAAGGCCGGCATGCCTGATTGAACTGCGGGGCGAGGCGCCGGTACCGCCGTCTCCGCCGGAAATCAAAATCATATCCGCATGCCCCTTGGCAACGCCCGCGGCAATAGTGCCAACCCCGATTTCGGAAACAAGCTTAACGCTTATACGCGCGCGCGGATTAGTATTTTTTAAATCAAAGATAAGCTGAGCCAAATCCTCTATGGAATAAATATCATGGTGCGGAGGCGGTGAAATAAGCGTCACTCCGGGGGTAGTATAGCGCGTCTTGGCAATCGTTACACTTACCTTGTGGCCGGGAAGCTGGCCTCCTTCGCCGGGTTTTGCCCCCTGCGCGATTTTAATCTGCAGTTCATCGGCATTAACCAGATAATTTGTGGTTACGCCAAACCTGCCGCTTGCCACCTGTTTTATCGCGCTTCTCTTTGAATCGCCGTTAGGTAAAGGAATAAACCTTGCCGGATCTTCTCCACCCTCGCCCGTATTGGAACGGCCGCCGATTCTATTCATGGCAAGCGCTAAACTTTCATGGGCGCCGCGCGATATGGAGCCAAAGCTCATCGCGCCCGTGGCAAAACGCTTGAATATTTCTTCTTTAGATTCCACCCTGTCTATAGAAATCGGCTTAGTTTTCTTAAACTTAAGCAGGCTTCTTAGGGTCGCGGGGGTTTTTGACTGGTCGTTTATAAGCGTTGAAAATTCCCGGTACTTTTTATAATCGTTACTTCTCGCGGCTTCCTGCAGAGCGGCAATGCTTTCAGGATTCCAGAGATGGTATTCTCCGTCTTTTTTCCACTGATAAACTCCCCCGGCCGCAAGATAAGGAAATTCCGCTGCCGTATCGGCAAACGCGGACTTATGCTTTGCTATCGCTTCAGAGGCAAGCTCGTCAAAACCCGCGCCTCCTATCCGCGAAGGAGTGCCGCAAAAACATTCGTCTATCACATCAGTTGCTATGCCCAATGCCTCAAAAATCTGTGCGCCGCGGTAACTCTGCAGGGTTGATATCCCCATCTTAGAAAGTATTTTTAAGATTCCTTTGCCGACCGCTTTAATGTAATTCTTTAAAGCGGCATCCAAATCCAGCTCTATTTCTTTCTCGTTTATTAAATGCTCTATGGCGCCATAAGCAAGATAGGGATTTATGCAATCCGCCCCGTATCCGAAAAGAAGCGCGAAATGATGTACCTCGCGCGGTTCGGCAGTCTCGACGATTATGCCGATCTGCGTGCGGAGCGCGCGCCGGACCAAATGATGATGCACGGCTCCTGCCGCCAAAAGAGACGGAAGCGGAGCATTATTCTTATCCACGCCCCTATCGCTTAAAATCACAAAAGTATAGCCGTCTCTGATCGCTTCTTCTACTTCCCCGGATACGCGTTTAATCGCCTTTTTAAAATCACCGCTATCTGAGGCCTTAAATAAAATAGAGACCGTTTTGCTCTTAAAGCCTTTTACGTTTATATTTTTAATTTTGGCAAGCTCCGCGTTTGTCAAAATGGGGTTCCTGATTTTCAGGCGCCGGGCATGTTCCGGCGTCTGGATTAAGACATTACGCTCCGGGCCGATACACGACTCCAGGCTCATTACAATGTCTTCGCGTATCGGGTCAATCGCCGGATTGGTAACCTGGGCAAAGAGCTGCTTAAAATAATTAAATAAAGTCTGCGGCCGCAGGGAAAGCACGGCGTGCGGCGTATCATTGCCCATTGAACCGGTAGGCTCATAAGCTTCCTCTGTCATCGGCTTCATAATCACCTTTAAATCCTCGCGGCTGTAGCCAAACGCCTTTAACTGAGCTATGATATCAGGCTCATTACCGCCCGCCGCCAACCGCGGAAGCTGATATGGCAAAGAATCAAGCTCAACCAGGTTATCATCAAGCCATTTCTTATAATCCCGCGACTTGGCCATTTCGTTTTTTATCGCTTCATCATCAACAATAGCGCCCTTCTGCGTGTCAATAAAGAAAATCTTTCCCGGCTCAAGCCTTCCTGATAGGCGTATATTAGAAGGAGCAATATCCAAAACTCCTACCTCGCTTGCCATAACCACCAAATCATCCTTGGTAACGATAAAACGCGCCGGGCGCAGGCCGTTTCTATCAAGCACTGCCCCGATCTGCGTGCCATCGGTAAAGGCAATCGCCGCGGGGCCGTCCCATGGCTCGCTAAGGCAGGCATGATACTGATAAAACGCGCGCAACTGGCTTGATAAAAATTTATTATTTTCCCAGGCTCCCGGAATAAGCATCATCATCGTATGCGAAAGACGCCTTCCAGACAATGTATAAAGTTCAAAGGCATTATCCAGAGTGGCGGAATCGCTTCCCGCGGGCACAATTATCGGCCTAATCTTGGCAATATCATTTTTGCCAAAGGCCTCGCTCTCCAATAAGCTCTCACGGGCGGTAAGCCAGTTTATATTGCCTCTTAATGTATTAATTTCACCGTTATGAGCCAGGAACCTGAACGGCTGCGCCAAGTCCCAGGTGGGAAAAGTATTGGTGCTGTATCTTGAATGTACCAGGCAAAGCGCTGATTTTACGCTTTCATCGCTTAAATCCAGGAAAAACTTATCCAGCTGGTCAGGCATAAGCAGGCCTTTATAGGAAAAGGTGCGGGAGGATAAATTGGTAATATAGAAAAATGATTTCTGTTTTATGTTTGATGCGCGTATAGTATTTTCAACCTGTTTTCGTATCAGGTAAACCTTTCTTTCAAAATCAATCGGATCTTTTATATTATCCGAACTCTTGATAAACACCTGCTCAATTACCGGCTCGCATTCTTTGGCTGTTTTACCGATGCCTGAATTGTCCAAAGGCACCTTGCGCCAGCCAAGAAGAGACTGGCCCTCTTCTTTGATAAACTTTAAAAAGGCATCTTTGCAGAATACGTATTCTTTTTTATCCTGCGGAAGAAAAACCAAACCTGTGGCGTATTGGCCTAAAGCGGGGAGTTTAATTTTAGCGCTATCTGCGGCTTTCAGGAAAAATTCATGCGGTATTTGTATTAATATGCCCGCGCCGTCTCCTGTCTTAGGGTCTGAACCGGTGGCGCCTCTGTGCGCGAGGCGTTTTAATACCTCAAGGCCCTGAAGAATAATCTTATTGGACTTTCTCCCCTTTATATCGCAGACAAATCCGACACCGCAGGAATCGTGCTCATATCGCGGGTCATATAGGCCTTGCTGTTGGGGAAAATGATTAGGTTTCATTATATATATATTAAGACAAAGGCGCCCTCACGTCTGTGGACGCCTTTGTCAACAGTCCTAACTTTATACCACCACATCACTTATCTGTCAAGCCTAAAAAAAATCCCCTCCACTGAAAAATTCTATTCCAGCCGGAAGGGATTTTTTGTATTGGTAACTTGTTCAAAACCTATTGATAATGCTTATGTTATCCACAGGTTTCCTGTCTTTGCGCCGCGCAAGTATGCGCGGCATCAAATAAAACCTGCCAACTGGCGTTTAGGTTTTATTTGACAAACAACATCTCGCGGTACTTAGGCAAATCCCAATGCTCATCAGAAACCACGCATTCTAAAGCGTCCGCGTGCCTTCTTATATGCTCCATTAAGGGCTTTAATTCGTCAAAATATAATTTAGCGCGTTCTTCAGCATTAACGCTTTCGGCTTTTCTTAGTAATTCAGCCATCGATGCCGTATTATGCCTGACATAGTAAATCTTTGCCGTTACCTCTGTCAGGTGTTTTTTAAGATCATCGTATGCCTTTTCTTCCAGCTCTAATCCCGCTTCTTTTTTAAGCCGCGTAAGCTTGTTTAGATTATTAGCCAATAGGTTTTGATATTCATATCCTGCCGGAACAATACTCGCGTTAACCATCTCATTCAAAGTATTCGCCTCTATTTCTAAAGTTAGATTATAAAGGTGAATCCAAATATGGTGGCGCGCGATCAATTCCTCTTTCGAAAAAACTTTATATTTTTCAAACAAGATTATATTTTTTTCCTTGCTTAATGCCTCCAGCGATTCAACCGTTGAGGCAAAATTCGGCAGGCCTCTTTTTTTAGCTTCTTTTACCCATTCTTCGGAATAATTATTGCCCTCAAAACGGATATTTTTTGTTTCCTTGATTATCCTAGCTATTACTTTTAAGGCAGCGGTATTCAAATCCTTGCCTTTTGAATTTTTCTTTATTTCTTCCGTAACGTAGGTGAGCGAATCCGCGATTATAGTATTAACAACCGTTATGGGCGTGGATATATTCTGAGAAGAGCCAAGCGCGCGAAACTCAAACTTCGTCCCGGTAAAAGCAAAAGGAGACGTACGGTTACGATCTGTAGTATCCTTATTGAATTTAGGAAGGCGCGCGATGCCTAAATCAATGATATCGCGCTTGGAAACATTTGTCTTATCTCCCTTCTCTATCTTATCCAATATGCCATTCAACTGTTCTCCCAGAAAAACGCTGATTATGGCGGGAGGCGCTTCGTTTGCTCCCAGGCGGTGCTCGTTACCAGCCAAAGCGACACTGGCGCGCAAAACATCGGAATGCAAATATACGGCACGCAGCACAGCTACCAATACTGCCAAAAATTGCAGGTTATCCTCGGGCGTCTCTCCGGGATTTAATAAATTATTCCCCTTATCATCAGCCAGAGACCAATTAAGATGCTTACCGCTGCCGTTTATGCCGGCAAAAGGTTTTTCATGCAACAAACATACCAGATTATGGCGCAGGGCTATTTTTTTCATCAACTCCATCAAAAGCTGATTATGGTCGGCGGCGATATTTGATTCTTCAAACACAGGCGCAAACTCATACTGATGGGGAGCCACCTCATTATGGCGGGTCTTAAGCGGTATGCCCAATTTATAAGCTTCTTCCGCCACCTCAAACATAAAATTAAGTACACGTTCTTTAATCGTACCGAAATACTGGTCTTCCAACTGCTGCCCTTTCGGCGAAGGAGCGCCAACTAGCGTACGCCCGCACATCAACAAATCCTGCCTGAGATTATAGTAATTTCTATCAATAAGAAAATATTCCTGTTCCGGCCCGCAGGTGGAAAAAACTTTCTTTACTTTTTTATGGCCGAACAACATGAGCAAGCCGGATGCCGCTTTATTTAACGCCTCATCGGAACGCAAAAGCGGAAGTTTTTTATCCAATGCTTCTCCGTGATAGGAAATAAAAATTGTGGGGATACAAAGCGTTTTTCCAAGCTTGCTTTCAATGATAAACGCCGGGCTGGAAGGATCCCAGGCGGTATAGCCGCGGGCCTCAAATGTCGCGCGAATGCCTCCGGAAGGAAAACTGCTGGCGTCAGGCTCACCCTGTATAAGCTTATTACCGGAAAATTCCTCCATAGCCTTACCCGGTCCGGTGGGCGAAACAAAACTATCATGCTTTTCGGCAGTCAGCCCTGTCATCGGCTGGAACCAATGCGTATAATAAGTGGCGCCCTTGGCGATAGCCCATTCTTTCATCGCTTCGGCTATTTCATTGGCCTGAGATAAACTGATCTGCTTGCCTTCTTCAAGCCAGGCAGTAAAAGCGTCAAAGGTCTTTTTACTTATATGTTTTTTCATCGTAGGGATACTAAAGGTATTTTCCCCGAAATAGCTTGAAGCCTTCTTTGGTAAATCATTTTTCACCAATTCCGTACTCCTAATCTTAAATAAAAGCTCTTGTCTGATACCCATTTTTTTCTCCTCAATGAGTCCCAATTTTCTGGACGAATTGATCTCCTTGCTTAAGCAAGGGATAACTGTTTATCAATCAATGCAACATATATTACTACACTAACTTCCAAAAATCAACACAATAAACTTCCCCTTATAATATAAGTAAACAAATCCTTCTTTTGGTAACTACCCAATTTTTCTATTTATAGAAAAATTGCCCGCAGGGCCGGCTGTTTAAATCTGCCAAGATTTAAACGGTTTTGCCGGGGTACTTAAAATTAGTATTTTAATTTTAAGCCCAATCTTCTTATCCAATCGCCTCTTTACCGCGCTCGCCAGTCCTTATCCTGATACAGTCGGCCATATTCAGTACAAAAATCTTTCCGTCGCCGATCTTTCCGGTTTTAGCCCCTTTAATAATGGCGGCTACCGTAGGTTCAACAAACTCCTCGTTTACCGCTATCTCAAGCTGGATTTTTTTCAAGAGATTGACTTCGTGGATTACGCCTCTGTATGTCTCGGTAAAACCCTTCTGCTGGCCGCAGCCCAATACATTACTCACCGTCATTTTATGCACATCAGCTTCAAAAAGGGCCTTCTTCACATCAGGCAGTTTATGCGGCTGAATCATCGCGATTATTAGTTTCATTTTTTACCCCCTATTTAATTAGCGTTTAGCGGTTAGCGTATAGCATATAGAAAAAATCTTAAACTAAACGCTATCCGCTATGCGCTCTACGCTATTTCTATTTTGTCGTGAATATCTCAAATCCGGCGTATGATTCCATGCCGTGTTGAGTAATATCAAGTCCTTTTAACTCATCTTCACGGGAAACCCGCAAACCAACAAATTTATCAATAAGCTTAAATACAATAGTCATAACAATCGCTACAAATAAGATAGCGCTAAACACGCCTAAGGCCTGAATGCCAAGCTGGCGAAATCCGCCGCCGTTTAAAAGCCCGTCGTTTGCAAGGCCCAACGCTTTATGGCCAAAAATACCTACCGCGAGGCTTCCCCAAAGGCCGTTTGCCATATGCACCGGAACAGCGCCCACAGGATCATCAATATGCAGCTTATCCAGAAAAATAGTGGCAAGCACAACTATTATGCCGCCAACCGCCCCGATAATCATTGCCTCATGCGGATAAATATAGGCGCATGGCGCTGTGACAGCGACAAGGCCCGCCAAGGCTCCGTTCATTGTCATCGTAAGATCAGGCTTGCCGAACATTTTCCAGGCAAAAAACATACCGCTTAATGCTCCGGCAACCGCCGCGAGGTTTGTAGTTACTGCCACATGGGCGATCTGCGAACCATCCCCCACGCTCAAAGTTGAGCCGGGATTAAAACCAAACCAGGCAAACCATAATATAAGCGTGCCTAATGAGGCAAGCGCCATAGAATGCCCTTCTATCGCGTTAGCTGAACCATCTTTATTGTACTTGCCGATTCTCGGCCCCAAGACCATTGTCCCGACAAGAGCCGCTGTTCCGCCTACCGCGTGGACTACGGTTGAGCCGGCAAAATCAGAAAATCCTAAATTAGCAAGCCATCCGCCTCCCCATATCCAATGGCCGACAAAAGGATATACCGCGGCTGAAATTATAAAAGAATACATAAGATAGGCTTTAAATTTCATACGCTCTGCCACACCGCCTGCGACAATAGTTGCCGCGGCGCCGCAAAATACCGCGTGAAATAACCAGCTGGCATAAAGCGGAAGCTCTCCATGGCCCAACTCCCCTTCAAGGAACCAGCCGGATAAACCCATAAAACCATTACCCGTGCCAAACATTATCGCGTAACCGAACATAAAAAACCCGACTGATGCCATGCAGAAATCCAGAAAGTTATTCATCAGAATATTACAGGTATTCTTCGTACGGATCAGGCCTGCCTCAAGCATGCCAAACCCCGCCTGCATAATAAAAACCATGAAGGCGGCAATCATTACCCATAATGTATCGATACCCACTCTGCTGGCAAAAACCGGAATATCCTCAGCGAAGGCGTTACCCGCAAGTAAAATGCCGATAGCTAAAAGCGGCAAAATAAATTTTATTCTCCCTACTATTTTTCGCCCCATCACAACTCTCCTCCCCTTATTCAATTGGTTATTCAAATGAATAAAAATAACTTAAAAAACACAGGACGCCTGCGTTTTGATTAAATACTCAGCTTATCTCTAACTAACTGCGCGTAAACTTTATTTATTCTGTTAGTCTTAAACCAGCGCTCGATGGTTGAAATCTGAACATCAAGCCGTTTGGACAATTCGTATAAGGTGTACCTCCTTTCCTGCTTTAAAATTTTTAATTTTTGTATTAATTCTATATCCTTCATTGTAAGCGGCCCATGAGCTATTTTCCGGTGGATACTATCACCGCCGGAAAATCACCAGATAAATTTAACCTATCGCGTTAATGCCTTTTTCACCTGTCCTTATCCTGATACAGTCGGCCATATTCAGTACAAAAATCTTTCCGTCGCCGATCTTTCCGGTTTTAGCCCCTTTAATAATGGCGGCTACCGTAGGTTCAACAAACTCCTCGTTTACCGCTATCTCAAGCTGGATTTTTTTCAAGAGATTGACTTCGTGGATTACGCCTCTGTATGTCTCGGTAAAACCCTTCTGCTGGCCGCAGCCCAATACATTACTCACCGTCATTTTATGCACATCAGCTTCAAAAAGGGCCTTCTTCACATCAGGCAGTTTATGCGGCTGAATCATCGCGATTATTAGTTTCATTATAACCTCCTCAATGACGACACAATTTACGGAATGAAGCATAGTTTCAATGACGTAAATTGTAAGTCGGAATTGATCCCGCAGCCTGCCCACAAGGGCGGGCCATCCTAACACCTTTTAAGGATGAGCCCTATCGGGTAAATATCGCAGAGATTTACCCGATGCTTAGGCAAGGGATAATATTAATCTATTGTGTCGTGAATATCTCAAATCCGGCGTATGATTCCATGCCGTGTTCGCCGATATCAAGGCCTTTTAATTCTTCTTCTCCGGATACCCTTAAGCCGATAACCGCTTTGATTATACTGAAGATAATAAGCATGCTGATAAATACCCAGAAAAACACGGAAGTTACGCCAACTGCCTGCTTAAAAAACTGGCCTAACCCTCCGCCGAAAAATAAACCGTTAACCGCGCCTACGCCGCTTGCCTGCCCGTAAGCAGCCTCCGCAAAAAGGCCTACAGCCAAGGTTCCCCAGGCGCCGCATACGCCATGCACTGAAACCGCGCCCACAGGGTCATCTATATGTAAAACCTTATCTATAAATTCAACGCTTAAGACCACCAGGATGCCTGCTATGGCGCCGATGATGATCGCAGACAACGGAGAAACACTGGCGCATCCGGCAGTAACCGCCACCAGCCCTGCCAAAGCTCCGTTTAATGCCATGCTGGTATCGGGCTTGCCAAACCTTATCCAGGCAGCAAACATTGCCAAAATCGCCCCCGCGGCCGCTGCCAGATTCGTGGTTACGGCGATCGTAGCGATACTTAAGTTTGTCCCTGAAGTTGTGCTTCCGGGGTTAAAGCCGAACCAACCGAACCAAAGAATAAATACGCCGAGTGCCGCCAAAGGAATATTATGGCCGGGAATCGCGTTTGATGACCCGTCACGATTATATTTGCCTAATCTGGGGCCCAGCAATATCGCCCCTGCCAAAGCAGCCCATCCACCCACTGAGTGAACCACGGTTGATCCGGCAAAATCAATCATGCCTAATTTCGAAAGCCATCCGCCTCCCCATATCCAATGGCCGGCCACAGGATAAATTACGGCAGTAATAAACACGCTATACCAAAGATAAGCACTGAATTTTGTGCGTTCTGCCATAGCGCCTGAAACAATCGTCGCGGAAGTTGCCGCGAAAACAGCCTGAAACATCCAAAAAGCAAACTGCCACAGCCCTTCATTTGTGGAAGGATTTGCCGCTGACAATAAAAATCCATCAGTACCAAAAAGCCCGAAAGCGCTTGCCCCAAACATAATGCCGAACCCGATAATCCAGTAAACGATTGAGCCGATGGCAAAATCCATAAGGTTTTTCATCATTATGTTGCAGGCATTTTTTGCGCGGGTAAAACCCGTCTCCACCATGGCAAAACCCGCCTGCATGAAAAATACAAGGAAAGCCGCGATAAGCGTCCAGACCGTATTAATCGCCGTCGTGTTCGCCTCCACGCTTAATTCTTCAGCATAAGCCAAACTCCCCAACCCCAAGGTAAGAAACAAAACCGGCAGCACCAATCCAAATTTTCCTTTACGTAGTTTAGTAAACATTTTATCACCCCTTAGAATGCATATCCCAGGCTAAAGCCGGCATAAAAACGTTCTTTCTGGTTGCCATCATTTGTATCCTCTAAGTCGCCGAAGGGAACCGAATAGTTTATGCTTGGCGAAAAAGTTAAATTTTCTTTTAATGGGATAGTAAGCCCGGCGCTAAATAAACAGTCGCCGCCCTCTCCGGCAATAAATAACTCATTGTTATAGGCCAAGTGCGCGCCCAAGTCCAAAGTGATTTCCGGATCATCCACTACGGTAAAACTTTTAGAAACATCAAGTACCAGATAATCACCATCTCCGCCGCCGTTATCCTCATCGCCATAATCGTGATAATAGGTAAGGCTTGGTGAGAGGAAAAAATCCGGCAGAGCAAAACCCGCGTAAAATTCCCTGCTATAGCTGCCCGTACCCGGAAAATCATAATAAGTATGACCCAATGATAAGCTAAAGTTATCAAATTCCTTCGTGTAATCAATTATCACATCAGATTCGTCGGAATTTAAGCTATCATTGTTATCTACATCAAAACTCCCCCACCAGCTAAGCGTGAACCCATATTTACTCAAACTAAAACCCGGCTGGATGACAGGATCGGTATCCAGGGCAAACCCCCGCCAGATATATTGAGAATAGAAATCTAACGTTCCGGAAACTTCAATATCCAGGTTATCCAATACTCCCTCGCTGCCAAAAACCGCACCTGACACGCACAAAACCAATAAACCAACCGCTAAAACCAATACCTTTTTCATTTCTTTCGCTCCTCTCCAGGCGCCAGTAATTTTCCCATAAGGTTCAAAGTTCCGCACTCAGTAAAAAACAAAAGGCGCCCATTTAATTTTAAGCCTTCCCGGCTTAACACATTAAATAGACGCCTTAGTCTAATCTCGATTTTTAGCTATGTGCCAGCTTTGCACTATAGCCTACACTATTATAAGTAAAAAAAACCGCTTCTTGGTAACCGCCCAGATTTTTGTTTCTCAAAAATCTGCCCGCGGGGCCGGCTATTTAAATCTGTCAAGATTTAAATAGTTTTGCCGGGGCGCTCAAAATTGCTCTTTAATTTTGAGCCATAATTTTCCTATCTTGCAGAAAAACTTCCCTAATCTTCTATTCTTTAACCTTATGTTCGGCTATATAAGAATTCCCTCTAAAAAAATCATCGGGGTTAAGCCCCTTTTTCTCCAGCTTTTTCCTTTTTTTGATTCTTTTTACTTTTTGGCCGAATTTTATCTTTTTCTTTTTCAAATAACCCATCTATCCTCCTTTTAGATTTCTGGCTTTTTCCAGAAATTTCATTTACCTTTTTTAATGAAGGTGTTAACTATTTCGGCTATGGCCAGGCAACCAGTCAAACCGGGAGATTCTATACCGATTAAGTTAATAAAGCCGTCAAGGCCTTCGGCGCCCTCTTCCCTTATGACAAAATCGCGAAAATCTTCTCCTTCTTCCTGTAATTTTGGCCTTATGCCGCAGGTATCACTTATCAAATCGCCTATTTCAAGAGCCGGTAAAAACCTTTTAGCTGAATTCAGGAATATTTTTTTATCTTCTTCGTTTACGCTGTAATCAATATGGTCTATGTATTTGGCATCAGGCCCCAGCCGCAGGGAACCTGCCAAATCAGGAGTAATATGGATACCTAAATCTATTTTAGTTGCCGGAGGATATATTAGCCGTTTTATGGAAAATTTTCCGGAATTTTTTATCCTAAAATACTGGCCTTTGCAATAGGATATTTTATAACCAAGTTTCTCTATGTCCATACCGGCGGCTGCCGCCACTTTATCGGATGAAAGGCCTGCCGCGTTTACAACAAACCTGGTTTCAAATTTGAATAATTCCCCGCCGGGTTCTTTTACCGTTACCGCGTATCCGCCGCTTTTTTTCTCTATACCCGCCGCCTCGCTTGAAAAAGAAAAGATCACACCGTTAGCTTCAGCTGCCTTATAAAAGAACTTCATCAAACCGTGGGTATCAATTATACCAGAATCAGGAGAAAATAGCGCTTTTTTTACTCTTATATCAGGCTCTAAACCGCTAATTTCGCCCGAGCCTAAAAACTTCAGATCCCGAACACCGCTTTTTTGCGCGTTTTCGTAAATAGATTCTATCTTCTTAATTTCATCATCGCCGCTGGCCACTACCAGCTTACCTAATTTTTTATGCGCGATGTCATGTTTTTTACAAAGTTCATATAAAAGGCGGTTTCCTCTTATGCAGGTATCCGCTTTTAAGGAATGCGGCGCGTAATAAAGCCCCGCGTGTATAACTTCTGAATTTCGCGAGCTTGTTTCCCTTCCAAAAGAATCATGGCGCTCTAAAACAAGAATGTCTTTATTATGCTTCGACAGCTCATAGGTAATTGCAAGGCCCACTACCCCTGCGCCGATTACAGTAATGTAAGTTTTCTGCATCTTGAATATAAAAGGCTATATGCGGAGATTACGGGCCTAAGGCAAACATTTTTGGGCTATTACCGATAATTGCAAAAATTTAAAGGCAGGGAAAAATCCAAACCCCTGAGGTGCGCAATAACCACCTGCAAGTCATCCTTTTTCGGCGAACTGACCTTTATTTTTTCGCCTTCAATCTGCGCCTGGACTTTTAACCCTAATTTCTTTATGATTGCCACCAGTTCTTTAGCTTTTTCCTTATCAATGCCGGTGCAGATGTCTAATTTCTGGCGCAGATAACCTTCAAAAGCTTTTTCCGGATCATTAAACTTAAGGGATTTTGGAGAAATGCCTCTTTTTCCCATGCGCGTAAGCAGGATATCGCTAAGCGCCTTTAGTTTAAAATTATCATCGGCGATTAAAACAATCCGCTTCTCTTTACGGTCATAATCAACGGAGGCTTTGCTGTTCTTAAAATCATAGCGCTGAGCCAATTCCTTCCTTGCCTGGTTTACGGCATTATCCATTTCCTGCAAGTCAACTTCCGAAACAATATCAAAAGAAAAATTTGCCATCTCAATACCTTTCAATATACATTTTTAAAAAATATTGCCTATTCCTTACGCCCTAAAAAATTATCTATTTTACTTATTAAGATTTCTTTCGTTACCGGCTTTGCGATGAAATCATCGGCGCCCGCCTCAAATGCCCGTTTTTTATCTTCGTCTCTGGACATCGCCGAAAGCATTATGACCGGGATATCCTTAATATAAAGCTCATTTTTTAGCTTACGGCATGCTTCTATACCGTCCGCCTCAGGCATCACAATATCCAAAAATATAATGTCCGGCTTAAAATCATTTATGCGCTTGACTAAATCATGCGTATTTATCAGCGTCATAACTTCATAGCCGCCTATACGCTTGAGCATTGAATCAATCAGCTGCAAGAAGAATATCTCATCATCAACTATTAATATTCTTTTATTTTCCATACCTTGATTGCGCCTGGCAGCCTAAAACTTTTTTACCATTATAATACAATTTTGTAAAATTACCCTAATAAATTTATAATTCAGAAATCCCTGCCGGAGCTATTTTTTAATCTGCCCAGAAAACTTTCGGGTATCTTATACCCCAGGGACTCAGCCTTATGAATGTCCTGCCAGCATTTGTCGTATTCTTCCCGCATGAAATATACAACCGCGCGATTATAGTAGGCGAGGGCAAAATCAGGCGACATTTCTATAGCCTTGTTATAATCAGACAGCGCCTTCTCAATATCTCCCTTTCTAAGATACGCATTGCCTCGGTTACAATATTCTACTACACGGCTTGGCTCAATCTCAAGAATCCGGCTATAGTCAAGAATGGCCTCATCAAACATGCCTTTGCTAAAGTATGCCTTTGCCCGGTTATAATAAGCGGATATATCTTCGGCGTTATATTCTATGGCTTTGCTGAAATCTAATATCGCCATGTCAAAATCATTCTTTTTAAAGTAGGCGCTGCCGCGGTTATAGAATGCCGCGTAAAATTCAGGGTTAATTTCTATCGCTTTGCTATAATCGGCAATGGCCGAATCTAAATCGCTTTTTTTAAAATATGTGCTGCCGCGGCTAAAATAAGCCTCTGCGTAAGCGGGATTATCTTCTATAACCGAAGTAAATTCAGAAATCGCCTCATTATACATCCCTTTATTATCGTATGCCTGCCCTTTCTCCAGCAGGGCGTCTGCGTAGGCACATAGCGCTGTAAAAAATATGGACGCGATAAGAACAATGGCAAGCTGTTTATTCATGGCATTTCTCTTATTTTTTTTATCCAGATAATCCCCGCAAAGCTTATTCTTCTCTACAAGCATTTTCTTTTTGGCGCAGAATAAAGCCAAAAAAGTCCTGCAGGAGGCAGAGCCGTCTACGGCCTCCTCCTTGGGAAATTCAGCGTATTTACAGGTTAAATCACAAAACATTTTTAAGAAGAACGCATATTTTTTAACGCGTTTATTAATCCGTTAGTAGAAGAATCATGCGAAGTAATTTCTTCATTGCCTGACAACTCGCTTAGTATATTCTTTGCTAACTTTTTCCCCAGCTCTACTCCCCACTGGTCAAAACTGAATATATTCCAGATTATCCCCTGACTAAAAACTTTATGTTCATACAGGGCAATAAGAGCCCCTAAATTATAAGGCGTTATCTTTTTAATCAATATGGAATTGGAAGGCTTATTGCCCTCAAAAACCTTAAAAGGGGCAAGTTTTTTTATCTCTTTGTCAGATTTTCCTGATGCCCGAAGTTCATCTTGCGCCTCTTTTAATGTCTTGCCCTTCATTAACGCTTCTGTCTGGGCGAAAAAATTGGAAAGCAGCATGTTGTGATGCGCGTCTATCGGATTATGCGAAACCGCGGGGGCTATAAAATCACAAGGGATAAGCTTTGTACCCTGATGTATCAATTGATAGAAGGCGTGCTGGCCGTTGGTTCCGCATTCCCCCCAAATAACAGGGCCGACCTGATAATTAAAGCGCCTGCCTTTTCTATTCACGCATTTTCCGTTGCTTTCCATATCGGCCTGCTGAAGATACGCGGGAAACCTGTGCAGGTATTGGTCATAAGGCAGAATCGCCTCTGTCTGGACGCCGAAAAAATTATTATACCAGATACTGATTAATGCCATTATCACCGGCATATTTTTATTAAAAGGGGCTTCTCTGAAGTGCTTGTCCATTGCGTGCGCCCCCTCAAGCATATGGATAAAATTCTCAAATCCGATAACCGCGGCGATGGAAAGCCCGATAGCCGACCAAAGAGAAAACCTGCCGCCTACCCAATCCCAGAATCTAAACATATTCTCCGGCGCTATACCGAATGCTTTTACTTTTTCCTCATTGGTTGAGACGGCGGCAAAATGCCGCTTGATATGCGCCTCGTCTTTGGCTGATTCCATAAACCATCTTCTGGCGGTATGAGCATTGGCCATGGTCTCCTGCGTAGTAAAGGTTTTTGAGGCTACGATAAATACGGCGGTCTCATGATTAATCATCTTTAATGCTTCCGCTATGTTGCTGGCATCAACATTAGAGACAAAATGCGCGTTAATACGCTTCTTATAAGGCCTTAAAGCTTCTGTTACCATTGCCGGACCCAGGTCAGAGCCTCCTATGCCGATATTGACAATATCGCTTATCGGCTTATTTGTATAACCTTTCCAATTTCCCGAAATAAGATCATCGCAAAACTGCCGCATTTGCCCTAATACGGAATTGACTTCTCCCATCACATCTTTTCCTTCCGTAACCACGGGAGAATTTGAACGGTTTCTAAGAGCGGTATGCAGCACGGCGCGGCCTTCGGTTTCATTAATTTTTGCCCCGCTAAACATCTGCTCTATAGCGTCTCTCAGGCAAGTTTCCTGCGCAAGAGACAAAAGCAACTTTAACGTTTGCTCCGTTAGAATATTCTTTGAATAATCAAAAAGCATATCTTCAAATCGAAGCGAAAATTTAGAGAACCTCTCCGGATCGTCTCTAAACATATCCGCCATATGCCTGTTTTTTATATCACGATAATGATTTTTTAGGGCAAGCCATGACTTGGTCCTTGCCGGATTAATTCTTTTAAGCATAACTTTTTTCTCCTTTCAGCTATTATATCAGAAGGTAACCATTTGCAAACAAAAAATTACGGCTTTCAGGATATTTTCTTAAAAGCCGTAATTTATAAATTTTTATTTAATGGTTTATTTTATGCCTTGTTTTTTCCCAAATGTTCTTCTCAAGCTTAACTACCCTGACATGGGAAATTCCCAGCCTTTCGCCAATCTGCCTGGTATTTAAACCCTTAAGAAAATGCTCAAAGACCTCTTTTTCTCTTTTAGTCAGCCCGTCGTTACGTATGGTATCTATTAACAATGCCGCGTCCCTGCCTCTCTCATCTACGGCATTTTTATCCGTCACTGTTTCTCCTAAAGCCGTACCGTCCTCGTCAATCGGCATGCTTAAGCTGATATGGGTTGTGGAATCCATTGCTTTGCGTAAAAAGTTTTTTATATCAAAGTAACATCCTTTTATAATGTAGCTTTTAGTTTTGTCGTTTAATTCTCCGCTTCTCCACTTAATCCATAAATAAATCAGGGCTTCCTGAAAAAGGTCATCCTGATCCACAAAACCGCACGATGGAGCATGCTTCCTGGCAAGTGCCTTGATTTTCGGGCTGAGTTGTTTGGCGAATTCTTCAAAACTCATTATATCCACCTCATAAAAAAACAGCGCTCTCTCTTGAGAGCGCCATCACTCTTATTCACTCTGCCTGCCTCATGGCAGGATATATTTTTAATCTTATACAAACAAAAAGTCCGCTTTTTCCGCGGACTTCATTGTCTTTTTAACACTAACGTTGTGTCAAAATAAGTATAACATAAAACCTGAAATTGTCAAGCAATTTCTCGGCCCGGCTATTTAGATTACAGGCCCTTTTTGGCGATAAATTCAATTAAATCAACTACGCGGTTGGAATATCCCCACTCGTTATCATACCAAGCGATTACCTTAACGAAATTCCCTCCGATTACCTTAGTCAGCTTAGCGTCAACGGTAGACGAAGCGGTGCTGTGGTTAAAATCGCTAGATACTACGTCTTCTTCGGTATAATCAAGATAACCCTTCATTTTGCCGGAGGCCGCTTCTTTTAATGCCTTATTTACTTCTTCGGCGGTAGTCTGTTTTTTAACCGTGCAGCTCAAATCCACGACTGAAACATTGGCAACCGGAACCCGGATAGCAAAACCGTCCAATTTACCTTTCAACTCAGGAATTACCAAACCAATCGCCTTGGCAGCGCCGGTAGATGTCGGTATCATAGACAAGGCTGCTGCCCGGGCCCTGCGCATATCCGAGTGCGGCATATCCTGGAGGCGCTGGTCATTAGTATAGGCATGGATTGTGGTCATTAAACCCTTTTCAATTCCGAAGGAATCATTTAAAACTTTAGCTACCGGCCCCAGGCAATTTGTAGTGCAGGAGGCATTGGAAACCACGTGTTTTTGCGGGTCATACTTATCGTCATTTACCCCTAAGACTATCGTGATATCTTCATCCTGGGCAGGAGCGCTTATAACAACTTTCCTTGCCCCTCCTTTGGTGATGTGGTTTATGGCGCCTTTGACTTCTCTGCCTTTTTTATTTACGCCGTCATTCTTGGTAGTAAAAATACCCGTGGACTCTACAACTACATCTACGCCCGCGTTTTTCCAGGGAATATCAGAAGGGTCTTTACCGGAAAAAACTTTTATCTCTTTACCGTCTATTACGATATTATCCCCCTTAACCGAGACTTCCCCTTTAAACCTTCCGTGCACAGAATCGTATTTAAATAGATGCGCCATGGATTTACTGTCTGCGATATCGTTTACCGCCACAACCGCTAAATCCTTATTGCCTTTTTCAAAAACCGCCCGGGCAACCATTCTGCCGATTCTGCCAAATCCGTTAATACCTATTTTTACAGTCATTTTATTACCTCCTGCTATTATTATAATATGTGATTAAATTTTGGCTTCTCTTAAATATCTGGCGGCTATTTCCGGGGGAGTTGAAACCATATAAAAACCAGTGCCCCATTCAAAACCGGCAATACGGGTAAGCTTCGGCATGATCTCTATATGCCAATGATAACCTTCTTCCATGTCCGGCGTATTCACGGGAGTCGTATGAATTATATAGTTATATGCCGGATTAGATAAAACGGCCTTCACGCGCGCCAATACATTCTTTAGAATACCAGCCATCTCGGGAAGCTCTTCATGCGTCGCATGGCAAAAATAACCATTATGCTTCTTCGGCATAATCCATACTTCAAAAGGAAAACGCGAAACATAAGGGCATAAAGCGACAAAATATTTATTTTCTACAATAATCCTGTCTTTATCGTTAATCTCCTGCCTAAGAATATCGCAAAATATACACCTATCCTTATAATGAAAATAGCTGCAGGCACCTTTAAGCTCTTCAAGAACATTCTTAGGAATCATGGGTAAGGCAATTAATTGAGTATGCGGATGTTCAAGGGATGCGCCCGCTGAAGGCCCGTAATTTTTAAAAATCATTATGTACTTAAACCTTTTATCATTGGCAAGATCTATAGATCTACGGCAATACATGGAAAGCATATTCATTACTTCGCCGTCTTCCAAATCCGTTATTTCCTTATCATGCTGCGGGCTCTGGGCAATTACCTCATGAGCGCCTACGCCGTGAGACATATCGTATATGCCAAAACCGCGCCTGTCCAAATCCCCCTCGATGATTAATGCCGGAAACTTATTGGGGACCGCGCGGATGTGCCAACCGGGAGAATTAGGCATTGTATTTTCATCCCTTATTACATCCACCTCAGGAGGGGTCATGTGTTCATTTCCCGGGCAAAAAGGACAGCTCATCGGCTTAAACTTATGCTCTTCCTTGATAAAGTCATCCGGAAGCATAGGGTGTTCAGTATTTACTATAACCCACCTGCCTCCTATTGGATCTCTTCGTAATTGTGCCATACTTACCCTCTAAGCTGTTGATTCATTACGGAAAAATTTCATTCTCCGCTACACTTGCACTTCCCTCAAAAATTTAGCCGCGCTTTCCGGAGGAAGAGGGCAAATGTAAAAACCCGTGCCCCATTCAAAACCGGCTACACGCGTAAGCCGCGGTATAATTTCGATATGCCAATGAAAATCTTCATGTATTGTTTTCCAATAGCCTAATTTCGGCCTTCTAAACGGTGCCGTATGGATAATATAATTATAGGGCGGATCATTTGCCGCTTTTTTTAATTTTAATAAAACCAGCTTTAACATCTCCGCAAGCTCTTTCTGGTGGCCGGCAGTTATTGTGCTGAAATCACAATTATGGTCTTTCGGCAAAATCCATATTTCGAACGGAAAACGCGAAGCAAAAGGGACAATCGCTACAAAGCCGTCAATTTCCGCGACTACGCGCTCTTTAAAATCAACCTCCTGCTTTATCAAATCGCAAAAAATACAACGCTCATGATAATCGAAATATTTTTTAGCTCCCGCCAGCTCCTCTTTTACGCGTTTTGGATTAACAGGGGTAGCAATAAGCTGTGAACGGGCATGTTTGATCCTGCCTCCGCCGGCGGCCCAGCCGTAATTCTTAAACACGAGTAAATATTTAAAACGCTCATCTTTTTCCAAATCCGTAAACCTATGCATATATACGTTTATTACGTTATTAATCTGCTCGACAGGCAAATCTGCCATATTAGCAACGTGCTGAGGAGTTTCAATAATGACTTCATGGGCCCCTACACCATTGACAACATCAAATATCCCTTTTCCATGCCTATCAAGGGCCCCTTCTATGGAAAGCATGGGTTTGAGGCTGGGGACAACCCGGACCTGCCAGCCGGCGGTATTGGGCTGGGTATGCGCTGTGCGTACCGCATAAACTTCATGCGGAGTATCGTATTCAGAACCTTCGCAAAAAGGGCATTTCCCCTCATGAGGGCTTTCATCGTGCCCGGTAAATTGATCAGGCCTTTTAGCGCGCTCTGTCGCGATAATAACCCAACGCCCGGTAATAGGATCTTTTCTTAATTCAGGCATAGCGCCTCGCTCCGCTCGGAATTATAAATTAAAAATGGAAATTCATGAATTAAAAATAAATTACCCTTAGAAAATTAATTATAGCACTGTTTTATTTCTATGCAAGAGAAAAATGAAAAAAGCAGCATATTAAAAATTGCCTAAATTCACCTGCCGTCTTGGCCTGATTTTGAGCAGGGCCTAACGCAGGCCGAGCGGGCACGGCTGACCTTTGATTGCCTGTCGGCCAGAGCGAGGCCGAGTAGCGGAGCATAATTTTCCACGCCGGGGAAAATTATGCGTCCCCGCGAAAAATCGGGCCAAAGCGGCCATGCTAATCCAACGCAGTTTAGGCAATTTATTTTGCGCGACTAAAAAAACGGCTGATTATGCTATCCGAGCATATCTCCCTTTTTTATATCATGGCCGGCAATAAAATCACGGACAGGCATGCGCCTTCCGCCTTCACATTGTAATTCTTTAATCGCGATTAACCCGTCAAAACAACGCACACATATTTCTCCAGAATCAATAAACACAATCTGCCCGGGCAACTGGTCAAACTGGCTATTAAAATTATCTTTAATACCTTTATGCGCTGCCTTATAAATCTTAAATACCCTGCCTTTAAAATAAGTATAAGCAACAGGCCAAGGAAGGAGCCCCCTAATCAAATTATAAATATCTTCTTTAGGCCTATCCCATCTTATCAAGCCGTTTTTCTTGGACAATTTAGGGGCATAAGAAGCCAACACATCTTCCTGGGGCGTCAGTTTGAACATTTTATTCTGTATCAAAACTATTGCCTCGATAATCATTTTTTTCGCCAGCTCTGAAAGCGCCACACTCAGGGTTTGGGCGTCATCATTTTCGGATATCGGGAGAGATTTTTTTAAAATAATCTCTCCCGTATCCACAAACTCATCCATTTTTATTATGCTAATCCCGGTTTCCTTCTCACCATTGATTATGGCCCAGTTAATCGGGGCAGCCCCCCTATATTTAGGAAGCAGCGAGGCATGGATATTAATCGAAAAAATCTTCGGCAGACTGATTATTCTTTCGGGCATAATAATACCGTACTGAACAACAATAAATAAATCCGCATCCAATGCTTTCAAATAATTAAAAGCTGAGCTTCCGTTAAGGCCTGAGGGCTGGAATAGCGCAAGATTGTTTTCCAAGCAATAATCTTTTACGGGCGTCGCTCTCATCTTCAGGCGCCTTCCAGCTTTTTTATCCGGCTGGCTAACAACACAGACGATATCATGCCCGCAGGACAAAAGCTCCCGCAAGATTGGTATGGCGAATTTTCCGCTTGCAAAAAAAACAATACGCATTTTTGGGTATTGAGTATCAAGTATTGAGTATTGCGTATTTTGAACTTCTTGGTACACGATACTCATTACTCAATACTTTCTTATAATGGATCGATATCTACCGTTATGATTATTCCCGATTTTTTAAAATTACGCAATTTATTGTTTAAAAACCTGGCCATACGCGTGCGCGACTTAGATTTTACTAAAATATTATACCTGAAATTGCCCCTCAACTTCAAGGGCATGGCAGCTGCCGGGCCGGATAATTCAATATGCTTATCTTTCTCATTATTTTCAATTGAAGAAATTTCGCGCTTTAAATAACCCAGCAACTCATCCGCGGCAAGCCTTACTTTCTCTTCGTGCCTTCCTCTCAAATTTATGCTAGCCAGATGCGCCAGCGGCGGAAAAAGCAGCTCTTTGCGGTATTTTAACTCTTTTTTATAGAAGGCGCCGTAATCATTGGCGGATAACGGCCTTATCATGTAGTGCTCAGGAAAATTTGTTTGTATTACTACTTTTTGCCTGGCGCAGGAAACCAGGCGTAATAACAGCTGATATGTTTTTTCTGCCGCCCTAAAGTCAATGCGGTTTAACAAGGCATCTAAAGAAAGAATACCCACCAAGGCGACATCTTTTAAATTATGTAATTCATTAATTATAACCTGTGTGGTTATGAGTATATCAAACTTCTTATTTTTTAATCCAATATCCTGTTGCCGGCTCTTGGCATATTTTGCGCTTAACCGGTCGTAACGCAATATTATTTTTTGCGGGAATAGCCTGTAGATTTCGCTCTCTAATTTTTCCGTGCCAAGCCCCGAATACCTGATATAGTCAAGCCCGCAGGCAGGGCAAAGTTCGGGCAGGCCGGCCTTAAAATTACACGAACCGCAAAACATCTCTTTTTTTTCATAGAAAAAGATGAGGCTCTTGCTGCAGCGGGTACACTTCATCACAAAACCACAGCTTTTACAAGCGGCATAGGTCGCAAACCCCACGCGGTTTAAAAAAAGCATCACCTGCCCGCCGCCTGAAAGCGAGCTTCTGATATTATCTTCCATGGCTCTGGATAAAATAATGTTTTTTTTCTTCTGTTTTCTGTACTCATCGGAGGTGTCTACTATCTGCAGGTTAAACGAAGGCCTGAAATCTCCACTAATACCCGCCAGCTTATATTTTTTCTTTTTTGCCTGATAATACGACTCCAGAGACGGAGCCGGGCTTGATAAGACCATATCCGCTTTTTCCCGTTTTATACGCAACAAAGCTATGTCCCGGCAGTGGAAAAACGGTGACTGCTCCTGTTTATAAACGATATTATCTTCATCATCTATGATAATCAGGCCGAGATTGACTAAAGGAGCAAATACGGCAAAAGAAGTCCCCACCACAACACGTATTTTTCCACTTTTAACTTTCAGCCAATTCGCAAGCTCATCGCTATCTTTATTACGGCTATGCAGCAGGGTAACTGAGACGCCGAATTCCCGCTCTATCAAATCCTTGGCTACCAAGCATAGGTCTATCTGCGGCGCCAAGAATATCACTCCTTTATTTTCACTTAAAGTTTTTGCCATTTTTTCCTTAAAAAACTGCCATTTTTTCCCGGAAATATCATGGAATAAAACAACCTGTTCTTTCACTTTAGGCAATACTTCTTTCCGCGGCGGCTCCAGCGGCTGCTCTAACCTCCTGCCCTTTTTTAAAAGAGACGGCATCATTTTATCAATCGCTTCTCCCAGTGAGCAAAAATAATTAGCTGATATCTCTTCGGCGAGCTTAAAAAAAGGAACGCTCAAAACGGGTGTTTTATCCAGCACTGAGGTTATGAATTTAAGCTCTTTAATATTAGAAGTAGGGGAAATTTCTACGACATAGCCGACTAATGATAAATTCCTAAAAGGCACCTTTACCCGCATGCCTTTTAAAATTTGATCCGTTAAACTTTGCGGGATGGAATAATCAAACAGTTTGTTTATAGGTATGGGCAGGGCTACTTGGGCTATCATATAATGAGCGCATAATTTACAACAGCAAAGCTGGTGTAAATTATTTGCGCGAATTATCTCCTTGCTTAAGCAAGGGGTAAATTCTCTTCGAGAATTTCCCCCTTTAAGCTTCGGAGTAGGCTAGAACTTATTAAGCTTGAACCTACCCGCGGAGTATCGTAAAAATGTCGAAGAGATTTTTACGATATTTTACGACGCGGGGTTAGCTAAAGATACATCCAATATCTTGACGGCCGCGTCCGGATGAGACAGGCTGCCTGCGTTATTTTTAAAGTTAAGCAACTTTTCCTTATTGTTTCTGAATTCCGCCACTAAATCCTTGATTTTACCGGCATCTTTTAAAATTATGCCTGCTCCTGATTCCTGGATGATTTCGGCATTAACTAATTCCTGGCCCGGAATAATAGAAAAAAATATCATCGGCAGGCTTTTCGTAAGCGATTCAGAAACACTCATGCCGCCCGGTTTTGTAATTATCAAGTCGGAGACGCTCATCAGTTCGTAAACATTATCCACTAAAGCAAAAAGTTTTAAATTCGGCGATGAGATATTTTCCAATTGAGCATAGAGTCTTTTATTACTCCCGCACACAACAAGCAGCTGGTTATCGTTTTTTAATGCCTCAATAATTTCCCTTATCGGGCCCATGCCTATCGCGCCGGTCATAATCAGTATTGTAAATAGATTGTTGCTTACTCCAAGCTTTTCGGATAACTCCACCCTGTCATAGTTTTGGGAAAATTTTGAATCAATAGGTATGCCTGTTACGCTGATAATATTTTCCGCGATACCGTAAGATACTAATATATCCCTGGTAAAATTTGAGGCGACAAGATATTTATCCGTTTTAAGGTTAAGCCAAAGGCGGTGCACGCCGTAATCAGTTACAACATTAACAAGCCTCATAGCTAAATCATCTTTTAGGCGCGAAGTCATTTCAGTGCTCATGAAATGAGTGGAAATCACCAAGTCAAAACGCTCCTGCCTTAAAAAATCAAAATAGCGCCCGCAATTCAAACTGTCAAAAAATGCGATTATTTTCCTGATCAGCGTGCTTCTGGAATGATGCGTTATATAAAAAATTAGGCGCCAGAGAAAGCTAAAATTCTTTATTAAAAAAATATACCCGCAAGAATAGAGATATTTAAAAAAGGGGTTGGCGTAATCTAAGATATCGATAATTTTTACATCAAGTTTTTTTTGCTTTGCGGCTTGATAAACCGCCTCCGCTGCTTTCTTATGCCCGGCACCTGCAGTAGCATAAACTATGAGAATCTTCACGCAGTTTTCCTTTCTTAACTAATGCGCGTTTAATCTTAAAATTAATCCTACCGCTGAAAATAAATCCTTAGCCGTATAATCAGGCATTATTTCCCAGCCGCTCCTGTTGGAGGGTTTTTCTTTGCCGGAAAAAACAAGTATTGATTTTATTTTCGCGCGCTTTGCCGTTATAACGTCTCTTATGCTGTCACCAATGAAGAATGCATTTCTTGCGGCGGCCTTACCGATGGCCGCTTCCTTAAGCGCATTACGTATCAGGCCTGTCTTAGGTTTACGGCAGGCGCATTTATGTTTATCCTGATGGATACAGTAATACACCCTGGAAATATTGCCCCCCGCCGACTCAATGCCTTTAAGCATATGCCGCGTTATTTTATCTAATTCTTTGTACGAATATAGCCCCTTGGAAACTCCCGCCTGATTAGAAATAATGAAAATATCAAAACCTTCTTCTGTAAGCCTTGCTATCGCTTTTTTAGCCCCGGGCAAAAATCTGAATTCAGCCATTTTAGTAACATATCTTCCATCTCCGGGATATCCGTTAATCACTCCGTCTCTGTCTAAAAATATAATTTTTTTCATTATTTTTTTCCGAAAGATTCTTTTTGCGAAGCTTCAATCGCGCGCTCCAGGTGCGGGCTAAACATAATCTTCGCTTTATGAATAAAGGCAAACCACTTTAGGATGTGGTAAAAAATTAAGCCGTCAATAAGGATCAAATTGAATCTTTTGGTGTGTTTTTTGGTGATAATTTTTAAAAAACTGGCCAGAGGATAAAAAATATCGTTGAAAGGAAAAATCAGTATATTGGAATGTTCGGGCAGGTTAAATTCAGAAACTAACTTCTTTCTTATATAAACATAGACCCTGTGGTTATCCTTGGCGGAATTCATTATAATCTGGTCCATTTCGTCTTTATCAATTATATCTTTCGGCGGCTTGGAAATCAGGCATAATATGCGCAGTGATCTACCCCAGCGGCTCTCAAATAATTTCCTGTTTTTATTAAATATCTTTTCCTTATCGGAGAGATTTTTAAAACTAGCCCTTTCAATATGGTATACATATGCCGCCTTTGCCCGCGCAAATTGATAGCCGGCCCGCTGGGCCCTTCGGCAATAATCCGATTCTTCGAAATATCCGACTTCATAAGTTTCATCAAACAGGCCGATCTTATTTATCACCTCCCGCCTGATCAACATACAGAATCCGGAACACTGGCCTAATTCAGCCCACTGTCCTTTAAATATATTGAGGCTTTCGGCATACGCCTCAAGAGTATACTTTTTAGGCAAAGCTTGCGCAAGGGTATTGCTGGAAGGATTAATTATGCCGAGCTGAAAATTATTAACCGCGATATTAAGCATTTCTCCTAACCATCCGCGGCAGACTATGGTATCATTATTAAGCAAACAAACAAATTCCGATGAGCTAAGTTTTATTCCCTGATTTACCGCTTTGACATAGCCTAAGTTTTCTTCATTTCTTACTATGGTCAAATCTTTAAATTTTTCTCTGAGCCCGGCAAGATAATCGCGCGCCTCAGGTTGGCTGGCATTATCAATAATTATTAAACGGTAGGGAGTTTCCGTGTTTTTAAGAATACTGCTTATGCAATCCTTTGTCGCCTCTAATTCGTTCCAAACCAGAATAATGATATCACACTTAGCAGTATTTGATATCTTATTTGTTGTATTTTTATCCGGCATATCGATCTACCTATTTTTAAACTTCTTCTCAAAAACTATTTCCTTGTTTTCATTTTTCAATTTGACTTGCCTCTTGTTTCATCTGCCGATATTTAGCATAACTTAAAATCTGATACCAGGAAGCAAACAAAGCCACCATAAAACCTACCAGGCCGTCTTTATAACCTTTTTTGCCGATAAAAGCACGGAAAAACCTGTCTATGGTGCGCCACATCGCCTTGCCAAAAGACATCTTACGGTTTGTATTAACCCACTTACGCGCCTCAAGAGTAGTCTGGCGGTTTACACTGGCTAAAAAATGCTCAAAATCAGGATACCCCTTATGAATAATGTCCGATTTTAAAAAACCGCATCTGCCCTCTGTGAATACCCTGGGATGGACTTCTACTTCTTCGTATTTAAATTTACTTCTCTTAAAAAGCCTGACTTTGCCGGCTGGATACCACCCTCCGTAACGCACCCAATGCTTACCTATAAAGTTGCGTAGGGGGATAGAAAAACAAACGCAATCGGTATCAGCCAGGGCTCTATCTATTTCATTTTTTAGTTCAGGGCTAACCTGCTCATCGGCATCAAGACTTAAAACCCATTCATTTCTTGCTTGCGCGTATGCCCAATTCCTATGCGCCCCTTCGACTTTCATTTTATTCAACAATACTTTATCCGCGTATTCATTGGCAAGTTCAACCGTCTTATCTTTACTTTCATCGTCTACGACTATTATTTCATCCGCCCAGCCTTTTACGCTGGATAAACAATCTATAATATTAACCTCTTCATTCTTAGTTAGTACTACCACCGATACCGGAACCTTATCCACTCCGCCCTGCCTTTCCCATTCCTAACCCGGTTTTTTTAAAAAAGGCCGGGCCAATACTAATTATTTTTTTATCAGATAATCTCCCATAGCCAGATACTTCAGCCCGCTCTCTTTAAACATAACAAATGCGTCCTGAGGCGAACAAACCATCGGCTCACCTCTTCGATTAAGCGAAGTGTTAATTAAAACAGGTATCCCCGTTTTATCACAAAAACGCCTGAGCAATCTATAATAACGAGGGTTTGTAATTTCTTCCACTATCTGCGGGCGGGCGGTCCCGTCAACATGGACTACTTCCGGGATCTTATTGCGCCATTTATCGCTTACCTTAAAAGAAAAAGTCATAAACGCAGAAGGGTGCTTACTTTCTATGATCTCCTCGGCGTATTCTTTTAATATTGACGGACAAAAAGGACGCCACTTTTCCCTGAATTTTATAATCTCGTTTATCCTATCCGCCGTGCCTTTTATAACCGGATTGCCCAAAATACTTCTGTTGCCTAAAGCGCGCGGCCCCCATTCCATCCTGCCTTGAAACCAACCCACTATATTATCATTTTTTATTAAATCGCTCGCTGTATCCGCTATATCCTTTTCCTTAGTGAAAGAAAATCCGTTTTCTTTGACCGCTCTCTCTATTTCCGAATCATCAAATTCCGGCCCTAAATAAACATGTTCCATGGGCTTGATTTTATCCCCCGCTTCGTTAGCGGCGAAAACTGCCGCCCCCAAAGACGTGCCCGCATCATGAGAAGCCGGCTGAACCCATAAAAATTTAACCAAAGGATGTTCCAAAAGTTTTCTGTTTAGGCTTACATTAAGCGCGCAACCTCCAGCAAAAACCAAATTACCGCACTTTTTCAAAATATCTCCGAGATAGGCATCCAAAAGGAGCAGCGTCATATCTTCAAGCTTCTTTTGCGTTATCGCGGCAATATTTATATAAGGCTCGCTTAGGCCGTCACCGCTTCTCTCGGGGCCAAATTCGTTAACCATTTTTTTTGAATAAACTTTATCGAAGCGGGCCCGCCTGCTCCGCGTGACCCAGACATAGCCATCGTTGCAGTGGTAACTTTTATTTTTCCAGTAAATAATGTGGTCAAAGTTTATTTTAGCAGTATCGCCGAACGGAGCCATGCCCATTACTTTATATTCGCCGTCTTCCCTTTCAAACCCCAGGTAATCCGTCATGGTTGAATAAAAATTACCCAGCGAATCAGGCGCGGGTATCTCCTTAATTTTATTTATCCTGCCGTCTTTGGCATGGCCTAATAAAGTCGCGGTAATCTCTCCTCCCCCGTCAATAGACATGACCGCCGCCTCATCCGCTCCTGATAAATAAAAACTTGAAGCCGCGTGCGCCAAATGATGCTCAACCCATTTAACGGATACTTTATCCATAACAATACCCGTCTCTTCTAAAGTGCTTTTAAGAAACCTTTCCTGCCCTGCCAGCTCGCGCCGGCAATTAAAAAATTTCTTGTAAGCCCGCGACGGCTTGGTAAAAATCGTGCGCCAGAAATACTCGGCCCTTTTCTCAAGAAGTGCCTGATATGACCATGGATAAGCAACCATTTCTATATCCGAAGGCTTAATGCCGGCCTGTTTCAAACAAAACCTGATAGCATTGACAGGCGCCTGCCCCACGGCATGTTTTGAGCGCGTAAACCTTTCCTCTTCTGCGGCAGCAACCACTTCACCGTCGATTAATAAGGCTGCTGATGCATCGTGGCCAAAAGGCGAACCTATGCCTAATATCTTCACCGCTATCTCCTTAAAAATAGGGACACATCCTATTTTTCTAAACCATAAATAAACTCAATTTAAAATGAACTACCTATTTCACGCATGGACTCAACAAACAATAATCATGGATCTGCAAAAATGGGATGTGTCCCTATTTTTGTTTAATAATTTCCCAATATTTCGTCCAAATCATAATATGCCTGAAAGCTAATAAAACACACCAGATCAGACCATGCATCCCGTCTTTATAACCATTTTTTTTAATATAATTTTTCCAAAAAATCTTAAGCGGTTTTATCTTTATATTATATCTAATTACCTTTTCCGGCAAGGCGCCTTCCCGCACAAACATTGCTTGCGCCTCAAACGAACTGTAGTGATTCTGCCGCGCGATAAACTGCGAAATAGAAGTAAAAGCAAAATGTTCCATATCAGCTTCGATAACCCCCGTCTTGCCATCAATTTTAAGTTTTTCGTGAATATCCGCTCCTATGTAACGGCCGTTTTCCTTCCTAAAAAGCCTTAGCCAATAGTGATACTGCTCAGCATAACGCATAAAATGGCCTAAAAAATAATTCTTCCGCCTAAATTGAAAAGCAGCAAAATCTTCCGGGCTGCTTATCGCCTCAACTATTTTACTGCCGAGCTTATCCGTTACAACCTCATCGGCATCCATTTGAAGAATCCATTCTCCAGAGGCATTGTCTATGCCGATATTACGCTGGTTATCAAAATTGCCATTTGATTTATTGACAATGACTCGCGCGCCTGCGCCTTTTGCGATTTCCCTAGTTCTATCCATGCTCTCATCATCAATAACCAAAACCTCATCCGCCCATTTCACCGATTCAATGCACCGGGAGATTTTATCTTCCTCGTCTTTGGTTAAAATAACCACCGTCAATTTTGCGCTCATTTTTTATGTTTTCCACCTGCTTTATTATATCCGTTCCTATGCCGATGCTATTAAAATCCCTTAAAAAGATATTTATCTTTTTATCTAACCCAAGCAATAAAAATAAACGAAATATACCTGACTCATTTAAAAATATAGCATTATATTTTTTGGCAATATTGCGCCCAAGGTTATTTAATAATCCAAAGGTTGCAAATAAGCTAAAAAATACCTTAGGGAAAAAATTTATCCTGACATTGGTATGCTCTACCAAGGGAACATCTTTGCTCAATGCCCAGATATAAAGATGGTGCTGCTTTCGCGCCAAAGAATAAAGCATATCTTCAGCCACTTTCTTATCAACTATTTTTTCGGTAAAAATAAAAACTAACCTCAAGGGCCTGCCCCAGCGCCTGTAAAATAATTGTTTTTTTGCTTCTAATAACTCGTTCCACCTTTTATCTTTTAATATGGCCTTATAACTAATATTCCTGTAGTGGTAAACATAGGCCGCTTTTGCGCGTACGCAGCGAAAACCCTCTTTAATCGCCCTCATGGAAAAATCACAGTCGTCAAAGCATCCCGGGCTATAAGCCTCATCAAGGCCGCCTATTTTATTCAAAACTTCCCGTTTTACTAAAAAGCAAAATCCGCGCACCCAGTCGGTTTCTATGTATTCTCCCCTAAAACGCTTACGTCCTGCGGCATAATCTGATATTGAAATTTTCTCCGGCTTCTCCCACTCAGGGTTAACCAATCCGATATCCGCTTCTTTCTCAGCAACGGCAATCATCTCCGGCAGCCAGCCACCAGATACTATAGTATCGTTGTTCATTATACAGACATATTCGGCGCCGGATTCCTCCAAGCCGCGGTTAACCGATTTTACCCATCCAAGGTTTTGTTCATTCCTGAGGATTTTTATGTTTTTATCGCTTATGGCGCCTAAAAATTTAACGGTATCGGCGTCATTACTGTTATCATCAACAAATATGATGCGATAATCTATATCGGTATTAGCTTTAATGCTTGCAAGGCATTCTTTAGTGTATTTATCCTGGTTAAAAACCGGTATAATTATATCGCAGGACATGATTATTAAGTTTACAGTTCATAGTTAACACTAATACGATTATAATCTAACCTTTATTGACTTTTGCTTTAGTAATGGCATTAAGGTGGTCAATATTTCGCTTATGTTTCCCGGAATTCTTACCATTAGCTGCACAAAGCTCGATAAGATAGGCGCTAAGCGCGTCTTTCCAATTGCGCATCGGTTTTTTAACCAAACGCTTAAACTTATTATTATTTAAAACAGAGTTAAGCGGCCTTTTTGCCGGCCGCTTTAATTCCTTTGATTTTATTGGCTCAGTCTTGACGCCAAGATTCATCTTTTTTACTATCTCCTTAGCCATGCTATACCAGCTGCAGCTTCCGCTGTTGGTGATATTGTAAATTCCTTTATATTGTTGCGGCCGGGCAACGGCTTTTTCCAATAATCTGCCTATGGATTCGGCCAAATCCATGACATTCGTAGGCGCGCCTTTCTGGTCGTCAACGATTTTTATCATCCGCCTATCACGGCTTAGCTTAATTACCGTATTTATAAAATTCTTCCCGCCTTTTCCGTAGAGCCAGGTAGTGCGTATTATAAAATACTTGTCCAGATTTCTGCGTATAAAATTCTCCGCCAAAAGTTTTGTCCTGCCGTAAAAATTCAACGGGCGCGGCTTATCCGATTCTAAATATGGGCGCTTTTTCCTGCCGTCAAATACATAGTCCGTGCTTAAAAAAACAAAAATACTTCCCATCTTCCCGGCGATCCTGGCAAGATTGATAGTGCCGCCGGTATTGATAAGCTTTGCTTTTTTGCGCCGGCTTTCGCAGGCGTCAACGTCAGTAAAAGCAGCCGCATGAACGACAACATCAGGATGGTGGGCCGAAAAAACTTTCCTAACTTCATTGCGCTTTGTAATATCACATTTAACAAACTTTTTAAATCCGCTGCGATTTTCTAAATCTATCCCAAAAACTTGATAATCTTTATCTAAAACGCCACACAATGCCCTGCCCAGCATCCCGCTCGATCCGGTAACAATAACTTTTTGCTTAGACATTTTTGCTCTTTAATTTTTGCCACCACGGCTTATTATTCTTATACCAATCAATGGTTAAATCCAGCGCTTGCTTAAAATCATATTTAGGCCTAAAACCCAATTTTTTGATTTTAGCGCAATTTAAGCTATACCGCCTGTCATGGCCGGCTCGATCGCTAACATAGCTGATAGACTCTTCCCCCTTGCCCATTTTTTTAAGAATTAAACGCGTTAGTTCTAAATTCGTAATTTCGCTGCCGCCGCCAATATTATAAACTTCCCCTGCTTTTCCATTACGCATAACCAAATCAATTCCCGCGCAATTATCTAAAACAAAAATCCAATCCCGGACGTTTAAGCCATCCCCATACAACGGCACTTTCTTGCCTTCTAAGAGATTAGTGATAAAAAGAGGAATGACTTTTTCAGGGTATTGCCAAGGGCCAAAATTATTACTGCTGCGGGTTATAATTACAGGAAGCCCATGAGTAACAAAATAAGACCTGGCCAATAAATCAGCCGCGGCCTTACTAGCCGAATAAGGGCTATTAGGAAGAATGGGGCTATTTTCAGTAAATGAGCCCTTTTTAATGCTACCGTAACATTCATCTGTTGATATCTGAATATAGCGGCTTACATTATGCCTTTTAGCCGCCTCCAAAAGCACGTGCGTTCCAAATACATTAGTCCTGACAAACGCGTCCGAACAGAGAATTGACCTATCCACATGGGATTCCGCGGCGAAATGAACTATTATATCGCAGCCTTTAACAATTTTATCCACAACAGGCGCCTCACAGATATCACTATGGATAAACTTATACCTGCTATCACCTTCTTTATCTTTTAAGTTCTCTCCCTTGCCTGCGTAAGTTAATTTATCAATATTAATAATATTGTAATCCGGATATTTATCCAGCATATAGCGGATAAAATTAGAGCCGATAAAACCACACCCGCCGGTGATGAGAATTTTTTTCTTCATAGTCATATCTTCAATTTATTTATTGGCTCTATCCAAATATCGTTTTATTAGCCTTTACCCAATCACATAATCTGGCTATGCCTTCTTCCACCCCTACCTTCGGATACCAATTTAACACTTTTTTTACCTTTTCCGTATCGGTGATATAAACCTTTTGATCAGACGGCCGCCAATCCTTAAAAGTAAATTCCGGTTTTTTGCCTAAAATTTCATATACCTTATCTAAAAACTCCAAGAGCGACGTTGTATTCTCCGGCCCTCCTCCAATATTAAATATTCCCGCGCCAAGTGCGCTTTCAATAAAAGCCTCATACGCCCTTACTAAATCTTCAGCATAAAGTAAATCTCGCACCTGTTTGCCATTGCCATATATCACAACCGGTTTATTTAACAAAGCGGCGATGATAAACCAAGCAACCCAACCTTGGTCCTCAAAACCAAACTGCCGTATTCCATATATACAAGACATACGAAAAACACAGGTACGCATTCCATAGATGTGGCCATATTCTTGCGTATACAGGTCCCCAACAAGCTTGCTTACTCCATAAGGGGTATGCCCCGTTAAATCCGTAAGCATTGATTCATCTACGCCTTTAACTCCTTTATAAGCATACCTTTTTGTAAGTTCATCTAAAGGAATTTTATCCACATTTTCCCCGTAAACTTTGTTAGTAGAACAATAAACAAACGCGGCATTCTTTGATTTTTGCCTCAAGCACTCCAACACATTCAACGTGCCAAACGCATTTATACTAAAATCCTCCTTGGGATCCCGTACGCTTGAAGGGACTCCAGGTTGGCCGGCGGCATGTATTACCGCGTCTACACCACTGCCAATCGCTTTTAGAACGTCTTTTTCATTTCTTACATCAGCTTTTATCCTTTTTATATTTTTATAATTAGCCAAATATTTCCAGTTAAATTCAACCGTCGCTATATCACTCCCGAAAATCTCAGAACGCATAAGGTTATCCAACGCTATCACTTGGTAATTTTTCTTCGCGAAATATTCCGCACAGTGCGATCCTACCATCCCTGCCCCACCAGTAACCAAAATTCTCATTTCCTTAACCCCTTTCTTTATTATGCAGCTTCGCGGCTAAATTATTCGCGTACAATAGAGATTCATGAGTTCCACAATCTGTCCAATACCCCTGTAAAATATTATAATAAAGATCGCCTCTTCTTAAATAAGCGTTATTTACATCGGTAATTTCAAGCTCTCCTCTATGAGACGGCTTAAGCGTTTTTATGATATCAAAAACATGCGGGTCATACATATATATCCCGCAAACCGCATATTCTGATTTTGGCTTTTTAGGCTTTTCTTTAATGGATATAACCTTATTGCCGAGAAATTCCGCAACGCCAAAACGCTCAGGGTCTTTTACTTTTTTCAACAGAATTCTAGCCCCTTCATCCTGCCGCCGAAACTCATCTACATATTTTTTAATTGATTTTTCTATTAAGTTATCCCCTAATATAACCACTATTCTGTCATTATCCGCGAAGTGCTCGCATAAACCCAAGGCCTCAGCAATACCTCCCTCTCCCCGCTGATAAGTATAATTAATATGCTTTAAGCCAAAATCGCGGCCATTACCAAGAAGGCGCAGAAAATCTCCGGCGTTATTTCCTCCAGTAACAATCATAATATCGTCTATCCCGGCGTCTACTAAAACACCAAGCGGATAATAAATCATCGGCTTATTATATACCGGAAGCAAATGCTTATTTGTGATACGCGTCAATGGTTCCAATCTCTTTCCCAATCCGCCTGCCAAAATTATCCCCTTCATACCGCCCTTCCTTTCATAGCTTTATTCCCACCCGCTAGAAGAGCGGGATTCATTTTACATTCTCCTGTTTTTCCAGAGGGCGTAATTTATCCCAATCATAATACTTATTTTCAATCCTGAACTCATCAGGGTTATTTCTATCATACTCATGGTCTATGCAGTTTATGATAAACGACTCTCCGCGCATGCTCTTAAACGCATGAAGCACCTTTTTGGGTATCATGAGCAGACAGGGATTATCATCTCCGATCTCAAACTCGTTAATCTCGCCCATAGTCCGGCTTTTTTTTCGCGTATCAACCAAAACAAGCTTTATTTTCCCTTTAATGCAGCAAAAAGAATCATTCTGTTTCTTATGCATGTGGAAATTGTTTTTATCCTTTACCACGTTTTCATAAGCGGTTGTCAGATAGACCTGCCTAGGGCGGACCTCAGTTTCGGAAACCCTAAATATCTCCATTAGCCTTCCCCGCTCATCAGCGATAATCTTTAAATTTTTAACCTTTACCCCCTCAATCATAATATCTCCTTAAATAAACGCATGGGCCTCTTAAAGCCATACATCTACACCGCATGTTGCGGCAATGATAATTTTAATAGATCCTTAACCGCGCACAAGACTTCATCAACCGCAATGCCGCTTAAACATTCCTTAGCATTCCGGCATGGCGGCATACGAAATTTATTATAGCAAGGCCGGCAGGATAAATTTTTCATAATAATTTTATGGACATTTGGATCATTGGGATACTGGCCATAGACCCGCTCATCAACCGGGCCGAATAATGAAACTGTCTTAACTCCGGCAGCAACGGAAAGATGCAGAGGCCCTCCGTCATTGGCAACAACCACATCGCACATAGACAAGAGAGCGGCAAACTGCATCAGCGTTGTCTCGCCGGCTATCTGAATAGGCTGATGTTTCATCATCGCTGCCACTTCCTTGCATAAATTAACTTCCGAGGCACCTCCAAAAATAATAACATCGGCCGGAAATTTATCGATTATCGCATCGGCCAATTGGGAAAATTTATCTTTTGACCAGCGACGGATATCTACCGCCTTGCCCCAGCTCACCCCCCCGCCCGGGACAATCCCTATCAAACAATTCTTGCTCACTCCTCTTTTTTTCAAAAATTCCTCCGCCCATAAGCGGTCCTGCCGGTTGATATAGACCTTAGGCTTGGTTTCCACGGGTTCCAAATTCATAAAGCGCAATAAATCTAAATAATACTCTATGACATGCTTTTTCTGATAACCCTCCATACCTATCTTATCCGTCAAAAAAAAGCCTCTTTTTTTGTAGTTAAAACCATACCTTTTTTTAACCCCGAGAAGCCACAAAAAGAAACTATAATGCCTGCCTAACGATAAATCAATGGCTAAGTCAAAGTTGCATTTCTTGATTTGCCACAAAAATTTTATGAAGGCTATAACACACCTAAATTTTGACTTATGCCAAAGGCTGCGCCAGTCATCTTTTTCATAAATAAAGACTTTATCGACTTTGGGGTTACTATAAAATATGGGGGCGGTACGGGCATTGCAAACATACCCGATAAAACTATCGGGATAACTTATTTTGACATTCTCGATAACGGGCGTAGAAAAAAGGACATCCCCTATACCGAATGGATTTATGATAATGACTTTTTTAAACTTTTTCTTCATCCTTGATTATCCTAGAAACTGCCTGTTGCAAGCCCAAAATAAACCAGAATAACACAGCTATGGGAAGCGAATAAAAATTAGTATCAACAAAACTATTCAAGAGATAGGCGATTAGGCCGACAGTCAAGCCTAAAAGAGAAAAATAAAAGAATGATTTTTCCGGCTTCGCTAAAATTTGTAGGGTATTTTTAAGCCAGATATATAAAAATAGTAAAAATGTTAACAGGCCGAAGATGCCTGTTTCCGCCAAAGTCTGCAGATAGCAATTATGGGTATATGCTATTTCAGTGGTTGGCCTAAGCCAAAATTTTGGATAATTTTCCATAAACGTCCCCAGCCCCACCCCAAAGGCCGGCTTGTCTATAAACATCCGTATTGCCGCCTGCCATAGAAACTTTCTGTCCATCGCTCCGACATCGTTTGAAAAAAGCATCATGCGTTTTATCAAATCAAAGGAAGAAAATTTAAAAAATACCGGCAAGGCAAACCCTATTGCTAATATGCCCGCTAAAACATACAGAAGATAGCGCTTTCGGCTAAATCGCCCCCAAAATAATAAAGCGAGCAAGAAGGCAAGCCAGGCGCCCTTAGAAAGCGTAAACATTAATATCGAGACGGCGCTTATCGCCAAAACTGCCAATGCCGTTTTTATTTTTTTACCAAGCCCGGAAAAAGCCAAGGATAAGGCAAGCGGTATCGCGGTAATTAAATATGAACCAAGGTCATTAGGGTTGATAAACGAAGCAGTAACCCGCCCCTGGAATAATTTTCTGTGGCGGAATAAATCATACTTAAAAATGGCTTGAAAAAAGCCATCTAAACTTATAAAGAAAAGAGAGGATAAAAACGCATAAATGATAAATTTACACTGTGATTTTGACCTGATTGAATCCTTGGCAATAATAAAAATCAGGATATATTCGCTTAGCTTAAAAATTAAGGCGTTTACGCTTAGTTTCATGTTTGAACTGAATACGACAGCCAGAATATTCGCCAAAAAAAATAGAGTTAACGCGCCACCCAGCGAAAAATCCCCAAAGAGCATATTTGCCGCGCTTTTAAGCGGAATGGCTTTCCTGCCGGAGGTAAAAATAAAAACCTGTTTTAAAAACCAGGTAATTATGCAGACAACAGCCGAGAACTCGATGACCGCCTTGGAAATCGGCAGGAAAAAAATCATCAGTCCAAAAAAGAACGTAATAATTTTATCAAAAACGCTTAAGCCCATTTTTCTGTATCCATGATTTTTGCCAAGCTCCTGCAAGGGATTTTTAAAGACGCGCAGGCCTCCACTATATCTTTACAGTCTTCTTTTTTTAAAGACGGTACCGCTATAATGACTTCTTCCGCCCGGCTCTCTTTAACATAATACGCTAAATCCTGGCGCGCGCCTAAAATCTTTACGCCATGAATTTGCTTACCCTTCTTCTTTTTGTCATCATCGATAAATCCCACCGGTTTGTAATTCAAGTTTTTATTCGATTTTATCTCCCGCAAAAATAACTCTCCGCAGGCGCCGGCGCCAAAAATCAAAATTTTACGCCCGGGCCTGTATTGCTGGAAATATTCCTCCAAAAAACGGAACATAAATCTTGAAAAGGCGATAAAAAGAAGCGTAAGCAGCCAATCGATTATAAACACCACCCGCGAATGGTCTTTAAAACGGAAGATAAAGGTAATGAATAATATGCTTAGCACGGAGCCGCCGCCTACCGCCTTAAAAACCGAAATAAAATCGCTGACACTCGTAAAATGCCGCATCCCCCTGTAAAGGCTGAAATAATAAAAAACCGCAAGCTTAATCACGATAATCCACGGCAGGGAAGTTTTCAAAAGATTGTAATTATGATCGGATATAATACCATCGAAACGCAACAAGTATGCCGAGTAATAAGCTATACAAATCAGTAAAAAATCAATTATTATTGTTGCGATCTGGGCTTTATAAAGCAACAAGGTATTTAAAATCACCTTGCCTTCGGATATTTTTTTCCTGCGCGCCGCCTCTATTTCCCGCTCGTTCGAATAGGTCTTCACTTCAGATAAAAACATTCCAAAGAAAACCAAGACAACTATAACCAAGGTCACTAAAACAGTCACGACTAAAATATTTAATCTTGAATAGGCAAGCGCGACCGATCCGAATATTATACTTATCGCGTATAACAACAGCACTGTCTTTTTTTCGCTTAAGCCCAAAGATACGAGGCGATGCGAGGCATGATCCTTGCCGCCTTGCAGTATTGAGCGGCCGTTAATACTGCGCATAAAAGTTACCAAGGCGGTATCGAATATAGGTACCGCCAAAATCAAAACCGGCACCGCCAAAGTAACCAAGATGTTGGAAAATGTCCTGGCACTCGTTCCCATCAAAGCGACCGATGAAATAGCGAAGCCCAAAAACATACTCCCTGAATCCCCCATGAAAATTTTAGCCGGATTAAAATTAAAAGGGATAAACCCTAAACAAGCCCCTGCTAAAACGACGGCCAAGAAAGGAATCGTGATATTGCCGATTAGAATCCCCGAGGAAAATAACATAATCGAAGTAATCCCGGCAATCCCGGCGCAAAGCCCGTCCATATTATCCAAAAGGTTAAAAGCGTTGGTAATGCCGATAATCCATAGTATTGTAACGGGAAAAATCAATAAATCTATCGGCTTAGATAACGCCTGCGGAAGGAGGGCTAGATAATCCGGGTTTGGTTTAATGAGAATCCCAAAATAAACCACAATACAACTTGCGATTATTTGAAATAATATCTTTACCTGGGGGGGTAATTTCTTAAGGTCATCGATAATACCGCAAATAAATATTATGGAAGAGCCGATGAGAAAACCGATAATCTGCCTATTACTAAAACCAAAAATATATATCAGCGGAATAATCACCGCCAGAAATATCGCTACCCCGCCAAAAATAGCCGTTGGATTCTTATGCCAGCGGTCATCTTTGGGAAAAGACACAAAATTTAACCTTAAGGCAATCTTTCTGACCAAGGGTGTCAATAAAAATGAAATACAAAACGCGCTTAAAAATAATTCGATATATCGATTCATCTGGAATCTTGCTTGATATGCGCGACCACGCTTTTAATTATTTCGTTTAAATCGACGGTCGGCTTAAAGCCTATAAGCTTATTTATTTTTTTAATATCCGGAACGCGCCTTTGCATATCTTCAAAGCCCTTTTCATACGCCTTATCATACGGTATGAAAATAAGCCCGGAATTACTGCCGGTGGTTTTTATAATGCGCTCTGCTAAGTCTTTTATCGTAATCTCCTCCTGGCTGCCGATATTAAAAACCTCACCCACCGCTTCTTCTGTATTGATTAATTTAACCAGTGCCTCAACAACATCCCGCACGTGCAAGAAGCACCTGGACTGCTTTCCGTCGCCGTAGACCGTTATATCTTTATTAGATAGCGCCTGCGATACAAACCTTGGAATAACCATCCCATATGCCCCGGTCTGTCTCGGCCCCACAGTATTAAACAGGCGCACTATCACCGTAGGCAGGCCCTTCTCTTTGCAGTAGATATACGCTAAAATCTCATCTACCGCCTTAGCGGTAGAATAACTCCAGCGGCTTTTTAAGGGAGAGCCTAAAATTCTGTCGTCTTCTTCTTTCAGCGGGCCGTTTACATTTTTGCCGTATATTTCCGAAGTTGAAGTAATGAGTATTTTTTTACGGTACCTGTGCGCCGCTTCAAGTACTACTTCGCTGCCCTTTATATTGGTCGTCATAGACTCAAGGGGCTTCTTAACGATTAAATCTACGCCTACGGCGGCAGCCAAGTGGAACACGCCATCCGCTTCATCAACCAATTTATCGACCAATTTTTCATCTAATATATTACCTTCCACAAACTTAAATCCTGGATTATGCGTTAAATGTGCCAGATTACCATACCTGCCGGTTGATAAATTATCCAATATAATGACTTTATTGTTCTTCGCAATCAGGCTATCTGCCAAATGGGAACCGATAAACCCTGCGCCGCCGGTAATCAAATATTTCATATATATCCCTTTCTTAATCTATAGTTACTGGGTTAATTTAACAAAATATTATACAGCATTTCCATGTCTTTGATTAGTCTTTTCTTGTCAAATCTTTCCCGCACAAACTCCCTGCCATCCTCCGCCATCTTTTTGCGTAATTTAATATCTTTCGCCAAAGCTATCAACCCCTGTGTGAAACTTTCTGTATCCTGCGATTTAACTAAAACGCCCCGCTCACAAATTTCGTAACTCGTAACTCGTAAGTCATAAGTCGAAAGTAAATCTTTCACTCCTCCTACATCGCTGGCGATTACCGCCCGTGCCGATGCCAAGGCCTCGATTATCGAAACCGGCGTGCCTTCATTTAGCGAAGTAAGAGCGATGATATCTAAGTTTTCATATACGGCGGCTAAATCGCTCTGCCAACCCGAGAATTCAACTTTATCCGCGATACCCAGCTTTTTAGCATATGATTCTAACTGCGGCCTTAACTCGCCATCGCCAATAATAAAAAATTGTATTGAGCATGGAGTATTGGGTATTGAGTTCAAAAATAACCTCGCGGCATCAAAGAACATCTCGTGGTTTTTTATCGGGACCAACCTGCCGACTATGCCAATATTCAACTCCTGATTTGCCTCCCTGGGCTTAATGACAAGGAATTTATCTAATTCAAATCCCAAATGAACGACTTTAATCTTTGCTTGATCAGAGATACCCAATGATAATATGTCTTGCTTGACTCCTTCGCTGACAACTATGATTAAATCGGTAAATCGCGCCAGGATTCTTTCAACCCAAATAAAAAATATTGTCGAAACCCTGCTAAAATACCCGCTTAAGACATGCCCGTGGAAGGTGTGGACTGTTTTTATCTTTTTTCTATGCGTTAAGTTAAACAAGGCTGCGGATAAACGCCCAAGTGTTCCGGCTTTTGCGGTATGTGTATGGACAATATCAGGGCGATACTCATTTATCTGTTTATATATTTTATAAAAAGCAGCGATATCGCTAAAGAGGTTGATATTGCGCCCAAGCTGCGGAATAACCACCGGCTGTATATTTTTTTCCTGCGCGAGATAAGACATATCGCCTTCATCCTTATCTATCCTGCCAACGATAAGGCGCGAATTGAATCTATCCTTGCCTAAACCGTCTGTCAGCAGTATCGCGTTTATTGCCGGGCCTCCGATGTTAAGACGGGCGATTATCCTTAAGATTCTTATTTTCTCCATAGCGTAAAATAAAACTTGTCTTCTTTAGTGTTTGCCAATCCGCGTTGCAGGTTATGGCGAAAAACGCCGGAACTAAAAATATCAAACGGGCCCACAATCCCCATAAACTTACACCTGCGCCCAAGATAATAATCAGGATAAAATTAGCAAAAACTGCCGTAACCGCGATGATACCCATTGCTCTTAACGGAACATAACAAAATATTCCCCGGGCATGCACGGCGCCAGAGGCAAAAAAACTATCACGAAAATAACCGCGGCTTTTGAGCTTTGCGTTTTTGACCGATGCGGCCAGGCTGCTATTATTTAAAATTAAAAGGTTGCCATCATCTTGCCTTATCCGGCTGATTCTTTCAAAAAAACTATATTTAATATATATTTTTATATTTTTGAAGAAAACCCGCGCGGTTTTAAAAATACGGCTTCCTGAACTTAGTCGCCCGGATACCTGTTCTATTTTATCAGGATAAATTTTAAACAGGTATTTAGCGATATTAAAAGAAACGCTGGTATTTAAAATCTGCTCTTTACTATATTTCATTATTTCGCTTCCATGCCGGTTACTGTTCCTGTGATAGAATATAAGTCCGTGCTAAAGGCGATAGCATTCCCCAATTTTATCGGGTAGTTTTTGAAATAAAAAACCCCGTCCCTTTCAACGCAATATAAATCTAATGAGGCGATTATATCTTTATAGAAAGGATGGCTAAGCGTAATAAATTTATCATCTTTTAATACCAATATCCCCGCCGGTTTAATCACGATTGAATTTATCTTTGCCGCTACTTTGCCAAAAGCGTCTTTTTCCGTATCTCCTTCCTGGATAAACTTAACAACCTCCGGGATGATACCGTCAAACTTTACCTGCAGTTTTATCAGTCTCTCTTCGATTAATGGAGGCTTCTTAAATGTTTTAGATAGCAACCCGCGCACGGAATATTTATCGGTCTTAAACTCAATAAGAGCGTCTTTTGCAAGTTTATCGCCCTTAAAATATAATTCACCATCAATAATTTGACACCTTAAACGCATATTTACCGAGAGCTGCTTGTTATCCGTATCGTCAGCGGTTATAAAATTACCGCCGCCTAAATTAACCTCTAAAGAACGCGGCTCCAATTCGCCAAGGTCGATAATCTCGGCAATTGTTTCGCCTTTTTCATCCACATCCTTATCTCCGACAGAAATTTTTCTCGCCGTCTCCGCGCCTAAATCAACCAACGCCAGGCTTAAAGTCAAGTACCTCTCTTCACTTTTTACAGGCTCCTTAAACGGTACAAAAATTAGGGAATATCTATCGGTTTTGAATTCTAAAGGCGCCTCTTTATGAATTTTCTTGTTTTTATAAAATATCTGGTTTTCTTTTATCTCTGCCGTTAATCTAAGCTTGGCGTAAAACTGCCTAAGATCCGCAAATTCTTTTGTCAGCTGGTACTTTTCCCCAACATTAATATAGTATTCATAAGGCTCATCTTTATCAAAACTAAGTAATTCTCCTATTTTCCTGCCGTCTTCATCCAGCTCTTTATCGCCAGCGCTAACCAATTTCAGGATCTCGGGTTTTACTTTTATAAATTGCCCTGCTATTTCTATTTCGGCGGTAATTCTGGGTTCTTCCGCTATCACTTGCGGATTTCCCCGATGAAATATTTTATAACCAAAATAAAACATCGGCAAAAGAAAAACCAGGAATACAACCACAGAAAGATCTATAATATTGATCTTTCCGAATACCCTGCCCTGCTCATCAATCATTTTCATCTTGTCTCCTTCATAGTTAATGAATACTTGCGCAATACCATATAAGCGCAAGGTATATCACAGTTAGTGAGCACCGGCCATTCCCATTAAGGCCGGGTGTAAATACAGTTTTAGATATATTTTTTAAACCAATAATAACATATCGCTATATATTCATGAATAATCCCTTTGATCTGCCGAAAGGTAATTTTGCTTAATATTTTTTTGCCCTTTGCGTCAAAATCAAGGCGGCTATAAAACTGGCTTTGGGAAGGCGAATAGATCACTTTTTTCGTGCCTGCCACCTTTTTAAAAACTAAAGATACCCTGCGCATATGATAGGGAGAACTAATCAAAATAATCCGCCTCCAATTATTCGCGTCCAATATTTTATCGGTGAATTTTACGTTTTCATAAGTACTTGCCGCCTTATCTTCGAGGATTATCTTGTCTTCCGGCACTCCCAAAGAAACCGCCAGCGCCTTCATTACGTATGGCTCGGGGAACGTGCTTACCGCCCCGGAAGAAAATATGATATTATCGGAAAACCCCCTCTTATATAACTCAACAGCATAATTTACCCGCTCCTCATAACCCTGGCCGGGCTGGCCGCTCTCGCCAACGCCGCCGGCAAAAACAACTATCGCATCCGAAACTTTAGGCTCTTGATAAAATCTTAACGGCTCAGCCAAAAACCACACTAAAGGCGTATAGAATACTAAAATCCACAGCAGGACAATTACCGCGGAAAACTTAATTATTTTTGCACGGGATACAGCGTAGGACCCGATGAACTTCTCGCGCCAATTGAGCGGCTCCTGCATGGGCTTTTTATTTATAGCGCCTTCTATCATCCCGCTCATTTCTTCTATTCTATTATGCCAAGAGTCCTTCTCGGCAGATTCAATCCTTACAGCTGAGGCATCCTTGTTTTTAGCTATTTCTAACGCCTTTTTTATAAGGCCGTTAAATTCTTCGTGGTTTTTAGCGATAAAAATTAAATTTTCAGGATTATGTTTAATAACTTCCGGCAGGCTTGTCGAGACTACCGGTTTTCCCATAATATGATATTCATTTATCTTCGTCGGATATACCGTATTGGTATATTCGCTTAATATATACGGCACAATACAGGCATCGAAATAATTTATATAAGCGGGTAACTGCGCAAAATCTTTCTTGCCTAAACAATGCACATTTTTTAAATCTTTTATATCGTCTAAGGCGGCCTGGACCGGGCCGATTAAAACTATAGACCATTGCGGATTAGACTGGGCGACATAACGGATAAGCCCAAAGTCTATATGGCGATGCAATCCGCCTACATATCCAATAATCGGGCCTTTCATATCCTGTAAATCAGGTGGAAAAATTTTATCCGCCTTGTTTTTAAAATTATCAAAGATCTCTTTACTTACGCCGAAAGGAAAAATAAACACATTTTTATTGAATTTAAGGCATTTTTTGCGAAAATACTCACCTTGGGCGAAAATGACATCGCATTCCCGCATTAATCTCTCTTCGCTCTTCTTTAATTTTTTAGAATCATGGGTCAACTGGTCAAAATCAGCGATGTAATAATAAACTAAGGCTTTTTTTTCTATATTAGCGATAATATCCAAGGCAGTTCCTGTCGGCAGGAATGTCCATATAATAGGGTTGTCAAACTTCATCAGCTTAAGCCAGCGCTTAAGATGAGATAAAATCAAATATCTATTTACCCATCGGGCTAATCGTGAATAGGGAAAGGGAATAAATATGGGAGAATAGATGTAAAGATTATCCCTTTCTTCCCGAAAACCTTTTACGCTTTTAAACCAATTAATGATACGTTTTTTTATTCTGGGAATATCCCTTAAGGCAGGCGGCCTTATTCCGGTATTCTCTATAAACAATACACGGTTTCCCTCCTTGGCAAAGGTAGACATTATCTCCTGATGCCCCTGCCAGATGAAATCCCAGTCTATAGAAGATATACAGATTATATTTTCATTCTTAAGCATTGCTTTTTTGCTTCCTAAAATTATTTATCCGATCAATCCAATTATAGGCCCCCGCTATTTTCATCTTAAAACGCGGCATAATATCATCAGCATAGATACGTATACGCCTTAACGCGTATTGATCGCTGTCTCTACGGTTAAAACCCATTATATTAACATAAGCCTTCTTATATCCGGCAGCCATGGCCATTTGTTTTAAACGATCATCAAATGCTGCCCTTGAACCATAAGGGTATGCGAAATATTTAACAGCCCTGCCTATTTTATCTTCAATTATTTTCTTTGATTCGGATATCTCCCTGTGCGCCCCTTTTATATCCATGCTCGTTAGATTTCGATGCGATATCGCGTGAGAACCTATCTCTATCCCGCTATCGGCTATCTCCTTAACCTGTTGCCAGCTCAAAGGTTTTAAGCCGCAATTATTACCAAATAAATGGTCAAAAGAAAATTTCCCTTCAATAAAATCCGTACTGATAAAAAGCACAGTTTTAATATTATACCTCAAGATTGCCCGAAAGGCATTAGAAAAAAAATTTTCAAATCCATCATCGAATGTTAATATGAGATTTGTAATTTTCGCTTTAGAAATAAACTCAAGATGCCTGGCGAAAAGTTGTGTCTGTATATTAATTTTATACAAATCATCCCGCGGCTTCATATCGGAAATAGAATGATAAACCAAAACAGCCTCATTATCCGGATTAGCACCCTGAAAAACCCTGCTACAGGCATAAAACCCCAAACTTATAAAATCTTTCATCAGCGTAATCATATTCTTATTCAAAGCGCCTGTATTTCCCCGTCTTTCTGCGCATAAACCGCCAGAGGCGCACCAAAAAAACAATCTTTCGAAGGCGGGGCAAAATAACATACGCGTATCCGGCCCTTATGGCGGAGAGCATTTTTATGATAAATACCTCCGGCCTATTGCGCTTTGAAAATATATGAAAGGTATAAAGCTCTCTATTTTTAGGCGACCACTCCAATTTATACGCTTCATTTCCGATACCAAAATCAAATTCACGCATACCGCTTTCAATGGCCTTATCGATCAACAGGCTCACCAAGATTTTTCCCGGTGAATAAACGGCGTATTCCGAATCATAGCTCGGCGCATAATAAATAAAGCGTCCATTCATGGAATATGCAAAACAAACGGCTATTTTTTTATTATTATGCTCAAGATAATACATCTTCGCTATTTTTTCAGGGAAAAGGCTTTTTAATACCGAGCGCATTAGATTACGCATATATTCAAACTTATAGGCGCTGTAACCTTTATTGGATTCCCATCTTTTTATATGTAAGCTAAAAAAATCTTCCAGTGCTGCGAGCGCTTCGTTTAATTCTACGCACTCTATTAATTTCAGCTCCCCTGCCTTTTGGAGGCGGCGCTTTTGCCGTTCTATGTCCGAACGCAATTTTGCTTTAACACCGGCATAAAAATCTTCTCTACTGGAAAGTAATTCTAAATATGGAACGCCATCCTGCAGGTATCTACGGACGCATAATTTAGCGGATACCATATCCTTAGCAATAGCCTTAGTTGATAACGAAGAACTAAAGATATTCCGCAATTCAATCTCAAAATTCTTTAACCTACGGGTGATCTCATCAACAAAAGCACCGATAACCGCCTCTTCCAATCCTGGCTTTATGATAAAATCAAAATAATCGGAATATCCCGTGCCGATGAAGGAAATGCGGCTATGCGCAGGGAAAAAAATATCGCGCTTAATAAACGGGGCTATACCTACCAATTCATTATCACTAACAGCAAGCAAGATAAATAATTTCCCCCCTCTCAATAGCCGCCTTCCCAGGCAACATTTAACCCATTCATGGCGCTGAAAAGGCAACGGATTGGCAGCCAAATCAAGGAGATTATTCCATTTACGCCCCAAGGATGGCTCATCGATATCATTGGTGATAGTAATTTTAATCATAGCTAACGCGGCACAGACAAATTTTTAAAAATGTTGTATCTCAACATAACCTTGTAATAAATAAATTTTACTACTTGCCACTCAATCGGAAATATTAAAATATTTTTCTCAATCCTAAATTTTGCTATCCTGTGCATTATTCTGTAAAAATAACCTGAAACGCCTTTTTCCATACGTTTACGTAAAGAATCAGATGGATAAGCAAACGGCAGATAGAATTTAACCAAGCGATTCACGCGGTCTAAATAGCTTTTGTCAATCCAGGGGCTGATCGGAGCCAGCAAGCTCCAATTCCCCCACGCGCGAAGGCTGCCCGGAGGACGCAGGCCATAATTCTTTGCCAAATCAAACAACTTTGTGCCCGGATACGGCGTATAAAGAAATGGCGTTGCCTGATGATTAGGATAATTTCTTTTTATCCCGCTTATCATCTTTAAAGTTTCATTGAGGTCCTTTTTGGGGTTCAAAGGGAAGCCAACCATAAGGAAAAGTTCGGCTTTAATATTATGGCGGCCCAATAAATCAACCGCTTTATATGTATCCTCCCTCTTTATTTTCTTATCTATCAGGTTTAATACATCCTGGTCTCCGGATTCAGCGCCAAGATATATCTTATGGCAGCCGCTTTCGTTCAACAGGGAAAATAATTCAGGTTCAAGGCGCAATATCTGGTCTATCCTGCCGTCAGTAGACCAATGGAATTTTAGCTTCCGTTTCACTATCTCGGTACATATCGCGCTCACCCGTTCTCTGTTGGTAAAAAAATTATCTTCGGCAAATAATATGCTATCAACATTAAAACGGCTAATTAGGGTTTCTATCTCGCCCAATATCCTTTCTACGCTAAGGCTTGCCCAATTGCGCCCGTACAATACGGGGGTACAGCAGAAACCGCAGCAAAAAGGGCAACCCTGGCTGGTATTCCAGGATATCGTCCTTTTGCCCAATTCAGATTCGTTAATATACTTATCGATGTTTATTGCCTCAAAATTAACAGGGGCAAAGTTATCAATATCTTCAAACCTTCTGCATGTATTCTGGATAACGGCGCCATTTTGATCCTTGAAAGCAATTCCGCTGATATTCTTAAAATCTCCGCCGTTTGCTAAAACCCCGAGTAGTTCGCTCAGGGTGCGCTCTCCCTGCCCTATTACCGCGATATCGATAAAGTCGTTTTCCAGCGTCTGGCTCGGCAAAAGCGAAGCATGCCATCCTCCCCAGACAACGGGAATATCATGATTTATGCGTTTTGCAATCTCTGAAGCTTTGATCCCATGATTAATCTGAAAACCGGTCATCGCCGATACGCCAAAACACAATGTTTCTCCGGCTATCTGCCTGATAACAGGCTCATAATCCTCTTCAATGCGTGAATCAACAACCCTTACCCTGTATCCGCTGGCTATAACTTGCGAAGCAAGTTTCAATATGGAAATCGGCAGATTCCGGTAGATATTATCGGGTTCCGTTTTAGGGTAAAATAAAACTACTAAATCTTTTTTCATTAATCTCGCCTATCTCTTCAAAACACGGCTAAGTTATCTTCCGTAGAAGGATAAATATATTCACAGGCATAACTACGCGCTTTGTTTTTAGCTAGATTAAAACGCTCTATCGGCATTTGTTTTATCCGGGTAAGCGCATCTAAGACTTTTTCGGGCTTTGAAACCCGCCATTTAAAATCACTTAGTTCAAATAAAGGGTCGGGGCATAAATCCTCGCCGAAATCAACATATACGATGGGTATCCCGCGTTGAATTGCTTCTATGCTGACCGTACTTGAACAATAAAAAACAATATCAGCCCACGATAGGGAATTTACCAAATTTTTATCATAGTCAAACTCAAAATTAACCGATGAAAAATTATATTCTTTAGGCGCGCCCTCTAAATAAGCCAAAGGATGCGGCCTAATCCTTACCTTAAAATAATTATCCGCGGAAAAAGCTTCTTTTATAAAACCCATCATTTTGCGATACTCATCGGTATCGGTAGTCATGGCGACCAGGATATTACGCATGCCGGATACATCTTTTTGGCAGACGCCTTCTGCGACGATTTCCTGGCGGAGGGCCGGGCCGGCCTCTAAAATTTCAGGCGGAAAACTGCCATAATTTTCCATTATACCCTTTGTTATTTTGCCCATAGAAATAATCCTATCAGGCAGAATAGCATTTTTCCACTCATTCTTGCCTAAGATGAAATTTGTATGTTTTGGCGCGATCGATGTATGCTGGTAACCAATGACAGATGAAGGAAATCGCGCTTCTCTTATGGCAAAAATAAGCATAGATTCCCAGGAACGGTGCTCGAACGGATAAATAACTTTGTTAAATTTGACATTTTTTATAAACGATTTCATCGAATAATATTCCAACAGGTTTAAAAAAAAATCTTTTGAGGCGCATTCTTTTTGGATCTCTGAGGCGACAAGCGATGAGAGATCAACGTTGCCAATCAAGAGCCCGCTTTTTATGTCAAATTTTCCGAAAAATCTTCGCAAGGAAACTAAAAAGCATTTTATTATATCCAGATAAGATAAATATGCTTCCCGCGGAATAATAATAAAATTTTTTCTTTCCCTTTTAACTTTAATAATATTCCTGAGGTAAGGCTTAAAAATTGTGGCGTCAATAATAAAATTAATCTGCTTCTTTTTGAAATAATTAACCAGCCGATGAAAATAAATATCCTTAAAATCGCCATTTGTATCGAATGAATAATGGCTTAGCAACGTTTTAATTAAATAACCATTATGCTCTCTTTTCACCCGCGGGCTCAGCATAATCTTTGCGGCAAAGGCATAAAATAATGTCCGCAAGAATACAAAAAAAACGCTAACGGGCAGGAAAAAACACAGCATAGAAATATACCGCTTACCGCTAACACGCAATGCTAAATTAAAGGAATGGCCGCTTTGCCGGGAAAACATTTTCACCTGTTGCGCGAGGGCATAATCGTCTGATACGACTATGAGGTTATCGTAACCACCGGTGTCGATCACACCTTTAATGATAGACGCATAGAATAAACGGTAATAAAAATCAAAGGATAATCGGCTCTTAGTGGAAAGATTTAACGCATTCCAATCAAAGGCCTCTTGGGCTTGATTGAGGCGAGCGATAAATTCTATATAGTCGGCCTTAAAAGTATAGTTTTTCAAAAAAGCATTCTTATCAATACATCTTAGCCCTTTTATATTGCTTAAAAAAGATTCGATTCTTTTTATATTTACGCTATCGCTTAAGATAAAATACGCAGATATGCCTTTTAAATTCCTAGCAAAGAATTCTATTTTTTTAGGGATATTAGAGAAAAATATCTTCATCTTTGCGCAACTATCGTTAAACCGTTAGGCGTTTGCCCATTCTCGTTATCAACCGGCCAGGCTAAAATGTCTTTATCAAACCTAAGATCATTTTTCATTGTTTGTTTCATTTTTTTAATTTTAAAGCGATTTTTTCTCAGCAGGTATTCCAGGCCAAACAAGGTAAAGGCGTAAAGGTGGTTATTCCCCAAGGCATCCATCCAATAATACGGCCTGCCATTTCCATTTAAAAAATAGTTGCTCAGCAATTCGTTATCCTTCTCGACAGGATTGATTAACGCATAATGGCATAGCCTCAGCGAAAGAATATAAAGCTGCATCTGAATAGAGATATCCGGGACCTGAATGACCAATAAACCGTTTTCCTTAAGCAAATTTTTTGCCAAAATAAAAAACGAAGCGGGATCGCTAAAATGTTCCAATACATGGTGCAAATATATGCAATCGAAACGGCCTTTAGGCAAGCTATTAATATCGCCGCATACGGCAATATCCTGATTCTGCATTACAATTTCGCGAAAACCGGAGGGTTCAACTACCGTAACTTTATGCCCACGCATAGCCAAATAATTAGCCGCGTATCCTTCGGCAGAACCAAATTCCAGGAGATGACTATTCTCCCCCACCAGCGAATCAACATATTTTGCATAGGGTTCTTTGGCCGCCCTTCTTTTCGGGCTGGGTTTAGCCAGCCTTTTATAATACTTTGCATAGTATTCATTAAGATGGCTATCGGAAAACTTAGTTGCGAAAATCACATTACGGCACTTCGGGCAAAAATCCCAGCGCGTGCGCAGAAAAAAACCGGCCGTCCTAAATAACAGATTCCTCGCTTTTAAAACCTCGCTAAAACGATCGTCTGAATATTCGTAATATAAAAGATGGTCATTTTGGGGCATTGGCCAACCCAAGGGAAAATTTATAAGTAATTGCGGCCTAGCTTCTCCGCAAAGCGGACAGGGAGTTTTTTCTTGGATTGACCTCGAAAATAAAAGAGACTTTTCCGCAATCTTTTTAGCGCGGCGGTAATTAAAAAGAAGATTTATCAAATCCCCCGCCATTTGTAATAGTTTTAATATTCTATTTATAAGCTTGTCCATCTAGAAATATTAGGCATTAGTCTGTTTTTTCATAAAATAAAACCATGGCATCGCGTATGCCTTCTGCGCGAATATCCATGCAAGCACAAACGAAACAAAATAGGCCCAGAAAGTTGCCTGGGCCGCTCCAACAGTTCCATGCTCCTTAATTAAGATATAATTCAGTATTATATTAATCAACGCGGCGGCGGTTGTAATTATCGGTATAAAAAATGTTTTTTTTGCATAAAAAATATAGCCGGCGACAATACGGTACATCCACTGAAAAGCGTATCCAAAAGCAACCCAGGAAATATATTTTTCTGCCCCATGAAATTCTTTGCTAATCAATAACTTCAGAAAATAAGGGGCCAATAAAATAAAAACAAAAGTCAGCAATAGAATAACGGCAAAAGAAATAAATATTAATTTGACAATTTTTTTATTTACGCGCGCGTCGTGCTTGTTTAAATTATCGAATAAAACCGGGCCCCAGGCTAAACCGTATGCACCTCCCAAAACAGCGATAAAAGAACCCATGGTATAGCCAACATTATATATGCCAGTGGCGGAAACCCCAACCATTTTATTTATAAAAAACCTGTCGATGCCGAATAAAACCCAGATATTTAAAGAGTGCACCACAAGCGGCAGGCCATATTTTAAGATATCTTTTATGTATTCGAAATTTAAATGAAGTTTTATCAGGCGCCACTTAAGAAAAAAAAGCGTTGCGATTAAACAAAATACCACCTGCGAAATTCCAGTTCCCAATATCCTACCCTGCCATTTATGACCAAGTAGAAATATCAGGGCGATTGATAAGGAAAGCTCAAAAATCGACTGGGATATACGAAACAAGCCATTAAACAATGGTTTTTGCCGAGATATCCATATGCGCACCGCGCTCTCGATTATCGCAGTCGATAAAGCGACGACAGGGATAAATAAAATAAAATTAGGCGGAAAAGATAATAGCCCAGAAATGCTATCATTAAAAATCATAAATAAAAATAGTATTACGATAAATCCGCCGCATATGACTGCCAAAGCAGAAGTTACGTATTCTGAAAAATTGAACCTTAAATCTTTATTAAAATAACCTCTGGCTATGGCGGCACTGGCGCCCAATTCGACAAACGGCGAAGATATCCCTAAGGCTGCCTGGAAAGAAGCTACAACCCCGAAATCAAACGGAGAAAGTAGGCGGGTAAATAACGGCAAAAATAGAAAACTAATCGCCTTATTTAATACGTTTGTTCCAGCATAGGCCGCTGTCGAAGTAAGTATCTTTTTTACCGGGCTCACGGAAAGGCCTCCGGTATGTTCTTAGACGCGAGTTCTTGCATATACGGAATCCTCCCGCCCAATAATTCGCGTAATGATTGCCGGTTCTTCAATAGATAATTAAAATTAGCAAGCATTTCCGGTTCGTTGTAACGTAAAAAATCCATCGTTCTTAAGGGGTAGCCAAGCTCATCTACTAAGCCCTCTATTTTATCGGTGTTTGACTTGAAGGGCAGGAACGGGGCCCTTGCCAAAACCGAAAATATACAGTAATGAAACCTTCCGCTGACTACGAAACTTGCCCGCGCCAAAAAATCCAATAAATCCCTGATGGAATAATTAAAATCCACCACTTTTGCCTCCCGCCGAAAATTCCTTAAAAAGATGCTTTCGGAATCGGTAGTCGGCATTAAAATCACTTCCTGGTTAAGGGTATTTTTTATTAACTTAATCATGCCCGATAAGTTAACTTCGGGAATTTCCGCGACATTTGTTTTTAAAAAAATGACCGCGTATTCTTTCCTAACCCCAATTTTTTTCATTAAGTGATCCCTGCGCCTTACGTCGGTGCTATAAGAAGTTAAGAAGGCTGCGTCCGCGGATAAGCTAACTTGGCTAATCCCCAACTCCATCAGCCTGTCATATGAGCGGCGGTCCCTGACGATCAGCGCATCTAATTGCGGATATATGAGTTGTATATATTCTCTAAAGCTGCCGCCGCTATTACGAATAAAATCAAACGAATGATTCGTAATTAATACTTTTTTGTTATACTTTTTCTTGGCAATATATGCCTGTAATAACAATTCCACTGGCACTATGCCGTTTTTCCAATCGGCGTATTCATAAATATTGCCTTCGCCGTTTAGCACTACGACATCGCAAATCGCGACCAAGAACCCAAATAAGATATTTTTTTTAAGATAATTTTCGGCAAATAAATCTATTCCGCTTGCGGCAGGCAAAGCATTAAGTTTATATTTTCCGTATATTAAGGGAAACGGAAAGACAACAGACCCGCCCTTTTGTTGGATCAGCCTGATAAGAGAAGCACTGGTCATGCGGCATCCCAAATGCCGGGCCAAAGCGGTATAGTTCAACAGCAATACTCTTTTTCTGAATAGCCCGATTATAAGGTAAGCGGCTAAATAGTTAAAATAGAGCGCTGCGGTAAAAAACCGTTTTAAATAAGTGTAAAATTTTAAAAACATAGCCTCATCGTGACAGTAACTTTCTAAAGCGGGTAACAGCCATCCCATCAAAGAAAGGCTCGATTTTACCCTTTGCCTGTGTATCGAGGTATTTGTTATACGCCTCTTCATCGGTCTCAAATAATAATTCTTTTACCCGCTTGGTGAAATTCTGATAATCATGAATGACTAACCCGGGGACCTGATCCAAAATAGAGCCGCGGTACTTATCAAAGACATCGTAATATATCGCCTTCTTTCGCGCACAAAGAGCCTCAAAAGCAGGGCTGGTAAAAGGCACAGCAACAATTAAATCGCTAAAGGCGATGACTTCTGAAGGGCTTATATATTCCGGTAATACGCAACAACGTTTATGACTAGAAAATCCATCATAAGCATCAAGGATCTCCGGGCAAAACTTCACCATTGACCGGCGGGTCTTCTTCGGTTTAAAAATAACAAAAATATCCGACAGGTCTTTAAGCAGCGATTCCACATGTTTAAAAAATTCCCTGCCTTCATCATAGCCCTGCATTAAATCATCGCCAAAAGTGGTATCAAACACAGAAACAAATTTATAATTGCCGGCTGCGGCCTTAATCTTGCCGATATCGAGAATGCGCGAGGCAATCATGCCTTTTGCGATATTTGCCGTATGCTCAGCCCATAAACAACCGACGGTAATATATTCCTTGATATGCTGTAAATGATTTCTAAAATATTGTGTTAGTAAATCCGACCAGATTATGTAGTAGTCGTAAAAAATAAAACCTATGCTATGATAGCGCAGGCTCATTAAAGGTTTATCGGCTGTTGCAGCGAAAATTCTGTGGCTTATCGAGTGTTCGTAATGCCACGCCCGCATGGCGGGATTTTCGTTTTTTAAGATTACGTTACGGCCGATAGATTTTATGCCAACATCGTTAAAAGCAACAAGATTGGCTATTTTATAATTTTGACAAAAACCCTTCCATGCCGCATAAATAAAGATTAATTTCAAATATGCTTCCATTATCGGTAAAAATGATGGTTTCTTCATGAATAAAAGGGAAAGAAAACCAAACAATTCGGATATCGCTTTTGGTCCGATATTGGCATAGATATCATCTACAAAAAATAATTTATTGTCATCCATATATTTCCTGAATTCTTTTTTCAGCTTATGTTCAGAGATAAAAATTACGTCTTTTCGCAAAATTAGCGCATCGTCTACCAGAAAATCAACTTTCTGTACCTTATTTGCAAACTGCACTCCGGGATTTATCAGCATAACCGCATACCTAAAATCTTTACGCGCGGCTTTAACAGGAAAGAAAAATCCAAGCAAGAACCTAGCCGTAAACCATAACTGCAAGGCTGCCGCCTTTGAATAAAGCAATGCCGCTTCCCGCTGCCAACTGATAAAACTAAGAGCAATCAGCAGTTTTGGAAAGGGACATCTTCCGTTATGCTTATATTTAAGGCTATTTTCCTGCAATATACGTCGCGTACAAAGATAAAAATAAGCCTCATCTCCTGCCGACCTGACTCTTTCTGTGCCGTTAGAGGGAATAACAAAAAGTTTGGCTTGAGGGAATTTTTCCCGCAACTGAAAAAGCATATCATCAAGATAATAAAATCTCGCCAGTTTTTCGTTTAATACTTTCTTAAAAGCTAATTCAATATTATCATCAGCATATAACTCCTTCGCCTTTAATATAAGCTGGTCTTTGACAAAAATTTTATATAATTCGTTTATATTATCAAAGGCCTCATCCGTGTTCATTCCGCAAAAACTCGTAATTCTTTGGTTTAAATCTATTTGCTGAATTATGCCCTTGTCGCATGCGCCCTTAAACGCAGCGCTTCTTTTAACCTTTTGCGTAGCCCTGATATAAAAAATCTTATACCTTAAAAGGCGATAAAACCTGATAAGCATCAACCATAAGGGAGAAATTTCTTCTACGACGATAACCTTTTCCATAATAAACTTATGTTTGCCGGAATCCGCGGAAATTAACGTTTCTTCCAAGATAAAGGCTTTTGGCTTCGTTTATCCGCTCGCCTGACTTCTTTTTGAAATAATTGTTCAATAATTCAGTATTTGCTTCAAGTAGGCATTTATGGAATTCTGAATCGCTCATTTGCGTAAAATTTACGGAGACTAAATCTGAATTTACGTGCTTATTTTCGTAAAAATCCCCGCAATCCTTCAGGAGGCCATTTTTTATGGCATGATAATACAAAGGAGACCCCGGATACGGAGTAACCGGCCTGATGGTACGCAACTGAGAACAATCATCGTATTTTACGAGAAACCTCACTGCTTTTTTAAGGGTTTTTTTTGTATCTCCGATATTACCGAAAATCATATTAAATCCGGGGCTTATGCCTGATGCAAGCGTTGCCTCTATTCCTTTAACTATCATCTCGGCAGTCAGGCCTTTTTTCATATTTTTAAGCACATTATCATCCATAGATTCAATACCGTAATTAATAAACAAGCAGCCCGCCTTTTTCATTAAGCCTAATACTTTCGGCAAGGCGAAATTAAGCCTTCCATTGCAGCACCACTTTATGTTAAGCCCTGCCTTTAAAAAAGCCTCACAAATATCCGTAACTCTTTTAGATGACGACATCAAAAGTTCATCAGAGAAAATAACATAGGTTATCCGGTACTTATTTTTCAGAAACTCTATTTCCTCGATAATCGCCTCGGGCTTACGCGGCCTAAAACCCTCGTCCATCCTGTAGCAAAAAGTACACTTAAAAGGACACCCTCTTCCTGATACCACCGGCATAACAAAATCCCGGTTATCAGCGTGAGGCGCCCTTAATAACCTGTAATAATCCAACGGGAATAACTCAAAGGCTGGAAACGGCAAAGAGTCTATGTCTTTGATTAACTCCCTTCTGGGATTAATTACGACCTTGCCTTTATCGCAAAAAGCGACCCCTTTTACAGAGCCCAAATCCCTCCGCTTATTTAACGCCTCCAATAATTCAACTATTGTCGCATCACCCTCGCCGATGACAGCCGCATCTGCGTTGGTTTTTTTTAAGAAATATTCCGGCTCAGGAGATGGTCCATGCCCGCCGATTATAAAATACGGCCTATGCTTTGTATTATTTACCGCCCGCGCAATCTTTAAAAGCTGCCGATATTGGTAATAGCCGGCGATAACACCGACTCCTGCCACGTCGAATTTATTTTTATTTAAGAAATCCGTGAGGTGCTCATCGGGATAATGGAATTTATCCTGATTATAAATCGCAACCTCATGTCCTGCGTTTTTTACGGCCGCGGCAATATAGGCTAAGCCATGGGGAAACCAGCTTATGTAGGAACCATTATCGTAGGCGATAAGAAGCACTTTCATTTATTTTTAGCCCTCACAGAAAGAATGAGTTCGGCCAGCGCGAAATCATCCGCCGTGTCGATATCGACCGCGTTTTCCCATTTTAGAGTAAAAATTTTATAATTCCTGCTGTAAAACGTTTTTTCCCTTTCAAGCGCTCCCGTTTTAGCAATCCATACCGCGCCACTTGGGCAATATAATTCTTCTAAATCCTGAGAGCGCATCTTTATCTGCCGGGGAAATAGCGGCCGCGGAGGGCCGTTATCTTTACCTGCCATTAACGCCCACCAAGGGTTCATCCAGCCAAACTTAAAAACGCTTACCTGAAATTCAGTGCCGGTTTTATTGAAATTATCCAACGCCATAGTTATGTCATTATCGGTCCGGGTGGGGCAATTCGGCATGAGCTGGACAACTATATTATAATTCTTCTTTTTATATTCCTGCATTCTCAACATGGCATTAAACGTGGCTATCGCGATTGGCGCAGAATCCGTGGCATCTTCGGGATCGCGTAAAAAAGGCGCCTGTGCCCCTAACTGCCTGCTTAAAGCGGCGATTTCTTCGCTGTCGGTGCTGACAAGGACATCTTCGAAAATACCGCTGGCAAGCGCTGCCTCAATTGTCCAGGCAATCATCGGTTTCCCAGCCAATGGGATAATATTTTTTTTGGGTATTCTTTTAGAGCCCGCGCGAGCGGGAATCACCGCTAATATATTTTTCATAATTATCCGATATGCATCAATTAGAAATCAATGTTTGTTGGGCTTTCTCACGCGATAAATAGCGTAGCATATCTTCTCCAAGGTATCGACAGTCATATGAGAATAAATAGGAAGACAAAGTATATTATTCGACAAAAATTCTGTATTGCTTAACTTTTCTGCCCTATGTTTTATTGCCCTATAGGCGGCCATCTTATGTAAAGGGGGATGAAAATATTTTTTAGTAAATATCCCTTCTGCGGAAAGACGCTCTGCCAATTCATCACGGCCCATCCCAAACTTACGCCTGTTAATTACAATGGAAAAATCCTTAAAGGTGCTTACGCGCCCATCTTTAATGTGCTGGAAGATTATGCCGGGAATCTCCGACAACCTTTTCCGGTAAAGATTGACTAAATCATTACGCATGCGCACAAATTTATCCAATAAAGGCATACCCTCCAAGGCAATCGCGGCATGGAATTCAGACATTTTACCGTTAAGGCCGATAAACTGGCAGTCATAATTACTGCCTGAGCCGTAATTTCTCCCAAGGCTTAGCTTTTCCATAAATTTTTTATCATTTGAGGTTACGGCTCCGCCTTCTGCGGAAGTAATAACCTTGGTTCCGGAAAATGAAAAACATTCCGCATCTCCAAATGAACCTATTGGCTTATCTTTATACCTTGAACCTAACGCATGCGCGGAATCAAAAATTAACTTTAAATTATGTTTTTTTGCGATTGCCTCAAGCTTTTCAACATCAGCAGGATTACCGAATATATGCACTGCCAAGATCGCGGAGGTTTTTGCGGTAATCTTACGTTCTACATCTTCCGGGCTGATATTAAAAGTATCGGGGTCGATATCGGCAAACACCGGCATAAGCCCATTCCAGACCACTGCATGGCCCGTAGCGGAAAAAGTAAAACTGGGCAATATCACCTCACCAGTTAGGTTCATAGCCTTTAAAACCAACATCAAAGCGCTTGTGGCATTCGGAAAGGTTAATGCCGCCTTCACGGACAGCCTTTTTCTCAATTCAGCCTCTAGTTCTTTTGAGTATTTCGCGAAATTTGATAAAAGCAAACTCTTGGCAATATCTCTGAATCTTCCATCTAATAAAGGGTAATCCGGGAGCGTTGGCTGAGCCACATATATCTTATCGGCTATGGAAACGTCGGGGTTAGCCTCAACGTAGATATTTTTAGTATGTTTTTTTTCTCCGTATTTAATAACCGTGGATTTTTCCGGCAGATCTTTGTCTACAATCGCCCCCGGCCCTATTAATGCGGCAGAGCCGATATGTATATCCGGTAAAACAGCCGCCCCTAACCCAATAAAACAAAAATCATCAATTTTTACCCTCGCCTCAGTCTTTGCCCCCTGGCCAAAATAAACAGAAAAACCAAGCTTTGTATCATGTTCGACAATCGCGCCGGTATTAATAATGTTTACCTTATCAATAATAACGTTATTTCCTATCACCGCGCGCGCGCCGATAAAACTTCCTTCGCCGATAACCGCGCGCTTGCTAACCGTAGCCGAGGGATGAATAATCGTGGCTATTTTAAGGTTCCTTTTCTTAAGAAGGTTAAAAAGCCTGCCTCTGGCAGCGTTATCACCTATCGCAATATGCACGTAATCAGCGTTTATTTTCATCCTGCCCAAATCATCCGTTAAGCCCAAAACCGGTATCCCGTTGATTAAAGAATCCTGTAAATTACGGGCATTATCAATAAAACCTATTACCTTATAGCCGCCGATTGACTGAAGAGCATCCAAAACCACTCCGGCATGGCCGTCAATCCGCGCCCCAATAATTACAATCTTTTGTTTTTTCTTTTTAGTTATCATTTTATCCAACTGACGCTCCTTTTAGGCGTTACGATTCTTCTTAATCCTTAACGCAGCATATTCCAACAGATAACTTCGTCTTGGGCAATGTCCACGGCAGTTTTTTTACCGATAACCCTATCAAGATATTTAGGAGCTATCCCTGTCCCCGGACGCTTTAATTTAAGCATCTCGGATTTCAGTATTTCTCCGGATGCGATATCTCTTGCGGCGACCAGGCTACGCCGATGAACCAACCTCTGCTTAAGCTCAATCGGCATAATCCGCTTTGTGCCGTTACCAAGGCATGCCCCCACCTCCCTTATCCCCTTTACCATGTTTTTCAAATCTTCGGGACTAAGAGAAGCTTTGTGGTCAGGCCCGAAATCAGCGGTATTAAGCGTAAAATGTTTTTCAAATATCTTAACACCTTTCGCCCTTGCGGCTAAAGGAACCGCTATACCCAAAGAATGGTCAGAAAGCCCAACAGGAAGGCCGGACATTTTATGCAGCGTATCTATTACCCTGATATTCATATCTTTAATACGAGATGGGTACCAAGAAACACAGTGCATAAGGATAATCCGCCTTGCCCTATTTTTCAAAAGTAATTTATACGCCTCTTTAATCTCCGCATAAGATGCCATGCCTGTAGATAAAATTACCGGTAGACGCGTCCGTGAAACTTTTTCTAAAAAAGGAAAATTTGTCAAATCCCCGGAGGCAATTTTTATCGCCTCGACCCCAAGATCAACCAAAAAATCAAGCGACTTCTCATCAAAGGGGGTAGATAAGAACTTTATTTTATTTTTTTTGCAATAATTAAAAATATCCTCCTGTTTATCAAAAGTTATTTCGAGCCTCTTGGCTAAATCCAAAAAGTTTTCACCTTTATGGCTCCCTTCTTTTATATAAGAAGATGAGATCGCCTGCCTAGAAATAACCTCGGCTGGTATAAAAGTCTGGAACTTAACCGCGTCTGCCTTCGCCACAATAGCAACATCAACTAATTTAAGGGCCTTTTTGAAATTACCGTCATGGTTAATCCCTGCCTCGGCGATAACTAAGGCCTCTCCTGGAGAATCGTTCGATACATCTTTGCCAAAAAGCATAAATCTTTTTTTCCTCATTGTCTTAGCTCCCTGAATGATTGCGTAAAAAACGCTTAATTTTTATTATCCCGTCTTTTGTCTTGAAAAGGATTTTCCCTTCATATTCCAGCAATATCTCCCCTGCCTTAGCACGTGAAAAATTACGCATTAGATATTCATTATGTATCGCCTCAGCTTCGAATATGCTAAAGTCCATGCCGTTGAGGCGACAGCGCGCACCTTGGCCGCCTACTCCAAATGCCCTTATCCTTGAAAGCATTTCCTTGCTGGACATCGCAAGGCTTAAGCGCATATCCTTTAAAGAACGTGTATAATAATCACCTTGCAGGCGCTTTTGTCTTAGCCCTTTATAACGGAAGCGCGAACGGATTAATTTACGCATCCCTGCCGCAAAAACCTTTCCTTCAAGCGTAAAAACAAGGCGATAAAGCAAGCCGGCATCGATATCGGCGCTAAGGCGAAATTTTTCCCTATGAATTATATTCCCGGTATCTATGCCATCGCTAATAAAATGCATGGTTGCCCCGGCATAAGGAAAACCTCTTAATAAAATACCGTTTACGGGATGCATGCCGCGAAAATAAGGCAAATATGACGGATGGATATTTAAGAAAATTTTACCCGGACGGGATATTATGGATCCGGGAAACACAAAAGGGCATCCATTGGATATCAATATGTCAAAATTTAAACGCGAGATGCCTGAAACCACCTTTTCTTTATCTTTTTTACCAAACACCGTGTAACGGCAGGGGATTTCATGACGGTTTTTGTAAAGAAAACTATTCTTAAGGATAAAAACATGCGCCAATTGCAATTCCTTTATGCGCATGATTTCCTGTAATATTGCGGGCCTATTTCCGATAAAGACACAAATTTTTCTTTTTTCCGGCATCCCACACCTCTTTTAAGTTAATAATCGGCGGATTTTGCCTGCCATAAAGGCCATCTCGCTTATACCATAGCGCTGATCAATCGGCAGCGGAAGTAAACCGCGTATAAAAGCCGCTTCAAATTCCGGCAGCCTTATCGTTTTCGGCATCTTCCAGTAAGTCGGGACAAAAATACCGCTTTTATGCAAAATTTTTTTATTAATCGCTTTTTGAGGGAAAAATGGGTAGCATAAAGGCACGCTTTTTACCGGCAAGGTAAAGCTAAAATTATTGAGTTTTCTCAACCTTTGATGTAAAAATAAAAAATTCTTCCTGCGTCTATCAGCTACTTCCTTAAAATTTACGGTTTTTAATATCCCTGCCGAAATCTCAGAGATTCCCCGCAACTTTAATCTTACTTCCCTTTCGGCGCGCAGAAACTGCTTATAGGCCAAACTTTGTTTCCCTATCAAGCGATTAACCAAATAATCAACCCGGATATCCGTATTTGGCTTAAAGCGGGCTTTTATTTTTCGCGGAGAATAAAGAAATGCTCCGTCAGGGACGCCAAAAAATTTACGCGCAGAATTAAACCCCCATGAACCGGTGTTGTCTTCAAAAAACGCCTGCGCATTATCCACTATAACCCTATCGCCAAATTTCGCGACCAAGGCATCTACGGCTGGGCGTTTTATGCCAAAATAGTTAATATAAATAAGGTATTCCCGCGCGCGCAACGGTTCACTCAGGCGGGGAGCCAAATTCTCATCTATCCCATAATAAGAAAATTCTATTTTATTATGGCCTAACGGCTCAATAAGCAGCGGGCAGGAAAAAAACGGGACATAAACTCTTTTCGGCCTGGTTTGTTGTAATATAAAATTAAGGCATGACCGTCCGCTGGTTAAAGCCGGTGTTTTCTTGGCTGGCGAACAATGAGAAGATGGTAATTCAAGCTCAAAAAAACCGCCTATTTTCTTCATGATAAGGTATATTCTCCCAAAAAATCCCTGATCCGCTCTACAGGATTAAACATTATTACGTCAATAATCGAAAGCCGGGAAATAAAATCTGTTCCGAATTGCCCATACCTGATTTCTTTCGGCTCAAGGAACCGCAGGCCTACCCCCTTAGCGAAGAACTCTTCCTTTGAGTATAATTCTTTGCCGCCGCTAAGATTAATATATTCATCCGCCTTTTCCTTAAGGCAAATATCGATGATGCGCTCCTTATTCTTTAACGAAGAATTATTATAGCTGTCGGGGTTATGAATAAACTTGATGCCTATGCCCAGATAATCAGAAATAGAAATTAGGCTTAAGGCCGCCATCTCACTTATTAAACGTGTTTTTGCGGAAAGTACCCTAACGGCAATATCCATAGCTTCGTTAAAATACGGGGCTTTCCCATAAGCATGCTTTAATGAAGCAAAAAGCTTATTCCGCCACCGTACGCCTTCGGCTATCTCCGTTTCCCTGATTTTACGGAATGAGCTCTGTTCTTTTATCGGCACGGTAAAAAAAAGAGGCTTGCCGCCAACCAGTATTCTATTGCGGTTAATCCACCCCTGTTTAATAAATGAAACATCGTCATATAAAACAAACCTGTCAACCGCATTAATAAGCTGAAAATATCCGATGTACGGAAATAAATAAGGTTGCATTACAGCTAATTTCATCTTTGCCTCAGCGTTATTTACCTCCCAACGCATGGTTTATAATTTTTGCGATGCGTAATAACCCCTCGCCATCAACAAGCTCCTTGCCTTTTACAGCCATCTTTACCCGTAAAGGATAATCTTGGGATAAATCATTAAATGAATAAAAAATTTTTCCTAAAGAAACCCGATTGTGTAAACCCAAGTCAAGCGTGGCCCCCTGCCGCATAATCCTTGCGGAAAGGTCGGCTTGGCGGCAATGCTGATTTATGGCTATCCCCGGAACCCCGGCGCACATCCTCTCTAAATGCACCAGCCCTCCCGAGGTAATCGCCAAATCAGCTCTGGCGAAAGAGGCGGCTAAACTATCTACGTCAAAATTAAAACTGACAGCGTGCGCTAAACTATCCGAGAGCTGCTGCGCTAAGGTTTTGTCAAAAAAATTAGAATTGACAATAACCTCGCATTTAAAATTCAGGCTGCTTTTGTCAATCGCGCGCAGTATTTTAGCGGTAAGGTTATGCTGATCGGCTCCGCCCATACATACCACCACTCTCTTGACGCATTTATTGATTTTTCGGCGCCGCTTATTTATGCGCATATAAGCTTCATTCAAAATAAGATAATCAAACCCCAGGTAATACTTCGCTCCTTGCGTATTGCCATATAGATCCGCTCGCTGCGACAAATCAGAAGAAAATATGATATCGGCATCAACCAATCTCCGCTTAGTATCATCATTAAAAGACACCAAAATAACGCCTTTGTTGTAGCCTAAGGCGCCCATGAAGTTCTCATCGCGGTCAGAACGCAACACATCGGAAATAACCATGGAAGGCCTGTGGCACCGCAGTATATCCGCCAGGTTGTCTATCTCGCTACCGCGGCTTATCCCAAACGGCAACGCCTCTACGGGAAAACCGCTTTTCTTGATTAAAACCAAGGATGCGGCGCAGCCCCTGGCCACAAAAACAAAAGTAAAGCAATTTTTTTTACGCAGGTAATTCGCTAAAGTAAGCATTCGGTAAATATGGCCCATTCCGATACGCTTATGGCCGTCAACCCGGATTAAAATTTTTTTTCTTGCTTTCATAATATGACAACTAAAAATTACATGATTTTACGCATCATCCCTGCCGCCGAAACGACGGTATCCCTCACCCGCTTTATCTCATTCAACTTCTTTGCATACGTAGCCGCTAGTTTTTCCTCTTCGCCGTTTAAATCTCCGTTTGCTGAATTCAAGATCCGGCCAAACTCATCCAAAAGCGAAGAAATTTCCTCCGAGCGTTTTTCTACCGCTGAGGCTATCTTATTTACAAACACTTTCTTAATATCTGGTTCTGCCTGATAATAGTCCTTGCGTGAACCTTTAACCCAGATATTTCTTACCGCGCCCCATTTTTCAAGCTCTCGTATATTTACGCTTACATTGCCTTTGCTAACGCCTAAGGCACCTGCCATCTCATCTAAAGAAAGCGGCTTATCCCTAAGATACAAAAGAGCATACAGTTGAATCACAAACCTATTTAGGCCGAAGGTATCGGCTATACGGCTTATGCCCTCTATGAACCTATCCTGCGCAATCGCTAGTTTTCCATTCATCTTAATCACCCCACTTTTCTATTTGTTAAATTTCATATATTCTGTGTGTTTAGAACATTCTAAATGCTTATAATATAAAAAAAATGCCTCTTTGTCAATAGATTTATCTAAATCCGCCCTTTTTAATGCCGTAGATAAACCTTTTGAGCGGAGACTGAATATTTGCCCTGGAAAAGCGATGTATTGATTTGGAATCAATATCCGCGATTTGGGAGAAATAATTACCATAATCCGTCTCATCAAAACTATCTTCTTTAAGCCTCCTTACCTGCCAATTCCCGGCAGATATTTCCTCAATAGACGCAAACCGCCCATTTTTGGCTATAAAATAGGCGCCGGAACGCGGCTCAAAGACATACCATTTATCCTTTATTTTTACCAGCGAGACGGTAATGCGCCTTGTCCTGTCTTTATTGCCAAGGCGATAAAAAAACGCGTCAAACCCTGCATAATTACAAAACGTTGTAAATACATCTGACGGCTGATCGCCTTCACCGTATCCGCGCACAATAATATGCCAGACATGATCGTCAATTACCGGGAGCTCCCTCGGCTGTGTTTTGATATGTTCATTCACCCAGCTAAATAGCGCCATGATCTTATCCGCCTCAGCAGGCTTATCTTTTATGATCCGCTCAACCAGCCATTTATAATTAAAATGCCGGTCGTAGAAATTTAAAATTTTTAAGTATAAAGGGATTTCTATTACGGAAACCTTGTAGTCGATGCCTTGGCGCGTCGTGACTTTTATGTTCAAAACTAAAAATAATCCGGAAAAAAATATACCGGCGCAAGAGATAAAAATTATTATTCTTTTTCTCATTTATTATCCATAAATCGCTGAAACCATAGCTCAAACATCAATATGGTCCATAATTGAAAACCGTAATCCATTTTATTGGCCAGATGCAGTTTTATCATTTCGCAAACCGCCTCTTCATTAAAATATCCCCGGCTGAAAAAAGCCGGATTTAATAAGTTGTCACAAAGAAGATCCTTTAATTCCCCCCTAAGCCACTGCGCAACCGGTACTCCAAAGCCTCTTTTTACCCTCTCGACATTTTCCTTTGGGATAAACCGCAGCGATACTTTCTTAAAGATGTACTTTTTCGTAAAGTTGCGTATCTTAAAATCCGGCGGCAGCGATGCCGCAAATTCCATCAGCCGGTGGTCAAGGAACGGCGAACGCGCCTCCAGCGAATTAGCCATACTGGCGATATCAACCTTAGCCAAAAGGTCATCCGGAAGATAAGTTAAGGTATCAAGCTTAAGCAGCCTATCCAGTAAGTTCAAGCGGCCTTCGCCTGATATGCATTCCTTAAAAGAATTATCTGTTCTATATGCAGCTATGCGGCCGATAAAATCTTTAGAATAGGCGTATGATTTCAAACTATCGTCAAATACACCGATAAGTTTCATATAACGCTTATGCCGCTCAAGCGGCAGGCCTTCAAAAAACCTTTTGAGCTTGCTTAAGAACTTTTGTGAATCAAGTGTGCCGGCGAAACATCCCCTAAATATTCCCGCTGCCGCCCTGCGCAGGTAAACCGGCATAATATCAACTATCCGCGAATATATCATTGCCTGATAACGCTCATAGCCGGCAAATGCCTCATCGCCCCCGTCGCCGTTTAAGGCAACGGTTACATGCTTTCTGCTGATATTGGCCACATAATAGGTAGGAATGGATGACGGGTCGGCATAAGGCTCGCCATAATGTTTTATTAATAAAGGCAAAATTTGCGCGGCATCCGGTTTTACCGTAAATTCATAATGCTCCGTATCAAAATATTTGGCAATATTACGCGCGTATTTTAACTCGTTATAATCTGACTCGCCAAAACCGATAGAAAAGGTTTTAATCTTCTTTCCTCTAACCTTAGACATCAAGGCAGTTATCATGCTTGAATCTATGCCGCCGCTTAAAAATACCCCTAAAGGCACATCGCTATGCAGCCTGACGGATACAGCATCGCTCATTAACTCAATAAGCCTTTCTTCGGCTTCGGGGAAGCTTATGCGCGCCTTTTTCTCAAAATCCAAATGCCAATACTCTTGCGTCCTTAACCCGTTTTTATCAAAAAGTAAGGTGTGGGCAGGCATGAGCTTAAACACATTATTGTATATGCTAAAAGGAGCGGGGATATAACCAAGAGTAAAATAATAATCCAGCGCCCGGGTATTGATATCTTTTTTTATCAATCCGCTTTCGAGTAAGCCTGAAAATTCTGAGGCAAAACAAAAAGAGCCGTTTTCATAATAATAAAGCAGGGGTTTTTTACCAAGGCGGTCGCGGGCAAGCATTAATATCTGCTTTTTCTTATCCCAAACCGCAAAGGCAAACATCCCAAGCATATACTTTACGCAATCGCTGCCGTATTCTTCGTAAAGGTGGACAATAACTTCGCCATCGGTATCGGATTTAAATACATGCCCCTTATTTTTTAAATCCCGGCGTAAGGCTTTATAATTATAAATCTCTCCGTTAAAAACCAGCCAGACGCTTTCATCTTCGTTAGTCAATGGCTGATGAGCGGTTCTTGATAAATCAATAATGCTCAAACGGCGATGCCCAAGGCAGATATTTTCATCAAGATATATGCCCTCATCATCCGGGCCGCGATGAATAAGCGCCCGGTTCATTTTCAGTACCGCCTCCCTGCGCGCTTCTTGGCTATCCTTGCTTATGATCCCGCAAATTCCGCACATTTAAAGCACCCCGTCTTACTTTTTAGCCGCAGCATCTTTCAACACGCCCAGGAATTTTTGCTTGTTCGCTAAAATCGAATATGCCCGCAGTGCTTTTTCGCGGGCACGAATTCCCATGTCTCTTCGCAAATTTTTATTCCCAATCAGAAGAGAAAGCTTTTCTACCCATTCATTTTTCCCGCTCACCAAAAAACCATCCCTGCCGTCTTCGATTACCTCGCTGTTCATCCCGACTCTAGAGGCGACTGCAGGCACGCCCACCGCCATATATTGGATTATCTTAAAAGCACATTTACCCCTAGACCACTCATCATCAAATAGCGGCATAATCCCGATATCGAATTCCTGTAAATCGTTTACTTCGGAATCAAGCGCCCAATATTTACAACTTAACGGCACGCCAGCAATATCTAATTTTCCGCCGACTATCCGGAATTCTATATTTTTATATGACCCGGATAATTGCCGGAATACATCTTTTAGCATATCCAGATAAATAGAGGTAAAAGATGTCCCAATCCAGCCGATGATAATATTATCTTTTTCGCTAGCGCTATTTTTCGGGGCGTACTTACCGGTATCGATACACGTAGGTATAACGGTTACATTTTTATTATGTTGCGCGGCATAGTTTTTGAGAAAATTATTTCCCGCAATAACATAATCGCTAAAAGCTATCGTCTTGTTAACCTTAGCTGGCTTTTTAAGAAATATCGAATCGTCAAAATCGTATATCATTCTCTTGGAAAATAACCTGAATAACGTCTCAAAAAAAGCCCCGGCAACAGGAAAGGCCTCCCGATGGATAAAAATAACATCAAAAGACCCCGCGCTCAATACATCCGCAAACCTCAAAATGGTAAAATAAGCCAAGTATAATATTTTTTTAAAATAATGCCCCTTTTTATGCACAATCCTGTACATATCTTGGCTGTAAAAAGGCCTTAATTTATAAAGAATGCCCTCTTTTTCTAATTCCGGAAAATATTGTTCAACGCGGAATCTGTTGCTCGGGCCTTCTGTGGGATATGGAACAATAAATAAAACTCTCATTTTTGCTTAGATGCTATAGCGACAATATTAGGTGCTAAATAACCGACGTTATTTAAGCGAAGCTTACGCTCAATTAATGATAAAAAATAAAAGGCGTTCCTTGCGGACCGGCGCTTAAAATCAAGGGCCCAGGGAGACGGATATTGATAATAATGGCCGACATATTTATGCCATACCGGAACCTGTACCGGTTTGGCGATAAATACGTTGACTATCCGAAAACCGTATTTCGCCAGCATGAATTTAAGCGTCTTTTGAGAATAATGCACGACATGTTCATAGGAATCAAATATGTCGTAGTTTTTAAGCCGAGAGCTGAATTTTGCCGCGTAAAATTTAAATAAATTAAAAAGCCCGTTGGGAACCTTAATGTAAAGCAAGCCATCATCTTTTAATACCCGGTAAACTTCTTTTAAGACGCCGGCCGGCTGCGGCAGGTGCTCAAATACATCAATCAGCGTAACCACGTCAAAAAAATTACCGCTAAATCCCGCGTTTTCTAAAAATGCCGTTTTCACGTTAAGCCCAAAGTACTTACGCGCCAATTCCGCCAGAGATTGAGACGGCTCAACCCCGTAAAGGCTCCACCCCCTGCCGCGGGCATTACGCAGAAAAAAACCCATATTAGTGCCGACATCCAAAAAATTACCCTTTGGTTTATATTTAGCAATGATTTTTAAATCTTCTAAATAATTACCGTCTCTATGATGGGCGGCTTTTCCTTCAAATATAAGGCGGGCTTCCTCAAAATATTTTTTCCCATCCCCCCAGTAAGCAGCCTCGGGATTCTCAAGGCGCGGATTCACATAAACTAACCCGCATGAAGAACATTCAACGATTCCCAAAACCGCCCTTTCTTTATAAATCTGCTTGTAATCCTTGCCTTGACAACAAGGGCAATTAGTGCGTATCACATCAGCCTCAGAATACGCATTCTTCTGCGTCCCTCCGCGCGTATAATCAATATTATCCAATCCCATATTTTCCTGTTTGTTTAAGCCCCTGCCGCGGTTTCAAGCGTATTAATAAACAATTCGGATGTTTTTACTAAACTATACCTATCCTCAACTGTCTTTCTTCCCTCTAAACCAAGATTATGCCTTAAGGCTTTATCTTCAATGAGCAACGATAGCTTTTCAATCCACTCGTTATCGTTTTGAGCCCATAAGCCGTTAACGCCATCTTGGATGATTTCGCGATTTACCCCTACAGGCGATACCACTGTCGCAACGCCGCTTGCCATATACAACAAAGCCTTAAATCCGCACTTGCACCTCGCCTCTGCGTCATCAATAAGAGGCATTACGCCGATATCAAACGAACGTATAGCCAGCGGTAATTGTTCAGCGCTCATCCAATCGATACAATCAAATACAAAACTTGATGAAAAAAATAATGCTTTTATTTTATCTGAATGCATTGCTCCGATTAAACGGAATATAAACCTATGCTTTTTGCCTATTTTCGCCAGGGTCCCCGTTAACAAGCTGAGATGGCGTAAATGATTTTCTCCCGCTCCGGTAAAACCAATAACTAAAGTAGGATCGGGCTTCTTAACAGCGGGAAAATATATATTACAATCCACAGAGGTCGCAATAATGCTGACATTTTTCTGCCCGGCATCTTGGGCGATTTTCGCCAAATATTTATTTCCCGCTATCACATGTTTGAACAAGGTTAAAACTTTCGGATCCTGATACCAATGCCTCCATTGTAATTTTAGCCTCGCAATAAGACCAATATCTTTTAGCTCTTCATGCAAAAAACATAAATCATCAAAATCAAAAATAATGTTTTTGTTTATTGCCTTAAGCCACTTTAATAAAAAAAACGGGATATTAACTTTTTGAATCACGATAAGATCAAATTTTTTAGCAATCGTAATCAGGTATATGAACTTGGAATACCTTAAAATTTTACTATACCACAGCGAATAGATAGCCCTGATTATGCGCGGATTATTTACTCTCTTTCCCAGCCCTATCCGGCTTAATTTATCAGGAATAATAGAGATTATACGGTATGCATGATTTCGTTTTTTGAGGGATTGAAGATATACGCCTACGCGTTCCCTGCTGCTGCCCCAGGTAATTTCATGCTTTATAAAAAAACAGATGTTCATCTTCTGCATAAAGAATTATAAATCTCCGAATATACATTCACTCCCCGTGCTAAAGAAAAAAAATCTTCTGAAAACCTGCGGCAGCGTTCTCTAAGGCTATCTCTAGCCTTGGTTAAAATAAACAGCTCATTAAGTGCCTGTTTATACTCACCATAATTATAATCTTTTAGCACGACCCCGATTTTATTGCTTCCGATTATCGCCTCAACGTCGCCAATTTTTAGCATTGAAATAACCGGGATACCGCATGCCAGGTATTCTCCTAATTTTGTAGGAGACGCCGCTATCGCAGTGGCTGAATCCTTCCTAAAAACGAGGCCGGCATCCGCTATAGATAAATACATTGGGACGTCCTCCGCAGAAAGCGACAATAACGTTACATTCTTTTGATCGATATTTTTTCTCTCCGCCAAAAACTTTATTACAATATCTTTATTCTGCGTTAGGATAAGAAAATGGGCATTCGGTATAATATCTGACGCCGTCGCGAAAAAATCAAACATTTCATTCAGCAAATTATAAGTCCCCAAAGAGCCGCTGTAGGCAAATATAAATTTTCCGGATAAATTAAGCCGGTTTTTCAAATCCTGCTCTCCCTGATAGTTATACTTAAACTTATCTATATCGACGCAACAAGGAATGGTTTTGATTAAAATTTCTTTACCCGGAGTGCGTCTCTTAGCCAATTTATTTTCCAAATGCTGGCGCATTCTTTGTGTCAAAACAACTATCGCGTCGCTTTTTTTGATTGCCTTATTTTCAAAATAAACCGCGGCACGATAGAGCCAGCCGCCCTCCTTCCAACCGCTATGCTCAGCATGATCCTCGCCCATAATGCCTCGTCTGTCGTAGAGTAATTTGACGGGGGCCAATAACTTTATAATAAACCCGATAGCTACAGGTATATTCGAACGAGCATGCACAATGGATATTTTATGGCGCATGACAATGCACAAAGAAAACATCGCTCCGACAAAAATATCAAAAAATGAAGACAAAATTTTTGGGTGCTTATGGTATACCAATCTATGCCAGATTATCTGCTTTTCTTTTAATTTGGAATCGATTAATTCCAAATCCCTAAGGTTAGCGCGCAAGAGGCGCCTCTTTTCATAGGTCAAAAGATGAATCTCTGCCGCATCGGATAATTTTAAAAGATAAGGCAATACCTGCGATTGCGGAATAGCCTCAAGAAGCCCTAAATAACTGATATATAAAACGCCGCATTTTTTCATTTGAAGGCCTTGGCGATAAGAAGCATCTGCCTTAGATAAGCTATCCTTTTATAAGGCGCAAGATTACGGATAATAAACCATACCTCTAAAAAAAGATTGACGCTCGCCGGGAAAACCTTAGACAAATTACCGCGTATCCTTCGGTTTTTAACCGTCAGATAGAACAACTTCAGCGTACGCGGGATAAACCCGATGGTCAATTCATACAATACTTTGTTTTTTAGGACATAAAAATAAGCGGCTAATACATATTTTACTAAATCGATCCTCTTTATTCCCTTTGTATCAAAGCAAGGGGTGTAAAAATCAAACTTATCCCAGCTGACCCGGGAAATTTCAGGGTACTCTTCAATAACCCGCTCCCATAAAACCGTATTCGGTAACGGCGAAACAATAAAAAACCTGTAAAGGTCGGCATTAATTTTTTTTGCAAAGCGCACGGAATTGGTAACGGTCTCTTTTGTGGATAT